>Ga0068707_1003108_pt1 | contig 11641 bp, 10 predicted proteins | sample YNPNPMetaG_FD_66600 | JGI IMG/M metagenome (GOLD analysis project Ga0068707, IMG submission 66600) | Anoxygenic and chlorotrophic microbial mat microbial communities from Yellowstone National Park, USA - YNP NP MetaG | ecosystem: Environmental > Aquatic > Thermal springs > Hot (42-90C) >... | reverse complement strand
GGGCCAGCGGCGTGCCGGCCAGGAGGGCGGGGACGAGGCACGACCCCAGGCCGTAGGAGTGGGTCATGGGGATGGCCGCCAGCGTCACGTCCTGGGGCCGCACCCCCATGGTGTGCATGATCTTCACCGTGTCGGCCACGAGCTGCCGGGCCGTCACCGCCACCGCCCGCGGCTGTCCCGTGGAGCCGGAGGTGAGCTTGAGCACTGCGGTGCTGGGCGGCAGCACCACTGCCTCCAGGGGGGAGCCCACCGCCAGGGCGAGGAGGCCGTCGGACCACACCACGCCCAGCTGGGCGAGCCGCTCCTGCGAGGCGAGGATGGTCTGGGCACCCACCGTGGCCGCGCAGCGGGCCAACTCGTGCATGGGCGCCGCCGCATCCACCAGCGCCACCCGCGCCCCCAGCTCTCGCAGGGCCAGGAACGCGGGGACCAGCCCCCCGGCGTTGGGCAGCGACAGCGCCACCGTGGCCCCCGGTTGGATGTGCTCCGCTAGTGTGCCGGCTAGGGCGGCCGCCGCCGCGGCTAGCTCCCCCCGCCGGGCGACTACCGTGCCGTCGGGCCCCAGGAGGGCAGGCGCCTGCGGTGCGCGCCGGGCGAGGCGGTGGAAGGCACGCACCAGCGGGCAGTGGATCTCATTCATGACCTTTGCGCAGCCGTTGCACCATTGTTTCCACCGTGGCGCGGGCGCGGCGCTGGTAGAACTCCTCCAACACCGTACGGACGCGAGGGTGGGCCGCGACGATGCGCTCCAGATCCTCGGCGAGGATCTCGATGAGCGTCACCGCTTCGCAGGCCACGATGGTGGCCGTGCGGGGGCGGCCGGTGAGCACGGCCACTTCCCCGAAGAACTCCCCGGGTCCCAGCTGGGCGAGAACCACTTCCCGACCGGCGGGGTCGTTGGTCCGAACCTCCACCGTTCCCGCCTCGATGAGGAAGAGGGAAACCCCCGGATCCCCCTCGCGCACGATGATCTCGCCCGGTGAGAAGCTGCGCACGCTGGTGGAGCTCAGCAGCTCCTCCAGCGCCTCGAGGGGGAAGGCGGAGAAGAACGCGGAGGCTTCGCGCTCGCGCTGGAGCTGCTGGGGGCTTGCTTCCGGCACGAGCACCGCTGTCGCTGGAGCCGGCAGCTCCACGGGTGCCGGTGCGGCTGGCGCGGGCGGCGTTGCGGGTGACACCGGTTGCGGCGGGGCGGCGGGTGGAGGGGGGGTGCGTGGGGGGCGAGTGGTCGGGGGCGGGCTCGGCATCGCTCGCTGAAGGCGTTCCCGCTCTGCCTTCTCCGCCTCCTGCTGGCGGGCGATGAGGGCGGCCAGCTCCTTGGTCACCTCCGTGCGGTTGGGGTCCAGCCGGAGGATCTTGTTGGTCACGGCAATGGCGCGGGCGTGAAAGCCATGATCGGCAAAATACTGGGCCAGCTTGCGGTACAGCTCGATGGCGCGCTCGCGGTCGCCAGCCAGACCGAGGATCTCCGCCTGGCGCAGGAGCAGGTTGAAGTTCTCCGGGTGCTTCTTGAGCTCTTCGGCAATGGCTTCGTGCGCCGAGGCGTAGTCCCTCTTTGCCAGGTATTGGTCGAGCAAGTCGATGCGTGCTCTTGGCCTGAAGATCATTCCCACCCCAACCGAGCGGCGAGAGCCGTGGCGGCCGCCCGGGCGTCGCGGCGAATCTCGCTGGCATGCGCTGTCACCAGTTCCCCCTCGCGCACCACCGGTTCGCCGTCCACGACGACGTGGCGCACGCTTTCCACCCCGCCACCGTACACTACCACGGTTGCCGGATCGGTGAACGGCTGCAGCGCCCAGGCGTCGAGGCTCAAGACCACGAGATCGGCCCGCCACCCCGGGAGCAGGCGGCCCACCTGGGCCAGACCCGCCACCTCGGCGCCGCGCCAGGTGGCCATCTCCAGCACGGTCCAGGGGTCCACCGCACCGGCACCGTGGCGGAGGTTGTGCAGCGTGCCGGCGAGGGCCATCTCGTGGAAGATGGAGAGCCGGTTGTTGCAGGGTGGGCCGTCGGCACCCAGCCCCACGCGCACGCCTCGGGCGAGGAGCAGCGGCACGTCCGCAATGCCGGAGGCCAGCTTCAAGTTGGCGCCCGGACAGTGGGCGACGCCGGTGCCGCGCTGGGCTAGGAGGGTCACCTCCTGGGCATCCAGGTGGATGCAGTGGGCGAGGACGGTGCTGGGCCCGGAAATCCCCACGGAGTCCAGGAACTCCACGTTGCCACGCCCGGTGGCGCGGCGCACCGCCTCGGTCTCCTCGCGGTTTTCGCTGGCGTGGGTCTGGAGGATCCAGCCGTGCCTGTGGGCCAGCCGAGCGCTCTCGCCCAGGAGCCGCTCGGAACAGGAGAGGGCGAAGCGCGGGGAGACGGCGTAGCGCAACCGCCCCCCGCAGGCGCCGTGCCACCTTTGCCCGGAGCTTTCGGCACTGGCCAGGGCGTCCTCGGTGGTGGTGGCGAGCCCCTGGGGCACCCCCTCCCCTGAGTCCATGAGGCACAGCCCGGAGGTGAGGCGAATCCCCAGCTCCTGGGCAGTCTGGAAGATGGCGTCCTGGTGGCGGGTGGTGCCCATGTCCAGGGCCGCCGTGGTGCCCGAGCAGAGCAACTCCGCGATCCCCAGGCGTGCCGCGGCGGCCACCTCCTCCGCCGTGAGGGCCGCCTCGTACGGCCAGATGTGTGCTTGCAGCCAGCGGAGCAACGGCAACCGTTCCGCCCGGTGGCGGGCGAGGCTCTGCACCACGTGGACGTGCACCTGCACGAAGCCGGGGAGCACCAGGGCGCCATGGGCGTCCAGCGTCTCGTACTCGCCCTCCGCCACGACCCGACCCACCTGGGCGATGCGGCCCGCCTCGACGAGCACGTCCCCCTCGAAGCAGAGGCCCCGCTCGCTCATGGGTACCACCGTGCCACCGCGCAGGAGCAACCGCCGACTCGCCATCCCGCCGCGATTCTGGGGAGCGGAGGCGCCGCTGTCAAACGGACCGCGGCGCAACGCCGCGTGGTGCGCGGGTCCCCCGGCTCTTGCGGGCTATACTCACGCGATGGCCCGCGGCCCCCGGCTCCGACTCGGTCAGCTCGTCCTCTTTGCCGTGGTGGTGGTGCTGCTCAACTTCCAGTTCACCTGGTGGGTGGTGAACTCGCTGCGGGAGAACCGGAAGGTGCTGGAGCTGGAACGGGAGCTGGCCCGGGCCGCGGCAGCAAACGTGGCCCTGGAGGTGGCGCAGCACCTGGAGAAGGCGGTGCAGCGCCTGGTGACGGTGCCGTACGGGGTGATCCCCGCCGCCACCGAGGAGTTCCCCGTCCTCGAAGTGGTCCCGCAGCGTGCCAGCGGCTTCGAGTGGCAGCGCTCCGGTTCGGCGCTGGCGCTGGTCTGGCCCTTGTCGCGCCAGCGCAGTGCGGTGGCGCAGCTCGATGTGGCTGCCCTGTCGCGCTGGTTGGCGTCCACCCATCCAGCGTACCGGCTCGTGCGCGCCACCGACGGGGGGGGAGCGCCGGGGCAAGCGGCGCTCCCGGAACCCCTTTCGGGGTGGGCCGTGGTGGGGGAAGAGGAAGCGTGGCAGCAGGTTCGGGCGGCATACCGGCAGCGCGTGGTGGCGGTGGTGGGGGGGGCGGTGTTCTTCTTTGCTGCCATTGGCGTAGCGGTGGGGGTGCTGTGGAGCGTGTTGCGGCGGGAGGGGATGCGGGAGCTGCAGCACCAGAACTTCGTCTCGGGCATCACCCACGAGCTCAAGACGCCCATTGCCGGTATCCGGCTCGCCATCGAGACGGTGCTGTCGGGGCGCGTGGACGCTGCGGGCAGCCGGCAGTTCCTCTCCAACGCCCTCGCCGATGCGGATCGTCTCGCCGATCTCGTCACCAAGGTGCTGGAGGTCACGCGGTTCGCCGGTGGGGCACACCGCCTCCAGCTTGCGCCCAACGACTTGAGCCAGCTGGTGGAGGAGGAGCTCGCAGCCGCCGAGCGCCACGCCAAGGTGCGCGGCGTGGTCTTGGAATCGGCCATCGAGCCGTTCATCCAGGCGCCCTTTGATCCCGAGGCCCTCGCCATCGTCATCTCGAACCTCCTGGAAAACGCCCTCAAGTACGCGCAGGGGAATCCCCCCCGGGTGTGGGTGCGTTTGCGGGTGGTGCGGGGCGAGGCGATCCTGGAAGTGGAAGACACCGGTGTGGGCATTTCGCCCGAGGAGCTGGAGGCGATATTCGAGCCGTTCTACCGCTCCTCGGACGAGGTGACGCGGCGGACGCCGGGGACGGGGATCGGGCTCTTCGTGGCGCGGGAGATCGTCGCGGCTCACCGGGGGCGCCTCGTGGCGTGGAGCCGGGGGCGGGGGCTGGGGGCGGTTTTTCGGATGGTGTTGCCGGGAGCGAGCGTGGTCTCGGAGGATGAACTTTCGGAGTAGGATGGGGAAACGAGGTGAACCATGGCGAGCAGGATCTTGATCGTGGAGGACGAGAAGCACCTGGCCGAGGCGTTGGGCCACAACCTCAAGTTCGAGGGGTACGACGCGGTGGTGGTGGGGGACGGGGAGACGGCGCTGGAGCGCCTGTCCAACGAGGAGTTCGATCTCGTGGTGCTGGACGTGATGCTGCCGGGGATTTCGGGGTTCGAGGTGTGCGAGCGGCTGCGGGAAGCCTCCAACCGGGTGCCGGTGCTGTTCCTCACGGCCCGCACCACCGACGCGGACCGTCTGGCGGGGTTGCGGTACGGCGGCGACGACTACATGACCAAGCCGTTCCTCCTGGAGGAGCTGGTGCTGCGCATCCGGGGGATTTTGCGGCGGCAGGAGTGGTACCAGACGCCGGTGGCGGAGCGGGGGGTGTTCCGGTTTGGGGAGAACGAGGTGAACTTCCGCACCTTCAAGGCGCGGGGGCCCAGGGGAGAGGTGCAGCTCACGGAGAAGGAGTGCATGCTGATGAAGCTGCTGGTGGAGCGGCAGGGGCAGGTGGTGTCGCGGGAGCTGATCTTGGAGCGGGTGTGGGGGTACAGCTACGGTTCCTCGTCGCGCACCATCGACAACTTCATCGTGCGGCTGCGGCGCTACTTCGAGAAGGACCCGCGTCGGCCGGTGTATATCCACTCGGTGCGCGGTGTGGGCTACCGCTTCACCCCCGACGGGAAGTAGCCGACTCCCCAACTGGCTCTTGACTTGGGGCGGGGCAGGCCCTAGCATGCTGGCGGGCTTCGAGGCCAACCCGTCCACGCCTGGACCCCTCACGAGTGGAGGACTGTCATGGCACCGGTCGATCAGGAGAAGTTGAAGGCACTGGAGACCGCCGTCACGCAGATCGAGCGGCAGTTCGGCAAGGGCGCCATCATGCGGCTCGGTCAGCAGGAGGCGGTGAACGTCAACGTGATCCCCACCGGTTCGCTGGGGCTGGACGCGGCCCTGGGCGTGGGTGGTGTGCCGCGCGGGCGGGTGATCGAGATCTTCGGCCCCGAGTCGTCCGGCAAGACGACGCTGGCGCTGCAGGTGGTGGCCCAGGCGCAGCGCAGCGGCGGCCTGGCTGCGTTCATCGACGCCGAGCACGCCCTGGACCCCGAGTACTGCGGCAAGCTGGGTGTGGACGTGGACAACCTGCTCGTGGCGCAGCCCGACAACGGCGAGCAGGCGCTGGAGATTGCCGAGACCCTCATCCGTTCTGGTTCCGTGGATGTGATCGTGGTGGACTCGGTGGCGGCGCTCGTGCCGCGGGCCGAGCTGGAGGGGGAGATGGGCGAGGCGGCGGTGGGGCTGCAGGCCCGGCTCATGTCCCAGGCCATGCGCAAGCTCACCGCCATCGTTTCCAAGTCCAAAACCTGCGTCATCTTCATCAACCAGATCCGGGAGAAGATCGGGGTCATGTTTGGCAACCCGGAAACCACCACCGGCGGGCGCGCCCTCAAGTTCTACGCCTCTGTGCGGCTGGATATCCGGCGCATTGGCCCCATCAAGTCGGGCGAAGAGGTGGTGGGGAACCGGACTAAGGTGAAGGTGGTAAAGAACAAGGTGGCCGCGCCGTTCCGGGTGGCCGAGTTCGACATCCTGTACGGCGAGGGGATCTCCAAGGCCGGCGAGCTCTTGGATCTGGGGTTGGAACACCGGGTGCTCTCCAAGTCGGGTACCTGGCTGTCCTACGGCGACACCCGCCTTGGGCAGGGGCGGGAGAACGCCCGCCAGTTCCTCAAGGAACACCCCGAGGTGGCCGAGGAGATCGAAGCAAAACTGCGGAGCATGCTGCCGAGTCTGGTGCGCCCGTCGGCGGGGGCGGACGAAGGGTGAGGCTGACGCGGTGGAGCGGGGGCGGCGCAGCGCGGGGGCAGTGGCCGGTGCTCCCGCCCCCGCGGCCTTGGCTCCGCTAGGGGGAGGTGGACGGTGAAGGCATGGGTGGCGCCCCGCTACGGTCCTCCCGAGGTGCTCGAACTCCAGGAGCTGCCGGATCCCCAGCCGGGTCGCGGCGAGGCGGTGGTGCAGGTGCGCGCCATTGGCTTGAACTTTGCCGACTGCGCGGCGCGCATGGGGGTATACCCGCGCGTCCCCCGGCCGCCCTTCGTCCCCGGCATGGAGGTGGCGGGGGACGTGGTGGCGGTGGGTGAAGAGGTGGAGCCGTCGCTCGTGGGCGCGCGGGTGGCGGCGGTGCCCATCTTTGCTGGCCATGCGGAGGCGGTGCGGGTGCCGGTGAGCCACCTGCGCCCCCTCCCTGCCGGTGTGGATTACATCACAGCAGCGGCCTTGGCGGTCACGGGTATTACCGCCGATCACGGGCTGCGCACCGTGGGTCGCCTGCGCCCCGGCGAGCGGGTGGTGATCACGGCGGCGGCGGGGGGGGTGGGCACGATGGCGGTGCAGATGGCGGCGGCGGCCGGGGCGCAGGTGGTGGCCGTGGCCTCCACGCCGGCCAAGCGGGAACTGGCAGCGCGCCTGGGTGCTAGCGCCACCTACGGCTACGAGGAGTACGCCACGGCGGTGGAGGGCGGGGTGGACGTGATCTTTGATTCGGTGGGCGGCCGACTGTTCCGCACCGGGTGGCGGGCGCTGCGCGGGGACGGGCGGTACATCCTCTTCGGTTTTGCCGCGGCGGTGGGGCCGCGGCGGGTGCGGTGGCTGCGCTCGGTGTGGGAGCTGGCCAGGATGGGTGTGGTGATCCCAGCGCTGTTGGTTTCGCCCTGCCGCACCCTGGCGGGCTTCAACCTGTCGCTGGTGCCGCACCTGGCTGCCGAGATGCACGAGCGGTTCGACCGCCTCCTGGCGGCCATCCAGGGTGGCACGCTGCGAGCGGTGGTGGGGACCACCGTCCCCTTTGCCGAACTGCCGCGTGCCCACGCCCTCCTGCAGGGGCGGGGGTCGGTGGGCAAGGTGGTGGTGACGGTGCCCTAATCGCTGGCCGAGGGGTGCTCGGGTTGCGCTACACTCCCGGCATGGCCGAGGGGGGACGCGTCCTGGTGGTGGACGACGACCCGGCGAACCGGATGGCGGTGAAGGCCATCCTCGCGGGAGCCGGCTTGGCGGTTGTGGAGGCGGGGGACGCTTTTGCCGCCCTGGACGCCATCGAGACCCACGCGCCGCACGCCATCCTGCTCGACCTCAAGATGCCAGGGATGGACGGCCTGGGGCTCTTGGACAACTTGAGGCAGCGGGGGGTGGACGTGCCCGTGGTGGTGCTCACCGGCCACGGGGACACCTTCACGGCGGCGCAGTGTCTGGAGGCGGGGGCCGTGGCCTACCTGGACAAGCCGCCGCGCCGGGCCGAGCTGTTGCTCGCGGTGCGCAACGCGGTGGAGCGGGGCCGCCTGGCGGAGGAGAACCGCCGCCTGGCCGGTGGCGGCGAGGAGCCGCCTCCCCTCTTGGGGGAGTCGGAGGATCTGCGGCAGCTGCGCGAGGCCATTGCCCGGGTCGCCCCCTCCCGGGCCACCGCCCTGATCGTCGGCGAGTCGGGGACTGGCAAGGAGCTGGTGGCGCGGCGCATCCACAACCTCTCGCCGCGGGCCCGGCAACCCTTCGTGCGGGTGAACTGCGCCGCCATCCCCGAGGAGCTCATCGAGTCGGAGCTGTTCGGGCACGAACGGGGTGCCTTCACCGGTGCCGTGCGCAAACAGGTGGGGAAGTTCGTGCAGGCGGACGGGGGCACCATCTTCCTGGACGAGGTGGGAGACATGTCGCTGCGCACCCAGGCCAAGGTGCTGCGCGTGCTCCAGGACGGGGAGGTGGAGCCGGTGGGGGCGGGCAGCGTGCGCCGGGTCGACGTGCGGGTCATTGCTGCCACCAACAAAGACCTGGTGGCGGAAAGCCAGGCCGGGCGCTTCCGCGAGGATCTCTACTTTCGCCTGTCGGTGGTGGTCCTCCGCACGCCGCCACTGCGCTCCCACCCCGAGGACATCCCCATCCTGGTGGAGCACTTCACCCGCCTCGCCTGCCAGGAGTACAACCGCCGCTGCAAGCGCTGGAGCCCCAAGGCCCTGGCCCAGCTGGCCGCCTACCCCTGGCCGGGCAACGTGCGCGAGCTCAAGAACCTGGTGGAGCGGGTGGTGATCATGGAGCTGGAGGACGAGATCACCCACGTGGAGCTCTTTGAACGCTCGCAAGGCGCCGCCGACTCGAGCCTGGAGGAGCTGCTGGACACACCCTCGCTGGCTGCCTTCCAGGAGAAGGCCGAGCGCCTGTACCTGGAGCGGCAGCTGCAGCGCCACCGCTGGAACGTGGCGGCGACGGCGCGGGCCATTTCCACGCCGCGCTCCAACCTCTACAAGAAGATCGAGGCGTACAACCTGCGTCGGGAGGAGTAATGGGTGGCATTGCCCTGGAGGACATGAAGGCTGTGGGGGCGCTCCTGGAGGGGCATTTCCAGCTCTCGTCCGGGCTGCACTCGCCCCGCTACCTGCAGTGCGCCCTGTACCTGGCGGAGCCAGAGCGTGCCGAGGCGGCGGGACGGCAGCTGGCGGCGCTCCTCAAGGGGTGTTCGGCCCAGCTGGTGATGGCGCCGGCTCTGGGCGGCGTGATCATTGGCCACGAGGTGGCCCGGGCGCTGGGTGTGCCGTTCTTCTTCACGGAGCGCACCGCCGACGGCAGCATGGCGCTGCGGCGGGGGTTTGCCATTGAGGCGGGGACGCGCGTGCTGGTGGTGGAGGACGTGGTGACCACCGGCGGCTCCACCCGCGAGGTGATGGACGTGGCCAGGGAGCTGGGCGGCACGGTGGTGGGGGTGTGCTCCCTGGTCAACCGGTCTGCTGCCGAGAACCCCTTTGCGCCGTTGCCGTACCGGGCGTTGCTGCGGGTGGAGGTGCCCACTTACCCGAAGGAGAGCTGCCCCCTCTGCGCCGCCGGGATTCCCCTGAGCAAGCCTGGCTCCCGGCCTACTTCCCCGGCCCCTTAGCCCCAGACCGCGAGGACCCAGATCCAGCCCAGTGCCAACGTGGCCAAGGCCGCGACTCGCACGCCGAGGGGGAGGGGTGTGGGTAGGAGGGGGACGGTGTGCCGCACCTCCATCCAGACCGGTGCGGCCAGGCCACCCAGCAGGAACAGGAGGCCCGCTGCTGTCGCCAGGGGATTTGCACGCAGCGCCTCCAGGGGGTGGCCGTGGAGGAGGGCCAGGGCGGCGTGGGTGCTCCCGCAGGTGGGGCAGGGGAAGCCGGTGAGGGCGCGGAAGGCACAGGGGGGGAGGTGCGGGGCCAGACGCAGCCAGACGGGGCGCAGGGCCACCGCCGCAGCGGCCGAGGCGGCCCACAACCACGCCAGCTGACGCTCTTCGCGGGTGGCGGCGCGCCACGCCATGGGGGAGCCTCAGCGCAGGTTGGCGATGGCGGCGGCGATGGCCGCGCCGAAGGCAACGGCAAGGAGCAAGCCGCAGGCGCAGCACAGCGCCAGCGGCAGGAGCACCGCCAACGCGCTCTTCCCCTGGCTCGTGCGGTGGGCCACGGCCAAGCCGATGATCTGGAGGACCAACGCCCACAGCATGGCCAGGAAGCCACCGCAGAAGGGGATCACGTTGAGCACCTGGACCGTGCTGGCGTAGCAGATCACCCGCACGGTGGCGCCAAACCCCGAGTTGGCCCCGCCCACCAGGACCAGGAAGAGGTGGACCACCGCCGACCAGAGGAACACGCCCAGGAGCACGAAGACGGGTGCCAGCACCATCGTCGCCACGCTCCAGGCGGTGGGCATGGCAAACCCTCGCCACGCACCTGGCAACGGCAGCATGTTCATGAGCACGCCGCGCAGGGCCAGGTTGTAGATCTGGGAGGCAACCATGCCGATCCAGCCGAAGAGGATGGCGTAGAGGATCGGGCGCGCGAGGTCGACGGTCAGCGACATGCGGGCGAACGCCTCGGAAGGCCGGGTGAGCACCAGCTTGGCGGTCTCGAAGAGGGCTTCCAGGAACGGGTAGCCGGGTTGCTCCCAGGGGAGCGGATCGCTCGTGGGCGGTGGCGCCCCGGGTGGCACTCCCGGCGGCGGCTCCGGCGGCAGGGGGGGCAGGGTTTCGGCCATGGCGCAGTTCCTTTCTTCCCCTTGAGTCTAGCGCATGCCCGGCCGGGCAGGGCGCTCAGGTGAGGTGGTGGAGCGTTTCGGCGAGCCGGCGCAGCGCCTCGTCGGCGTCGGCGCGCGTGAGGTCCAGGAACGGGCGCAGGCGAATGCCCCGCGGGCCGCAGGGGAGCACCAGCAGCCCCCGTTCCCTGAGCGCCACCAGGAGGGTGTGGCGCGCCTCGTGGTTGGGGCAGTCGAAGGCCAGCATCAAACCCCGGCCGCGCACCTGCGAGATGGTGCTCGGGAACTGCCGCGCCAGCTCCTCGAGCCCCCCCAGGAGGTACGCCCCCTGGGAGCGGGCGTTGGCCACCAGGTTCTCGGCAGCAATGACTTCCAGCACGCGGGTGGCCCGCACCATGTCGGTGAGGTTGCCGCCCCAGGTGGAGTTGATCCGCGAGGGGACGACGAAAACGTTGTCCGGCACCTGGTCGATGCGGCGGTTGGCGGCAAAGCCACAGGTCTGCACCTTCTTGCCGAAACAGAAGAGGTCCGGCTCCACCCCGAGCCCTTGCCACGCCCACATGCTGCCGGTGAGGCCCAGGCCGGTCTGCACCTCGTCGAAGATGAGCAAGAAATCGTGCTCGTCGGCGACTCGGCGCAGGGCGGCCAGGAACTCCGGGCGGAAGTGGTTATCGCCGCCCTCGGCCTGGATTGGCTCGACGATCAGGCAGGCGATGTCGTCCCCGTGGCGCTCCACCGCCTGGGCAATCTCGGCCAGGGCCTGCCCTTCGGCCGCTTCCACCTCGGAAAGGTGCTCGGCCAGGGGGAAGACGATCTTCGGGTTGGAGATGCGGGGCCAGTCGAAGGTGGGGAAGAGCTCGGTCTTGCGCGGGTCGAAGGTGTTGGTGAGGGAGAGGGTGTAGCCCGACCGTCCGTGGAACGCCTGCCGGAAGTGCAGCACCTTGGTGCCCAAGGCGGGGTTCTGGCCCTGGGCGCGGTTACGGCGGACCTTCCAGTCGAAGGCGGCCTTGAGGGCGTTCTCCACCGCCAGGGCGCCGCCCTCCACGAAGAACAGGTGGCCGGCGTGGCTCTCGGGAACGGCAAGCTGGGCGAAGGTGGCCACAAACTCCGCGTAGAAGCTGGTGTAGACATCGGAGTTGGCCGGCTTGTGCAGGGCCGCCAGCAGGAGCCGCTCGCGGAACTCGGGGGCGCCCAGA
>Ga0068707_1003105_pt1 | contig 11644 bp, 10 predicted proteins | sample YNPNPMetaG_FD_66600 | JGI IMG/M metagenome (GOLD analysis project Ga0068707, IMG submission 66600) | Anoxygenic and chlorotrophic microbial mat microbial communities from Yellowstone National Park, USA - YNP NP MetaG | ecosystem: Environmental > Aquatic > Thermal springs > Hot (42-90C) >... | reverse complement strand
CCTTTAGCTATTTTATACGGAATTGCTATCATCATAGCTAGTAAAGCTACACCAATACTAAAAGAAATAATAGTAGAAATCGTATCTAAAACCCAACCGACCAAACGATTTTCGTAATATATTTGGTCAAAAACCGAGTATTGGTACGCGATTTCAAAAAAATTAATAAATAACCAAACAGAAGCCCAGATAATAAATATAGTACGGAAAACTTTTTCGTAGGTATGACTAAAACTCTCAAAGAGCATAACAAAACGATTTTTTACTTAAAAGGTAAGTTTAAGTTGTATGAACAAGAACATGTTGTTGTTAAAATCAATGATTGATTTTGTCAAGTTAAATGAATTTTCTAGATTTTTCCTAAAAATTTAGGTTTTCTCCAGAAGTGTAACAAGTTAATATAGTTTTAGTTTAATTTTGGAATAGGTCTGTAGTTGTAGAGTGATTCAAATTAGCTCAATGAGACTAGCTAAAATTTCCGATAAATAAAGTCAGATTTAACACAGCTGATAAGCAGTTGACATTTACCAACCTTTTTTAAAAAGACTATTAGCTAATTAAGTTTATGTCAGAAAATAGTACAGACTTCAAAATTTATGGAGGTCAGTCTTTGCATGGTGAAATTACTACTAATTATTCTAAGAATGGAGCCATGGGTTTGTTGTGTGGAGCTTTGCTGAATCGTGGTAGGACTATATTGCACGGTATTCCTAGAATAGAAGAAGTAAATCGAATTATCGAGGTGTTGACTAGTATTGGAGTAACAGTAGAGTGGATAGGTGTAAACAGTCTTCAAATTCAGCCGCCAAAATCTTTAAAATTAGAACAAATTAACCGTCAATCAGCCAATAAAACTAGAACTATTTTGATGTTTTTAGGGCCTTTAATTCATTGGTACAAAAATTTTAGTTTGCCCCACTCGCAAGGTTGTAACTTAGGAAAACGTACGGCAATTGCCCATATTTACGGTTTTGCCGAATTAGGAGTAACCATCAAGACTACTAGTAATAATTATGAAGTTAAAGTTGGCCAGTTAAAACCGAAAGAAGTAGTTTTGTACGAAGCTGGAGACACAGCTACTGAAAACATATTGTTAGCAGCAGCTAAGATTCCTGGCCAGACTACTATTCGATTTGCTACTAGCAATTATATGGTTCAAGAGTTATGCTTTTTTTTGCAGAAATGTGGTGTAAAGATTGAAGGAATAGGCACTTCTACCTTGGTAGTTCATGGAGTATCTGAAATTGATCAAGAGGTAGAGTATCACAACAGTGAGGATCCAATTGAGTCAATGATGTTTTTGTCTGCTGCGATTGTTACTAATTCGCATTTAACAATTAAACGCTGCCCCATCGATTTTTTGACTTTAGAATTGTATAAACTTAAAAAAATGGGTTTAAAGTACAAACAATCTAAAAGATATAAGGCCCACAATGGGCAAATTGATTTAGTGGATATTACTGTTTTTCCTTCCAAATTAAAAGCTCCGGAAGAAAAAATTCACCCGTTGCCTTATCCGGGTATAAACATTGATAATTTACCATTTTTTGTACCGATCGTAGCTGTGGCTAAGGGTGAAACTTTAATTCATGATTGGGTTTACGAAAATCGGGCCATCCACTATATGGAATTAACTAAGTTAGGAGCCAGAATGATTCTAGCTGATCCACACAGGGTCTATATCACTGGACCTACTACTTTTAAGCCTACACAGGTAGTCTGTCCACCAGCGTTACGTCCGGCAATGATTATTTTAATAGCTATGTTAGCTGCCGATGGGGTATCTATTTTGCGAAACGTATACTCAATTAGTCGTGGTTATGAGGAAATTGCCACCAGGTTGAATAGTTTAGGTGCCAAAATTGAGGTTTTGAGTTAGTGTTGAACACAATTGACCACAGCTAGTTATCTAAACTTTGGTAATTTTTAAGGCTAGGTTTGGTTTTTTATTTGATTTTTTAAGGGTTTTTTGAATTATGCTTTGGCTATTGGTTTCTGAAAAATCAAGACAATGGAAACCAAGCTCCGAAAAATAATTTAGTAAAAATTACTAAGAGAGATAACCTTAATTCTTGGTTAACTAGTCTAAAGTTGACAGTTTTAGCAAGCGAAACTGAGTTAGTCACTGTTTACAAAACCAAAATATGCCTAGTTATTCTGAATTTGTGCGTTTTTTACACAAACACCCAAAGTTGCAATGGTTGTTGCTTTTAGCAATTATTGCATATTTATTAATTCCCGTAGATTTTTGGCCGGAAGCTTTGTTTGGACCATTGGGTTTGGCTGATGATGGGGTAGTTTTAAGTTTACTAGTATCCACCTGGTTACATTTAAAAAAATTAAACAAGCAATCTAAGTTGAAGCAAACAGATTCTTAAGTATTTGAAATTTGTATGCTCGAGCACATATTCACTAAGTTTGGTTTTTTGTCTCACTAAACTAGCTAAGAAGTAGCTACATTTTTTGGGTAAATTAGGGTTTCGTTGTAGCTTTTGGTAACTAAAACGATCTCGAATCTCAGTTTTAATTTTGCTAATTTTTTATTCAAGAAGCCATCTTTACAAAAACATTCAATCAGATTAAGCGATTTCGCTAGTTTAAGACTAGCGAGCATGGTTAGCTAAGCAGAGTAAATTGGTTGACTTAATCTCTTCTGATTTAGCTTTGCTTAAACAACTTGGCACAGTTATTTGTTATGGATTTAGCAAATACCAGTTGGCGGCTTGACTTTTTGTGAAAGCTGGTTTTTAGCCACTAACTAAGTTAGTTATGCAATCGTCAAATTGCTCTGAGCAAAAGTCTCCCACTAATCAAGTTAACGATGTCCCAGTTTACCAAACCGCTCAACCGCCAGCAGAGTTAGGTCAGGAAAACACAATAACTAGCGCTAAACCTCGGTATCTTTTTCTGGGTAGGATAGTCTATTTAACTTTAGTTTTTGGGTTTATAGGCTTGTTTATTGTTTGGCCAGCAGTGTATTTATGGCAGCAAGAACACAAAGGTCAAGTGTCTGGGGTTCAGGAGAGTGAACAAAAAGCAAGCAACTTGACTGATCAGAAATCGTCGGCAGAGTTAGTGTATGTTTATGACCCACAACAACAGAGTTTTGTTAAAAAAAATCCTAATAATCAAACTAACAAAACCCCCCAAACTAGCTTTACAGAAGCTGACAAAAACCCAGAACTAGTGAATTTAAACCCAACCAATCCGGTGGCAGGAGTAACCTTTGCAGAAGCCTTTGCTTTAGCTCGTCAACAATTAGGACCAAACGCGGTTTTTGAATGGAACGGACAATTATACACTACTAACTTGGCCTCAGAAGTTAAAGAGACAACCAGTTCAGTGAGAAATTTATTTGCTGGCTTAAATCCTAAACAAAAGTTTCAAAAAGATTCTACTTCTCGGGTGTTGGAAATTGATGAATGTAATTTAAATGTGAAATATCCAACGAAAACTGCTAATGGTGCGTTAGTTGATTTTGATCGATTTAATCCACCTGCTCCAGGTAGACCTTTTTGGAATTTTTACGCTTTTACGGGGTATCGTACACCCACCGAAAAATTTGGTGAAGGTTATACCGTGTTTGTACAATGTTTCTATGTGGCTCAAATGAGCCAAGCTTTTCAGACTAGTTTGACTGGTAAAAACAACATTTCTCCAACAGAATTATACAGGCTTACAGGTTGGTTTATAGCTGATGAGTCTATTCAAAACCTACAAATGTCACAAAACAAAGATTTGGGCAATGCCTATTCTGTAGTTTTCACTAGAAAAGGTATCTTATATTCTCTCAGTTTTATGACCGGCCCAAAAGACGAAAATGATCAAATCGGCGGTTTATACGCCTATCAAATTCAGTTACAATTTCAAGATTGGGTAAGTTAATTTGGTCAAACTTTGGTTTTCTTGTTCTATAAACTATTTATTTTGAGTAGCTAAGGTTAATGGGTACCCAAGCCGAGCTAGTCAGTTCTTTTTATTAGCCAAATTTAACTGGATTTATCTTTAGGTTAATGATTTAATTTTGCCACTTTTTGTGTCTATAACAGAACTTACAGATTGAGTTGATTTTTATTCAAGTAATTGTTGTCAAGTTTGGTTTATGTTAGCTTTGTCAGCTAATTTTGGATTCTTTGGTGTGGACTTTGATGAAAAAAAATTACAAAGAAAATCTTTTATCTAAAGTTAGACTTAGGATTAAGTCAATTAAAAGTTAGTTAGATTTAGTCGGTTATTTTTATAAGCTGTTTTGTAGTTGTGAGTTTTCTCAAATAAGCTTAACATAACCACTTTTTTAGAGGTTTACTAGCTAAACCGTTTATGTCCTTGTGTTTAATTATTGAATCTAAGACGAATTATTAGTTTGTAGTTGTTCCAAAACTATTTGGGCAGCTTTGGTTTCGGCTTCTTGTTTTGATTTACCACTAGCTTCGGCCATTTTTTCCTTATTTATCCACACTCCAACGTAAAAAATTTTTTCGTGATCTTTACCCTCAGTAAACAAAAGTTTATATAACGGCGTAGTTTTATAATGTTTTTGGGTAAATTCTTGCAACAACGTTTTGGCGTCTTTGTAGGCTTTAGTTTGAACTATATCTTCCAAATTAGGAAACACAAATTGCTTAACAAATTCTCGACAAGCTTCTATTCCAGAGTCCAGATAAATAGCTCCAATCACAGCCTCCATAGCATCAGCTACAATAGTTAGTCTAGCCTTGCCCAACTCTTCACGTTCACCCTTACTGATTAGAATTTCCTCGTCCAAACCTAATTTTTGTCCAATTTTACCCATAATTCTGTAGTTTACCAAGGCCGAACGCAGACCAGTGAGATAGCCTTCTGGCTCATTAAAACGTAAGTATAGATATTCAGTGACTATAAGTTCTAAAACTGCATCACCTAAAAACTCCAATCTTTCGTTATGTTCAGTAATTTCCGGTAATTTATCCTTCTCGTTCAGGTAAGATCGGTGTACCAAGGCTGTTCTAAGTAAACGAATATCTTTAAAGTAATAACCAATGTTTTTTTGAACTCGAACCAAATCCATATCAGGTAATTATAAACCATAAGTTTTGGTTTAGTCAATAACTGATAACTTGGTTAAGTTGTTAGCTAATCTACAATAAACTGAGTGGGACGTTTTGGTAATTTTCTAAAAACCTAGTTGGTGTCAATTTTAGTTAAACTAACTTCAATTTTAGAGGCTACAAGTGTCCTTTGTTTTTCTAACTTACAAAACAAACAAATTACAAGAAGAACTAGAACTCTAAAAATAGTTTGATTCTCTTATTAGTTTTTTGTGCTATTGCCTGTTTTTATTTTTTGACGAAAAAATCACTAAAAAAGTGATCTTTTAGAAAAACCAGACCTAGAATAGGTAAGTGTTTTAGAATTTTCCAGAATACTGATTACCATGATATTACTTACCAGACGGCTTGACTGGTTAGAAAAAACTTGTTGGCTAGAATTTTTCAACTAGATTAACCAGTAAAACTAACTAATTTATGCATGTTGCTGTCATTGGAACTGGTTATGTGGGTTTGGTGACTGGGGTTTGCTTGGCTGATCAAGGTCATCAAGTAATTTGTGTAGATAACGTAAAACTAAGTTGGAATTACTTCAAAAAGGGCAAGCGCCAATTAGGAACCTGGACTAGACGAATTACTATTCAAAAATTTTGTTACTAAGAGGTTGGTTTTTACTAAGAATTTGCAAGAAGCTGTAGAAAAATCCGAAGTCATTTTTTTGTCCCGTTATCTAATGGAGCTCCAAATTTGCGATATCTCTGGCAAGTGGTTGAGCAAATAGGTGATTATTTTCATAGCCCCAAATTGCTAGTCATCAAAAGCACTGTACCAATTGGCACTACTCAACAGATAGGAGCATTTTTATCTGAGAGAACTAATTGTTCTTTGGATATAGCTTTTAACCCAGAATTTTTAAGAGAAGGTAGTGCTATTCAAGATTTTCTCAAACCAGACAGAGTGATTATTGGTACTAGTTCTAACCGAGCTCAACAACTTTTAACAGCAATATATTTACCTATTGTGGCTGAACCAGATAAGTTAGTATTTATGGATGAGCGTAGTGCTGAAGCTACAAAATACGCTGCCAACGTTTTTTTGGCCACTAAAATTTCCTTCATTAACGAGATAGCTAATTTTTGTGAGACTAAAGGGGTAAACGTTGATTCAGTTAGTTTAGGTATAGGTTTGGATCACAGAATTGGACCGTATTTTTTACAAGCCGGAATAGGTTATGGTGGTTCTTGTTTTCCTAAAGATGTGGCAGCTATGTTGGCTTTTGGCCAAGAGATAGGGTATCATTTTAAAATTTTAGAGGCAGTTAAAACTGTTAATCAACACCAGAGAGAGTTGTTAATTAGCAAAGTGTTAGCAATCTTCAAGCAAGATTTAGCAAACAAAGTCTTATCTGTTTGGGGTTTGGCTTTCAAAGCTAATACAGATGATATTCGAGATTCTCCGGCAGTAGCTATTGTGACTGAATTATATAAATTAGGAGCTACTTTACAGGTTTTTGACCCCCAAGCTATGTTGACAGCACAACGACATTTGGATTTAAACATTACCTATGCTAATGGTATGTATGCAGCTGCAAATCAAGCTGAAGCGTTAATTATCTTAACGGATTGGCCAGAGTTTAGAAATGTGGACTTTGCTAGGTTAGCTAGTGTAATGAGTTCCAAGATTATTATTGATGGTCGTAATTTATATCCTCTAGATACATTCAAAAATCTTGATTTTACTTATATTTCCATGGGTAGACCTGCGATAGTTCCAAAAAGTTAACAAAATAGCGTTAGGGTATGGCTACTAAAAAAATATTGATTGCTGGTGGCGCAGGTTTTATAGGCTTACATTTATGCAAGCGTTTGTTAAGCGATGGAAATCAGGTAATCTCTGTAGATAATTTGTCCACAGGAACCAATGCTAATGTCAAATTCTTATCAACGTTTAGCAATTTTAGTTTTCATCATCAAGATGTCGTCGAGTTTTTTGATTTTGGCTATGTGGATGAAATTTATAATTTGGCTTGTCCAGCTTCTCCATCAAAATACCAAAAAAATCCGATTAATACCCTACGTACTAGTATTCGGGGAACCTATAATTTGCTTCAGTTGGCTAGAAAATATAAAGCAAAGTTTTTATTAGCGTCTACTAGTGAAATTTATGGCGATCCTTTAGTACATCCGCAGGCCGAAAGTTATTGGGGCAATGTTAATCCTGTAGGTGTGCGGGCTTGTTATGATGAAGGCAAACGGGCAGCTGAGGCTTTGACTATGGATTTTTATCGAGAATATGGTTTAGATGTAAAAATTGCACGTGTTTTTAACACTTATGGTCCTTATATGGATCCCCAGGATGGACGAGTAGTCTCCAATTTTATTACCCAAGCATTGCTTAACCAACCGTTAACTATTTATGGTTGTGGTGAACAAACCAGATCTTTTCAGTATATTGACGATTTAATTGAGGGCTTAATTTTAATGATGGCTAGTTCTGCTGGATTTACTGGGCCAGTAAATTTTGGTAATCCTGTAGAGTACAAAGTACTAGATTTAGCTAAGTTAATTTTGAGATTAATCCCAGAGTCTAAGTCTACTTTGATTTTTAAACCTTTACCGTCAGACGACCCAAAAGTTAGGTATCCATTGATTACTTTAGCTCAAGAAAAGTTGTCCTGGCAGCCGACGGTGTCTTTAGAGGAGGGTTTAATCAAGACAATTACTTATTTTAAACAGAAACTTAACTTAGTAAATTAATTATTTTGGTAGCCATGCCTACTTTATCTATTATTATTCCAGCTTATAATGAAGAAAAAACTCTAGCTCAGATTGTCTTAAAAGTGTTATCGATTAACCTACCTGAAAGTTTTAAAAAAGAAATTATTATTTGCGATGATTGTTCCACAGACCAAACTAATTTAATAGCTACAAGTTTGGCTAGTCAATATGCTGAAATCAAATTGTTAAGAAATTCTAAAAATTTGGGTAAAACCCAAACTGTACGTCAAGGTTTGCTGGCCTCTAGCGGTGAGTTTGTCATAATTCAAGATGCCGATTTAGAATATGATCCAGAAGACATTGGTTTCTTACTACGCGAAACTTTGCGTCACCAGGCAGATGTTTGCTATGGCAATCGTTTTGGTAAGTATAACGGAGTGATTTACTTACAAAATTTTTATGGTAATTTGTTTTTGTCTGCAATTTCTAGTTTATTCACTAGTTTTCGGTTAAGAGTAGTTATTCCAGATATGGAAGTGTGTTATAAATTAATGCGAGGAGATGTAGCTAGAGAATTAGCTGACAAAATTACGGCCACTAGCAATTTTGGATTTGAACCAGAGATTACTGCTAGGCTGTCTAGATACAAAAAACCTGATGGCAGTTGTTTACGTTTTTTAATTCTACCAATCAGTTACTCTCCAAGAAGCATTACTGAAGGCAAAAAAATGAGAGCTTTTAGAGATGGTCTACTGGCTCTATGGGAGATATTTAAGTATAACTTATTTTAGTTTAGACATGTAAGTTTATGTGGTGGCCTCTCTTAGCAGAATTTTTTCTGGTTTCCAGTTTATCTTTACTATTCGTCTGGCAAATAGAAAACTGGGGTTTTCTTTTTAGAAAATTATTGTTTTCTATCACTCGACAGATTGACCAAAAAGTTACTGAATTAGACGATTTTTCTTTAACTAACATTTCTTCCTTTTTAATAAATATCTTCCTAGGTTTATTGGTTTTTGGGATGAGTTTCTTCTATTTAGGAGTTTTGAGAGTTCTGTCCAAAGAATTGGTTATAGGAGTCACCAGTGTAAGTGCTATACTAATTTTTCTCTTTTTTAAAAGATGGCAAAATTTTACTTGGGTGCGTTTGCAGTCTTTTGTAATTTACAATAAGTTTATTTTAGCAGGGTTGTTTTTGGTTTTGGTTTTGGTGTTACCTTTTGCTTTCAGGCCAATCACTAATTTTGATGCTTTGTGGTACCATTTAACTATTCCTAAGTTTTTTCTACAAGAGGGTAATATTGACTATTTAGGTACTCACACGAGGTACTCAGTACACCCATATTTAAACTTTTTTTGGAATTTATGGCCATTATCTTTGCCTTTACCAATTCCTATTCAAGGCATGGTAATTAATTTATTTCAGGTTTTTATTGTTCTTTTTGGTTTATTATTTGTTCTACAAATAGCTAAGTCTAAATTATTTTCTTGGCCACCAATTTTACAAGTTTTGGCACCAAGTATCATAGCTTTGTTTCCAGCTAGCCTAATTTGGTTTGGGGCTGGTTATAATGATTTATATGGCCTGATTTTAGGTTTGGTGTTGGCACTATATGCTTACAAATTAGCCCAACAAGACAGGATTACTTTGTACGAGTTCGTGTTGTTCACATGTTTATTGATTACTGTTTTTTTAATTAAAGTTTTCTTTGCAATATTTGCTACCTTGGTGTTTATATTTTTTATTGTTACCTGTTTGCATAAATTTACTTTTATTCAGTTAAAAAACTTTTTTGTTTCGGGCTTTTGGTCTTGGAATAATCTTAAAGTTTTGCTTATCTTTAGTTTCTTATTGTGTTTAATCTTTATTGTACCTTGGCTAGTTAGGTCTGTCATTTTCACAGGTAGACCTTTAGATCCAATTGGTGCCCCTGGAATTGCTGAAGATGCTTACCGTTTTGCTGGCTCCAATGATGCTATTAATCACTGGACTAAATTTGTTTGGGTTAGGTTGGTTAAGTCTTTGTCAGAAATATTTATCTATCAGTACGGTTTATGGTTTATTGTGGGTAGTTTAGCTTTTTTACAAAAGTCTTTTTGGACAAAGTACAAATTTTTGTGGTTACTAGGAACAATTGGTTTTTGGTCGGTGTACTTTTTTAGTATAGTAACAGAATGGAGGTATTTTTTACCCAGTGCTGCTTTGGTGGTGTTTTTGGGTCTGGTAAATATCAATTTGGTTAATCATTTGTCCAAAAAGGTTATCATGGCTGGTTTGGTTTTGGCGTTTGTTTTTCATGTAGGTTTTACCTATTATGCGAGTTATTACACAGACAACAGACACAGAGATCTTTATATTCTCAAAAAGCAAACCTACGATGAGTTTTTGACTCAGAGAAATGGGCAATGGGTGTTTGATTATTACCCTGGAGCTAAAGCAGTGTTACCATCTGACTTAAACAAGTCAGAAAAAATATTTGTGTTTGGAGTACATAATTTGGCGTACATCGAAAACCCAATCATCACTTATGACTCTCATTCTCGTTTGTTTTTGGATGTGAAGAATTTTTCAGATTTTATTAAAGTTCTTAAAACAGAAAAAATTAGATTTATGTTGTTAAAACGGACTACTGTTTATGATTTGTGTATTCAGCTAATGGCGCTTAAACAACTTCTCGACCAGAATTGTCTTCCAGAAATTGAGTTCACCAACGATTTGAAAGTAGTGGCTATAGATAAACCTCAGCAAGCTATTTGGGTAAAAATAGTATAAACAAGGATACGAAAAGCTGCTTTAATCACTTAATCAGAAGTAATTAAGACGATTCTTACAAAATGTTATATGCTTAAACCCTTTTGTCAGTGTGAGGATGTTATCAGATTGTTTAGATATTTCTTAGTGGGGTGTGTTACTACTTTAATGACTATAGTGTTTTGGAATTTTTTATTACGAGTAAGTCAATTAGTAGCTATAAATTTGGAATATAGGTTTTCTGTTACTCAATATTTAGCCTCCTTTTTAATGATTTTTCCTTCTTTTTGGCTACATCGTTATATTACTTTTAGAGATAAAACAATTCGTAGTACTTTTAGCTATACTACTGTTAAAGTTTATGTAGTCTATATTTTGTCTCCATTTGTAGCCTCTATATTTACTTATTACTATTTAGTTTGGTTTCCCGATATCATCAATTTTTCGGCAAAAGTGAATCTGCTTTCAAATTATAACCTACCTTTAGGTAAATATTTTTTACAAGCCACAAGTTTGGCTATTGGTATGCTAATCAATTATTCTGGGCAGAGGTTGTGGATTTATAAATGACTTTTTGGAGCCTTTTTTTGAGATTGTTTTACTGTGTTTAAAACAACTTAAGGCTTGCACCAAGTTTCAAATTTTTCCAGCCCGTTTTTTACTAAGAATATTCCAAAATTCTAAAAACAGTCACAGGAAAGGTAGCAAATTTTCATTTAAAATCCTAACAACTAGCTATCTACTTATTAGTAATAAGTGTTGGGATACTAAAACAAGATTAAATTCTTGGATTTTAAGTAATTCCATTACTCTGTCAGATAACTGGTGTATAACCAGACTAACTTTTCTTGCTTAGCTATATGTTCTTGCATTAAATTTAAGGTTCCGTAATCATTGGCTTGTGCGGCTGTTGCAAGCAGTTTTTTCTCGTTAGCTATGAGAACTTTTAAACTTTCTAGAGATTGTCTCAAATTTTCCGTTCCGTTTGTCAGATCTGTAGCTACTGGAATGGTAGCTTGCGCTTGAATTTCTGCTGGTGCAAAGATAGGTTTGCCACCTAAAGTAGCGACTCTTTCAGCCACTTCGTCAATGTATTCAAATAGATAAGTATACAACTCTTCAAATTTTTGATGTAATTCAAAAAAAGT
>Ga0068707_1003103_pt1 | contig 11648 bp, 10 predicted proteins | sample YNPNPMetaG_FD_66600 | JGI IMG/M metagenome (GOLD analysis project Ga0068707, IMG submission 66600) | Anoxygenic and chlorotrophic microbial mat microbial communities from Yellowstone National Park, USA - YNP NP MetaG | ecosystem: Environmental > Aquatic > Thermal springs > Hot (42-90C) >... | reverse complement strand
TTCTGGGGCGGCGCGGCGGCGCGCTACGGCATCTACCTGCCGCTGGTGCTGAGGAACGATTAGCCCTCTTCCTCCCCCTTTCCCCTCCCTCTCCCCAATTGGGGAGAGGGAGGGGTAGGGGGTGGGTGAGGGCCAGATCATAGTAGACAATCTCCCCGGTCGAGGCAAACCAGCCCGGCCTGCGGAATCGACCACGCCGGCATCTCCTGGCGTTGCGGCCGTTGGGAAAAGCGGGCCCGGCGCTGTTTGGTGCGCAACGGGCACCTCCGAAGAAGCCTGGACACCACTGGGGAAATGGGGGCAGGGTGCCGGTGTCCAGGGCCGGCGTTGCGGCGGATACCTCCACTCCGTTCCCGGGCGCATATCGGCACCTGTGGGATGACCTGTAGCGTCCGGTTCTGGGCGATGGTTTCTTATTTGCTTCTTTGGCCAGGATGTTATACAATTCTGGCCGCCTGTTCCGGAAAGACGATTGGGAAAATCGGGGATGAAAATTCTGTTTGTGTTGACCTATTACGCGCCGCACCGCACCGGCCTGACCATCCACGTCCAGCGCGTGGCCGAGGCGCTGGCCCGCCGTGGACATCAGGCCACCGTGCTGACCTCGCGTTATCGGCCCGAACTGCCCCGCGACGAGGTGCTCAACGGGGTGCGGGTGATACGGCTGTGGAGCCTGATGCGCCTCAGCCGCACCCAGGTCATGCCGGCCTTTCCGCTGGCCGCCTGGCGGCTGATCGCCCAGAACGACGTCATCAACATCCACACCCCCCTTCCCGAGGCCAGCCTGATGGCCCTTTTCTCCCGCCTGCAGCGCAAGCCGCTGATCGTCACCCACCACGGCGACGCCGTCCTGCCGGCCGGCTGGCATAACCGCCTGATCGAGTTCCTGGTTTTCCGCGTCTACTGTGCTGCGGCGCGCTACGCCCGGGCGGTCATCGGCTACAGCCAGGACTATGCCGAGCATTCGACCTATCTCCGCCCTTTCCTCCCCAAGGTGAAGGTCATCTACCCGCCGATCGCCATCCCGCGGCCCGACCCGGCCGGCGTGGCGGCCATGCGCCGTCGCTACGGCCTGGAGGGGAAGACGGTGATCGGCTATGCCGGCCGTTTCGTGGAGGAAAAGCGGCCCGACCTGCTCATCCGGGCCATCCCTTACCTCCTGGAGCGTTTCCCGGAACTCCGCATCGCCTTCGCCGGCGAATACCTCATCCGCTACGAGAACTTTTACGAGCGTTGTCTGCCTCTGATCGAGCAGTACCGCGACCGCCTGGTCTTTCTCGGGTTGTTGACCGACCCCCAGGACATGGCCAACTTCTTCGCCCTCTGCGACGTCCTGGCCCTGCCCAGCGGGACGGAGTGTTTCGGCATGGTCCAGGCCGAGGCCATGCTCTGCGGGACGCCGGTGGTGGTCAGCGACACCCCCGGGGCGCGCGAGGTGGTGCGGGTCACCGGCATGGGCGAAATCTTCCCCCGGGGCGATATTCCGGCGCTGGCCGCCGCCCTGAGCCGGGTGTTGAACGGGCGGGAGCGATACATCAAGCCGCCGGAGCAAATCGCCGCCACCTTCAGCCTGGAGCGCACGGTGGACCGCTACGAGGCGCTTTTCCGTTCCTCGTTGAACGTTGATCGCCATTGCCCAGCCTAGGGCAGGCGCGTACCCGGCCGGTTGGAGTGTAGCGGGATATGGCGCAGGGCAAGGAACGGCCGATTCACGCCCCCAGGCCGGATGAACCGGGTTGGCTTTCCCGCGCCCTTCGTCGGGAGGCCGACCTGGCCTTTCGCCGTCGGGTGCGCACCGTTCTGGCCTACCTGGAGCCCCGTCCCGGCGAGCGTCTCCTGGACTGTGGTTGCGGCCGTGGCTTTTACCTCCTCTTCCTCAGCCGGCTGGTGCCCGGCATCCACCTCTATGGCCTGGATCGGGAAATCCAGGTCCTGCTTCAGGCCCGACGCCACCTGCCGGCCACGGTGAACCTGGTACAGGGCGATGCCGGCCGTCTGCCCTTTCCGGAGGGTTTCTTCGACAAGGCGATTCTCTCGGAACTCCTGGAGCACCTTTCGGACGACCGCGCCGGCCTGGCCGAGGTCTATCGCGTGTTGCGTCCCGGCGGGATGGTGGCCATCACCGTCCCCTGCCGCGATTACCCCTTCTGGTGGGACCCGGTGAACCGGATGCGCGAACTTCTGGGCCGGCCGCCGGTGCGCCGGGGCTTCTGGGCCGGCATCTGGGCCCACCATGAGCGGCTCTACGGGGAGGAGGAACTCCGTCGGCGGGTGGAGGAGGCCGGCTTCCTGGTCGAGCGGGTGGACCGTTTTACCCATTACTGTCTGCCCTTTACCCACAACCTGGTCTATGGGTTGGGGAAAGAGGCGCTGGAGCGCGGCTGGCTGCCCGACTTCCTGGCCCGGCCGGCCGACCGCTTTTCCTATGCCGATGCTCCCCCCTCTCCCTGGAATCCCCTCACCTGGGTCCTGGCCCTTTTCGATGGGGTGGACCGGCTGAACGACCGGGCCGAGGGCTGTCGGACCTACGTCAACATCGCCCTGAAGGCCCGCCGGCCGTAACCGGGGGCGTTGATCGTTCCGCGTTCTCCGGCCTCGCCGGCGGTGGAAGTGGGGACACGGGGGAGACGGACGAGGACCGGGTCGCTGAGCGTTGCACGTTTCACGTTGCGGGGAGGCCGGGGTATGTTTCAGGGCCGGCCGCCGGCCTCCTCTACCCCTCGGGGTATGCGCCGGCCGGGGAGCGGAACAGGTTGCCCCGGAAGTCCGCCCGATTTGCCCGGCCGGCCGACGACCCGGCCCTGGAACGGGTGCTTCAGGCCGCCCGGGCCGCGCATCATCTCAGTTCGATACCTCCTTTCAGCGATGCCCGGCCGGCTGGTTTACGGTAGAATACGGTGAACTCTATCTGGGGATCTGCCCGTTGCTTATTGCAGCGGACACAACGCGAAGTCGATTGGCCATTGTCGAAGGTATGAGGACCTCAGTGGGAAAGAAGCCCTCAGCCGCAGGCTTTCTCATATTTCTGTTGCTTCTGGTTGCCTGTGAGCCGACTACAACTGGCCCGCTACGGCCCAGTATTTCAGCCACCGGGATGCCGATGGCACCCTCTACTCCTACTCCTGCTCCTCCCTCTGCTCCTACACCGTTTCCAGCCACCAGATTACCCACACCTTTTCCTCGCTCCTATCCTTGGTCGGCGGCATCGTCCCCCATTCCACGACCAACACCCACTCCTACCCTGGCACCCAATTATGTGAAATTGATCCTGCAAAAACTTGATAGCCCCCTCGAATTCCCCCTTTACCAGGTCACGGAGACGGCGTATGGCATCGCTGGTAGCCGCTGGTTAGATGAACAGCGCCTCGAAATCCGAATAGCGCATTGGTATTCCCCCCACATTAACCTGGATGTCAATACCGCGGTCCTGGATCTCTTTACCGGAAATACCCTTATATTGAATGACTGTTCCTTTCTCTTCCTGAGGAATCACCAGGTCGACTACGACGATCGGCATTCCCACGCGGTCTATGCCACATGCGACGCTATTTTCGTAGTTGACCTCAATACGGGGAGCCAGCGCCGCTTGGTGGCAGGGCCAGGTGAGATATGTGGCCTTGGCGGGCATATATGCTATAGCAATCTGGCCCTTTCTCCAGACGGCCGCTATTTGGCTTTCCACGACTGCAGCGCTGGGATGTATAAATGCGCGGCCGTGCGGGTCCTCGATATCACCACAAGTGAAGAGGTTTACGCCTATTACGGAGAAGGGCTGATCGGCGCACCCGCCTGGTCTCCCGATGGTCGCTATCTGGCTTTTTACTCCGATTTCACGGGGGCCATCTGGGGCGAGGGAATCCCGGGAACGCTACACACGGTGATCGTAGATATGTCCTCAGGGGAGGAGAAAGAACTGCCGGAAATATCCTCCCTCACGGGTGAGTACGGAATCTATTTGACCCCGGAATGGGTCCGGCGAGGGAAAAACCTGTTGCTCTGGACCGCTGGCCAGGGGATTTGGATTGCCGACCTGTCTACTTTCCAGATCGAGCAACTCCCTGGTAGCAAGGGGACATGGATACCGGCCTTCGTTTCACCGGACGAGGATTGGGTGGTTTATGGGTATGGGGAGGACCAAAAAACATACGTTTACGGTCTTTCCACCGGAGAAGTAATTACCTTGAACCTCTCTTTGCTGTGGGCCGTTTGGTCCCCTAACAGCGATCGGGTGTTCGTGGTGGGCTATGAATATCCGAAACCAGAACTCGGCGGTATATGGGTGAACATAAACACAAGGGAAGAAGGCAGGGTCTCTTGGGGCGATTGGGGCTTTTCTGCCAACGCGTCCATCTCCTGGTCTCCTGACGGGCGCTGCCTGGCCGGCATCGGGAAGGCCGGCCTTTGGCTTATTGACCCGGTAGAAGGCCCCCAGGTCCAGGTTGTTCCTGGGGAGAAAACCTGGTGTGAGAGTTGGGGCTATGGTTTCGAGGCCCTTCCCCACTGGTCTCCTGACGGCCGGCAGATTGCCTTCACCGGAACGGACTGCGAACTTTATCTGGTGGACGTTTCTAATTATGTTGCAGCCATATCGCAAGGGTGTATTCCAGGTCAACATAAGTGAATTCCGGTCAGCCCCGTTTTCTTTGACAGCCTTCGGGAGCAAAGGTATAATTTGTTCGGAAAGTCGCCTGGCCTTTGGGCGAGATGGAGGTCTGGTTCCGGGCGGGCTGCCCAAAGATCGCTCAACAGGGGGTGCCGTGCGTAGAGTCCTGGGAATCGCCCTCTTGATGGCCCTGCTGGCCGCCTGCGGCAGCCGGCCTGTTCCGGTGGACCTGGATGCGGAGGAGTACGCCGTCTACGCCGCGGTGATTCGGGCGATGTACCTGCCTGGTCCAGGCCAAATCGTTATTGGGAACCGAACCGGGATTTTCAGAGTGAGTGATTTGGATGAGGCCCTCGGTTGGGCCAGCGAAAAGATGCCCGGTATCGCCCCGGAGACCCTTGATAGTTTCCGCCAGCGGAACGCCGAACCGATGACCCTCACGGACCGCCTTTCCCTGCCGGTACCCTATGTGTTGATTGGCGAGCAGGAGGTGGAGGAGATTTTTCGGGATTCCCAGGGCTGGGAAAGGTTTTACGAGCGCTATCCGGGTTCTCAGGGCCTGATGCGACTTTCTCGTGTGGGGTTCAATTCCGACATGAGCCAGGCCCTGGTCTATGTGGGCAACCAGAGCGACTGGCTGGCGGGCGCCGGGTACTTTGTCCTCCTGGTCAAAGAGGATGGGGTCTGGGTGGTCCGCGTCCAGGTTATGCTCTGGATTTCCTGATGCGTGTTGCGTGTTGCGTGATGCGTGTTGCGTGTTGCGTGGTACGTGTTGCGTGGTGCGTGTTGCGTGGTGCGCGCCTGGTGCGATGCGCAACGTAATCCCAGGAGGGCAGGAGTGAGGGAAAAGGAAGCCGTCCGGCAACGCATCGAGGAATTGCGCAAGGAGATCGAGTTTCACAACTACCGCTATTACGTGCTCGATTCGCCGGTCATCAGCGACGCCGAGTACGACCGCCTCTACCGCGAACTGCTCGAACTGGAGGCGGCCTACCCCGAGTTCGTCACCCCGGATTCCCCCACCCGCCGCGTCGGCGGGGAGCCGCTGGAGGGCTTTGAGCGGGTGACCCATCCGGCCCCTATCCTGAGCCTGGACAACGCCTTCAACGCCGAGGAACTCTACGCCTGGCGGGAGCGCATCCTGCGCCTCCTCCCGCCGGGGACGCGCCTTTCCTACACCGTGGAGCCCAAGATCGACGGCCTGACGGTGGTCCTCCACTACCGCGACGGCCGGCTGGTCCTGGGGGCCACCCGGGGCAACGGGGAGGTGGGCGAGGACATCACCGCCAACCTGCGCACCATCCGTACCCTGCCGCTCCGCATCCCCGTCTCCGAGGGTGTGTCCGTTCCCCCCTTCCTGGTCGTCCGGGGCGAGGCCTACATCCCCATCGCCGACTTTGAGAAGATGAACCGCAAACTGGCCGAAAGCGGGGAAAAGACCTTTGCCAACCCCCGTAACGCCGCCGCCGGCACCCTGCGCCAGTTGGACCCGCGGGTGGTGGCTTCTCGTCCCTTACGGCTGTGGTGCTACGCCATCGTCGCTTCCGAAGGGCCGGTCCCCACTTCCCAGTGGGAGACGCTGGAGTACCTCCAGGCGCTGGGCTTTCCGGTGGTGAAGGAGCGGGCCCGCTTCGATGACTTTGAAGAGGTGGTGCAGTACTGCCTTTCCTGGATTCCCCGCCGGGATACCCTGTCCTTCGAGGCCGACGGTCTGGTGATCAAGGTGGATGACCTGCGCATCCAGGAGGAACTAGGGGTGGTCGGCCGGGCGCCGCGCGGGGCCATCGCCTTCAAGTTCCCGGCCCGCGAGGCCACCACCCGCCTCCTGGACATCGGGGTCAACGTGGGGCGCACCGGCGTGGTTACCCCCTATGCCATCCTGGAGCCGGTGGAACTGGCCGGGGCCACCATCCGCAAGGCCACCCTGCACAACTTTGATTACATTCGGGAGAAGGACATTCGCATCGGCGACCGCATCCTGATCAAGCGTTCCGGCGACGTCATCCCCTACGTGGTCGGCCCGATTCCCGACGTGCGCGACGGCAGCGAGCGCCCCTATGAGATGCCCACGACCTGCCCGGCCTGTGGAGGGCCGCTGGTGCGGGCGGAGGAGGTGGCCGTCTACTGCCTGAACCCGGCCTGTCCGGCGCAACTGGTGCGTCGGGTCGAGTACTGGGCCGGCCGCAACCAGATGGACATCGCCGGGCTGGGCCGGCAACAGGCCGCCCTGCTGGTGGAGGAGGGCCTCCTGCACGACGTCGCCGACCTCTATTTCCTGCGTCCGGAGGACCTCCTGCGGCTGGAGGGCTTTGCCGAAAAGGCCACGGAGAACCTCTTGCGGGCCATCGCCGCCTCGAAGGAACGTCCTCTGGCCCGGGTGCTGGCGGCGTTGGGGATTCGCCGCGTGGGCAGCACGGTGGCGGAACTTCTGGTGCAACACTACCCCAGCCTGGAGGCCCTGGCCCGGGCCAGCCGGGAGGAACTCGAGGCCATCCCCGGCATCGGCCCCTTCACCGCCCAGGCTATCGTGGAGTGGTTCGCCGACGAGCGCAACCGGGCCTTGCTGGAGAAACTGAAGCGGGCCGGGGTGCGGCTGGCCGAAGAACGGGCCGCCCCGGCCGCCCCGCCGACCCTGGCCGGCCGCACCTTTGTCATCACCGGGACGCTTCCCACCATGACCCGCGAGGAGGCCACGGCCTACATCCGCGCCCACGGCGGCCAGGTGAGCGAGAGCGTCTCCCGCAAGACCGATTTCCTGGTGGTGGGCGAATCTCCCGGCGGGACCAAATACCGCCGCGCCCAGGAACTCCACATCCCCATGATCGACGAAGCCGAACTGCGGCGCATGGCCGAGGGGCGGTAGGGTCCGGCGGGCCGAACGATCGGAGGAAACGATGTCGCTTCTTGCCGGCAATCTGAGCGCGGTGCAGGGGCTTCTGGACGAAGCCGGCCTCTCCTGGGGCATCTGTGCCGGAGCCGCCGTCCACCTCTACGGGGTGCGCCGGCCGATCGAAAATGTAGATATCCTCCTTCCGCTGGGCCGGCTCCAGCAGGTGCGCAACCTTCTGGCGCGAAAAGGGCATGCTGCCCAGTACGACGGCCATATCCTCCTCTGGCGGGGCATCAAACTCTTCGACGACCTCAGCGTGACCATCGCCGGCCGGCGTTTCATCTTCCTGATGGACACCCTGATGGAAAGCCGTCTGCGCCGCCAGATGCTCCTGGGCTCCCGCGTCCTGGTCCTCGCCCCCGAGGACGTCCTGGCCCACAAGGCCCTCCTTACCCTGGGCGACCGTTCTCCGGGGAAACACCACCGCGAAGACCTCCTGGCCGTTGTCCAGAGGCAGAAGGAAACGCTGGACCTGGCCTACCTGGCCCGCCGCCTGGAACTCTGTCAGGCCCGGCAGCAGGTGCAGGCCCTTCTGGAAGAGGCCGGCCTGACCCTGCCCGAGTAACCCGAGATGTCCTTCCCCTTTTTCCGCAGACCGTCCACGACCGGCCCCACCCTGCCCCTGCAGGGGGAACGGGTGCGCATCCGGGCCCTGGAACGGGAGGACCTGGACCGCCGCCAGGCCTGGAAGCCGTTCAACGACCCCCTGCACCTGATCTGGGACATGCCCCCCTGTAGCGCCCCGGAGAACGACCGCTGGTTTGCCCTGATGACCGACGGGAGACACCGCCTGGCCTATGGCGTGGAGGACCGGGCCGGAAAACTCATCGGGATGCTCTCCCTGCGCGAAATTTCCTGGGGACGTTCGGCCCGCCTGGGCATCGCCTTTGCTCCCACCCATGTCGGCCAGGGCTATGGCAGCGAAAGCCTCCGCCTTTTCCTGCCCTATGCCTTTTTTACCCTGGGTCTGGCCAAGGTGGTCCTGGACGTGGCAGCGGCCAACGTCCGGGCCGTGCGCTGCTACCGGAAGGTGGGCTTTCGGCAGGTTGGCACCTTCTGGCAACAGGTGGACGGCTACGTGGACCCGCACCTCTTCGATTCCCCCGAGTACGCCTCCCTTCGCCCCCTCTTTCGCTGGTCCTGGGGGCGGACGGAGACGCTCTATTACGATATGGAGTTGCGGCGCGAGGACTGGGAGAGGGAGAACCGTCGGGACGGCTAGTGCCGGAAACAGCGCTGGCCGGTGAATACCATGCTCGCCCCGTACTCGTTACAGGCCTGGATCACTTCGTGGTCGTTCAGGGAACCGCCGGGCTGGACGACCGCCGTCACCCCCTCGCGCAGCCCCACTTCCACCCCGTCGCGGAAGGGGAAAAAGCCGTCCGAGACCATGACCGCGCCCTCCAGCCCGCCGCGCTGCGCGGCCACTTCGGCGGCAATCTCCTCCTTCCGGCCGGCCTCCAGAGCGTCGTAGGCGCATCCGTAGCGTTCCAAAGCCAGCCGTTCGCGCCGGTTGCGGTAGGCTTTGTCCCGGGCCAGTTCGGCCACGCCGACCCGGTCCTGCCCGCCGGCTCCGATTCCCAGCGTCACCCCGTCTTTGGCATAGAGCACCGAGTTCGAGGTCACCCCGGTTTCCACCAGCCAGCCGAAAAGCATGTCGGCGACCTCCCGCCCGGTCGGCTCGCGCTGGATGCGATAGATTTTCCCCTGGTGGACGGCCTCGGCCAGGCGCAGGTCCGCCCGGCTACGGACCAGGGGGACGAAGGAGACCTGGGCGATCAATCCCCCGTCGAGCAGGCTGTGCAGGTCCACAAAGCGCTCGACGGCGAACTCGGCCAGGCGGGCCATTTGGGCAATGCGCATCACCCGCAGATTCTTGCGCCGGGTCAGGATGTCCAGAGTCCCCTCTTCGAAGTCGGGCGCCACCACCACCTCGGCGTAACGTGTGGAGATGGCCTGCGCGGTGGGCACGTCCACGGGGCGGTTGAGGGCGATGCAGCCGCCGAAGGAGGCGATGGGGTCGGCCAGGTCGGCCTTGAGGTAGGCCTCCAGGAGCGTATCGGCCACGGCCACGCCGCAGGGGTTGTTGTGTTTCATGATGGCGCAGGCCGGCCGTTCCATCAGGTAGCGCAGGATGTTCAGGGCGCTGTCGGCATCGGTCAGGTTGGTCTTGCCGGGGTGCTTGCCGAAATGCAACAGTTCGACGTCGGAGACCAGATAACGGCCCGGGGCGATGGTTTCCACCTCGCCCAGCACCAGGTTCCCGTTCACCAGGCGGTAAAGCGCCGCCTCCTGGCCTGGATTTTCGCCGTAGCGCAGGCCCTGCCGCACCCCCTCGACCGTCCAGGTAACCTTTTCATAGACCAGCGTGCTACGCCGGCCCTCCCCCTCCCAGACGAAGGAAATCTCCAGGCGTTCGGGAAAATGGTCGCTCAGCACCGTGTGGTAGGCCTTTCTCAGGTCCTGGGACATCGGTTTCCTCCTCAATGGCGAAGCGGGTAGGCCTCCGGGACGGCGGCCGGGTCCTTTCCGGCCAGGAAGGCGCTGATGGCGGCATCGTAGCGGGCGGTGAGGGCAAAGGCCTTACGGGCCAGTTCAAAACGCTGGGCCAGGCGGAGTTTCCCGCCCTGTGCTCGCAGGAGGGAGAGCACCGGGCCGTAGTCCGCCGGATCGCAGAGGGCAGCCACGCGCAAAAAGTTCTTGGCCGCCGCCCGGAGCATGGCGGGGCCGCCGATGTCGATATGCGCCCGCGCCTCTTCCACCGTCGCCGTGCCCTGGGAGACCACGGACTCGAAGGGATACAGGTTGACCACGACCATATCCAGCGGCAACGCTCCGGTGCGGGCCAGGTCGGCCTGATGCTCCGGATTGTACCTCTCGGTCAGCAGGCCCAGGTAGATTTTGAAATCGAGCGTCTTGACCAATCCGCCCTGGGTTTCCGGCTGGCCGGTGTAGTCGGAGACCTGCACCAGATGTTGCGCCGCCCGTCCTTTCCCCAGGATTTGCTCCAGAGACCGGTAGGTGCCGCCGGTGGAGTAGAAGAGGACCTCGGGGCAAACTTCCACCAAGCCGGGGACCAGTACCTCCAGGCCGGTTTTCTCCCAGACGCTTATGAGGACGCGGCGAATCGGCACCAGGTCGTCCACTTCGCGGACGATGTTGGGGGTCATCGGGGCCCTCCCGGAGATGGCGCAGAACAGAGCAATTGCCTCAGGGCCTGGACCAGGAGGCGATGTTCCACGGCGTGGATGCGGGCCTCCAGGCCCTCCAGGGTATCGTCGGGGAAGATGGGCACCTCTTCCTGGGCCACGACCGGGCCGGCGTCCACACCCTCGTCGGGGACCAGGTGGACCATCACCCCGGTGTGGGCGATTTCGCCACGCCGAAAGGCCTGGTAAGCCCGCTGGATGGCGTGGGTGCCGGGGAAAGCGCCGGGCAGGGCCGGGTGCAGGTTGACGACGCGATGGGGGAAGTGCGCGAGGAAGGCGTTGGAAAGCACGTGCATCCAGCCGGCCAGGACGACCCACTCCACCCGAAAGGCCTCCAGGAGCGCCGCCAGGTCGGCATCGTAAGCGGTGCGCGGCCGGCCGGCCTTCCGGTACGGAGCCAGGGGGAAATAGACCACCGGCACCCCGGCCTGGATGGCCCGCTGGATGCCGTAGGCCTCTTTACGGTTGGAGAGGACCAGGGCCACCTCCACGCCGGGCAAAAGCCCCGAGGATGTGGCTTCCAGGATGGCCTGCAGGTTCGAGCCAAAGCCGGAGATCAGGACGGCCAGACGCGTCATGGCTGCACTCCGGTGATGCGTACCCGCGGCGCTTTCCCATCCCACCGAACCACCTGGCCGATGGGACGGGCCTCCGGGAGGAGGCGGCAGGCCCGTTCCGCCTCCTCCGGGGAGAGGAGGAGGACCAGCCCGATGCCCATGTTGAAGACCCGGTACATCTCCTCCTCGCTCACCCGGCCGCGCCGCTGAATCAGGCGGAAGATGGCCGGAACCTCCCAGGAAGAGCCGTCCAGGTGGACGCCGAGGCCCTCCGGCAGCACGCGGGGGATATTTTCGGGGAAGCCGCCGCCGGTGATGTGGGCCATGGCCAGGATGCGCACGCCGGCTGCCCAGAGGACCTCGATTTCGTTCAGGTAGGCCCGGTGCGG
>Ga0068707_1003101_pt1 | contig 11652 bp, 12 predicted proteins | sample YNPNPMetaG_FD_66600 | JGI IMG/M metagenome (GOLD analysis project Ga0068707, IMG submission 66600) | Anoxygenic and chlorotrophic microbial mat microbial communities from Yellowstone National Park, USA - YNP NP MetaG | ecosystem: Environmental > Aquatic > Thermal springs > Hot (42-90C) >... | reverse complement strand
CCGAAGGGCCAACTGAGCGTTCCGACTGGCTTGGCCAGCGGAACGCGGGGGAGAAGCCCCTCCCCGTTCAGGAGAAAAAGCTTTTCCCTTGTGAAGCACCTACTTCATCGAAGGCAAGACCAATCCATCGCGGAATTTGGGTCGTTGCCCTTCGGGCGGAGAGGGTCCATCCTGTGCGGGGAGGACCTCCATGGGCAAGACGATCCTGCTGATCCACGGCATGTGGGGCGGCCCACACCTCTGGGACAACTACCGCCCCTTCCTCGAGGGCCGGGGCCACCGGTGCCTGGCGCCGGCCCTGCGCCACCACCAGGGGCCGCCGCCGGTTCCGCCCCCTCCGGAGCTGGGAACCACGAGCCTCTTGGACTACGCCGCGGACCTGGAGGCGGAGGTTCGGGCGCTCCCGGAGAAGCCCTGGATCGTGGGCCACTCCATGGGAGGTCTCCTGGCCCAGATCCTCGCGGCCCGGGGCCTCGCCGAGAAGGCGGTCTTCCTCTGCCCGGCGGCTCCCCGGGGGATCCTGGCCCTGAAGCCGTCGGTCGTGCGGTCCTTCTGGAGCGCCATGACCCGCTGGGCCTTCTGGCGGCGTCCCTTCCTGCCCACCTACGGCGAGGCCCGCTACGCCCTCTGGGAGAACCTCTCCGAAGAGGAAAGCCGGGCCCAGTACGCCCGCTTCGTTCCCGAATCGGGACGGGCGGCCTTCGAGATCGGCCTCTGGCCCCTAGACCGCCGGCGGGCCTCGGAGGTGGAGGCCCGAAGGGTGACCTGTCCCGTCCTCGTGGTGGCCGGAGGAAGGGACCGCATCACCCCCGAACCGGTGGTCCGGCAGGTCGCCCGGAGATACGGCGCCCCCTACCGCGTCTTTCCCGAGATGGCCCACTGGGTCATCGGGGAGCCCGGCTGGGAGGAAGTGGCCGGCTTCGTGCTGGGGTGGCTCGAAGGACCGGCCGGCGGGGCCTAGAGCACCCGGCCCGGCAGAGAACGGGCCTCCTCTTCGGCCTCCTTCACGATCCGCTGGATGACCTCGGCGACGGTGGGGGTGTCGTGGATCAGGGCGGTGACTTGGCCCAGGGGCAGGACGCCCCGCCTAAGGTCCCCCTCGGTGCAGGAGAGGCGGAACCCCTTGAAGGCGTTGGCCAGGTGGGCCAGCTGCCGGGTGGTCTTTCATCCCTGGGCCAGGATCCCGAGCGCCATCTTGGGGTAGGGAACGCCGAGCATCCGGGAGATCTCGATCCCGTTGAAGGCGGCCCTCTTGAGGTCCAGGCCGCGCTTCACCGCCTTCCGGGCCCCCTCCGACAGAAGGACCCGGCAGGGCTGGCCGTCAAAGCGGGTGGTGTAGAGCGTCTCCTCCGCCTCCGCCTGCCGGCTGGCGGCCTTGCAGGCGTCGTGGGCCGGGCTCTCCTGCGTGTTCATGAAGCGGGTTCCCATGGCGATGCCGTCGGCGCCCAGGACGAGGGCCGCCAGCAGGGCCCGCCCGGTGGCGAAGCCCCCCGCGGCGACGAGGGGAAGGTCCACCGCCTCCCGGATCCGCTGGATGAGGACCAGGGAGGAGACGCCGGCGCCGTGGCCCGCCGCCTCGTTGCCCGTCACCAGCAGGGCGTCGGTGCCGTAGGAGGCGGCGCTCTGGGCGTGCTTGGCGGTGGTCACCGTGGCGATGACCTTTCCGCCGTACCGGTGGGCCCCCTCCACGATCCAGTCCCCCTTTCCCATGGAAAAGTTGATCAGCGGGACCTTCTCCTCCAGGAGGACCTGGGCGTTCTCCCGGGCGCCGGGGAAGTAGAGGGTCGCGTTGGCCCCGAAGGGGCGGTCGGTGAGCTCCCGCACCTCCCGGATGGCCTTGCGCGTCTGCTCGGGGTTGTAGACCCCCGTGGCGAGGATCCCCAGTCCGCCGGCGTTGGAAACCGCCGCCACCAGCCGGGGCGTGGAGATCCACGACATGCCCGAAAGCAGGATGGGGTGTTCGATGCCGAAGAGTTCCGTCACGCGCGTCTTCATGGTTCCCCCCTCGCGAGAAGAAGCGAGGATACCGGGAACGGAGACCGTTATAAAGACGCGCTTCTCCCCCAAATTCCGCGATGGATGGGTCTTGCCTTCGGCGCTGTAAGTGCTTTCCGGGGGAAAGGCCTCTTCTCCCAAAGGGGGAGGGGGCTTCTCCCCCGCGTTCCGCTGGCCAAGCCAGCCGGAACGCGCGGCTTGCCCTTCGGGGTCCCTCCCCGCTCCACGGGCCAAGCCCAGGGAGCCTCACCCCACCCTTCACGCCTTCTTCGCCTTCTACTCGAATGCCCCCAATCCCTTGGCAGGTGATGGGGTTATTCTTGGAATCTCCATGGTTATCAGAGAGTTGCACCGCCCGTTCGGTTCCCATCGCGGGATTGGGGGCCGTTCCTTCCCTTGACAGGAGGCCAAGGAAGGATTAAATTAACTAACCGGTCAGTTAATTCCGGTTGACGGGGGAGGTCAGGTGGCCGTTAGGCGGGCGGGAAGAAGGCAAGGAGGGGATGGGGCGGCCGGACGGCGGGAGGCCATCCTGCGGGCGGCCCTCCGGGAGTTCGCCACCCGGGGGTTCGAAGGGGCGCGGGTGGATCGGGTGGCCCGAATGGCCCGGGTGAACAAGGCCATGCTCTACTACTACTTCGGGAACAAGGCGGGGCTCTACGAGGCGGTCCTTCTCCAGAACTTCGAGAAGGTCCACAACGCCCTCGACGGAGCCCTGGCCCTGCCCCTGGGGGCCGAGGGGCGGCTGCGCGCCGTATTGGAGGCCCTCTTCCGCGTGCTCGAGGAGGTGCCCGAACACCCCGTCCTCCTTCTGCGGGAGGTGGCTTCCGGAGGGGTCCACCTCCCCCCGGCGGTCCTCCGCCGCATGGGGGAGGCCTTTCTGAAGGTCCGGGCCCTTCTCGAAGACGGCAGGCGCCGGGGCGACTTCCGGGAGGTGTCGCCCCTCGTGGTCCACCTCCAGATCATCGGGGCGGCGGTTTTTCTTCGGGCCGGCGCCGCGCTCCGGAAGCGCATCGCCGGAAGCCTCGGCCAGGAGGGCCTGGCCGCGCCGCCCGGCGAAGATTTCGCCCGCCAGGTGGGGGACCTGCTTCTCTGGGGAGTCGGCTCGCCACGCCAGGCGGTGGCGACGAGGAGGCGTCCATGAAACGGAAGGTCTTGGTGGGAGGGCTGGTCCTTCTGGCTGCTGCCGCGGCGGTGCTTCTCGGAAGGATTCTGCGGAGGGACCGGATTGAGGCTCCCCGTCTCTATGGAAACATCGAGGCGGTGGAGGTTCCCGTGGGCTTCCGGGTTCCCGGCCGGCTCCTGGAGCGGTTGGTAGACGAAGGGGAGAGGGTCCGGAAGGGGCAGGTTCTGGCACGGCTGGAAGGCCGGGACCTGGAGGCGGTTCTGGGGGAGCGGGAGGCGGAGGTGTCGGCGGCGCGCGCGGCCCTCGCGGAACTGGAGCGGGGCTTCCGGCCCCAGGAGGTGGAGCAGGCTCGCCAGGCGCTGGAGGCGGCATCGGCGGAGGCGGACCGGTGGCAGGCGGATCTCGTCCGGCAGCGGGCCCTCTTTCAGCGCGAGGTGATCTCCCGGCGGGAACTGGAGACCGCCGAGAGCGCCGGCAGGGCTTCGGAGGCCCGGAAACGCGAGGCAGAGGAACGTTACCGCCTCCTGGCGGCGGGGGCGCGGCAGGAGCAGATTGTAGCCGCCCGGGCCCGCCTCGAGGCCGCGGAGCGGGCACGGGACCTGGCCCGGGTGAACCTCGAGGAGGCGGTGGTCCGCTCGCCCGTGGACGGTGTCGTCTTCGCCAAACACGCCGAACCGGGGGAGGTCCTGGCCGCCGGGGCTCCGGTGGTCACCGTGTCGGACCTCGGCCGGGTCTACCTCCGGGCCTTCGTGGAGGAGACCGACCTTGGCAAGGTCCGCCTGGGCCAAAGGGTCCGGATCTCCATCGACTCCTTTCCCGGAAAGACCTACGAGGGAACCATCTCCTTCGTCTCCGAGGAGGCGGAATTCACGCCGAGGACCGTCGAGACCCCCAAGGAGCGGACCCGCCTCGTCTTCCGGGTAAAGGTGGGCCTTGCAAACCCGGCGGGGGAGCTCAAGCCCGGCATGCCCGCCGAAGGCCGGCTGGTGGAGGAAGGGGAGGGATGAGACCTGCGGAGGATGTTACCGCGAGGCCGGAAGCCGGGAGCGCCCCCGCCGTGGAGGTCCGGGACCTCCGGAAGGCTTTCGGGCGGGAGGAGGCCCTGGCGGGCCTCTCCTTCCGCGTGGAGCGGGGGGAGGTCTTCGGGCTGGTGGGGCCGGACGGGGCCGGAAAGACGACGGTCCTGAGGATCCTCGCCGGGCTTCTCCCCCCCGGTTCCGGCACCGTCCGGGTTCTGGGGCTGGACCCCGTGAGGAGCGGCGAGGCGGTGAAAGAGCGTCTCGGGTACATGAGTCAGCGCTTCGGCCTTTACGGAGACCTGACGGTGGAGGAGAACGTGGCCTTTTACGCCGACCTTTACGGCGTGGGGCGGGAGGAGAGGCGGGTGCGGGAGGCGGATCTCTACCGGTTTTCGGGGCTGGAACCCTTCCGAAAGAGGAGGGCCGCCGCCCTCTCCGGGGGGATGAAACAGAAGCTGGGACTCTGCTGTGCCCTCGTCCATACCCCCGAACTCCTCCTTCTGGACGAACCCATCAACGGCGTGGACCCCGTATCCCGCCGGGACTTCTGGAAGATCCTGCACCGCCTGCTGGAACGGGGGGTCACCATCGTCGTCTCCACGGCCTACCTCGACGAGGCCGAACGGTGCCACCGGATGGGACTTCTGCACCGGGGCCGCCTCCTCGCGGAGGGCGACGCGCCGTCCCTTCGCCGCCTCTTCCCAGGCTCGCTCCTCGTGGTGAGGACGCCCCAGGCAAGGCGGGCGGCGGCTCTCCTGAAGGAGGCAGGGTTCCAGGGGGTGGCGGCCTACGGGGACCGCATCCACGCCGCCGCACCGGAGGGGGAGGAAGCCGCGGCCCGGATGGCGAAGGTCCTGGATGGGGCGGGGGTTCCCCGGGGTCCCGTCCGTCCAGGAGAGCCCTCTCTGGAAGACATCTTCTTGGTGCAGGTGGCCCGAGGCGGGGGTTTGCAGGGAGGAGCGCCGTTAAGGGAGAACGGAGCGTCGCCGTTCGCCTGAGGGGGCTGGGCCGGAGGTTCGGGGACTTCGTTGCCGTGGCGGGCCTCGATCTCGAGGTTTGGGAGGGAGAGGTCTTCGGCTTCCTGGGCCCCAACGGCGCCGGAAAGTCCACCACCATCCGGATGCTCTGCGGCTTGCTCTGCCCCACGTCGGGGTCGGGGACGGTGGCGGGCTTCGACATCGCCACCCATCCGGAGGAGATCAAGGCCCGCATCGGGTACATGAGCCAGCGCTTTTCCCTCTACGACGACCTCACCGTCGAGCAGAACCTCGATTTCTTCGGCGGCGTCTACGGCATGGCCGCCGACCGCAGGAGGGAAAGAAAAGAGGAGGTCTTGGCCATGGCCGGCCTCGGAGACTTCCGGAGGCGGCTGGCGGGCTCCCTTCCGGGAGGGCTCAAGCAGCGGCTGGCGCTGGGTTGCGCCCTTCTCCATGGGCCGAAAATTCTCTTCCTGGATGAGCCCACGTCGGGGGTGGATCCGCTCAGCCGCCGGGCCTTCTGGGAGCAGATCCAAACCGAGGCGGAGAAGGGGACCACCGTCTTCGTTACCACCCACTACATGGAGGAGGCGGAGTACTGCGACCGCCTGGGCCTCATCTACCGGGGCCAGTTGGTGGCGGCGGGAACGCCGTCGGAGCTCAAGGAGCGGGCCCTGGACGGCGAGGTCCTGGAAATCCGGTGCGACCGCCCCCAGGAGGCCCTGGCCGTGGTGGAGGCCCTTCCCGGGGTGCGGGAGGCCGCCCTCTTCGGGACCCGCCTCCACGCCACCGTGGAGAAGGGGAACACCGCCGTCCCCCGAGTGGCCGGCTCGCTCCGGGATGCCGGCTTCGCCGTCCAGGGCGTGGAGCCGGTTCCCCCGTCGCTGGAGGACGTCTTCGTTTCCCTGATCGCCCGAAGCAACCGGCGGGCCCTTAAAGGGGCGGCGGCGCCGGCTTCCGGGGGAGGACGGCCGTGAGCCCCCGGCGGACGGCGGCGGTGGCCCGGAAGGAGTTCATTCACGTCCTCAGGGACCCGCGGGCGCTGGGAATCAGCCTGTTCCTCCCCGTCTTCCTCCTCTTTCTCTTCGGCTACGCCCTCACCTTGGACGTGGACGACGTGCCTCTCGTCGTCTGGGACCGGAGCGGAACGCCGGCGAGCCGGGAACTGGTCTCTCGCTTCGAGGGCTCCCGGTACTTCACCCTCCGGGGGATGGCGGAAAGCTACGCCGATCTGGAGGCGATCCTCGGAAAGGGAGAAGCGCTGGCGGCGCTGGTGATCCCCTCCGATTTTGCCCGGTGCCTCTCCTCCAAGGAGGGGGCGGTGGTCCAGGTGATCCTGGACGGCTCCGACGCCAACACCGCCGCCCTGGTGGAGGCTTACGCCGAATCGGTGGTCGGGGGCTTCGGACGGATCCTGCAGCTGGAGGTTGCCCGGAGGGTACTGGGGCTCTCGCCCGCCCCGCCGCTGGACCTCCGCGCCCGGGTCTGGTTCAACACCGCCATGGAGTCGAGGTACGCCATCGTGCCGGGCCTCATCGCCGTCATCCTCCAGATCATCGCCGCCCTCCTCACCTCCCTGACGGTGGCTCGGGAATGGGAGACGGGGACCATGGAACAGCTCCTCTCCACCCCCGTCCGGGGGTCCGAGCTGGTCCTCGGGAAGCTGGCCCCCCTACTTTGCCATCGGGATGGTGGACCTCCTCGTGTCGGCGGCGGCGGGGCGGGTGATCTTCGGCGTGCCCTTCCGGGGATCCCTGGTGCCCCTCCTCGGTGTGTCCGCCCTCTTCCTTTTGGGTTCCCTCTCGCTGGGGATCCTCATCAGCATCCTGGCAAAGAACCAGCTCCTGGCCAGCCAGGTGGCCTTCGTCGCCACGTACCTTCCGGCGCTCCTCCTCTCGGGGTTCATGTTCGACATCGCCAACATGCCGGCGCCCCTGCGGGCGGTGACCTACGCCGTCCCGGCCCGATACTTCATCCGGCTCCTTCGGAGCCTCTTCCTCAAAGGGGTGGGGGTGGAGGTCCTCTGGCGGGAGGGGATCTTCCTTTTGGCCTTCGCCCTGCTGGCGGCGGCGGCGGCCCTGGCTGCCTTCCGCAAGCGCCTGGAGTGAGTGGAGGAAGGCCATGGGTGAACGGCTCGTGCACCTCATCCGGAAGGAGTTCATCCAGCTCTCCCGGGACCCTCGGATGCGGGCGGTCCTCCTGGTGATCCCCGTGCTCCAAATGCTTCTCTTCGGATACGCCGTCACCACCGACGTCCGGAACATCCGCACGGCGGTGCTGGACGGCGACCGGACGCCGGCCAGCCGGGAGTTCCTCTCCCGATTCGAGGGTTCGGGGATCTTCCGCATCGTCCGGCGGCCCGGGGGGGAAGGGGAGGCGGCGGCCCTTCTCGACCGCGGAGAGGTGGTGGCCCTCCTCCGGATTGATCGCGGCTTCGCTCGGGATATCGGAGAGGGGCGAACGGCCACGGTCCAGCTCCTCGTGGATGGAACCGATTCCAACACGGCGGCGGTGGTCCTCTCCTACGCCTCCCGGATCGCCTCCGCCCACGGCGCCCGCCTCCTCGAGGAGCGGCTGGAGCGCTCCGGCTTGCCGCGTTTCCCGGCCTCCGCCGTTCGGATGGAACGGCGAGCCTGGTTCAACCCCAACCTGGAGAGCCGAAACTTCTACGTCCCCGGAGTGATCGCCCTTCTGCTCATGGTGGTCTCGGTCCTCCTCTCCAGCATGGCGGTGGTTCGGGAGAAAGAGATCGGCACCATCGAACAGATCATGGTCACCCCCCTGGGACGGGCGGAGTTCATCCTGGGCAAGACCATCCCCTTCGCGGCCATCGGTCTCTTCGACGCCGTTCTCGTGGGGGTGGTGGCGGTCTTCTGGTTCGGGATCCCCATTGCCGGAAACCCCTTGGTTCTCCTCCTGGCGACGGTCTTCTACCTCCTGTCCACGCTGGGGATCGGCCTTCTCATCTCCACCGTCAGCGAGACTCAGCAACAGGCCATGCTTACGGCCTTTTTTTTCATGCAGCCGGCGGTCCTCCTCTCGGGCTTCATCTATCCCATCGCCAACATGCCGTCGGCGGTGCGGTGGATCACCCTGGCCAACCCCCTCCGGTACTTCCTGGTGGTGGTACGGGGCGTTTTTCTGAAGGGTTCGGGTCTCGGGATCCTCTGGCCCCAGTTGGCGGCTCTGGCGGTCCTGGGAGCGGTCTTTCTGGTCCTGGCGTCCCTCCGCTTCCGAAAAACCTTGGCTTGACGAGGTGCACCATGCACGAACCGCGGTTGTCTCCGGCCCTCCTCCTTTCCCTTCTCCTCGTTGCGCTCCTGGGAAGCCTGCCCGCCCCCGCGGCGGAGAGCCCCCCCGGCGGCGCGATGGACCTTGACGCCTGCGTACGAGAGGCCCTGCGAAGCAGCCCCCTTTCGAAGGGGGCCTCGGCGGGAACGGCGGCGGCGGTGGAAGGAGCCGCGGCGGCCGGGGGGGCGCTCCTGCCGGAGGTGCACCTCTCCCTTCTCTCCCGGCGCTTCGAGAGCCGGGCCTTCCTTCCCTCTAGCCTCTTTGCGCCAACCGGGCCGCTGGGCGGGATTTCCCCGGTCATCGGACCGATGAACCAGCACGCCTACACCCTTCACGCCTCCTACACCCTCTTCGACGGGGGGGAAAGGAAAGCCCGGCAGGCGAAGGCGGGTGCCCTGGCGGAGGGGGCTCGGGCGATGGAGGGGCGGACCCGGGCCGACCTCGTCTTCGAGGTGTACCGGGCCTACTACGGCCTTCTCCGGGACCGGGAGGCCCTGGCGGTGGCGGAGGGGGAGGTGGCCCGCTGCCGGGAACACCTCCGGCTGGCGGAGGAGCTCCATCGGGCGGGGGCCGTTCCGCTCCTCGACGTTCTTCGGGCTCGGGTTCTCGCCGCCGACGCCGAGGTCTCGAAGATCCGCGCGGAGGCAGAGGCGGAGGTGGCCCGCGGCTCCCTCAACACGTTGCTGGGAAGGTCGCCGGAGAGCCCCTTGGAGGTGGTCACCCGGCAAAGGGAGGACGGAGAGGAGGTCCTTCCTTCCCTGGAGGAGGCCCTGGCCTCAGCCTCCACCCACCGCCCGGAGGTGGCGGAGGCGGAGACAGGCCGGCGGGCCGCCCTTTCCAGGCTGACGGAAGCGCGGAGCGCGTACTTCCCCGCCGTCCGCCTCGAGGCGAGCGCCGGCCGGCTGGACGACCGCTTCTTTCCCAGAGACCACGACTGGGCGGTGGGGGTGAGCCTCTCCCTTCCCCTTTTTACCGGATTTTCCCGCGGCCACGAGGCCCGCCGGGCCAGCCTGGAGCTTCTTCAGGCCGGAGAGGTGGAGCGGGGAACGGTCCTCGCCGTCCGCCGCGAGGCCTTCGAGGCCTTCCAGCGGGCCGAGGAGGCCCGGGCCGCCCGGGAGGCGGTCGGAAACCTCGTCCGGAGGGCGGAGGAGAGCCTCCGGATGGCGAGGGAGCGCTACGCCGAGGGGGCCGGCACGGCGGCCGACCTCCTGGACGCCGAGGCGAACCTCCGTGCCGCCCTTCTTCAGGAAGTGGAGGCTCGCTTCGATTTCCGGATCGCCCGGGCCGGGCTCCTCCGGGCGGCGGGCTGCCTTCTCGAAACGGCGGAGGAGTGACCTTTCCCCGTTGGCAAGGGGCCTTCCGTCGGCTATGCTCGGAGTCCATGTGGCGTCGGGACTTCGAATACGACCTGCCCCCGGACCGAATCGCCCGCTTCCCCGCGAAGCCCCGGGACGCCTCGCGCCTTCTGGTCCTTCCGCGGGAGGGGGGCGCCCTCCACCGGCGCTTTCGAGACCTCCCCGGCCTCCTCGAGGCGGGGGACCTCCTGGTGGTCAACGACTCGCGGGTGATCCCCGCCCGGCTCCGGGTCCGCCGGACGGGCGGGGGCCGGGGAGAGGTCTTCCTCCTGCGGCCGGCGCCGGAGGCGGGGTGCTGGGAGGCCCTCTGCCGGCCCGCCAAGCGGATGCGGCCGGGGTCCCGGGTGGCCGTGGGGGAGGACGGCGGCCCCGTCCTGGAGATCCTCGCCGACCTGGGGGAGGGCCGGCGGGTGGTGCGTCCCCTCGAAGGAACGGTGGAGTCTCTCCTCGCGCGCCACGGCGAGGTCCCCCTTCCCCCCTACCTCCAGAGGGAGGCCGAGGCCGCCGACCGGCGCCGGTACCAGACGGTGTACGCCCGGGAGGGCTTCTCCGTGGCGGCTCCGACGGCGGGGCTCCACTTTACGCCGCGGGTCCTCGGGGCCCTGGCGGCCCGGGGGGTGGAGGTCACGGCGGTGCGGCTGGACGTGGGGCCGGGGACCTTCCGGCCGGTGGAGGTGGAGCGGCTGGAAGACCACCGGATGGACACGGAGGAGTACGTCGTTCCGGAGGGCGCGGCGCGCGCGGTGAACGCCGCCTTGAGGGAGGGACGCCGGGTGGTTGCCGTGGGGACGACGGCCACGCGGTGCCTCGAGGACCAGGCCCTCCGCTTCGGAGAGCTGCGGCCGGGCTCCTGGCGCACGTCCCTCTACATCCTCCCCGGCTTTCGCTTCCGCATCGTCTCGGGCCTCCTCACCAACTTCCACCTTCCGGGCTCGACGCTTCTCTGCCTCGTGGCGGCCTTCTCCGGCCTGGAACGGATCCTCGCCGCCTACCGGGAAGCGGTGGAGCGGGGGTACCGTTTCTACTCCTACGGCGACGCCTGCCTGTTGTGGCGGGCCAGCGGACCGTGAAGGAGGGCCCGGCGTGGACCTGAGCCACCTGCACCCGCTCTTCGTCCACTTCCCCATCTCCCTCAGCCTCACCGGCACCGCCCTCCTGGGAGCCGGTCTGGCCGCCCGGCGGGGGGAGTGGATCCGGTGCGCCCTCCGGATCCTGCTTCTGGGGGGACTCTCCGCCGTTCCGGCGTACGTAACGGGCCAGGTGGCCCGGGCCGTCCTCGAGGAGGCCGCCGGCTTCGAGCGGGCCGCCCCGGCGGCAGACCTCCACGAGGACCTGGGGCTTTTGGCCCTGGCCCTCTCCATCGCGCTGGCCGCCCTCGCCGGCCTGGAACTCCGCCGCCGGGAGACCGGAAGGCCCACGGGGCTCCTGCTCCTGGGAACCCTCTGGGCGGCCGTGGTGGCGCTGGCCGCCTGGCAGGGCGGACGCCTGGTCTTCCTTTACGGGCTGGGGACGTCGCTCCTCCGGTGAGGGGCCCGCCCCGGTCCCCCGCATCGAACCCAAAGAACCCCTGCCGTCCCAAACCCGATTCGGCGCCCTCTTTGGCCCTTTACCTGAAGGGAAGTGATAAAAAAAAGTGAAAAGTAAAAAGTGAAAAGTGAAGAGTGAAGAGTCAAAAGAGCCCTCCCCGATCTCCCGGATCTCGATGTTCCCAAATTCCGCGATGGATCGGTCTTGCCTTCGGTGGTGCAGGTGCTTCACGACGGACAAGATTTTTCTCCTGAACGGGGAGGGGCCATTCCCTCCCCGCTCCACGGGCAAAGCCCGTGGAGCCTCACCCCACCCTTGGCGCATTCTTCGCCTTCGGCTCGAATGCCCCCAATCCCTTGGCA
>Ga0068707_1003100_pt1 | contig 11653 bp, 17 predicted proteins | sample YNPNPMetaG_FD_66600 | JGI IMG/M metagenome (GOLD analysis project Ga0068707, IMG submission 66600) | Anoxygenic and chlorotrophic microbial mat microbial communities from Yellowstone National Park, USA - YNP NP MetaG | ecosystem: Environmental > Aquatic > Thermal springs > Hot (42-90C) >... | reverse complement strand
TGTGAGGAAGCCTCGGCATTTATGCCGAGGAGGAGAGCCGAGGCTTCCTCTAAAGGCATTAGTAATGCATTTGCACTTTCCTCTATAAAGAAGCCACGGCCTTTAGGCCGTGGAGGTTCAGTGAAGTTCCGCAGAACTTCGCCAGACATCTCTGCAGAGATGCGGATTTAGGGCGTGGAGCATGTCACGCACTACCATTCCCGGCAGGGCAATAGTCGCCCTCCCCGCATTCGGGCGGCCCTATGCATGGCCCCCATTTGCCGCACTGGCCGCATTCCTTTCGCCCCATGGTGCATACGTCGTACGGGCAGGACATTGTTTCGCCGGGGGTGCACTCATAATCAGGCACGCATTCCCCGAAATGCCCAAGCTGGCAGGGCCTGTGCCCGGCGCATCCTTGGGGTGTGGTGCATGCGATGGTTTCCCCCTGCGCGCACCTGTTCCCCTCGTCCGCCCCAATCTCGGTCGGCACCACTGCCTTTGGAGGGGCGAAAAGATGGGCCACCACATAGAGCAGGCTCACAAACATGATGGCCGGAATCAGGTAAAGGAACACCCTTCTGTCCAATATATCACCTGTATTCAACCTTGTATCCTGCCTTTTCCCCGCCGAACCCGCGCAGGATGCCACCCATGCTGAAAAGCCCGCCCTGCGCCCCGCCTACGTCTATCTCGCATACGGGCACTTCGCCATCATGCTGTATCCCCCCAAGCTCGGCCGCCTTTTTCAGCGCATCCTCCCTGCTTCCTACCGCGTCCACAAGCCCAGCCTGCAGGGCCATCCTTCCAGTAAGCACCCTCCCGTCCGTGATTTCCTCAAACATCTCCCTGTTCAGCCTGTCGCCCCTCTGCGTGATGACCACTCCCTTGAACTCCTCAAATATCTCCTGCACCGCGGCACCCAGTAGCGCCTTCTCCTCTTCTGTCATATTCCTGAAGGGGGTTCCAATGTCCTTCATCTCGCCGCTCTTTATGGCAACCTCCCTCACGCCCATGCTGCCCAGCAGATCGCCAATTTCGTAGGTGCTCATTATCACCCCTATGCTCCCGGTAAGTGCATCAGGCTCGGACACTATGTAATCCGCAGGGGTTGCAATGTAGTACCCCCCGGAAGCTGCTACCTCTCTCAAGTATGCCACCTTGGGCTTCTCCAGCCCATCTATTGCCCTGTAAATCTCATTCGCCGCAACTACGCTCCCCCCTGGGGAGTTGATGACAAAGAGCACGGCTGCCACATCGTCGCGCTCGTTTATCTTTTCTATCCTTTTGGAAATCTCATAAGAGCCCGCGCTCCCTTCCGCGAACAGGGACTGCGTGGTTCCGGCCGTCGTGATCTCTCCGTCTATCTCCACAACCCCTACGCATTTGCCGAATGGGTTCTTCGTGCCTGTGGAGAGCGAGACCAGCCCGAACACCATCAGGAACACGAACCCTATGGAAAAGAATATGGCAATTATGTAAAGCCCTGCCTTTCCGCCCCCGGGCTTCTCCTTCCCGGTTTTCCTTTTATAAGCTCCTTCTTCTGCCATGCGGTGTATTCCACAACAAGAATTAAATAGGCATTATCCACACATCCATGCGGTACTTTTCATGGAAGAGGAAAACATCCGTTTTGAGGTTGGCTCGTCATTCTACAATCCCCACATGAGGCTGTGCAGGTCCATCTCCTCCCTCGCTGTCGGAGCGATAGGGAAGGCGGTCGGAATCTGCGACGGCTTCTCCTCCACGGGCATAAGGGGGATAAGGTATGCCAGGGAAAACCAGAATGTCTCCAGCGTTTCTTTCGTGGAATTTGATTCCTCCGCGGCTGGAACATGCAGGAAAAACATTTCTTCCAATGCGGTGCCGGGCGAGGTTTTTGAGGAGGACTTCAACCATCACCTTATGTGCAATTCCTACAGCTTGGTGGAGCTTGACCCGTTTGGTTCGCCAGCCCCATACTCCTATTTCGCCGTGCGCTCCTTCCGCAGGATGAAGGAGGGGTATATCTCAGCGACCGCAACGGACACCGCGGTGCTCTGCGGCGCCCACTATGCTGCGTGCCTCAAGTGCTACCATTCGCGCCCCTTGCACAACGAGCTTTGCCACGAGGCGGGCGCCCGCATACTCCTGAAGCACTTCGCCAACATTGCCTCGGAATTTGATTTTGGCATTGTCCCCCTCTTCACCTTTTTCCACAGACATTTCTTCAAAATATTCATAAGGCTGGAAAAGGGCGCAGAGAAGGCGGTGCGGAACGAAAGGGAAATAGGTTTCATTAATTTCTGCCCGAAATGCCTCTGGATGGAGGGCGCGCCTGTTCCCAGGGAAAAATGCCCAAAATGCAGGTCCAAAACCGAATACGGCGGCCCGCTCTGGCTGGGAAGGCTTCATTCGGAGGGGCACCTGCAGGAGATGAGAAGGCTGAACGGGGAGCGCGATTACAGGGACAAAGTGGAGATAGGCAGGCTCCTCTCAATTATGGAAAAGGAAGACAGGTTCCCACCGTATTTCTTTGAGGTGCACCGTTCCTGCAAGAGGCTCGGGCTGCGCAACCCAAGGCCCATGGATGAGATAATCGCGGCGCTGGAAAAGAAAGGGCATTCCGCAGCCCGCACCCACTTCTCCCCCACAGGGATAAGGACGGACGCTTCCGCACCCGCAATCAGGAAAGTGATCTCCTCCGGATAGCGCTTCCCGTGCCACCCCAATGAATATATTCCTTCTCTTCATTATCAGCCCATGCCGGCCGCGATGCGCAAGGTGTTTGACCAGATTTTTGATTTCTCGCAGATGAGCCCTCTCCTTGAGCAAAGGATGCTCCTTGAGCAGATGATGGCCCCCCTGCTCCTCATGCAAATCCGGCTGCAGCAGGAGCGCGGCTACCAGCAGATGAGCCAGGCGATAGCGGAAGAGTCCGAGAGGGATATGCGCGGGGAGAAGCTTTCCAGGCGCGAAACCCAAACGCCCGACAGGAAGACAAAGCTGGAATCCGGGGAAACCACGGAATTCAGCCTTTTGTACTACAACCCGGAGCTGCGCAAGGTTGAGGTTGTGGAAGAGAAGATAAGCATAAGGAGCGACGTTTACTCCGGCTCAGGCCAGCAGGCCGTTGAGGAGGCGGTTGCGCAGAAGTCCATGTTCAGCCCTTATTCCATGATAGCCAGCCCCATAATGCTTGAGAAGACGGACCCGTACGTGCTGGAATCCGTGCTCAGCAGGATAGAGGTCGGGGGCCCGGGCCCTTTCGGCAGCCCGGCCGCAGTCCATGCCACAGGCCAGCAGTTTGCCCAGCTGGAGCGCAGCCTGCAGAAGGAGGGCAGGGAGGAGGAGATTGCCGCGCTCAGCGCCATAAGGGAGGTGCAGGGCAACAGGGACATTCTCGTCAGGGAGGTTGGGAAGGAAATAATTGCGCTGGAAGATGCCATAAGGCTGCTCCAGGAAACGGAAAAAAAGGAGGAGAGGATACTTGAAAAGCTCCCTGCGCTCTCAAGGATAAGGTACATGGCCCTGCTCAGGAAAAAGAAAGGCGTTGAGCGCACCCTTCTTGCGGACCTCCTAATCTCCGATGTGGAGTTTTTGGAAGCCATGAGGAAGCGGCTCATGAAAATGAGCCTCCGCGAGTTCCTGGAGCTGGCGAAAAAATTCAGGAAGATGTTCAGGAAGGGCTGAGCTGGGCGAAACATGCCACGCAAGCAGTGCGGAGCCCCTCCCCCCGGGCTCACTTCTTTGCCTTTATCTCCTTCTTCTTGGGGCGGAGGTATGTAGAGCCGCACTTCCGGCACTTCTCTGCGCCTGCCTTGTTGCGGCCTTTGCATCTCCTGCAAATCCATATCCCGGAAATGACTGCGTCGGCTTCAGCGAACTTTCCCATCAGAATCAACCTGCAAGGTTTTTCATTTTCTATCGCAACTCTTTTAATGAGTTGGGGTGCTAGGTTTATTTGTTTGCGCCGGCTTGTTCGGAAAACGCCTCGGTAGCTCAGTGGCAGAGCGCTCGCCTTGTAAGCGAGAGGTCGGGGATTCGATCTCCCTCCGGGGCTACTTCCTTTTCCCCAGCATTAGGTATGCGCCAAGCAGGAGCAGGCCGAGCACCATCACCGCGAACACGAACCCGAAGGCTATTTTGAGCGAGCCCAGAACCGCCGATGTGAAATCATGCGCGATGCCCTCGCCGGCACCTGCCGCCGCTTTCGCAAAAGCCCCCCCGGCCCACATGCGCTTATTTCGCCCGCCTAAATTTAAAACCTTATCCTGCAAGAGTTTATTTTCACAAGGTGTATTGATGGCCAACAAGGGTGACATGGTCCTTCTTGAGCTTGAGGGGAGGGACCAGGAGAACAACATATTTGATTCCACTTCCGGGGATGTGGCGAAAAAGCTCCACGGCAGGGAAGGGCCGCTCTTGCTAAGCCTTGGCTACGACCGGATAATCCCGGGCCTTTTTGAGGCGGTTCTGCAGATGGGGAAGGGCGAGAGCAGGGAAATCCGCCTCGCCCCGGACAAGGCTTTCGGGAAAAGGAAAAGGGACCTTGTCAAGGTGATGTCCCTCGCGGAATTCAGGAAGTTCCGCGTTAACCCGGAGCCAGGCCTCCTCATCCATGTGGACACAGACAAGGGGAGGACATACGGGACGGTCAAAAGCGTGGGCAACGGCCGGGTAATGGTTGATTTCAACCATCCGCTCGCGGGCCAGCAGGTTTACTACAAGGTGAAGCTTGTTGACGTGTTCAGCGACATGGAGTCCAAGGTGAAGGCGCTCTGCACGGATTCCGGAGTGGTTGAAAAGCTGGATTTGAAGGATGGGGTGCTTTCCCTCAAATTCAGGGATGGCCTTTCGCAGGAGGAGGAAACAAGGAAGGCGCTCCTTCTCATCATGCTTAAGACGAGGGTGGAGGGCCTCACGAAAATAGACATCGGAAAGAGGCCGGAGCCGCAGGCTTCAGGTTCCCGCAGCGCCGGACCCGGGAACACAAAACCTAAAGCGGGAAACTGACATGTGCAGGCTTTGCTCCGCATTGCCCGGCTCGCCGTATTTCTCCAAGATGGACGCGATGGTTGCAGAGGACCTTGCCAGGTTGGAGCGGAGCCGCGGCCTGGCCGAAAAATTCCCGGCAATCAAAAATTCCATCCTGACAACAGTCAGTTTCCCTCCGAAAATCCGCAAGCCGCTCTTTGAGGCGAGGAATGCTTACACCCTCATAAACAATTATTTCCAGGGCCTTCTTCTTGATGGGAACAAGATGAGCCCGATGTTTTCGCATGGCTCCACACGCTCCATCTTCTTCTCAGGCGGATACCTTGTCCTTTTGAGCAAATCCGTTGCCCAGGACGCCGGCGTAGATTTCTTTGGCCATTACCTGCTTTTCCATTTCACCCGGGAAGAATACGAGGCGAAATTTGATGGCGCAAGCCTTTCCATAGCCGTGAATTGCAGGAAGATGGCGAAAAACCTTATCACAGGCGAAAACGGGGAGCACACAATTTCGTTCAATTTCATCCACCAGCCCGTTGCGGGCAGGATACTGAAAAAGGAGGAGGCGATGCGCTCCGATTATGTGAGGAAAGTGATGGGCGCCCGTGCAGGCGCGGGCGACATCTTCGCCTCTGCGGATTTGGAAGGGTACATCATAACCGTGCCGCATTTCTCGCCGCATCCATACCTCCTCCAGAGCGGCAATAATCTTGGCCACGGTTCCAACAGGCATTTCCAGGAGCACGTTCTGGGCTACCTGCTTGAGCACCTTAGTCTCCGCAGGGATTAGGGGCAGGCTTCACATACCTGCCGTCAATGGCGTTCCTTATCGCACGGGCCCTCTTCTTCCCCATCCCTTCAACCCCCAGCAGCTCCTCTTCGCTCGCGTTGAACACGCCCCATACGCTGCCGAAATGCTCAAGCAGCGCTTCGGCAATCTTCGGCCCGACCATGGGGAGCATCTCCACGATTGCCTTCTGGTTCTGCGCCAGCGTGAGGCCTTTCCTCGCCCCGCAAACACGCATCGGCTTCTTGCCGGCCAGCTGCTCGTGCTTCGCTATGGAAAAGACAAGCTCCGCAGTCTTCTCCGCATTCCGCGTGAAGAAGATGGAGGCCCCAAAGTCCGCAAGCACTGAAGAATATGCGCCCATGAGCGACTCCCTGGAGAGCATCCCAGCCCCTCCCTCTCCCTCCACCGCCAACACCACGCGGGGGTAGCTTTCCCCCAGCCTTTTCAGCTGCTCAAAAAGCCTCATGTCAATGACGGACTTCTCAAAATCCGCGCGGGTTTTCCTCTCCACCGCAACCCGTTCCGAGCAGATGAAATCGGCGACCGCAAGGCTGCATTCCTCAACATCGGCCCCCAGCCCCCTAAGCAGGCCTGCAAAACCCTCCTCACGCTTGTCTACGGCAATGCGCACCCTTCTTTCCTCCATTCAGGGAACCCCTTTCATGTATTCTTCTATCTCCCTGAAGCTGATTGCGCAGCCAGCGCTCCTCAGCCTGTACAGAGCGGCTTCCGCCACTTCCTTTTCAATCTCATCAAAGTGCCTCAGGAAGCCCATCTCGTATGCCACGATGAGGGCCTCCGTGCTCCTCACCACATTCATCCCCTTCGTGAATGACTCATTCTTCTGGAGGCTGTCCCTGTTGACCATTATGTTGACATGGAGCTCCTTCTCAAGGTGCATTTTCAGGCTCAGGGGGGCCTCAATCATGAGCCTCGCCGTCCTCTCGTCCATGACCACATTTTTTATTCCCAGCTCCCCTGCGAGCGCAATCATCTCCGTCTCGCCAAGGTGCATGAGCCTCAGCGGCTTCCCCCTCGCAAAGAAAACGGTGTTCGCCGCCCTGTCAAGCTCGGCAGTCCTTGCGGATGCGTCCGCATCCACCATCTCAAGTATCCCATCGCTGACCATGTCTTTTATCTTCAGGGCTGAGAACCTATAATCCTTGTTCTGGATGTGCAGTGGCTTCTCCACGCACTCCTCAACCACGGATTTCGGCACGAAGAATTTTGCGCCTGTTTTCTCCTTAAGGAAATAGAACACGTGCGCGAGGCACGCATCGGTTAGCGATATTATGGCGCTTGAGTCGCAGATGAAATCCCTGCCCATGCTTATCCCCTGAATGCCTCCTTCGCCTTCTTCACGCGCTCTTGCATGCTTAGCGTCTCGGCAACCCTGTCGGCCATCATCGTCTTGCCGGAATAATCCATTATGTCTTGCTTTGGCATCCCGGTCAGCTCGGCGGCAAGCGAGAGGCTCATCCCCTGCGCATACAAAATCGCCGCCGTCTTCAGCTTCCCCTTCTCTGTGAGGCCCTTCACAAACCTCTGGTCCTCACTTTCCATCTCGCTGATGGTTTCCTCAAGGTTCCCTGCCGCAACAAGGTACTCATCAGGATTGCCGGAGCTCCTTTCCATGTGCCCAAGCACCTGCATTATCCTCTTCATCATCTCCTTGTATGCCCTGCCGTAAAACCTGGGCTTCGCAAGAACCTTGGACAGCACATAGGAAATCACGGCAAGGCTGAACATTTCCTTTGTGAAGGAAACTATCAATTCGGCCAGGATTTTGTCATTTGTTTTCCTCATCTTCTTTTGGTTCTTCTTCAAAAAGGCGTCCATTACCTCATGGGTGAGTTCCTTGAGAGGCATAAAAATCACGTTTTTTTACGGGAGAGCGCAGATAGGTTTAAAAAACCTATCATGACAACATCATGATAGTTTCGGGATTTTCCCGAAACAGCCAGCGTACATTTGCACGCGGACCATGGAAGCATGGTAAGATGGATACGAAGGATAACTTTAAAAGCATAAGCAGCCCGCAGTTCCGGGAAAAAATCTCGGCGGACCTTCAGCAAAACCTGGACAAGTTCAGGGACCCGGTGGTGCTTGGGGAGCTGGTTTTCCAGCTTCTTGAGGAGAGGGAAAACACCAACAGGATACTGAAGAACATCCTCCAGAAGCTGGAGGCGATGGAAAGGGCCGCTCCAGGCCCTGCGGAGGAGCCGCTCATCCCCGAGCTGGACGAGAAGATAGTGGATTTCGTCAGGACGAGGGGGAAGGCGACCGCGGAGGACGTGCAGGCGGAGTTCGGATACAAGGGCAAGAACGGCGCAAGCTCGCGCCTTAACCGCCTGAGCATGCTCGGGCTGCTTTCCAAGAGGCAGGTAGGGAGGAAGGTTTACTTCCTTCCGCAATAGGAAAATCATGCGTACCAGCTGGCAAGGCTAGGAGGGAGAAGGAAGATTCTCATCAACCCCCACCCAATTTCCTTCTCCCTAGCCTCCCACACCATTGTCCTCTGTCCATAAACAGCAAACAAAAAATAATGGGGAACCGTTTCCGGAACACCGGTGCACGGCCCCCCACCCTCCGGGCTTATGCGGCCCGGGCGTTTTTCCTTTTCCTTCCCACCTTCCCATTTGCCCTAGAACAGGAAGTTCATCTTCGGATTCTTGTACTTCTTCTCGCAGTAGCTTGTTTTCCTGAGGGAATCAAGCCCCTCCGCCAGCTTCCTGCTCAGTTCCTCCATATCCATCCCAACCACCCGCACAGTGGTCAAAGGCCCTTTATATTAAAACCTGTAATGTGAGACAGAACAACTCCAGAAACACTTAAAAAACCAAACTCCCATAATCCCTCCATGGACATTGGCAGGGTGAAGCAGGCCCTCGGGCTTGTGGGGCTCACCCCGATTGATGCGGACATCTACCTTTACGTTTCAGCCAACCCAAACTGCCTCGCGGGGAGGATAATCTCCGAGCTTGACCTGAACCGCTCCAAGGTCTATGATTCACTGAACAAGCTCACAAAGATGGGCCTCGTTTCCTGCGTGCTCACAAACTATGTGAAGCGTTACTCATCCACAGGGCCGGAGATGCTGCGCAGGATTTACGAGAGCAAATCCGAGGCAATGGGCGAGACGATAAGCTACCTCTCCTCCCTCAGGATACAGGATGCGGCAGGCCTCAGGCTTAGGATGGTTGAGGGCGAGGAGGGCTACAAGTCCGTGAAGGAGGAATTTCTCTCACAGCTGAGGAAAGGGGACGAGATGCTGGTCATGGGCGCCCCGCTCGTTGTTTTTGAGCGCCTGGAGCACTACCTGCTCGGGTTCCACAAGAGAAGGCGGAACATGGGCGTGGACATGCGCGCCATCTACAACACCGAGGTCAAGAAGTTCGGGAAAATCCGGGAGAAATGGAGCCGCACCCAGGTCCGCTACCTGCACAAGGGTGCCTCCGCATGGGTTGAGATTTACAAGGACAACATCATGATGCCGATATTTTCCGACCGCATCATCACCATCGCGATATCAGACCCCGCAGTCGCGTCCTCATTCCGCAACTATTTTGACATCCTCTGGAAAAGTTCCCGATAGGTATTTATAGTGGCTGTGGGGAATATGCCCATGGATTTTTTCTCAACGGCCGAAATTCCGCTCCCGAATGACCCGCTTGAGCGGGTGGTGGGCCAGGAGCAGGCGGTCAAAATCGCCCGCATCTGCGCATCGCAGAAGAGGCACATGCTCCTCGTTGGCGCACCGGGGACCGGAAAGAGCATGATAGCGCGCGCCATCTCATCCATCCTTCCCAAGCCCAGGCTGGAAATTTCCGTTCTGCACAACCCTGCCCGCCCGGAAAAGCCAATCCTCTCCGTGCGCAGCGGCGATTCCATAAGGCCGGAAAAGCCGAAGGAGTTCGGAAAGGTCCTTCTTCCGGGCGAGGCGCCCGATTTTGTCTCAGAGCAGCTGGGGATGAGGTGCAGGAGGTGCGGAGGGCTTTCCCATTCGCGAATCCCGTCCTGCCCGCACTGCGGTGCTGACAAGGCCCGCAAGCCCATCCTGGGAATCGGCGGCCCGGAGCAGGCCCGGAAGAATGCCGTTGAGGCGGTGCGCGTCCGCAGGGACGGCAGCGAGGAGATGCTCATCTACGAGCGCACGGGCGACGACAAGGTGAGGGTGCTAACGGAAAAGGAGCTTAAGGAAAGGACGGAATACGAAGCCAAGCTTATGAGAAAAGTCATAGTCCCGCTCAACCGCCCCACGTTCGTGCAGGTGGTCGGGAACAATGAAACCGAATTGCTGGGGGATGTGCGCCATGACCCGTACGGGGGGCATCCGGAAATAGGGACGCAGCCGTATATGCGCGTTGTCGCTGGCGCGGTGCACGAGGCCCACGAAGGCGTCCTGTTCGTGGATGAGATGGCCGCCCTCGGCGACACCCAGCGTTTCCTGCTCACGGCGATGCAGGAGAAGAAGTTTTCCATCACGGGAAGGAACCCGAACAGCGCCGGGGCGGCTGTCCGCGTTGAGGACGTCCCATGCGACTTCATCCTGGTTGGCGCGCTGAACATCAATGATTTGGGCAACCTCAGCCCTGCCCTCCGCTCCAGGATCAGGGGCAGCGGCTACGAGGTTTTGCTGAACACCTATATGGACGATACCCCAGAGAACTGCGCAAAAGTGGCGCAGTTCGTTGCGCAGGAGATAAGGGGCGACGGCAAAATCCCGCATGCATCTTCTTCCGCAGTAGATGAAATATTGGAAGAATCCAGGAGGATATGCAGGGATGCGGACGGGAAGAAGGGGCTCACATTGCGCTTCAGGAACCTTTCTGGCCTTATACGCCTTGCAGGGGACCTCGCAAAATCCGAAGGCTCAAAGCTTATCGAAAAAGAGCATGTCCGCTCCGCGGTGCAGTTCGCAAAATCCGCGGAGGAGCAGCTGGAGGAGAAATACGGGAACCCGTGGAGCGCGAGCATGGCCGATTTCGGCGTAAGGAGCAGGAAGGGGAGCGAGACGGTTTGAGGTTTTGCATATGATGGAGCCAGCTGAACTCAACAGGAAGCTGAAGGCGTTCCTTGACCAGGAGCTTGATGGTGGCTATTACCAGCTCTGCCTTTCATACAGCGACGGGAAGCCAGACAAGGGCGGCAACATACGGCTCTCCAACGTTTCCGTTTCCAACCTTGACGGGATGCGCACCCCTTTCTCCGTTTTCCATGCGATTATGCGTGGCCTTGAGATGAGCGTAAAAGGAATGCTGGAAAGAATCTATGGCCCGGGCATCAGGGAGGAGCAGAAGCAGCCCCAGCAGGGGCAGTACCGCTGATTGCATGCGCATGTGGAAGGTCCGCCCCGGATTTTTGTGCAACAAGCACCTGCTTGGGGAGCATGTGGAAATGCACATGTTCGCCGGGGTGCTCAGGAAAGGGATGGGGGTATCCGGCTATGCCACGAAAGGATTGGTAGAAGTCCACAACATAAGGAAAAGGCACGACGCGCTTGCTTTGGAGATGCTCAGGCGGGGAATGCATCACCGCTCCCCCCTCCCGCGGGTCCGGCTTTTCCGTTCCGGAAAAGTTGATGTGAAGAACAGCATGAAAGTGCTCGCGAAAAGATGCAGGGAATGCAGGAAGAGAATTGGAAAATGAATGCTCCCGCCGGGATTTGAACCCGGGTCCGCGGAGTGAGAGTCCGCTATCCTTGGCCGGGCTAGACTACGGGAGCGAATAGCGAGTTATTGTGCCTGAACACTATGTGACATGCTCCCCGCCCTAAATCCGCATCTCTGCGGAGATGTCTGGCGAAGTTCTGCGGAACTTCACCATGGCGGGGCCTCCTGCTTCATGGAAGATACTTGCTCCGTTAGATTTATAAGAAGCAGAGGTCTCTTCTCCGCAGGCGTTACTTCC
>Ga0068707_1003099_pt1 | contig 11655 bp, 10 predicted proteins | sample YNPNPMetaG_FD_66600 | JGI IMG/M metagenome (GOLD analysis project Ga0068707, IMG submission 66600) | Anoxygenic and chlorotrophic microbial mat microbial communities from Yellowstone National Park, USA - YNP NP MetaG | ecosystem: Environmental > Aquatic > Thermal springs > Hot (42-90C) >... | reverse complement strand
ACAGAATTAATTCTGTGCTACATGGGCCCGTCAAAGCCTGGTATCCGATGCACAGGATTAATCCTGTGCTACAATATTGTAGTCAATCCTGGCTGCAGGAGGAGGCCGATCATGAAACCCTTTCACACCATTGCCATACCGCACGATGACATCCTCCAGGGCCGCCTGACCCTGGACGTCTTTGCTGCCAATCTGTGGGAGGTCTATCAGGGGCGCGGACCGGAAGAGTACCGCGACCCGGACCTGTTCTTCCAAAAGACTTACCTCACCGATGGCCTGAAAAACCTTTTCGCTGTGGTCGAAAAACGCTTGCGAGGTCAGGGTGGTGATCCGGTCATTCAGATGCAAACGCCCTTTGGCGGTGGTAAGACGCACTCGCTCATCGCCCTCTACCATAAAGCGCGCGAGTGGGGGGGCAAGACGGCGGTTATCGTCGGCACGGAACACAGTGCCGAGCAGGATACGCTCTGGGGCCTGCTGGCCGGGCAACTGACCGGCTCACGCGCCGGCTTCGAGGGGCGCAGCGCTCCGGGCAGCGAGGCGCTGCGGCGCCTGTTGGAGGAGCATCAGCCGCTGCTGATCCTGATGGACGAGCTGCTCGAATATGCGGTTAAAGCCGCTGCCGTGCCTATCGGGGAGTCCACGCTGGCGGCGCAGACCCTGGCCTTCATGCAGGAACTCACCGAGGCCGTCTCCAGCCTGGAACGTGTTGCCCTTGTTGTCACCCTGCCCTCCAGCACGCTCGAACACTATGACGAGCGTGGCATGCGCCTATTCGAGCAGCTTAAGAAAATCAGCGGGCGGGTGGAAAAGATTTTTACTCCCGTAAAGGATGAAGAAGTCGGGGCTATCATTCGTCGCCGGCTTTTCTCTTATGTGGATGAAAAGGCCGCGCTGGAGGTGATCAACGCCTACATCGAGCAGGCTGAGCAGGAAGCCCTGCTGCCGCGCGGCGAGGAGAGCGTCGCCTACCGCGCCCGCTTCAAGCAAACCTACCCCTTCCTGCCCGAAGTGGTGGACGTGCTCTATCACCGTTGGGGCAGTTTCCCCGATTTCCAGCGCACGCGCGGCACCCTGCGCCTGTTGGCGTTGGTGGTGCATGCCCTTAAAAACGTCTCTCGGCCTTACATCACCCTGGCCGATTTCCCCTTGCGCCAGGATGACATCCGTCGTGAATTGCTCAACCACATCGGCAACGAATACGACAGCGTGCTGGCCGCCGACCTGCTCAGCCCGGAGGCGGGCGCACACAAAGCCAATCTGGCAATCGGCAAAGCCTTCCAGGGGTTGGAACTGGGTGAACGTATCGCCACGGCCATTTTTCTGTACTCTTTCCTGGGCGGCGGGGGCGAGGCGGGCGCCACGCCCAACGAGATCAAGCGCCACACCCTCACCCCTGACGTGCTGGCGAGCGTCATCACCGAAGTGCTGGACAAACTCGGCAGCCGCCTGCTCTTCTATCTCCACGAAGAGGGCGGGCGCTATTACTTTTCCACCACCCCCAACCTGAATCAAGCTCTGACGATTCGCATGGAAAATGTCTCCGCTGATGAACTGCGCGCCGCTGAAGGGCAGGTCTTGCGCGAACGGGTGCGTGGTCAGAAAATGAAACCCTTTATCTGGCCAACCCAGTCTGCCAATATTTCCGATGATCCGGAGCCCAAACTGATTATCCTGCCGGAGGCGGATACCGCCCTCATGCAACGCTTCCTCACTGAAAAGGGGCAGTCCCCGCGCGTCCACCGCAACACACTCTTTTTCCTGGCACCGGCACCGGCTCAGCGGCCCCCCTTTGAAAGCCTTTTGCGCCGTCATCTGGCCCTGAGGAGCCTGCTGAACACCAAGGCCCTTTCGCTGACTCCAGAGCAGCGTCAGAGCTTGCAAGCACAAGAAAAACAATCCGCCGCAGACTTACAGGAGCAGATTGGTGCGCTTTATCGCCTGCTCTACCTGCCAGAAAGAGGTGAGCTGTGTGAGATTGACCTGGGGACACCCACTTATGGCGATCTGCAATATCTGGAAGAGCGCGTCTATGAGCGCCTGCGCAGCGAGGGCCGTCTGGTAGAAAAGCTGGTTCCGCTGGTCATCAAACAGCGCTACCTGTCCCAGCGCGATTTTATCGAAACCCAACAACTGGCCGAAAGTAGCTCGCGCACGCCGGGCGAAATACTGGTCGTTGGGCGGCAGGTGTGGGAAACCTGCATTGCCGAGGGTGTGCGTCAGGGTCTGTTCGGCCTGGGCGAGCTGGACGAACAGGGGCAGCCGAAGTGCCTCTACTTCAAAGAAGCGGTCACGCCCGCCCTGCAGAATGGGGAGGTGATCATTCGGGCCGAGATCTGTGAACAGCAAAAAGCCTCCGTTCACCCTGCGTATAGGCCTCTTGAGGCCGCTTCAACCCCGGCAACCGTCGCCGACACCGCGTCGGGCGTCTTCGTGCCTCCAGCTTCTTCAGCGAGTTATACCCCTCCGCCCATAGTGAGTTGGGGCACGGGTCCCGTAGCTAAGCGCCCTCATCTGCGCTTACGCTTCACCTTGCCGTTTGGCAAAATCTCCGACTTATCCGGTCTGCTCCACCTGTTGCAGGATCGTTTCGAAAGGTTGGAAATCACCATCGAAGCCAGCAATGGCTCCATCAGCGAGGCCGATGTCGAGGATAAGGTGCGTGAATTCTTCCGCCAGCTGGACATAAAAGATGCGAAGATAGAGTAGCGTCAGGCGCCAAGCGGATAGGATGCCGTTCTTCTCGTCAGCGAGGGCAGGGTAGCAGAAAAGCCTGCGCCTTTTGTCAGTTGACTTTCGGCCTGGACAGTCTACAATAAAGATGTGGTGAGAAGCACAGCGCTCCTGGCTTTGTTCATGTGCATTCTGCTTGAATGCTTTCAAGCAGCCTTTTAACCTGCTCCCTGGAAGGAGCAGGTTTTTTTGTCTCAAGTCCTTTATCTCGTATCAGGAGGTGTCCATGACTGTTCGAGCTTCTTATTCTGGTGGACCGGTGGATTGGGAACGATTCCTGGCGCGTCGCACGCAGCGCATGAAAAGCTCGGCCATCCGCGAGCTGCTCAAGTTGACCCAATCGCCGGATGTGATCTCCTTTGCCGGGGGGATGCCCGCCCCGGAGTTTTTTCCCGCCCGCGAAATCGAAGAGGCCTGCGCCTACATCTTGCGTGAAGAGCCGGCCCGCGCGTTGCAGTACAGCACGACCGAGGGCTACCCGCCGCTGCGGGAATATCTGGCCGAGTCCATGAGCAAGTACGGCATTCAGCATTCGCCGAGCAACATCCTCATCACTACGGGATCGCAGCAGGCGCTGGACCTGGTGGGGAAAATTTTTATTGATCCGGATTCCTACGTCATCACCGAAAGCCCGACCTATCTGGGGGCCATTCAGGCCTGGAACGCCTACGAAGCGCGCTATCTCACCGTTCCCCAGGACGATCACGGGATGCAGGTAGAACTGCTGGAAGAGGTCCTGGTGCGGCAGCAGGAGATGCCGCGCTTCATCTACGCCCTGCCGAACTTCCACAACCCCGCTGGCACCACCCTGCCTGAGGAGCGCCGCCGTCTGTTGGTCGAAATCGCCCGCAAATACGACCTGATCATCCTGGAAGACGATCCCTACGGCGCGTTACGCTACGAGGGCGAGGACATCACACCCATCTGCGCCCTGGCGCCGGAGCGCACCATCTATCTGGGGACCTTTTCCAAAACTCTGGTACCGGGCCTGCGCATCGGCTGGATCGTCGCCCCGGAAGAGATCACCACGCGCCTGGTCCAGGCCAAGCAGGGCGCGGACCTGCACAGCAGTACCTTCGATCAGATGGTGGCGAACGATGTCGCGCAACGTGGCCTGCTCAAGATGCACATCAAGCGCCTGCGCAAGGTCTACGCCGAACGGCGCAATGTGATGCATGAGGCCCTGGAGGAGTTCTGGCCCGAAGAATGTAGCTGGACCCGTCCCGAAGGCGGTCTTTTCCTCTGGGCGCGCGTTCCGGAGGGGATTGACACCGTCGAACTGCTGCGCAAGGCCATTGAGCGCCGGGTCGCTTACGTCCCTGGGGTGAATTTCTATCCCCATGAAGATGGCGGCTTCAACGCCATGCGTCTGAACTTCTCCAACGCCAAGCCGGAACAGATCGTCGAGGGCGTGCGGCGCCTGGGCGAGCTGATCAAGCAAGAGCTGGTGTCGCGCTAGATGAGCGCCTGGGCCCAAAATTTGACACTTTTGCGATGTGTGGTATAGTCTGAACTAGCTGTTCCCTGGTTGTGCCTGTTTAGCCGTTCAGGGAGGCCCGCCCTGAACGGCTTTTTAATTAGGCTGGGAACCGCCCAAGAGTACCGTAGCAGGCGATCGTCTGCCGGAAATTGAGTTCATCTTTTTGGAGGATGTTTGTATGGATACACTGCGTGGCAAAGTTAAGTGGTTTGATGAGAAGAAAGGCTTCGGCTTCATTGAGCGCGCCGACGGCAAGGGCGATGTGTTCGTCCACTTCTCGGACATTCAAGGGGGCGGTTTCCGCACGTTGCACGAGGGTGACGCGGTCGAGTTCTCTCTGACGCAGAGCGAGCGCGGCCCCAAAGCTGCCAACGTCAAAGTGGTCAAGTAATTACACTTCCCACACTTGTTCGCGGAGGTCCTGAGCCATCAGGGCCTCCGCTTTTTGTTGTCTTTGGAGCGGGGGCTTCATCCCGTGTGGGCCTTTCCCGCTCGCGTCGGTAACTGCTCAGACTGGCGGTTGAAACCGCGCCGCTCCGAGCGCCTGTGGTAGGGTCGGCATTTCGATGCCGCCTCGCCAGCGCATAGGGAGGCCTGGCTACGGCATAAACCTTCAGTCGTCAGCCGGTGGGTGGCTGAACAGTTTCTCGCGTCGGCCTGAGGTTCGGACATGAGTTGGGACAAAGCAGGCATAGAACGGACAGGCATGGGGATGGGTAGGCATAGGCTGGGCAGGCATGGGATGCCTGCCCTACTACCTTAATTCCCCGTGTTGTAGCACCCATGCCCTACAGGCATGGGATGGGCAGGGACGGACAGGTAGTTCAGCCTGAACAGCAAGAAAACGATGGGATGCCATCATGGTTTCATGGGTGATCTTCTTACCGCAACCCTATCTCGGTTTCGCAGCGCCATGTCCGAACTCATGTCCTAATCTCGCGTCGGCCGATTTGACACTTTTACGATATGTGGTATAGTCTGAATTAGCTGTTTCCTGGTTACGCCTTTTAAAGCCGTTCAGGGTACACTCCCTGGACGGCTTTTTTAGTTCAGGTAGGGAACGGCCCAAGAGCACCGTAGCGGGCGATCGCCTGCCGGAAATTGAGTTCATCTTTTTGGAGGATGTTTGTATGGATACACTGCGTGGCAAAGTTAAATGGTTTGATGAGAAGAAAGGCTTCGGCTTTATTGAGCGTGCCGATGGCAAGGGCGATGTGTTCGTCCACTTCTCAGATGTTCAGGGGAGCGGTTTCCGCACGTTGCACGAAGGCGACGCGGTCGAGTTCTCTCTGATGCAGAGCGAGCGCGGCCCCAAGGCGTCTAACGTCAAAATGGCCCGGTAAGTCACCCTTCTGGCGCTTACTCGCGGAGGCCCTGAGCCATCAGGGCCTCCGCTTCGTTTTTGGGGATTCTAGCCCTTGATGACCGCCAGCGGGCGGACCCGCGCTACTTTGCGGGCAATCCCCGCTCCAACCACGGATTCCACGACCAGGTCCACGTCCTTGTAGGCTTCGGGGGCTTCCTCCGCCAGGCCCTTCAGGCTGCCGGTCTGCACCAGGATGCCCTGCTGCCGCAGCTCCTCGCGCACCTCGGCCCCATGCCGCTCGCGGGTCGCCTGATTGCGGCTCATCATGCGCCCTGCGCCGTGACAGGAGGAGCCGAAGGTCTCCTGCATGGCTTTCTCCGTCCCCACCAGGACGTAGGAGGCGGTGCCCATGGAGCCAGGGACGAGCACGGGCTGGCCCGTGACGCGATAGACGCCCGGCAGGGCTGGATGGCCCGGTGCGAAGGCGCGCGTCGCGCCCTTGCGGTGCACCACTGCCTTCACCTTCCGCCCCTCGACCGTGTGCTCTTCGATTTTGGCGATGTTGTGTGCCACATCGTAAACCTGATGCAGCTCCCAGTTGCGCACCTTGCCCGCCAGCACCTGCTCAAACGTGCGCCGGACCTGATGGGCCAGCACCTGCCGGTTGGCAAAGGCATAGTTGGCGGCGGCAGCCATCGCGGCCAGGTAGTTCTGCCCTTCGGGCGAGTCCACCGGCGCTGCTACCAGCTCCCGGTCGGCGATGCTGAAGCCGTACTTGCGCGGCGCGTCCTGCATCTGCCGCAGGTACTGACCGCAGACCTCATGGCCCAGGCCGCGCGAGCCACAGTGAATCTGCACCACAATGCTGCCGCGGCGCAGGCCGAATACATCGGCCACGTCGGCATCGTAGACCTCATCCACCACATCAATTTCCAGGAAGTGATTGCCGGATCCCAGGGAGCCGACCTGCGTTAATCCCCGCTCCCAGGCGCGCTTGGGAACCGCTTCGACGCGCGCGCCGGGAATGCGTCCCCCGTCCTCGGTGCGCTCCAGATCCGCGCGGGTGCCATAGCCGTGTTTGACGGCCCATTCCGCCCCCTGGACCAGGATGGCTTCTAGGTCCTTCTGCGAAGCGTGCACGGCGCTGCCCTCCCCGACGCCGCTGGGACAATGCTGGTACAGGGCCAGGTTCAGGGCGTCCAGATAGGGGGCAATCTCTTCCGCCTCTATGAACGAAGCCAGCATGCGCACGCCGCAGTTGATGTCGTACCCTACGCCGCCGGGGGAGATAATGCCCCGGTCATAGTCGAAAGCCGCCACGCCGCCGATGGGGAAGCCGTAGCCCTGATGGACGTCGGGCATGGCCATGGCGTACTTGAGGATGCCCGGCAGGGTGGCAACATTGATGAGCTGCTCGATGGATTTGTCGCGGAAGGCCATCTCCAGCACCTGCGCTGAACCGTAGACCCGCGCCGGGACGCGCATCTGCGGATGATGCTCGCGGGGCAATTCCCAAATGTAGGGCGTAATGCGCTTAAAATCCTGTTTGCTGGTCATATCTCACCTCCCCATTGCGTTAGCGACCTTTGCGCTGTTGCCCAGGATCAGGGATGCGTAAAAGGCACGGATGCTTATGTGTCGAATACCAGTTCCGTTTCGTAGCCGCTGGTGGTGCGGTGGATGGCCAGGTTGTGAAAGGTGGCGGCTTTGACGTAGCTGGTGTAGCCTGGCCAGGGGCCGCCCTGAACTTTCGCCTGCAAGGTCGTCTCATTCAAGGTGTGAAAAGTGGCCCCGGCAAAGCCAAAATGATGACACTCGCTCAGGTAGAGCAGCTCGTTGAGCCAGTCTACCAGCAGCGTCTCTACATCGGGCGCCGTCAGCTCTAACGTTCGGGTCTGTTCGGCCCGCAGACGGGTCGGGTCGGTGATCAGGCTCATCAGCCCCTGAGCCGCGGTGATGAACAGGTCCTCCAGGTCGGCCCCCCAGACGCGCAAAGCCAGGTCCGCAGTGTGATCGAGCGTTTGCCACTGTCCCATAGTCCCTCAGCGGGCGGCCAGGCCCTGAGCAAAAGCGCTGATGAAATCGCGCAGCGCTTCCAGGTCCGAAAAAGCGAAGCAAGGCGCATCGGTCAGCCCTGGCACGTCGGTGACGTAGGCGATGCGGTTCTGCAGCTCGGGCAGGGGCTGGGGATGGTGGGCCGCGCGCAGCACCTCGATCTTGGGCAGCCAGGGCACGCTCTTATAGCCTTCTATCAATACCAGGTCTGTGTCCTGCAGATAAGTGAGCAGGGTTTCCAGGCGGATTTCCTCGTCAAGCTGGCGGGTGTGGACCAGGAGGGAGGGCGTCACCAGGAGCACCTGCGCTACCCCCGCCTGACGGTAGCGCGCCGTGTCGCTGGCTGGGTCCTCCAGGCGTACAGTGGCGTGATGGGTGTGTTTAATCAGGCTGAGGCGCCATCCTGCCGCCTGGAGCAGCGGGATGAGCGCCTCCAACAGCGTAGTTTTGCCGCAACCCGACCGGCCGACAAACGCAAGCGCGGGGATGCGGTTTTGCGTCATGTTAAAGATCCGCGCCCTTGCGGCGCCCTACTGCGATGCCCTTCCAGGCAGAAACGACCGCCAGGGTGAGCAGCGTTGAAGCGACCGCTTCCGGCAGCCCGTTGGCTACCACGATGGGGGGCAGGGTTGCCCACGGCAGGAAGCCCAGCAGGCCGATCACTCCCAAGACCAGGATGGTATTCGTCAGGCTACCGACCAGGCCTGCTGCGAGCAGCCCTATTACCTGGCGCTTCTTCAGGACCTCCCAGGTCAGCCAGGCCGCCGGGCCGATCAGCAGACGGGGGGCTACCGCCAGGAGCGGGTTAGTGAACCACACGTCCGCGGGGCCATTCGGGGCGATGGCCGCCTGCAACATGCTGAAGATGCCGAAAATCAGCCCGATGATCGCCCCTACGATTGGGCCTTCCAGCACCGCCCCAATGATGGCCGGGATATGCATGATGGTGAGCGAGGCGCCCGACACCCACGGGATGAATCCTAGGCGGGTCCAGCCCAGGATCACGGCGATGGCACCCAACAACCCGGCTACAATCAGCTTGCGCGTAGAACTTTCCGACATATCTCCTCCTGTGTCTATAAGTATAAAGGGTGTCAGGATTATAATCAAGAGGGCTTAATTGGCAAGTTTTTGGCGCTGAGATTAGGACATGAGTAGGACATGGCGCTGCGAAACCGAGATAGGGTTGCAGTAAGAGAATCACCCATGAAACCATGATGGCATCCCATCGTTTTCTTGTTGTTTAGGCTGAACTACCCGTCCCTCCCTACCCATCCCCATGCCTGTAGGGCATGGGTGCGGCGCATAGGGATGCCGCCGCTACTACACCACGGGGAATTAAGGTAGCAGGGCAGGCATCCCATGCCTGCCCGTCCCCATGCTTGTTCGTTCTATGCCTGCTTTGTCCCAACTCATGTCCGAACCTCAGTTTGGCGGACAGGATGTCCGCGCTCCCACTGCGGCCCATTTGCTTCCTGGTGGACTTCGATTATACTTAGTCTGGTTAACTATGCGTGATGAGAGGTGGCTATGGAAACCCTGGAAGCAATTCGTACCCGGCGCAGTGTGCGTAAATTTACCGCTCAATCCATAGATGATAGCGTCGTCGAAGTTCTGCTGCGGGCCGCCATGAGCGCACCTTCAGCCGGCAATCAGCAACCCTGGCATTTCATTGTGGTCAACGAGCGCGTGCTGCTTGACCGCATCCCGGAGTTCAGCCCTTACGCAGCGATGTGTCGTCAGGCCCCTTTAGGCATCTTGGTGTGTGGTGATACCAGGCTGGAGAAGTATCCGGGTTATTGGATTCAGGACTGTTCAGCCGCGACGCAGAATCTGCTGCTGGCGGCGCACGATCTGGGCCTGGGCGCGGTGTGGACTGGCGTGTATCCGCGTGAGGAGCGCATCCGCGGCTTCCGGGAGGCCTTTAAGCTACCCGATCACATCCTGCCGCTGGCCTTTGTCGTGATCGGCTACCCGGCTGAGCGCCTGCAGCCGCAGGATCGCTTCCGTCCCGAACGCATTCATTACAACAGGTGGTGAGCTATGGAACCGGCTAAAGTCTATTGGATGAACTTGCGGGCACGCCCTGGCCGCTCGTTGCTGGCGCGCTTCGACACACTGTTGCGGTGGGCTGGCCTGGAGACGCTCGATCTGCAGCATAAATTTGTGGCGCTTAAGCTTCATTTCGGCGAACCCGGTAACCTGGCTTACATCCGCCCCAACTATGTGGCGCGTGTGGTAGCCCTGGTGGAAAAGCAGGGCGGCAAGCCCTTCCTCACGGATTGCAACACGCTCTACACCGGTCAGCGCTCCAACGCGGTGGATCACCTGCGCACGGCGCAGCAGCATGGCTTCAACCGCCTGGTCACGGGTTGCGACGTGATCATCGCCGATGGCCTGAAGGGGACGGATTACCGGGAGATTCCGCTTAACTTCAAGCATTGTCGCACGGCCAAAATCGGCACGGCCATCGCTGATGCTGACGCGCTCATCTCGCTCAATCACTTCAAGGGGCATGATATGATGGGGTTTGGCGGGGCGATTAAGAACATCGGCATGGGCAGCGGGTCGCGCGGCGGTAAGCTGGAGATGCACAGCGCCTCCAAGCCGCGGATGAAGCCCGAAAAATGCGTGAGCTGCGGCATGTGCCTGCGCAGTTGCCCGCAGGGCGCGATCCATTGGGATGCGCACCACAAGGCCGAAATTGACTACGCCCTGTGCATTGGCTGCGGGCAGTGTGTGGCCGTGTGCGCCTATGATGCGGCCCAGGCCGTTTGGGACGAATCCAGCGACATCGCCTGCGAAAAGATGGCCGAATACGCTTACGCCGTGCTGCAGGGCAAGCCCGCGTTGCACGTCAATTTCGTGATGAATGTTTCGCCTAACTGCGACTGCTGGAGCATGAACGATGCGCCCATCGTGCCCGACCTGGGCATCGCCGCTTCCCTGGACCCGGTGGCGCTGGATCGGGCCTGCGTGGACCTGGTCAATGCCGCGCCGGCGCTGCCCGGAACGGCGCTCACGGCGGCGGGCTACGTCGAGAGTGCGGATAAGTTCGCCACGCTTTTCCCGCGCGTGCGCTGGCAGACGACCCTGGAGTACGCCGAAGCGATCGGCCTGGGGACGCAGCAGTACAGTCTGGAAGTCGTAGAGTAGGCGTAACTGCTCATACTGGCGCTTGAAATCGCGCCGCTTTTTGCCCCCGAGCGCCCGTAGGGGCGGCACACCCCTATGCCGCCCCGCTTCAGTCGCCAGGCAGTGGCTGGCTGAGCAGTTACGAGCTGGCTAGCCCAGCGCCAGGAGCGTCTGCTCCAGGCCCGCTACCGCCGCCTGGAAGAGCTGCGCCATGACGTCATCCGGCGCGCTGTAAGCTCCGCCGAACGAGCCGTCGCCGATGGCCTGGCGGACTGCATCCGGCGGCGCCACGCGGCTGATAAAGCTCACGGCTGGCTTGCTGCCCGCGGGTAACGGACAGACGCGCGTGAAGCTGAAGGCTTCCATCCAGTTGGCGTGCGCCGTTTCCAACCCGGCTGACCGCGCCACCTCGGCCACCCCCGCATCCAGCCACCAGCTATATAGCTCAAAGCGCGCTTCTGGATGCTGGGTGCCCAGTTCCACTAAAACTGGGGTGAGCACGCCGATGTTGCCGCCGTGTCCGTTGTTGACCAGGATGCGCCGGAAGCCCTGGGCCAGGAACCCCGTGAGCAGATCACGAATCACGGCGGCATAGGTCTCTGGCCGCAGGGAGATGCTGCCCGGAAAGCGGGTGAAGGCCGGGGTGATCCCGTAGTGCAGGGGCGGGGCTACCAGCACGCCGGTCGTGCGCGCCACTTCCTGCGCCAGGGCCATGGGGATCAGGCTGTCGGTGAGCAGGCTCAGATAGCCGTGCTGTTCGCAGGAACCGACGGTGAAAATCAGCCGATCGTCACGCTGCAGATAAGCTTCGACATCCATCCAGTTCAGGGTTTCAAAGAGCATCGCTTCCTCCTTAACGGGGACGGGGATAAATGATCGTGTCCTGGGCGGTGGCTGCCGCGCGCAGGGTGAAGTAGAAGGTCGCCCCCTGGCCCGGTTCGCTTTC
>Ga0068707_1003095_pt1 | contig 11660 bp, 8 predicted proteins | sample YNPNPMetaG_FD_66600 | JGI IMG/M metagenome (GOLD analysis project Ga0068707, IMG submission 66600) | Anoxygenic and chlorotrophic microbial mat microbial communities from Yellowstone National Park, USA - YNP NP MetaG | ecosystem: Environmental > Aquatic > Thermal springs > Hot (42-90C) >... | reverse complement strand
CCCTGCCCCTACGGCGGTCGCCCCGGGGGGGGCAGGGGCAAGCCCTGCCCCTACGGCGGTCGCCCTGTTGGGGCAGGGGCAAGCCCTGCCCCTACGGCGGTCGCCCCCGGGGGGGGCAGGGGCAAGCCCTGCCCCTACGGTGGTCGCCCCGGGGGGGCAGGGGCGAGCCCTGCCCCTACGGCGGTCGCCCCGGGGGGCGTAGGGGCGACCCTTGCGGTCGCCCTGTTGGAGCAGGGGCAAGCCCTGCCCCTACGGCGGTCGCCCTGTTGGGGCAGGGGCGAGCCCTGCCCCTACGGCGGTCGCCCCGGGGGGGCAGGGGCAAGCCCTGCCCCTACGGTGGTCACCCCGGGGGGGCAGGGGCAAGCCCTGCCCCTACGGCGGTCGCCCTGTTGGGGCAGGGGCAAGCCCTCCCTCTGGGCAGGGGCGAGCCCTGCCCCTACATGTTGCGAAACTGCAATTGCCCGCCTTCCACATCCACCTGAACCGTGTCCCCTTCCTTGAACTCGCCGCGTAGCAGCGCCAGCGCCAGCCGGTCCTGCACCTGCTGCTGGATGACCCGCTTCAGCGGCCGCGCGCCGAAGACGGGATCGTAGCCGGCCTCGGCCAGGTACTCCCGCGCCGCGGGGGTCCAGGTCAGCCCCAGGTGCCGGCTGGTCAGCAGGCCGCGCAGCCGCTCCATCTGGATGTCCACGATGCGCTCCAGGTCCTGACGCGTCAGCCCACTGAAGAGAATGACCTCGTCCACACGGTTGAGGAACTCCGGGCGGAAGGTGTGGTCGAGTTCCTCCATCACCCGCTCGCGGGCGGCCTCAGCCCCCAGTTCCTTGATCCACCGGCTGCCGATATTGCTGGTCATGATGACGATGGTGTTGCGGAAGTCCACCGTGCGGCCGTGGCCATCGGTCAGCCGGCCCTCATCCAGCAGTTGCAGCAGGGTGTTGAAGACCTCGGGGTGGGCTTTCTCGATCTCGTCGAACAGCACCACGCTGTAGGGCCGACGCCGCACCGCCTCGGTCAGTTGTCCCCCTTCCTCGTAGCCCACGTAGCCTGGCGGGGCGCCGATGAGCCGGGAGACGGTATGCCGCTCCTGGTACTCGCTCATGTCAATGCGCACGATGGCCTCTTCAGTGTCGAAGAGGAACTCCGCCAGGGCGCGTGCCAGCTCGGTCTTGCCCACGCCGGTGGGGCCCAGGAAGATGAAAGTACCGATGGGCCGATTCGGGTCCTGCAGGCCGGCGCGGGCGCGACGGACGGCATTGGAGACGGCGCGCACTGCCTCGTCCTGGCCCACCACCCGGCGATGGAGGGCCTCCTCCATACGCAGCATCTTCTCGATCTCCCCCTCCATCAGGCGGGAGACCGGGATGCCAGTCCACTCGGCCACGACCTCCGCCACATCTTCCGCGCCCACCTCCTCCTTGAGCAGCGGCTGGCCGGATTGCATCTGGCGGAGCCGTTCCTCCTGCTCGCGCAGTTGCTGCTCCAGAGCCACGAGCGTGCCGTACTGGAGTTCCGACGCGCGGGCGTAGTCCAGCGCCCGCTGCGCCTCGCCGATCTGGTGGCGCACCTGCTCGATCCGCTCTTTGGTTTCGCGGAGGGCCTGGATGGCAGCCTTCTCCTGCTCCCAGCGGGCGCGCAGGCCTGCGCTCTGCTCCCGCAGGTCGGCCAGTTCCTTCTCCAACTTCTCCAGCCGCTCCTTGCTGGCGCGGTCCTTCTCTTTCTTCAGCGCCTCGCGCTCGATCTCCAGCTGCATGATGCGCCGGTCCACCTCGTCCAGTTCCGCCGGCTTGGAGTCAATCTCCATGCGGAGGCGGGAAGCGGCCTCGTCCACCAGGTCAATCGCCTTGTCCGGCAGGTGGCGGTCGGCGATGTAGCGGTGGCTGAGGGTGGCAGCGGCGATGACCGCGCTATCCTGGATGCGCACGCCGTGGTGGACCTCGTACCGCTCCTTCAGGCCGCGCAAGATGCTGATGGTGTCCTCCACCGACGGCTCGTCCACATAGACCGGCTGGAAGCGCCGCTCGAGGGCGGCGTCCTTCTCGATGTACTGGCGGTACTCGTCCAGCGTCGTCGCGCCGATGCAGTGGAGTTCGCCGCGCGCCAGCATCGGCTTGAGGATGTTGGCCGCGTCCATCGGCGTCCCCTCCGCCCGGCCCGCGCCGACCACCTGGTGGAGTTCGTCAATGAAGAGGATGATCTCCCCGGCGGCGTCCGTGACCTCCTTCAGCACCGCCTTCAGCCGTTCCTCGAACTCGCCGCGGTACTTGGCCCCGGCGACCAGCGCCCCCAGGTCCAGCGCGACGATACGCCGGTTCTTCAGCCCTTCCGGGACGTCGCCGCGGATGATGCGCTGGGCCAGCCCTTCGGCGATAGCCGTCTTGCCCACGCCCGCGTCACCCACCAGCACCGGGTTGTTCTTGGTGCGGCGGTTGAGGATCTGCATCACCCGGCGGATCTCCTCATCCCGCCCGATGACCGGATCCAGTTTGCCCTGACGGGCCAGCGTGGTCAGGTCGCGCCCGTACTTCTCCAGCGCCTGGTAAGAGGCCTCGGGATTCTGGCTGGTGACGCGCTGGCTGCCGCGGATGGCGGTGAGGGCACGCAGGACCGCGTCGGCGCTGACGCCGTGGGCGGCCAGGATGCGCGCTGCCCCTGCGCCGTGAGGCCCCAGGAGGGCCAGCAACATATGCTCGGTGCTGACGTACTCGTCGCGCATCTGCCGGGCGGTCTTTTCCGCCTCCTCCAGCACGCGGCTCAGGTCGCGCGAGAGGCCCACCTGGGCGGTCGCCCCGTAGACCTTGGGCTTATCCCGCAGCGTCCGCTCCGTCTCGGCGACCAGGGGGGTGATATCTATGCCCATTTTCGCGATCACCTGCGGCACGACCCCGTCCGCCTGGCGCAGCAGGGCCAGCAGCAGGTGCTCTGGCTCGATCTGGCCGTGGCTGTACTCAGCGGCCAACTGCTGGGCGACCAGCACCGCCTGCTGTGCTTTTTCGGTAAGGCGATTCAAATCCATACTCTTCCTCCCATCCTGAACGACGGGTTCTCCTCATATAATATCCGAAGGCTGTGCAACCTTCGGCTGAGCGCATGATAACCTCGGGGTGTTAGAAAAACACTGGCACGACGTTAGATTCGTGTAAACGTCATCCCTACGGGCCTGTCCAAAAACCGCGGCATCCTCCCGCAGGCCTTGCTGGGCGTGGGTATTGCCGGTGCGGCGCGGGTCATCGCCCGCGCTCCCGGCCACCGGACGGTAATCCCTCGGGCACAGGGTGGGCAGTTACGGCAGCAGGGATGCCATAGGGGTTTGCGCAGCAGGGAGAAGTGTGGTACAATACGAACACGAATACGGCAGGACCATTGATGCAAGCCCTGCTCACGCTGGAAAGGAGTTCGGATGCCGCTGAGCAAGAGCGCCAAACAGGCTCTCATCCAAGAGTATGGTCGATTCCCTGAGGACACCGGCTCGCCGGAAGTTCAGATCGCCATCCTGACAACGCGCATCAACCAACTGACCGAGCACCTGAAGTCCCACAAGCAGGATGATCACTCCCGGCGCGGCCTGCTCAAGATGGTCGGCCAGCGCCGCCGCCACCTGACTTATCTGAGCCAGAAGGATCCTGAACGATATAAGGAGCTCATTCGTCGTTTGGGGCTGCGCAAGTAGCAGGAAAGGACCCCAGAGGTCCTGAGAATATCTGCCGAAAGCGGCACGAGGTTTGGAATTGGGACATGTTCCGGAGGGGATCGGTCCTTGCGGGGCATGTCCCAGTTTCTAACCTCTGTGCCGCGCGTTCGGTACGGAGGTTTACAAAATGGAACGTTACACTTTGACCGCTCCCCTTGGGGAGCAGTCCATCACACTGGAGACCGGCCGGCTGGCCAATCAGGCTGGCGGGGCCGTGACGCTGCGCTGCGGGGACACCATGCTCCTGGCTGCAGCGACCATGTCCACCAGCGAGCGGGAGGGGGCAGACTTCTTCCCGCTGACCGTGGACTTTGAGGAGCGGCTCTACGCGGCGGGCCGCATCCCCGGCTCCTTCTTCCGCCGCGAAGGGCGCCCCACCGAGAGCGCCATCCTCATCAGCCGCCTGACCGACCGTCCGTTGCGTCCGCTCTTCCCGAAAGACCTGCGCCACGATGTGCAGGTCATCATCACTCCACTCTCACAGGATGAACTGTACCCGGCGGATGTCCTCTCCATCATCGCCGCCTCAACGGCCCTCACCATCTCCGACATCCCCTTCGGCGGGCCGGTGGGCGCGGTGCGGATGGGGTACGTGGACGGACGCCTGGTCGTCAACCCCACACTTCCCATGATGGAACGGAGCGCGCTCGACTTGCGCCTGGCCGGCACCGCTGACGCGCTCCTCATGGTCGAAGCCGGCGCCAACGAAGTCTCGGAGGAGATCGTCCTGGAGGCGCTACGCCAGGGCCTCGAGGCCATCCAGCCGATCATCGCCGCACAGTTGGAGATGCGCCAGGCGGTCGGGCGGCCCAAGCGCCCGTACGTCTCCCACGCCGTTCCCGATGAACTGCTGGCCCAGGTGCGCGCGCAAGTCGCCGAGCAGATGGAAGAGGCGCTCTTCGCCACACCCGATAAGAACGCGCGCTACCAGGCGCTTCAGGAGATCGAAGAGGGCCTCCTGGCGCAAATCGGCGAGGTACAGGACCCGTCCCTGGTCAAGCAGGCCTTCGATGAAGTGGAACGGGAGATTGTCCGCCGACACATCCTCGACGAGGGCCGCCGGGTGGATGGAAGGGACACCGTGACCATCCGTCCGCTGTCCGCCGAGGTAGGGCTCCTGCCCCGCACCCACGGCTCCGGCCTGTTCACCCGTGGCGAGACCCAGGTACTCTCCGTAGCCACCCTGGGCACCCCGCGCGAGGAGCAGACGCTGGACGACCTCTCCCCCGAAGACACCAAGCGGTACATCCACCACTACAACTTCCCGCCCTATTCCACCGGCGAGACCCGACCCCTGCGCGGACCAGGCCGGCGGGAGATCGGTCACGGCGCGTTGGCCGAGCGCGCGCTGCTGCCGGTCATCCCCTCGGAAAAAGAGTTCCCTTACACCATCCGCGTCGTGAGCGAGGTGCTCTCCTCCAACGGCTCTACATCCATGGCCTCCGTCTGCGGCTCCACTCTGGCGCTGATGGACGCGGGCGTGCCGATCCGCGCCCCCGTCGCCGGCATCGCCATGGGCCTGGTGACCGACGGCGCCCGCTACCGCATCCTCACCGACATCCTGGGCATGGAGGACCACCTGGGGGATATGGACTTCAAGGTGGCCGGCACACGCCAGGGTATCACGGCCCTACAGATGGACATCAAGGTGAAGGGAGTCTCGGACCGCGTCATGGCCGAAGCGCTGGAACAAGCGCGCCTGGCGCGCATGCAGATCCTCGACGTCATCACGGCGACCCTGCCTGCTCCGCGGCCCGATCTCTCTCCCTACGCCCCGCGCATGCTCATCCTCCATATCTCTCCCGACAAGCTGGGGGCGGTCATCGGCAGCGGCGGCAAGACGGTGCGCTCCATCCAGGATCAGTACAACGTCAAGGTGGACATCCAGGACGACGGCACGGTCTACGTCGCCTCGACGGACGGCCCCTCCGCACAGCGGGCGCGACAGGCCATCGAGGCGCTCACCGCCGAGCCCAAAGTGGGGGAGATCTACACCGGCCGTGTGGTGCGCATCACCGACTTCGGCGCCTTCGTGGAGATCGCGCCGGGCACCGACGGCATGGTGCATATCTCCCAACTCTCCGATCGCCCGATACCCACCGTGCGCGACGCGGTGGACCTCAATGACGAGATCATGGTGATGGTGACAGACGTGGACCCGGAGGGGAAGATTCGCCTGTCCCGCCGGGCGGTGTTGGAGGGGTGGACGCCGGAAGAGGCCCGGGCACACGATCGGGTCGGAGGCCATCGGCGCGAGAACTCACGCCCTGCTGGCAACGACCGTCGCCGCGACGACCGACGCCCTCCGCGACGGCCCTAAGCGCAACTCAGATACCAGATACCAGGCGCTTCTGACAGGCGCCTGGTATCCTCACAAGCCTGACCTGATTCTTTCACGATGGCCGAACCGAACCCAACCCCACCAGAGGGCGGCAGCCCTCTCTCGCTGCTCCGCCACCCCTTGCGTTCCCTCTGGCGGCTGCTGGGCGAGACGCTCAAGACCGTCCTGCCGGCCCTCATCATCGCCCTGTTCATCAACACCTTCGTGGCGCAGGCGATGGTGGTGCAGGGACCCAGCATGCAACCCACGCTGCACTACAATGAGCGGGTGGTGGTGGAGAAACTGACCTACCGCCTCGCCCACGGCCCACGCCGGGGGGATGTGATCGTCGTCGAGGTGGCAGGTCAGGAGGACCCGCTGATCAAGCGGGTGGTCGGCCTGCCGGGAGAGACCATCGCCGTGCAGAACGGCCGGGTCACCATCAACGGCCGCCCGCTGGAAGAGCCGTGGGCCATCCTTGAAGGGGGGCAAGACTACCCGCCGACGCTCGTCCCACCGCTGCACGTGTTCGTTCTGGGGGACAACCGCGGGCAATCTCAGGATTCCCGCGCCTTCGGCCCCGTGCGTGTGGATGACGTCATCGGCCGGGCCTGGGTCATCTACTGGCCGCCGAGCCAGATCGGAGTGATCCGCTAACCCATGGACAAGCCAGTCGCCAAGTGGGACGCGACGACCAAGCGCATCGTCACCCTCGTCATCCTGCTGCTTCTGGCGCTGATCGTCAGCCGCTTCCGCGCCGTCCTGCCGCCGCTGGTGCTGGCCGGCCTGCTGGCCTTCATCCTCGATCCGGTAGTGGACTTCCTGGAGCAGCGTGCCCGCCTGCCCCGTACCGCTGCGGCGGCGATCGTGCTCGTCGTGGCCATTCTGGTGCTGCTGGCCGCCCCGGTGGTGGCCGTACCCCCACTGGTGCGGGCAGTGCGCTCCCTGAACCTCGACTTCGCCCGCATTGCCGTCAGTCTGGAACGGCTGTTGGCCCAGCCCATCACGGTCCTGCAATGGCAGATTGATCTGCGCACGGTCTACCAGCAGTTCCAACAGAGCGTGCGCGAGTTCCTCTCCACCGTGGCGGCAGGGACCGTCAACGTCGTCTTCGGCTTCGCCTCGACCCTCTTCTGGGCGATCTTCATCCTCCTCTCCACTTTCTACATGGTACGCGACGCCGACCGCATGATCTCCTGGCTGGACAATCTGATTCCCCCAACCCTGCGCGACGATGCCATCCGTCTTCGCCTGCGCGTCACCCGTGTCTGGAGCGCCTTCCTGCGTGGGCAACTGGTGATGGCGCTCTTGATGGCGACCATCACCACCGTCGCCGACACGATCATCGGCCTGCCAAATGCCCTGGCGCTGGGACTGTTGGCAGGGGTGATGGAGTTCATCCCCAGCATCGGGCCTGTCGTCGCCGCTGTTCCGGCCATCCTGGTCGCCCTCTTCCAGGGCTCCACCTGGCTGCCGCTGACCCCCTTCTGGTTTGCCGTGCTGGTGCTGGGGGTCTACCTGGTGATCCAGCAGATCGAGGGCAACATCCTCCTGCCGCGGGTGATGGGGCAGAGCCTCAACCTGCACCCACTGGTGGTGCTGGTGGCGGTGATCCTTGGCGGCAACCTGGCCGGCGTGCTGGGGATGTTGCTGGCGGCACCCACCGTGGCGACCCTGGGCATCCTGGGCCGGTATGTGTACTGTCGGCTGACCGACCAGGACCCCTTCACCGAGCCGTCCCGCAGGCGGCGCGCCCATCCCGACCTTTTCCGCCAACTGTGGAATGGACTGCGCGGCCTGTTGGTGCGCCGTCAGGCGCAGGCCCGCCCCGCCCGCCCGGAAGACCGTGCGGCCATGGAGGCGATCTGCGCCCAGGTCTGGGACGGCGAGGACTACATTCCGGAGGTCTGGGAGGACTGGCTGGCCGACCCGTACGGGGAGTTCTCGGTGCTGGAGGTGCGTGGGCGGGTGGTGGCGCTGGGCAAACTGACCCGCCTGGCCGACGACGAGTGGTGGCTGGAGGGGCTGCGGGTGGACCCGGCCTATCGCCACCTGGGGTTGGCGCGAAAGTTGCAGGCTCACCAGTTGCGTCAGGCCGAGCGGCTGGGCCAGGGGTGGCTGCGTCTCGCTACGGCCTCCTACAACAAGGCTGTCCACCACCTGGCTACCCGCGACCACTTCCACCATGTGGCGGAGTTCCTGTACTGCGCGGGGGATCCCCTGCCTCGCCCGTGCGGCCTGCAGCCACTGGTGGCCGATGACCTGGAGGCGGCCTGGAACCTCCTCGCCGACTCCCCCGCGCGCCAGGCCAGCGCCGGCCTGTATGAGACCTGCTGGAGGTGGCAACGTTTGACCCGCGAGCGGCTGGCAGCCCACCTGACCGCTGGCGAGGTCTGGGGAGTGAAGCAGGAGGGCCGACTGGCTGCCGTGGCGCTGGTGCCGCTCAACCAGCGGGGTGAGCGGCTGCTGGTGAGCCTGGTGGATGGCGAGCCTGCGGCGGTGCAGACATTGGTCACAGAGTTGCGGGCGTTGGCCCATGACCGCGGCCTCATCGGGTTGCGCCACCGCCCGCCCGCCTATCCGCCGCTGCTCGACACCCTCCACGCCGCGGGCCTGGTCAACGATTGGGAGCACAGCCTGTGGATCTTTGAGCGAAGGCTGGGAACACGGGAATGACCAACGGGCAATGACCAATGAGCAATGACCAATGACCAATGAAAGCGAGCAGCGGGATACAGTGTGAAAGGAGAGAGCAGGAATGGACGAGATCGAGATTCTGGCCGAGACGGATGACTTCAGCATCTGGCGTTCGGAGGACGAAGGCGGGGTCGTTTACCACCTGGAGTTCGGCGCTGTGACCGTGCACCTGTACCAGGAGGAATGGGACCAGTTCCTCAACCTGGTGGAACAGGTGCGGGAATCCTGACAGGGGGAACCGTGCTCAGGCCCGGAGGACATCCCGAAGGCCTGCAGGAGTGGTACGACAAACTGGCGCCGCAGGTGGCCCAGGCGCGCGAGCAGTTGCGGCAGATGTCGCCAGGGCGCCTGGCGTTGCGAACTGGCTGTACCCAGGAGCGGGACGGCGTGCTGGGGTTGACCTTCCTGTGGCGCAAGTACCACATCCTGCTGCCTGACTTCACCATCGTGCGCGCCGACTCTGGCGAGGAGCCGTCCTCTTTCATCCAGGCGCTCCTGCTGGCCTACCTGCTCACTGCCGACGGCACCACTCCTTCCAGCCGCTGGATCGCCTACCGCGACCTGCCTGACGGGATGTTCTACGCCCAGGCTTTCCGCGGCTACGCCGAGGATCGCCTGGTGCGGGAGTTGGGCCCAGAGGGACTGGTCGCTTTCCGGCGGGGGGCGGAGCGACTGGGTGGACAACCGCTGGAGATCGGCGACGCGGGATACGCTTTCGCCGTCCTGCCGCACCTTCACCTGGCAGCGGTATACTGGGAGGGGGACGAGGACTTCCCCTCGCGGGCCTCGATCCTCTTCGAGGACAGCGCGCCGCACTACATGTCCACCGACGGCCTGGCGATCCTGGGCAGCCAGCTGGTCAGCGCCATCGTCAGGGCGGGACGAGCATAGGGACGCCGCCCTACCGTCATGCGAACAGGCTGTCAGCCGGGCCGCGCAGGCGGCCTTCGCCGCTGTTGCCCGCGGTCTTCAACCGTCGGGGCGCCCTGAGCGGAGTCGAAGGGCGCCCCGACTATGGCCCGTCGTCAGGCCTCCGGCTCTAATCCCACCAGTCGCGCCCAGGGGCCGTGGATGCCATCGTCCGTGACGCCGTAATAGACGCGCACCCGCCCCTCCTCCCGCTGCGCCAGGTCATAGCGCACCTGACCGCCGCGTTCGCGGCGGCGGATGAGCGCAATCTCCCCCTCCCAGGCCAACTGCGCCGGGTCTACCGGATGCTCCTCTGCCTGGCTGATGGCGTAGTGCCACAACTTGCGCGCCGACTTGCGACTGACGTTCTTGACCACATTGCCGTTGCGCAGGTCGCGCATGGTGTGGTAGATGACCCCCTCACGCTCCTCGCTGGCAACAATTTCCACGCCAGTGCGCGGCGGCGAGATGTGATCCGGAGGAGGCGCGGCTACAACAGCCTCAGCCCGTTCTGAGCGGGCGGGGGGGGCGGAGACGGAGGGGAGCGTCCGACGCACCAGGCTGACGATCTCGTCGCGCACCGCCAGCCCGGTCTCCGCCTCACTGCGCACGTAGATCTTGTTGTCGTCCACAGCGTAGGGAGGATCGTCCCCCTTGGGCACGGTCAGGCGCACCACCTTCTTGCCCTGCGTCTCCTGCACGTCGCTGGTGACTTCCAGCGGCGGCGTGATGCGTCGCGCCACCTCGGCGCGGATTATCTCGATGACCTGACGGGGGTTCCCCACCCCTGTTGGCGGTTGCTTGGGGTCGGCACTGACGCCGACATACAACGTGCCGCCATTGGTGTTGGCGAAGGCGCAGACATCCCCCAGGACTGCGTCGAGATACCCACCGCGCCCGCTGTACCGCTCGTGGAAGTCCACGACGATGGAGGGTCCCTCCTCGCGGGCTGCCTGTACGACATCGAACGGGGCCTTGGCAGTGGGACGGTAGGGGCGGGTGCGGGTGAAATCGTTGCCCAGGAAGACCTCGCGCAATGCCGCGAAGGTCACCTCTGGCAGGAATACCTCCGTGACCCGGTCGCCCACGCCCAGGTTGTGCGGGTCGTTGGGATCCCGAGTCAGCCGATGGGCATCCGAACCCTGGATGCAGCGCATCCGCCGGGGGTACTCCGGCTTCGAGCCGTCGAAGAAGCGGGCCGTCGTCCGTGGCCCCTTCCTGTCCAGATCGGTGACCTCCAGAGCGTGCAGGTGGATGTCCTGAGTGTAGGCGATGCGCGTCTGGCCGCCGAAGTCGAAGCCGAGCATGGCCACGCCGTTCGAGGAGTTGGCATGCGCGGCGATGACGATGCCGTTGGCCTCAGCGATAGCACGATAGGCGGTCAGCACGTCGGTGGTGGCCCCGACCTCGGCGCTGCCCTCGTCAATCTTCCCCAGGGGGATGTTCAGGCGGCGCAGCAGGAACTCCAATTCCCGCACATCGGTCTGTGGGTCGAAGATTCCCAGTATGTGAAAACCAAAAGTGGCGGTAAATTCGAAGCCTGGCAGCACCAGCACCTTCTCGCGGAGCCGCCGGTACTCCTGGAGGCGGTCCTTCTCCTCCCGACGGAGGCGGTCGAGGTGCTCCAGCATCTCCAGCTGGGCAATCTCCTCCATCATCCGCCGGTAGCCGGCCACCGTATTGTGGTCGGTAAAGGCAATGATGTCCAGACCCTTCTTCTCCGCCTCGGCCAGCAGGTCCACGAAGGACACCCCTGGCTCGGCATAATCTGCGGAGGCGGGGGTATGCAGATGCAGGTCCACCCGCCTCCACTGGGACGACAATGATTTCTTTCTTCGTTTGCTCATATTCTCCAATATGCCCGCCACCGATCGCTGCGTTCCTCCAGAATCAGGCGAGCAGGTTCGTGACGACATGAACCAATTCGTCAGGCAAGAACGGTTTCAGGACGAACAGCGTCGCCCCGGCCGACATGCATTCCCGGCGCATATCCGACCCCGAGGTCATGATGATGGGCAGGTTCGCCCAATCTGGCTCCCGGCG
>Ga0068707_1003085_pt1 | contig 11675 bp, 8 predicted proteins | sample YNPNPMetaG_FD_66600 | JGI IMG/M metagenome (GOLD analysis project Ga0068707, IMG submission 66600) | Anoxygenic and chlorotrophic microbial mat microbial communities from Yellowstone National Park, USA - YNP NP MetaG | ecosystem: Environmental > Aquatic > Thermal springs > Hot (42-90C) >... | reverse complement strand
CTGACCACGAGGTTTCCCATTTTAAACCATAAAACAGGGGCGATCGGTTGATGGTCCCTACCATGGGTTGTCGCGCCCAGCCAAGGTGCATTCAGAAAATGACAAAGGCCACCGAGGAGGCGTCGGTGGCCTTTGTGCCTTGCTCCACGAGCAGGTCTTCGTCGCCAGGTCAGATCGAACACTTCGGGCGTGAAGTGTTTTCCCGAATGACTCAGAAGCCGAAATCCTCCGGCAGCGGCACACCTTCGGCACGACTAACAAGCAACCGCATCACCTGCGGCTTGATCTGCTCCGAAAGGAACCTCACGCTGCCATCGGCAAACAGGGCGTGACAACCCCCGGGGTGGAACGAGAACGGCTCGTCGTTCAAGCCGATGTTATTCTTGTCCCAGGTACAATCGGGGGCCTTCCCACCGTACGGCGATTTGTTGTTGTTGATCACACGACCATCCCAACAGGCATCAGATGGACCCGACACGCCGCTTCCAGCAGCATCCGGGTCTGCCCAACGCCACACAGCTCGGTAAGGTCCGTTAGTGCCATGGGGATTTCCATTATCAGTGACGGCCTGATCGGCTGGATCAATGGTTCCACCAAGCTCCAGTGTGTTATCTTTATACTTGGAGTACGAGGCAAATGTGACGCCCGAACCGGGAGCACATCGCCCGACGTCCTCGACGATCATGATCGTATTGGACGTACCATCTGCGATCGAGGCAACACCTGTGGCCGGCACAGCGAGCGCGCCGTTGACACGGGTTGCTAGGTTCCGATGGCCAGTGATAGGGTCGATATCCGTGTACACCGATGCATAATAGTCCAACCGTCCAAAACCGGCTGGATCTTTGTATTCCAGGAACGGATTTGACGGACAGGTGTACACCGTAAGTTCGCGACGAAAAGCACTCGCATGCCCTGGACCGGCGGTGATATCCCGGTACGTCTTGTTAATGTTGATTTGGTCAAAAATGTCCTTCTGTTCCACGAAAGGCAGGATATACGTAAACACCGAGTGAAGGTCCTTCGTGTCGAAGATTGTGGACGGCGGATTGGCCTTGAAGTTCGTGCCTTCGCCACCCGTGGGAAACTTCTTGTAGGCATCGTGGAAATTGTGCAGGGCAATGCCCATCTGCTTAAGATTATTCGAGCACTGGCTGCGTCGTGCGGCCTCCCGTGCCGACTGAATCGCCGGTAACAGGAGGGCGATCAAGATGCCGATGATCGCGATGACCACCAGCAACTCGATGAGAGTGAACCCAGGCTGGCTCCACTCGATCCGATTGCGTCTGCAAACACTCATCTTCCTTCTCCTTGTAAAAGACACCGAACTCACGAAAAACCGTCTCCACAACTGTCCATCGTTTCGCCCCTCTTTGTGAACGGCAGCCAAGTCTGTGACATCACGTCCAGTGATCGACTTCGCTTCTGCCGCCCACGCCTTTCCGGGAAAGAGCTCTTTCACGTTCGAAGTACAACTTAAGATACGAAGGCCGCGTTAAGGTCAAGTTAAGGTATTGTTAAGAAATGGTTAAAAAATAGATGAGATCTAGACTCAATATCAATCCTGCGCAGGATGACGTGCGGCTTCCCTCTCGCGCTGCCAAAGAGAAAAAGGAGGAGCTGCGACCACAACAAAGGCGCAACGGCCTAGTCTTGATCAGCCCAAGTTGATGAAAAGACTTACCGTGTGCGCCCGATTTGTAAAAGAAGATATCGAAGGGGCACGTTTATCGTGCCCGCTTGGAGGGGCATGCTTGTCATGCCCGCAGAAGCGCGATGGATAATCCAACCTGGTGCAGGGGACCCGACAAGCGGGTCCCTCCGAAGGTTGCACGGAGGCGCATATCGTGCCCGATGAAGCTTTGCACGTCTTTACATGTTCTGCTTCACACACGGCTGCAACCGGGTTTTGCCATTCACGCGAGGCGTTCGTTGCCGTGCCCCCTTGTCCGCGGAAAAAGGACACGATATGTTTCAGTAAAGGTGAAGAGGGCGATGACCAGAAGCCGGCGTAGCTCAGTTGGTTAGAGCAGCGGAATCATAATCCGCGTGTCCGGGGTTCGAGTCCCTGCGCCGGCAATGCAGCAGATCTTCCGGCCCCTCAGCAAATTTGCCTCATTGGGCAGATACGGCTTCACAACAATCGCCAAACGATTTCGCAGCGCCAAGCGGACTTTATCGGGACTTTTTCGCAGCGCTGACAAATATGACACGTTCTTCCCCGCAAAAACGGTCCATTCTGTGTCCGCGCAGGGTATGGCTTCGGGGGTGCGTCAGAGTTGTAGTCGAGCCGACGAGCAAACTCGGAGGGGCGCGCTTGTCGTGCCCGACGAAGTGCGACGGATAATCGAACGTAGCGCTGCGGACCTGACAAGCAGGTCCCTCCGAAACGACGGATCGGAATGGGAAATCGGAGGGGCATGCTTGTCATGCCCACGAAAGTGGAATGAATTATCAAACGTAATGCACCGGACCCGACAAGCGGGTCCCTCCATTTGCTGTATGGGCTAACGGCGATTCGCTTCTCCTTAATCGCGCCAGGGCCAGGCGAACCCTCTACAAAGGAGGCGCAGACACGGTGGCTTCCAAGTAGAACTCGAGGTCCCGATACGTATCGACGTCAGGGTAACCGTCAGTTCCCGGGTCTAATTTGAACCGTTTCGGCCCCGTGGGAAAGAGGGATTGCTCTATGAGCCGTTGAAACGATGTTGCCTCTTGAGGCGGCCTTAGGCCGGGAATCATCAGCGGGGGGCGCGTGCCGTTACCCTCGCGGCGGATGGCCCAGCCTTCGGGATAGGCGTCATGGCGATCTCCAAGTTGAGCTGGGGCGTTGATACCTGCGGCATTGGCGTTGGCCAGCGTGAAAGCGCGTCCCTGGGCCGGCTCCTCAAATCCGAGCATAAATGCGTAGCGCTTCCCGGCCACAAACCGCGGTCGAGCCGACCCGGTCAGTCGCCATCGCAGGTACACCAGTTTACCCGTTGCATCACCGGTTGGTTCGTTCGCGGCGTTGCGTGTCGGGGGAAGTTCAGGGAAGAGACCACCCCGTACGACAACAAACGGTCGGTAGTCCACGCCGCGGAGAAGGTCATCGCATCGGTGATTCTTAGAAAATCCGTGGGTTGAGTCCGTTCCCATCGGCGTCCCGTTGTCATCAACAATCGGATTGCCAAGGACTTCGAAGAACTCGATGAACACCTTAGCGCCCGAAGCCCCCGCACCGACGGCCGCATCGGACGGCCCTGTGCGGATTACGATTGCATCCAGTTCGAAATCTTTGGGAGCCGTAAAAACCTGTCCTAAATCTCGATTCCGTTGAAAATAGCCCTGCTCTTTCCATTCCAGATGGTGTTCATCCACATTGCGGATACTGGTACTGCCTCCGGCGTCGGCCCGAGACTGTCCGACAACCACCCGCGAGGGGTCCGGAAGGTACTCCCGCCCGATGATCTCAACCACCAAGCCGCTCACGTTGGGTATCTCGGTGTCGTCACGTAAGTGTTGCTCGTTCGAAGTAGTAGTTATCAAAAGGAGACGATCCGCCCTAGCCAATTCTCCGGTTTCAGCCCAAGACAGACGACCCAACGCGGAAATGCCGTGGACAGTCGCTGCAACCGGCAGGACGGCGAACGCCAAACCTGTGACGATGACACAACGTTTTGTCATGGGTAAAACCCTCGTGGTTTGCCATTTGTTTTGGACGTCTGCGAGTTTTCACCGTATGGGTACCCGAGTGATACCAACTTGAATCGCTCCGGCATCACGGAATACGGACCTCGCCCAACAGAAGGCGGCCAGTTTCTGTGTCCTGAGTAACGTTGGCAAACCGCACCGGCTTGCCGCCCGGCATGGGATTAGGCACGCGGAGAAAGAAGGTGTAGGTTCCCGGCGGCACATCGCGGACGTCGAGCGTTTCGCTCCATATTCTCGGCGGCTGGCCCGGAAGCAAGCCTTTTAACGAGCCGGAGCCCCTGAACGTCTTGACCTCTTGACCATTCTTGAGCAATCCGTACTCCGGCTTCCAGTCGTAATAGAACGGTGCCACACCCCGGTTCTCGATCTCCACGCTGACCTGGAGTTTACCGTTCTGAACTTCACCGATGGTGACGGCCAGGGCATGGAATTCATATCCCATGCGCCCGACTAGCGTGAGTGCCCGCGCAATCCGCTGTTCGCTCTGTTTTTCCCGGAACATTCCACTGTCCATAAGCCAGGTGACATGAGTGGCCTCAACGCATTGCAAGAAGTCCTGAATACGACTGTTTCCGGGGGGATCATCGAAAACGTGTCCCCATGCCTCGGGACGGATTTCTCCGCCGATAGGATGGGTCTTCCATTTGTTTTCCGCCAGAGGACCGGCGGCCTTCATTTTGGTCATGAAAAACCATTCGTCCCCCCGCCGGCCTGTATGCAGGGTAGCCCAGGCAAACGAATCATCGTGATATCCGAAGGGACGACTGGCGTTCTCGGCATAACGCGGGTCCTGGTCGCCGGCAGGATACCGAAGCAAGATAGGGGTAATTTTGAATGCGGCCTCGTAGGCGTCCATGACTTCCTTTTGCACCGTTTTGCTGGCGAATAGCTCACTTCGCGGATAGTTATGCCATTCACCCCAGGTGCCCAGGAGACCTGCCGTAATAAAACCGATGCGGGGATCGCCGTCGTATTTCTTTCCCAAGGCGGCGATAAAGTTCTTCATGGAACGCCGCAAATTGGGGTTTTCGTAGTCCGGAGTGCCCACCAAGCCAGGTGGAAACGGCTGCGTATTGGTATTCAGGTATTCATGGACTTTCAGTCCGTCTCGAATCAGGAACTCCGGGATACCTGGCGTTCGATTGGGATATTCGAGATAGACGCGGAACACGGCCTGGTGTCCGCGACTTGCGACGTCGTCAAGCATTTTTTCTAGGGGCGACCAATCGAACTCGTCGTAACCTTTGACAAGTGCAGCATAGGGGATGTAATTGAACTCCATGCTATGGCGGAACCGATCGCGCCTATCACCCCGATAGGGCACCAGGCCCTTGAGCGGGTTATCCACCGGAGCGGGAGTGTATTCCAATAGACGCCGAGACTCGTTTGCCAGAACCGGCGATTCCGGCAGGAACAACAACGCAAATAAAAGTAAAGTCCACACCCGTGCGATCATTTTTTTCCAGCTTTTCCAGGCCACATTTTGCTTAAAGATACCGGCTTATCGACGACGTGTTTCGACAGCACCTTGACGCTTAGCGGAATACCCTTGCCGCCTTTATGGGGTAGCGATAAGGAACGCATTTCGAACAATCTACCCAACTTCCCCAGATCGGACAAGGGACTCGCTTGTCGGGTCTGCTGCCCAATATTGGATTACCAATTCCGCTTCAGCGGGCGTGACAAGCACGCCCCTCCAACCTTTGGAGCACGCGCGTCGGTGTTGTCCCGTTGCCGCCATCTCGCGCACACAACTCGACAATTCACACTCAGTGTTTGTGCTCGTAACAACAATGCCCGGTTTGATGGAAAGGCGTGTCTTTTCGCGGATGCCGTTTGTGTCAGGAATTTCTGTTTTGTCGGGCAGATCCTCAGGGCAGGTGGTTTCGGTAAAAAGGTTGGAATGTATGAAACCGGGAACACGCCCAATGTTAATGAGCTACACTCTTTTGGATGGTCGAATTTACTCAGAAATCGCTGCCCGATTGATTAGCACCAAGGCAGGGGGACATGCCCGCCTGGGATACGACATTTCACTGGCTCAAGATTACTGGGAACCGCGCGGCGGGTGAGCTTCTTGTTCGCGCCATGGAAACATTCTCTCCTGAGCTTCGCAAAGCTGCCATTTTCACCTTGATGGCACGACGTGAGGTTGCAGGGCATCGACTTATTCTGGAACGAATTGACCCGGCGTCCGAAGAATGGCGTGGGCAACTCAAGAGTCTTCCCTTCCCATTTCTGGATTACCTTCGAAGTGTGCTGATTCATGGTGAACCGCATGTTCGAGCAAAGGCATGTCACTTCCTGGTGGAAACTGAGCAGCTCGAATTTGTGCCGTTCTTGGTGAACGTGCTTGAACATCGGGAGTGTGAGCCACGGTCGATAATCATCAACACCATCCTCGATTTGTCTCGGCGATTGAGGCAGCACCTTGAGGAAAGCGACAATAGCTCGGAAGCCAATCATTACAACCGGGTGGCAGAGCAACTTCGCCGCGCGTTGTTGATTGCGGCGGACCGCTTTCCCAAGCACGAGTGTCGTGAAGTGTTGGACGCCTTCCTACTTTTGGCCAAAGGACATAGCGGATTGCTGGCGGGCATTGTCACCAACCGTGGCCATCCTGCGCGTCGGGCATTGCTTGATATCCTGTTTCGCGAAACGGGGACTCACGCCCTGGCCGTCATATGTCACTTTCTTTACCAGACAAATCCTCCAGAGGATATTCTCTCGATCATCAGTCGTCGGTCGGACCTGCCGTTCCTGCGTTACTTTTTTGGGACCGTGGGATCACAACCCGATCCGGTCGTAAAACGCAACCTGAAACGGTTTCACACCTTCCGTTGGGTGAAAGAAGTCCCTCAGTTGTTACCCCAGCTTGATGAAATACAACAGCAGGCGATCCCGGTGATTGTGACGCACGCCCGTATCTCGCGTGACGAGGCGTTGAAGGTAGTCGGCCATGTCTTGCTAGAAGGACAACCAGCGGGACGACGAGCCGCTGCAGAGGCCCTGGCAGAGTTTCACGGAGCAGAAGCCAACGCCCTGACGATTCGCGCCATGCAAGATCACGATCCATCAGTGCAGGCCGCCATCATTCCCCAACTCCGTCATCGAGGCATTTTGGGAGCACTGCCCTACATTGTCAGCAGATTAGATAGTCCCCATCCCATAGTCCGTCGGGCGGCTCGCAAGAGCCTGCGTGAATTCAGTTTCACGCGATTCCTTCAGGTTTGGGATTTGCTCCCGCCGGATGTTCGCAAGAATACGGGGATGCTCGTGAAAAGAGTCGATCCCCGCGCAACGCTGCTATTGCGTGCAGAATTGCTCTCGCCTTTTCGGCTCCGACGTTTGCGGGCTTTGGAGGTTGCTGTCGAGCTCGAGTTAGTTTCGCGATTGGAATCATCCATCATTGGTCTGCTTCAGGACGAGGATTCCTCGGTGCGAGCCGAAGCGGCCATCGCCCTGTCGCAAAGCGATTCGGTGGAAAGTTACCGGGCTTTGCTTGAAGCCAGCAATGACGCGAGCATTACTGTACAAACTGCCGTTATCCGAAGCCTTGAGGAACGACGTCAACGAACGGAATTGAGGAGCCAATTGCAGGAACCGCCGCCTGAACAATCACGGTTGGAAAAACCGACATTGCCACCGGTGGTCACAGATACCGCGAATAGGCACAATCTTGGTCAGGACTCATCTTCCAGGTTATCCCCTTCGCCATGATGGGAGCACACGGCGATATGACACGATACCCCAGCCTGCAAATCACAGGTGTCATCTGTGGAAAAATACGAGCCTTCCTAAAAAAGGCAAGCGTTCTCACAACGGCCCTCGTTCTGTTGCTTGGATCAACCACTCATGCTGATGCCGGGCAGTCACGGCCACTCGAGGCGCTCCGCGAAGAATTTCAGCGACGAGCAGCCGGGACCAATGTGAGTCACACCAATCTGGGATGGATTTTAGGCGTTATCGCTGTTGTAATCGGCGTAATAATACTCGGATCATGGGTAGTTAATCATTTTCAACAACGTCGGCCGTACTTTAGTTACACACTCCTTTTCCTCGAATTGAGCTGGGTTCATAAGTTGAAACTCAAAGACGTTCTCTTCCTGTGGAGATGGACGTCACAGGAAAGAATTCGTCCACGGGCACAAATCTTTGTGGACCCGGGGCTTTGGCAGGAGAAGATCAACCCGATCCTGGCAGCCGCCGGTTCTGCCGTTCATCAAACGGAATGGGACCGCCTTTATGTCCGATTGTTCGGGACGTTGGTCCTTTGCAACGACCTGGCAGAGTCAGCCGGGACATCGGCAGTAAATCCGCCGGGCGAATCATGAGATCCGCTATTGGATTTGAATCATTCGGTTTGAAAGAGGCACAGAATAAATTTGCGTCCTGAATTATCGGCCCTGTCAGTACGCTTTAGTCTGGCCGGGGATGGCACACGGGTAGATCCCGTCTGGCCCAGGTTTCGGTTGAGGCACACTGTCCCAGGTGTAACCCGAGGGTGAGAGATCCAACTCCGACTTCATTGCCTCATCCCAGGTGACAATCTGACCGGAATAAGTGGCCATCCGCCCGAGAATCGCTGTCATTGTGCCCAGGATGGTGGCATCAACCTCGTTGTAGGGCTGTCCTGCCATATGGGCCTGGAGGAAATCGTTCCATTCCAATTGATGTCCATCTGGCCCCCGCTCCACCCGCACAGGGTCTTTTCCCTGAACGTGGATCACTGCATGGCCATGACCCTCGATGCTGACGTATCCCTTCGTTCCGTGGGCATGTTCGGAAAAGCTATCCCAGCAACCGGGAATATGACGACAGTAGCTGTACGCCCGAGTGCCGTCTTCATAAGTGAATTCCACGGCATGATGATCGTAGATTTCGCCGTAGTCTTTGCCGATACGGAATTGTCGGCCACCCGTTCCTTGAGCGGTGACCGGATGCTTGTCGCCCATCATCCAGTTGAGGACGTCCAGGTCGTGAACGTGCTGTTCGACGATATGATCGCCGCTAAGCCAGGTGAAGTAATACCAGTTATTGACCTGATACTGCATTTCGGTCTGCTCGGGTTTACGAGGCCGAACCCAAACACCACTCGAGTTGAAATAGGCCCGCAGATACATGATCTGACCGATTTCCCCGTCCCAGATTCGCCGGATCATTTCTTTGTGTTTGATCTCATGCCTGAGGTGGTGTCCCACAGCCACACGCAGGCCTTTTTTCTTGGCTTCTTCATTTGTGGCCAGGATGCGGCGTACACCTGGGGCATCCACGGCCAAGGGCTTTTCCATAAAGACGTGCTTTCCCGCTTTAACAGCCGCCTCATAGTGCATGGGACGGAATCCCGGCGGACTGCACAAAAGGACGATCTCGGCGTCGGTCTCCATCAGTTTGAGGTATCCATCGAGACCGGTGAACTGTCGCTCCGGTGGGACATCGGCCTGGTCGCCAAAACGCCCTTTCAGGGCATGCAAACTGGCATCCACCCGTTCCTTGAATGCATCGTGAATCGCGACGAGCTGAATCTTGGCCCCGACTTTATTGACCATGGCATCGCTGACGGCACCAGTTCCCCGTCCACCGCATCCAGAAAGGGCGATCTTAATCACGTCGCTTCCTGCGGCATGAACAAACTGTGTCCACGGCCAGGTCAGGGCAGCACCACTGACCGCTGCAGCTTGGAGAAAATCTCGGCGGGTGGCATCGGATGGCGTCACTTTCTGGGTCATGGCGTAATCTCCTCACTGAATAAAGTCTAATGTATCTGGTTGAGTGCCAGCTTTCTCAAGAACGTTCCATGAGGTCTTGGTTAGATCACTGTCAACACATCATGTAGCCTTTTCGCGCCAAGCAAGGGACGGTTTTCGATCCTCAACGCCGACCTTGACACAATGTGCCTACGTTTTACCAGGGAATGGGAACTGAATCAAACCCCTGTTCCAGAGATTTCGGCCAAGCCGGCAAATGGGAGGGGCGTATTTGTCGCGCCCGTTCGGAGGGGCACGCCTGTCGTGCCCGCGGAAGTGGGATGGATAATCAAACGTAATGCAGCGGACGCGACAAGCGGGTCCCTCCGAGGCGTGAACCTGACAAGCAGGTCCCTCCAACGGACAATATCGGAGGGGCACGCCTGTCGTGCCCGTTGAAGCGAAATGGATGATCAAACGTGAGGCAACGGACCCGACAAGCGCGTCCCTCCGAGGCGCGGACCCGACAAGCGGGTCCCTCCGAGGACGAAATCGGAGGCGAATCGCTTGGGCTATCCATTCCTCATCACGATGAATCGATCCAACCACCGCCAAGCAAGCGATCCCCCTGATAGCAGACAACTGCCTGGCCCGGGGCAACGCCGTAGAATGGCCTTTCGAATCGAACGTGGAAACGATCCGGTGCCCGAATCGTCACCCTAGCGGGCACAGGCGCGGTTCTGTAACGAATTTTTGCCTCACAGGAAAACGACTCCGGCAGCGTATCGATTAACCAGTTTGCACCAGAAGCCGTCAGCTCCCACCTGGCCAGTTCTGACCGTGTGCCAATGACGACGCGGCGGGTCTCCGCTTCGATCCGAACCACATAGTGTGGCTCGCCCAACGCAATTCCCAAACCTTTCCGCTGCCCGATGGTGAATCGCTCCAAACCGCCATGGTGTCCCACGACCTTTCCATCCGTGGTCACGATTTCCCCCGAAGTATCGACCTCCGGACGATATTCTCTGACAAACCGTGGATGATCGTTATCTGCCACGAAGCAGATCTCCTGGCTATCGGGTTTGTCGGCCACGCGGAGGCCGATCTCGGCAGCAATCTTGCGGATCTCAGCCTTGGTGTGTTCACCCACAGGGAAGAGGAGCCGTGACAGATCCCCGCGGCGAATCCCAAAAAGGACGTAAGACTGATCCTTGTTTGTATCGTGGCCGCAAAACAATCCGTAAGTACCCTCGTTGGTCAAACGAACACGCGCATAGTGGCCTGTAGCAACGAAGTCGGCCTTGACCGAAAAGGCGTAATCGAAGAGCTTGCCGAATTTCAGACGATTATTACAGACAATGCAGGGGTTCGGCGTTCGACCGCGGATGTATTCATCAACAAAATATTCCACGATTTGCTGGAACTCTTCCTCGAAGTTCAGCACATAAAGTGGAATTGCCAAGCGATCGGCAACACGTTGTGCGTCCTCTGCATCGGCGAGGCTGCAACATCCCTGTTTTGCCTTCTGAAGTACTGTCAGAGATCGTTCAGGTTTGCGCTTCTCAAAACCAACAGACGTACGGATGCCGTGGCGCATAAAGACGCCGACGACCTCGTATCCCTGCTCTTTGAGGAGATAGGCCGAGACACTGCTATCAACGCCGCCAGACATGGCGACCAGAACACGCTTCATGAAACGCTCTTTCTTCGAATCTCCGCAATCACAAACGGCCTTTTTTCGTTTCCCTGCGCTGCCTGCTTTAATTGTACCGCCAACACGCAAAGGGCTGCGATTGATGGCGATAATCGGTTACCCTTCTGCCCAATCTTCCGCTCAGGAAGAGAAAAACTCACGAATGGCGGCTACCACACGGTCAAGGTCGTCCTGGTCATAACGAAAATCGGCATGAAGGAAGAGGGTTCGCCGCGCCAGAGCGACGGCCTCGGAATCGTTCGACATGTGCGGATGTTCAGGCCACAGGACGGCGGGATACATCGACCGCTCGATAAGGTGTTTTTGCAGGCTGTCCCGGACCCTTTCATCAGGACAACGCAGAAGAACGCCAAATGGGCAATGATCCGGTGTTACTGTCGGATTAAGGACCTCCAACCCTTTTGTTCCTGCCAACTGGTGAATCAGATAGCCAGCGTTGGAAGCCCGCATCTCACGCCAACGTTTCCAGGGGAATCGTTCCAAAAGATAGGGTGTCAAGGCAATCGGCGCGGAGATAGTCTTTGCCGTGAGCCGTTTCTCGCCTTCGACCTGGAGTGAACGAAAAAGCCCCTTCTCAATCG
>Ga0068707_1003082_pt1 | contig 11680 bp, 12 predicted proteins | sample YNPNPMetaG_FD_66600 | JGI IMG/M metagenome (GOLD analysis project Ga0068707, IMG submission 66600) | Anoxygenic and chlorotrophic microbial mat microbial communities from Yellowstone National Park, USA - YNP NP MetaG | ecosystem: Environmental > Aquatic > Thermal springs > Hot (42-90C) >... | reverse complement strand
CGAACATGTCCACCACCGTCTCGCCGTCTTTCACGAGTGAAGCAACGCGCCTTCTCTCTGACACGTTGCCTTTAGCAAACATTAGGCGCGCGCAGTCGAAACAGTACTTGACGCCGTTCTCGGCCACGACGACTTCCGTGCTCGGGTCTCCCGCGACTACTTTCAACTGGGGCTCGCGAAAAACTCCTTTCACGCCCCCCGTCCGCACGCAAACCGTTTTAAAGCGCGGAAAAAGCTCTAGAAAGGCTTGGCCGATCTTGCTCGCGTGAGGCAAAAGCTCTGGCTTCAAGTTCAGCACGGCTACTTGCGCGAGCGCTTGGTACCCTGAAGGAAGAAGCAGTAATTCTTTGCTTGAAAGAACGCCAAGCTTTCTTGAAAGCATTTGCCGAAAAGCATGCATGGAAATTACTTCAACTCTGCCTTGTCCTTGCACAACAGGAAAACAACCGCGTTTTCAGGCAGTTCAACGATTTTTCCTTCTTTTAACTCGAACTTTTGCTCCCCGATTTCAAGCGTTCCACTAACCCTGCTTTTTACCCAATGCGTTTCATCCTGCGAGAAAGCCAGCGCGTCGCGTTGGGGAACAAAGTCAGGCAAGTCTTTCAACTCAACTTTTTTCGCAATAAAGCCAGTGTCGCCGTGCAAGCTGTTCTCCAAGCGAATGAGGCGGTGCAAGTCAAAGGAAACTGCTTTGTCTACGTCGACGGAATACAGCGCAACAGCCTTGCGCAACAGCTTCCGCCAAACCGGCTCCATGCCGCGAAGAGAATCCCAGTTTCCCTCCCTCATTTTCGCCAGAATGAAGCCGCGGTTTTCGACGATCTTGTTCGCGCGCTGGACGGAAATGCCTTCCGCCTTGAAGTGAGGCAAGTCGGCTTTTTCGACGAACGCGTACGCGGCGTCAAACAATTTTTTCTGCCACCCCCTCGCGGTGCTGGAAGGCCCACGCAACACGAAAGAATCGCGTGCCCTCCCAAAAAATTCTTTGCGCAGAATGCGTTCCAAGTCCAAGTCGGTTGCAGTAATGTAGGAAAGCAGTTGCTTGCGGTCTTCCGAGGAAAGCTGGCGCACTGCCTCGGATTGAACGTGGACGTGAAACCCCTTGCTTCCGCTGTAGTTTACAAACAATTCTTTGCCTGAAAAGCCAAAGTCCTGCAAGAGAAAGCGTTCGACTAACGCGGCACAATCTTGTTTCACGCGGTTCAAGCAATAACTGCAGAGGAGAGGGTTGTGCTCGTGTTTTTCCTTTTCATAGGAAGCATCCAAGTCGAAAACCAAGTCGGCGCCGAGAAAGCCCTTCTTGTTCATCGGCGTGGCGGCGGGCTTTTCGTACAACGCTGCCGAGTAAGAAACAAAAAACGGAACTTCGAGCTGCATGTAGTCAGCGAACTCGCGTTGAGAAAGAAAGGCTTTGTGGCGAAAATCAATTTTCTTGGTGAAGCCGAAGCCGAATTCCCTGCGCACCAACTCGGAAGGAAAAGACTGGCTGCGCGCATAGTAAGCGCGAAAAAGCGAGCGCACCAACTGCTTTCCCGCCGAATCGCGCGGCGCGGACTCGATTACGGCGCCAGTCATTTGGCGTGCCTCCTCTCGAGCGCTAGCGGGCAAGCCGCGTGGTCGCACGGCAGCCCTTGCTCACGCATTTTAGTGCAAGAAAAACCTATCGAGGAATGCCTGTAAACCCATTCGACTGACGCCTGGGCTTCGCGCGCCGTAAACGGAGAACTTCCCTTGGCACAGTTTTCAGCGTAAGAACAAACAAGTTTTACTGCGTCTTCCTTCGACAAGCCGTCTTTCACGCAAGCAATTGCGAGCGCCATGGCGCCGTAAAACCTCTTTCCCTCGCCAAGCCCTTCCAAGATTTTTTTCGTGCAAGGCAACTCCAAGTACTTTCCAGCATGCGCGGCCGGCCGCGCCTGTTCGCGGGGAATGCGTGGTTCTACTTCTCTCGCGACTTCAAAAACGATTGGGGGAAGGGTTTTCAACGAAATGCCGGACAAGTCGGACACGCGAGCCTCTATTGCCTTCTCCAACAACGCTTCTGCTTCTTGACGTGACAAGAAAAGCCTTCCCTTTTCCAATGGCGCGTAAAGCAAGTTTTTTCCTGCCTTCAAGTAGTCGAACAAAGACACGACGTACTCGCCGCCTTGAACTTCAAGAGAGGGAAGAAAGTCTTTGGCGAGCACGAAAAAGTCTTGTTCAGCGCCTTCTTCCCGAATTCTTTCAAGCGCGGCGCGGGCAAGCGCTGAAGCGTACTTGCGGGCAGCCGACGGCCTGTCTACTGCCGCCAAAATAATTCTGGCCAGAACGTAGTCCACTACCGCGTCGCGCGCAAGGCGTTCCCGCGAAGCCTTCCTGCCGTGAAGCACGTCAAGAAGCCGTTCGGCGGCAGAGCGCAGGCGCTGGCTGGAAAGCTCTTCCTCCCCAATTGTTTCAAGTAATTTTCTTGCTTTAATGGAAAAAGGATAAGCTGCAGCAAACTCGTCCAACTGACTTCCCCACCAACAACAAGTTTGTGCGACCAACTATTATTAAGTTGCGGCACTTAAAGCCGTTCATGGACTTCTTTGAAGTTTTAAAGAAAAGGCGTTCAACCCGCGCTTTTCTCGGCAAAAGCGTTCCACGAAAAGCACTGCAAAAAGTTTTAGAGGCAGCTGCTTCCGCGCCGTCCGCCGGCAACCTGCAAGCCTACTCTGTTGCAGTAGTGCATTCAAACGAAAAAAGAAGGGCTTTAGCGAACGCGGCGTTCGGCCAATTCTTTATCGCGCGAGCGCCTGCCGCGCTCGTGTTCTTTGCAGAGCCAAAGCATTCGGCGGCCAAGTACGGTTCTCGCGGCGCGGAATTGTATTGCGTGCAAGACGCGACCATCGCGGCGTCGTTCGCGTGGCTTGCAGCCGTTGCACAAGGACTGGCGTGCGCGTGGGTCGGAGCGTTTGACGACGCGGCAGTAAAAAAATTGTTGGAAGCGCCGCCCGACGCCATTCCAGTAGTAATAATGCCGCTTGGCTTTCCGGCAGAAAATCCGCCGCAAACCACTAAAAAGACGGCAGAAGAAGTCTCGCGGTGGACTTAGTTCACGCTTGTTCGACGCGCGGCGCCAAGTAATAAGCCAGCCTCGCCTGGCCCACCGAGTAAGTCACTTTGATTGGAGCATCGCTTTTCAGTTCGACTACCGCCGTCTCGTCGTCCGGACACGCTCGCGTAATGTCGTCCAAGTACTCGAAGGGAAACATTGCGCGCGATTTTGCAGCGGCCTTGACTTCCTCCACGGCTTCGCCTGCCTTGGTTTCGATTCGCAGGTCTCCCGAGTCGCCGTGCGCTTCAACTACTAGTTCGGAGTCGTGCGCTTGCAATACAACGTGTGAAGAAAGCAGGCCAGCGTCCTTAAGCATTTCCTTGAACGCGCCTCCCCTCACCTTAACCATGGCGTCGAAAGCAATTTTTGGCTCGCGCGGAGTGGCGGCACTCAACTCAATTAAAGGCATTTTAAAGCTTCTCTTGCTTTTTCCGATGAAGTCTAGCACGAACTTGCCTGCTTTTTCATCCAAGGAAATCGAGAGTTTTTCGTCAGAACGCGCGCGGGCGAGGATCTTGCTCAAGTCAACCATGTTTACGCCAAGCGAAGCTGCTTCGTCGGGCACTGAAAACTTTGCGAAGGCCTCTGCAGGCAACAGGAAGTCAACCATTGCAATCTGCGAAGGGTCCATGGCGCGCAAGTGCATGCCCTTCGCAGTGATTTCGAAAGTGCCTTCGTCCACTAGGTTTACTATCGCGTCAACCGCTTGCTTGAACGCCTTGGCGTCTGCTGCCACTAACTCCATTTGAAAACCTCCTTGAAACCAAGTTAGACGAATTACTTCTGCAGCGAACTTAAAAACCATTGCGTAAAGTAACTGGAGTGCAGTCCCAAAAAACTTTTATAACCGCTTTTCCTGGCTTTAGTGGAGGCAAGGCCAGGGGCAGCATCAACAGTGCGTAGCACTGGAGGTGAAGAAAGTAGAAATACTTTCATGAAACCTTGGATCGCAAGATCAAAGGAAGTCAAAAGGCGATTCCGCAAGGAAACCTTAACCGGCTTTGCCTCGCTATTTTTTGTAAAAAAATTTACTGACGAATTCTAATGTTGCAGCCGGGCGGCTCAGTGAATTCGCCGAACAAAAAGAGTTTGAGAAAGCCAACGTAAGGCAGGCGCGCAACCACTTTTCCATGCAGCTTGCTTTTTTCAACGAAGTCAATGCCTCCCTCTTGGTCGAGGCCGTAATTGTTGTCGCCCTTGGTAATGAAGAAAACGCTTGACTCGTTTTCAAGCGCCAGCCAAGCACGGTGAACGACCAAGCCATGCGTTGGCGTGTCAAAAACAATTATGTCGTTAGACGAGTTGAAGCCGAACGACTGGCTGCCAACGATTACTTCTGAAGTGCACTGCCACGGAATCTGCTGGCCGCCAGCTTCCTTTACGCAGGAAGTCTTTCGCACCATTATCTTCGGAAAAGAGCCAGAAAAACGAATTTTTGGGGCCTTGATTTCTCCGCCCTGCACTAGAATCAAGTCGCCCCTGTCAAGCACTGGAACCATGCTGCACGACGTCACCGTGTCGATGGGAGACGGAGTTTGAAGAAAGACAATCAAGCCAGCCCACACGGCGACTGCCACGCCGACGGCGACGCCCACTTCCTTGGCAGCCGTTTTTATGGACTGCTTGTCCCACTTTTGTGGCGCGACGTCAAGGAAAACCAAGGCAAGAAAGGCGGCCAAGACTATTAAGGCCAGCAAAACGAATTTAGTTAAAACGTATAAGGCAAGCGAAACGACGAGGACTGCTGCCAGCGCCCACGAAAGCACGCCTGCCTGCGTTTTTGCCTGCATTGGCTTCAGCCTTGCTTTTTCGAGGGCTTCTTGACTTCTTTCTGCAGCGCCTTGAACTCGTCAGCCAGTTCTTCCAAGACTTTCTTTAGTTCCTTGCGCGCATTTTTTGCTTTTATTACCAAGCGAGGGTTGCCGAAAAGAGGGTGGTCCACCTTGCTTGCCGCAAACGAAACGCTCTTGCTTTCCAAAAGCCGTTCTGCAACGAGGTTGGCGAGACCAGGGTTTTCGCCCTTCAAAGCAATTTCAAGCACGTCGCCTTCTTCTTTGACTACTTCAATCAATTCCAATCCCCCCGAAATTCAGAAATGCTGGCTTGAAGCCATCTTGCGTTGTTCCTTGTTCCCGCAAGCCGGGCAAACCATTACGCGGCCCCGTGGCTCGAGCTCGTGCTTGCACTGCGTGCAAAAAGCTCTAATCACTCCCAAGTCCGCGTCAGCAATAGTCAAGTAAATGCCCAGCGAAGTAATTTCTTTCACGCGGGCCTTGACCAAGTCGCCTATGCGCAGCCAGTCGCGAAACTGCTCGGAGTACCCGTGTCTTACCTCGGAAATGCGTAGGTAGCCGTAATTGTTGTGCGACGCAATGCGTTCTCCTTTCCTGGAAAAAGGAGCGAACTCAAGCAATGCAACCATTTCGTACAAGTCGTGGACCAAGCCGAAAACAGGGTCTCCGACTGCAAGCGGCCTCACGTTAAGCGGCGCCTCAACTAAAACCGAGCGCGCTCTGTTGTCAACCACTTTTTTTCCGGCGACTGAAGCGTAAATTCTTCCGTCTTTTTCCTCGAAAGTGCCCTGGCCGCCAATGCTTTCCTCGGAAACCGCTAGAAAATCTCCCGGCAAAATCAATTAAGTGCCACCTACTCGCAATGCTTAAAACAAGTCGCAAGTAAAGTGAGCGGCCAGCCTAATAATTGTTTCGAGTGGCCTTGAACAGCGTTTTCTACTCGCCGCCCGTCTTTTCACGCAAGGCCATCAAGTTCTTCATCAAGTCGTCGGCGATCTCGACGTTCTTTTTCACTACTGGCGCAACTTGTTCTGCTGGCGCTTCTTCCTCTATCTTCTTTGCTTCCTTCGCCATTGCCTTTGTCGCAACCACTGCCTCCTTTATGACGGGGTGGGAAGAGCCGTGAGTTACTTTAAGTTCGGCCAAAAGAGACTCCATCTCGCTTGAAATGTGTAGCACGAGGGACTTGAAGATGGCGGTCTGCGTAGACCCCTCTTCCTCCATTGCGTCCTTAAGAATTCCAATCAATTCATTCAAGCCAAGCAACCGGCCTTCCAAGTAAGCCTCTTTTAAAGCCAAATCCTCTTCCTCAGGCATTTCAAATACCAACTCCTTGACAGTACTAAATGGCGAACGCGGCAGCAATTTAAAAAAGTTGCGCCCCCCTTGCTCTTCCATGACTCTCTTTGCAGACCTTCACCTGCACTCAAAGTACGCGCGCGCAACAAGCGAAAACATGGACTTGCAACACGTGGCGCGCGGCGCGAAAGAAAAAGGACTCGGCTTGGTTGGCACCGGAGACTTCACGCACCCCGCGTGGTTCAAAGAATTACGTTCAAAACTGGAAGAGTGCCCTGAAGGCAGCGGCTTTTTTTCCCTGAAAGAAAGCGATTCTCCAAAGTTCATGCTGCAAGTCGAAGTGGCGACATTCAAAACAGATTCGAAGAAAGCCAGGAAAGTCCACCACGTCATCACGGTTTCTTCTTTCGACGAAGCAAAGCAGTTGAACGACTTGTACTCTAAGTGGGGAAACCTCGCGGCCGACGGCCGCCCCATGTTCGGCAACCGCTCTTGCGCAGAACTCGTCGAGCAAACAAAAGAAGTTTGCCCGAACGCAGTAGTTTTTCCGGCGCACTGCTTCACGCCTTATTTCGGCGTGTTCGGAAGCGAGAGCGGCTTCGACTCGCTCGAGCAAGCTTACGAGGAACAAGTAAAACACGTTTTTTGTTACGAGACAGGCATGTCGGCAGACCCGGGCATGTGCTGGCGGCTAAGCAAGCTCGACGCTTTCACGCCAGTGAGCTTCAGCGACTCGCACTCGTTCTGGCCGTGGCGCCTTGGAAGAGAGTGCAACGCGTTTTCAGATGACGTGCGCTCTTTCCACGAACTATGGAACGCCGTAAAAAAGAAGGACGCAAAAAAATTTTTGTTCACCGTCGAAACCGATCCCGCTTACGGAAAATACCATTGGGACGGCCACCGCAACTGCAATTTTTCCTGTCCGCCAAGCGAGACCAGGAAACTCAAAGGAATTTGCCCCGTTTGCGGCAGGCCGCTGACGATAGGCGTCGAGTACAGGGTAGAACAACTCGCCGACCGGCCCCAAGGCTTTGTTCCCAAGAACTCGATTCCATACAAAAAATTGTTGCCGCTGCACGAACTGCTTGCAACCGTTTACTGCTCCACTCTCGCCTCAAAGAAAGTAATGGCGGAAGGCGCGAGACTAATAAAGCAGTTCGGCTCAGAACTCGGCGTGCTCTTGGACGCGCCGCGCGAAACACTGCTTAAGACTACGAACAAAAAAATTGTTGACGCCGTTTTGTTGAACCGCGAAGCGAAAATCAAGGTCAAGCCAGGCTACGACGGAGAATACGGCGTTCCCATGCTGCCGCAGGAAGCGCTGTTGTGCGAAAAGCAAGTCGAAGAAAAGCCGAAACCTGTTTCTCAGTCAATCAAACAAAAGAATTTAAGCGAGTGGTAGGCTAACGCCTCATCCACCAGAACAACGTGAGCAGGACTTCGAGGCCGAGAAACCAGAGCAAGTCCGGAATTACTGCCAGCAAAGTGAGAAACAAGAGTACTGCCGTGCCAACCATCCAGAACATGAACGGCTCCATTCCGAAAATCGTGTTGCCGCCAGCGTACACTTCTGGAGCGCCGGCCGCACTGCCCGGCTGCGCGCCAGGATTCAACGGCGTTGTTTCGCCGGTGTTGGGGTCGACTCTAACGGCGAAGCCGCACTTCTTGCAGTACACCACGCTGTTTTCCGCGTCGACGTCAAGGTGAGGGTTTCCACAGTTGGGGCAAGCAACATCCATTTCCAGTCAAAAGGCGTTAACAAAACGGTTTATTTAAATGTTGGCGCAAGCACTAAAATAATTGAGTTACAATGCCGGAAGAACCTGCCATTCAAACGTTTTGGAACGTCTTAAAAAAATTTCATGAAAGAGAGTTAAACCGGCGACAACTCAGAGAAAAACTGTTGCCAGTTCTCCTAAGAATGCATCCAGAGGAAGTAGAGGCTACTCTGGCAAGCTTTTTTCAAGACCCGCAACACGAGCGGTTCATGGACATTCGCCGCGACGTAGCCGAAGTAATCACTGCTTCAACCCACCCGAATCTCTTGCCGGCGCTAAAGCGCCTTCACGCAACCACGCAAGACTCTTTTCTTGCAACAAGCTACGCGAGGGCGTTAGTGAAACACGGAGAACCGGCTGCGCCGGCCTTTCACGTCGCTCTCGGCGGCGACCACTCTCAAAAATACAGTGCGATCAAGGCGCTGCATGACGCGGACTTCAAGCAGTTCAGTGAAGAAAGCCAGGCGGCATTGTTGAAGAAAGTCGCAGCAATCGCGTTCAGCAAAAAAGAAGATGCTCTAACGAGAAAACAGGCATTCGAAACCCTGCACGAAGTGGCGACGAAGGGGGCGGTGGAACCGCTTGCCGCAGTCGAAGTACTCGGCAGCGTGGCCAAAAACATTTCATCAAAAAAAGTAGTGTTAAACGCCGACTCGATTGACTACGTAAACTACATGGCAAAAGCCCTCGTTGACCACGTCACGTCGGCAGTGAAAACCATTTCGAAAAAAAAGGGGGCGGCAAAGCAAGCAGCGCTCGAAAAAACCGAGGACGCGTTGCACGACATGCTCAACCAAACACTTTCTCCACAACTGCAAGAAATTGGTTTGCGAGGCTTAGCCGACTTAGGACGAGCCACGCCCCGCACGGCAAACGCTTTACTTGAAGCAGTAAAAGACGAAAAAGGGAGGCATGTCGCCAGCGAACTGCTTGTGAAAATAGCGCCGTCAGCCGGCGAAACGAATCCTGGCCTCGTGCGAATCATCTCCGAAAAATTCGTGCAAGAAAAAGACCCCCTTTTAGCAGCGTCGTACGGAAAATTTTTGGCGCTCGCCGGAACGCCCGGCGTCAAACAACTAAGCGAAATAATGTCAACCCACGAAAACGAAGCAACCGCCCGTCACGCGGCGCAGTGGCTAGCCCAAGCTGAAGAAGGCGCGAAAAAACTAGCAAGAATTGCTTCAACACGACGAGAAAGCGCTTTAGTGCGCGCACGCGCGGCATACGGCTTGGGAGCAACCAGTCCGTTCCTGGCACGAAGGCTCGGAGAAGCCCACTTAACAATTTTGCACAGGTTGGCTTCATCGCCCTCCGAAAACCATTTGGTCCGGCAAGCAGCGCTCGAAGGCCTCCTTTCCTCTGGCGACAGAGGCGTCGAGAAAATAAGGAAAATGATTGACGCGGCACCAACTCCAAAAGAAAAACTTGCAATGACAACGTGGCTCACGCAAGCGTCTTCCGGCCTCAACGCGCTTGCCGAAATTCTTTCAACACACGGTGACGCGACGACGCGTGCCGCGGCAGCGCTTGCAGTCGAAAACTCTGCGACGACGCTGGCGGCAATACTGCCACAGACAAAGGAAAAAACACTACACCCCCTCTATACTGCGCTCAAGAAAGCGGCGGCGCAGGACGAAAACGAGGAAGTGAGGACGGCCGCCGCCTTGGCGTTGAAGCGGCTGAGGGCAGTACGCCACCGCAAAACATTTGCGCCCCTCTTCGCGCGAACAAGTTCAGTGCTTCCCCCAGCGCCAGCCTCTGCCACGCAGGAAGCAAAGCCAAGAATTCCAACGGAGAAAAGGACTACGAGAAAGCAAAGTGATTAATTGAAAGAAGCACGCACAGCACTCGCCGAAATAAGTGACGCAGCCGCTGACTTTCAAGCCAGAAACATAAACGTAAAACAACTCGAACTCAAGCTGCGCTATGCAGTCAAAGAGCACGGCGCACAAGCAGTGGCGCGCGCAGTGCATAAAATCGCGCTTAGTTCAAGGTTCGACGAAGTGCTTCCCGCAATATTCCGCGCCGCCGCCAAAACTAGGGCGCCTGAATTCAAGGACCTGCTGCAAGCATGGTTCGAGAAAAGCGGTTTCAGCAACGCTGCGGCCGAAGGCCTCGCAGAATACGGGCAAGAAGTGGCGCCGTACTTTGCAAAATACGCTTCAAATGCCGGCCACGACGCCGCAACCAGGCTGACGGCCCTCAAAAAACTCGCGCAAACAAAGATTACGGGAGCCGACGCGGCCAACGCAGTCCAAGCAACAGCAAGAATAGCTGCAACCGACCCAAATTATTTAGTGCGCAAGACCGCGCTTGAAACAACGCGGGAAATAATTTCGCCACAACTTTCGCCGGAAGCCATTGCCGACGCCACTGAATTGTTGTTGAGGCGCTTGCCAAAACAAGAAGACGAAGCCCTCCTCCACCAAATCACGGTGAGCCGCGTCCTTTCATGCGCGCAAGCCGTCCTGCGCTCGAACAAGACCGTTGAAGCAAGCAACGCGGCGTTCCGCATCGCCGACGCAGTGTCAAGGGCTACAGTGCACCAAGACGACTTCATAAGGGGCTTGGCTGCCACAGTGCTCGGCCACCTTGAAGCCCACGGCGGACGCCACGCCAACACCCTCGCTTTTCTCGCCACCAACGCTGAAAGCGAAGGCGTGAGGCGGGACGCGGCCGCAGCCCTCGCCAGCGTAGCAGAACACACTCCTTCCCACTTCAAGAAAAAAATAGCTGCAGACATAGCAAGGGCTCTGCCAAATGAAGAAAATCCGTTGACTGTCGCGTCAATGGCTCAAGCGCTTCACAAGCTGGGCGAAGCAGGACAAGAAAAGCTCTGGCAACTATTTCACCACCCAAGCGAAGCCGGCAAAATTGCTGCGTACTGGCTTGGAAAAAACCCTGCAAACACTGAAAAACTCTTGGAGCTACTGCACGACAAAAACCCCTTACTGCAAGCCAGAGCCGCGGCAGGCCTTGGAAGCATGCGGTTTGCTCCCTCTAAAGTAGACGCGGCCCTAGCCCTCGTCGCAACAGATGAAAACAGGGCGCTGGAAGTGCGAAAGGAAGCCGCGCGGTCGCTCGTACTCCGCGGCAAGCCAGGCATTGCAGAAAAACTGTTGCGCGAAATAGAGTACGTGCAGAGACCCTCGCGCGTTTCCACGCCCCGCCTAACCAAAAAGCCTTAAAGCCCGCAAGCCATTCACTTTTTCTTGCATGGCTGAAAAACTCCGCGAAGCACTCTTGTACGAAAAAACTGGGGACAATACGGTTCAATGCAAGTTGTGCGCGCGGTACTGCAAAATCCCTGAAGGCAAGCGCGGCTTCTGCCTAGTCCGCCAAAACGAGGGAGGAAAGCTTTACTCCCTTTCTTACGGCAAGGCCGCCGGACTCGAAATCGACCCAATCGAAAAAAAGCCTTTCTTCCACTTTCACCCGGGCAGCAGCAAAGTCCTCTCATTCGGCACCCCGGGATGCAACTTCCGCTGCAAGGGGTGTTTCGTTCCAGAAACGCGGGTCTTCACTGACGAGGGCGTTCTGGAAATAAGCGAGATTTTCGAAAAAGGCGTCAACGAAATAGTTGAAGAAGACGGAGGGCTTCGCCTCGTCAAAAAAATTTCTGCGCTCACGCACCGCGGGCGCTTCAAGAAAATAGTGCGCGCGTCAAAGCACTACTTTGCTGGCGAGCTCGTGGTCGTCAAGCCTTATTGCGCGCCCGAGTTCAAGTGCACGCC
>Ga0068707_1003081_pt1 | contig 11680 bp, 11 predicted proteins | sample YNPNPMetaG_FD_66600 | JGI IMG/M metagenome (GOLD analysis project Ga0068707, IMG submission 66600) | Anoxygenic and chlorotrophic microbial mat microbial communities from Yellowstone National Park, USA - YNP NP MetaG | ecosystem: Environmental > Aquatic > Thermal springs > Hot (42-90C) >... | reverse complement strand
ACGTTGGGGAGAAAATCCGGGTCTTGATCGTGGATGACATCCCGGAGACCAGGGAGAATCTGCGTAAGCTCCTTTACTTTGAAAACGACATCGAGGTGGTTGGGGCGGCTATCAGCGGCGAAGAAGGCATCCAGATGGCCAAGGAGCTTCAGCCGCATATTGTCCTGATGGACATCAACATGCCCGGCGTGGATGGCATCACCGCCAGTGAGGCCATTTGCCAGGAAGTGCCCACGACCCAGGTGATCATGATGTCTGTGCAGGGAGAAGCCGATTACCTGCGGCGTTCCATGCTGGCCGGGGCGAGGGAGTTCCTGATCAAGCCTTTCTCCAGCGATGAGCTGGTCTCCAGCATCCGGCGGGTCTACGAACTGGGGGTGGCCCAACGGGCTCGTTATCAGGTTCCCGTGCCGCCGGTCTCCATGGCCGCGCAGAGGCAACCCCCTCCCCCACAAGAATTGGGGAAGGTCATCACGGTGTTCAGCCCCAAAGGAGGGACAGGGTGCAGTACCCTCGCCGTGAATCTGGCCATCACCTTACGTATGGAAACAGACGCCCGGGTTATCCTGGTGGACAGCAGCCTGCAATTCGGCGACGTGGCCGTGTTGCTGAACCTGAAGCCGGTCCGAACCATCGTTGATCTGGTGCCACATATCAACGAACTCGATGTGGAACTTATCAACAGCGTCCTTGTCCCTCACTCCTCGGGTATCAAAACCCTGCTGGCTCCTCCTCGCCCCGAGATGGCCGATCTGATCGTCCCGGATCATATGAAGAGAATCCTGGAGGAGTTGAAGAAGGGCTTCGATTGCATCATTGTTGACACCCAAACCTCCCTTCATGATCTGGAACTCGCCATCATGGACGTTTCGGATCGCATCATCCTGATTACGACCCCCGATATTCCGTCCATCAAGAATACCAAGCTCTTCTTTGAAGTGACCGAGGCCCTGGGGTATCCCTCGGAAAAAGTACTTTTGACCGTCAACAAAATGGACCGGCGGAGCACCAGCATTCGGACGGAGAATATTGAGGCCGGCATCAAACACCCGGTGGCGGCGACTCTGGCCCTGGATGAGCGGGTGGCCACGTTTGCCGCCAACCAGGGTGTGCCTTTTGTCCTCAGTGCGGCCAACAGCCCCCTGGCCCAAAACGTGGTCACTCTGGCTCGCCACCTGTTGGACACCCTGGAGAAGGAGAAGAAGGAAGTAGCTGAAACCCTGGCCGTCCCTGCTGGGGAGAAACTCGCGCCTCGTTTTCGCTTCCCCAGGTAGTCTATTCTGAGAGGTGAAATATGTCTCTGCTGAAACGAATCGAAAAAAGCCAACAACCTCTTGAAGCCCCCTCCAGACTGAGGGAGTTACAACTTAAGAAACCCACGGTCGGTCCACCCCGTGATGCCTACCTGGACCTCAAAAACCGCATTCAGGACAAACTCATAGCCGAGCTTGATCCGTCCATGGACATCGGCCATACCGATGAAGTGCGACGCACCATCGAGGAAATGTATGACACCATCCTGGCCCAGGAGAGCATCATCCTCAGCCGGTCTGAGCGGCAGCGGCTCTTTGAACAAATCGTGGCTGAGATTCTGGGATACGGCCCCATTGAGCCCCTGCTGGCCGATGAAACCATCACCGAGATCATGGTCAACGGGCCCAAGAACATCTATATTGAGCGCAAGGGCCTGCTGGAGAAAGTCAATGCCTCTTTTGAGAGCGACGAACATCTCATGCGCATCATTGACCGCATCGTCGCCCCCCTGGGCCGGCGCATTGATGAGAGCTCACCCTATGTGGATGCCCGGTTGCCTGATGGTTCCCGCGTCAATGCCATCATCCCACCCCTTTCCCTGATCGGCCCGGTGTTGACCATCCGTAAGTTTGCCCGGACCCCTCTGACCGTCGAGAACCTGATCGAGTTCGGGACCATCACCCCGGAAGCCATCGAGTTCCTGAAGGCCTGTGTGATCGCCCGGCTCAATATTGTCGTCTCCGGAGGCACCGGTTCAGGCAAGACGACTTTTCTGAACATCCTGTCGGGGTTTATTCCCAACAATGAGCGCATCATCACCATTGAGAATGCGGCTGAGCTTCAGCTCCGTCAGGAGCATGTGGTCACTCTGGAATCGCGCCCACCCAACATCGAGGGCAAAGGCGAGGTCACCATCCGGGACCTGGTCATCAACTCCTTGCGGATGCGTCCCGACCGTATCGTCGTCGGTGAATGTCGGGGTGGGGAGGCTCTGGACATGCTCCAGGCCATGAACACCGGCCACGATGGGTCTCTGACCACGGCTCACTCTAACAGCCCCCGGGATACCCTGGCCCGTCTGGAAACCATGTGTCTGATGGCGGGCATGGATCTGCCTTTGCGGGCCATCCGCGAGCAGGTAGCCTCAGCCATTGACCTGATCGTCCATCAGGAGCGGATGAAGGACGGTTCCAGGAAAGTGGTGAACATCACTGAAGTGCAGGGCATGGAAGGCGATGTCATCGTCATGTCGGACATCTTCGTCTTCGAGCAGACGGGTATCGAGGGCGGCAGAGTCATTGGACGTCTCCGCCCTACCGGCATCAGGCCCAAATTCATCGAGCGCATCGAAGCCGCTAACATCCACCTGCCGCCTTCCATATTTGGCGTGGGGGAGCGGTTCTTTTAGGTGATGGATGTCCGTAGCCTCCAGGCCAGGCTGCCGCCTGGCATTCCAAAGAATGGGAGGACTCCGAACTGGGGGATGGTTTACAATGGGCGGTGCACTTTCAGGCCCGACAGCAAATCGGCAGGGTGTGGGTCGGGTTGACAACCCGACCGCAGTGGCGAGCATTCAGCGACCAGGAGGGATGTGACTATGAATCCTATGATGATTGTGCTGGGCATCGTGGTCATGCTGGCAGTGATCACCTTCTTCTGGGGAGCAGCCAGTATGATGGCAGGCGATAGGGCTGTTGAGAAGCGCCTGGAGCAGTACACCAGCGGTGTGGCTGAAACCATGGCCATAGACGAGAAAGGCAAAAGAAAGGAGAGAAGGCCCTCCCGTCTGGCGGCCGGTGTGGATAAGGCCATCGCTGGACGAGGCTTTGCGGCCAGGATCTCCACGCAGCTGGCCCGCGCCGATTTAAAACTAACCCCTGGCGAGTACATCATCTTAAACCTGACCAGCATTTTGGGCTTTTTCCTGATCGGCTATTTGCTCTTCCACCGCAGTCTCTTAATGGCTGGGGCCGCTGGTGTGGCGGGATTCTATGCCCCCGGTATTTATGTGAAAATTCAGCAGCAGAGACGGTTGAACGCCTTCAACAATCAATTGGGGGATGCCATCAACCTTCTGGCCAACTCTCTCCGCTCTGGGTACAGCCTGCTCCAATCTATGGAGACAGTGGCCAAAGAACTCCCGCCGCCTATTTCGGTCGAGTTCACCAGAGTGGTGCGGGAGATTGGTCTGGGGCTGTCCAACGAGCAGGCTATGAACAATATGTTGCGCCGTATCCAGAGCGACGACCTGGACCTGATGATTACAGCCATTAATGTCCAACACGAAGTCGGTGGCAACCTGTCTGAGATCCTGGAGACCATTGGTCACACCATCCGCGAACGGGTGAGGATCAAGGGCGAAATCAGGGTCCTGACAGCCCAGGGCATGATCTCCGGTTACATCATCAGCTTTTTGCCTGTCGGCCTGGGTTTGCTCCTTTATCTGATGAACCCGAACTACATGGGCGCCATGTTCAAAGAGCTTTGTGGGTGGATCATGGTCGCCGTGGCCGTGACGGGCATTATCACCGGCTTCATCGCCATCCAGAAAATCGTACGCATCGAGGTGTAGGTCAGCCGATGTCTAGTAGCGAGCAGGAGGTGGGATCATGTCACCGTTGGTTCTGATCCTGGCCGTGGCCATGCTGGGCAGTATTGTTTTGCTCTTTGTGGGGGTAGCGGCGCCTCGTCCTTCGGACCAGGCTGTGTTGGACCGTCTGGCTCAGTATGGAGAGCGGACGCTGACATTAGAAGAAATTGAACTGTCGCAGCCTTTCAGCCAGCGCATCATCAAGCCCCTGATCCAGGGCATTGCGCAGTTCATAAGCCGTTTTGCTCCGCAGCGTAACATTGAAGAGACCCGTCACAAACTGGAACTGGCCGGCAGGCCCTACGGCTGGGGGCCAGCCGAGTTCCTGGGAGTCCGGGGACTGGCTGGGGTTCTCCTGGCCGTGTTGGCTTTTCTCCTGTTGACGCTCACCAGGCAACCCGTGACGAAGCGCCTGGTGGCCACGGCCGTGTCCGGTGGTTTGGGCTTCTATTTGCTGCCCACCCTCTGGCTGTCCAGCCGGATCAGGAGAAGGCAGACGGAAATCGTGAAGGCCCTGCCCGACGCTCTTGACTTGTTGACTATCAGCGTCGAGGCCGGCCTGGGATTCGATGCCGCCATGTCTAAAGTGGCCGAAAAGTGGGACAACGAACTCAGTCTGGCCTTCGCCCGCGTCATCCAGGAGATTCAGATGGGCAAATTGCGCCGGGAAGCTCTGCGTGACATGGCTGACAGGATGGACGTGCCCGATGTCAGCAGCTTCGTCGCCGCCATCATCCAGGCTGACCAGTTGGGGGTCAGCATCGCCAAGGTGTTGCGCATTCAGTCGGAGCAGATGCGTATCAGACGCCGCCAACGGGCTGAGGAGAAAGCACACCAGGCCCCGGTCAAGATGTTGTTCCCGATGGCCTTCCTGATTTTTCCGGCCCTCTTTATCGTCCTCCTGGGGCCGGCTCTTCTGGTGGTGATGCATTCGGGCATCTTTGGGAGGATATAAAGCCCAATTTGCCTCAGCCTGGCTTCGACGCAGGGGCGGTTGAATGGTCTTAACCAGACGGGGTGCTGGAAGCGCGTACCCCACTGCAAAAGCCTCGGTACAGCCTTTGCCCTTTCCAGGCGGATAGGCCACCTGAGGCTTTGTCTTCTCCAGCTCTTTGACGGACTTGCCTGGGGAGTCTCAGCAGAGCGCAATCAGGCGTTTCGCCTGAAGGCTCCACTCCGGATGATCTTTGGCGGCCTGCTGAGTCTAACCAGGTGGCTCTGAGAGGGACATCCCCCATGGCGCAGGCCCTCTGACCCGCCGAGAGCGGACAGGTGAAAGACTTGGCACCGGCAAGCACGGATTTTGCCCAAAGTATCAAGAAAACCCTCCTCGATTTGCTCTTTCCTCCGCGTTGCGTGGGCTGCCGCCAGGCTGGCAGTTGGCTCTGCCCGGAGTGCCGCAATGCTATTGAACTTCTCAGGCCTCCTCTTTGCCCTCGCTGCGGCCTCCCCACGGCCAGGGGCAGGTTCTGTCCTCACTGTCAGCACGGGGCCCTTCAGTTGGATGGTGTCCGTTCTGTGGCCTTTTTCGAGGGGCCCGTGCGTCAGGCTATCCATTGCCTCAAATACTCCAATTCCCGGCACCTGGCTGCTCCCCTGGGCGAGATGATGGTCTCATACTGGCAGGATGTCCATTTCCCTGCTGATGTCATCATCCCTGTACCTCTCCATGCCCGACGCCTGCGCCAGCGCGGCTACAACCAGGCCGCTCTGCTGGCCAGAGAACTGGGCAAAGGAGTGGGCCTGCCGGTGCTGGAAAACGCTCTGCTCCGCGTGCGCGATACGGCTCCTCAGGTGGACCTGAACGCTGAAGAACGTAAGGAGAACGTACGTGGGGCCTTTTATTGCCCCGATGACCGGCTGGCTGGCAAACGGGTATTGCTGGTTGATGATGTCTACACCACTGGAGCGACGTTGGAGGCTTGCAGCCTGGCCCTGAAGCAACGAGGCGTCCATCGTGTCTGGGCTCTGACCCTGGCCCGAGCCCGGTAAGGGCGAGGCAGGCTTCGCCCCATATGCATCAACCCGAAACCACACCGTTACACCCCGTGCGTGATGACGAGCCGGAAGAAAGGAGAGGATATGCAACTGATTATCAAGGTCAAAAACATGGAAATGACAGACTGGTTGCGTGAGTATGTCGAGACCAAAATCGGCAAATTGGATCGTTATTTGCCCAGTATTAGCGAGGCACGGGTGGAGCTCTCCACAGAGAAGGTTAAAAGTGCTCAGGACCGCCATGTGGCTCAGGTCACCCTGCGAAGCAACAACACGATCCTGCGCGCTGAAGAGAGAACGGATGATATCTTTGCTTCCATTGACGCTGTTTTGGACAAAATATATCGCCAGATTGCCCGCTACAAGGGGAAACGTCAGGACCGCAGCCGCCGTGCCCGGGGCGAGCCTCTGCCCGTCGAGGAAGTGGAGGAAGAAACGCACCGCATTGTCAAAGTCAAACAATTCTCGATGACCCCTATGACTCAGGATGAGGCTATCGAACAGATGGAACTGTTGGGTCATGATTTCTTTGTCTTTTTCAACAGCGAAGTGGAGGGTATCAATGTCCTCTACCGGCGTAAGGACGGCGATTACGGACTGCTTCAGCCGGAGTTAAAATGAAATAGCGTTCACCCCCCATGAAGACCATCCTCTTTGTGTGCACGGGCAACATTTGCCGTTCGCCTATGGCCGAAGCGTTCCTCAAACGCATCCTGGCCCGCCAGGGGCTGACGACAGAGTATGTGGTGCGTTCGGCCGGAGTGTGGGCAGTGGATGGCCGGCCGGCCAGCCCTTATACCGTCCAGGTGATGGCCAGGCGAGGCATTGACCTCAGTGCCCACCGCGCTCACAGTCTGACCCGGACCGAGATCGAGGAAGCCGATTTGATCCTGGCCATGGCCTCCGAGCAGGCGGAGGCCATCGTAACGCTGTTCCCCCAATATAAGCCCAAGGTGCACCTCCTGAGCGAGATGGCAGGATACCGTTACGACATACCCGACCCAGGTGGCGGCTCCCTGTACGAATATCTTCAATGTGCTGAGGAACTGGAAAATCTCATAGAACGGAGCTACCCTCAGATATTGAAGCTGGCCAAAGGTGTAGACCCATTGGAACTGAGATAACGGGAGGACCCTGATCATTGTCTGAAAGACTGCAACCCATGCTCTCCGGCGTGCGCGTGGTAGACCTGGCCCACATGCTGGCCGGAGGCTATGGCTCCATGCTGCTGGGCGACCTGGGAGCCGAGATCATCAAGATCGAGCCCCTGGAGATCGGCGACCGCACCCGGCTGTTGGGCCCACCCTTTGTGGAAGGGGAGAGCGGCTATTTCCTGGCCATCAACCGCAACAAAAAGAGCGTGGCCCTGGACTTGAAAAAGGAAGAAGGTCGTCAGGTCCTCTACGACCTGGTCCGGATCTCCGATGTGGTCTTTGACAACTTTCGGCCCGGGGTCATGGAGGAGATGGGCTGTGGCTATGAGACCTTGAAGGAGATCAATCCCCGCATCATCTACTGTGCCCTCTCTGGTTTTGGGGAGACGGGGCCCTATCGGGACCGCCCGGCTTTTGATCTGGCCATCCAGGCCCTCAGCGGGGCCATGAGCATCACCGGCGAGCCGGGTCGCCCCCCGGTGCGCATGGGCATTCCCATGGGCGATTTGGGGGGAAGTCTCTTCTGTGCCCTGGCTATCTCGGCCGCCCTGTACGCCCGCGAGAAGACGGGGCTGGGCCGGAAAATAGACATCGCCCTCATGGATTGCCTGGTCGCCCTGCTGACTTACGTGGGCCAATACTACCTGCTCGATGGCCAGGTGCCCGGCCCGATGGGCTCGGCCCACGTCTCGGTGGTCCCCTACCAGGCTTTTCCTACCCAGGACATCTACATCGTGGTGGCCGTCTTTGTGGAAAAGTTCTGGCAGGCTCTGTGCCGGGTGCTGGGGGCCGGGGAGCTGATGGAAGATCCGCGTTTCGCCGACAACGACCGGCGATGCGAACATCGGGAGGAACTGATCCCCATTTTGGAAAACATCTTTCGCACCCGGCCCGGTGAGGAGTGGCTGAAGCTCCTGGCCGAGGCCGGCGTGCCTTCTGGCCCCATCAACACTCTGGACCGCGTCTTCACCGACCCCCAGGTGGTAGCCCGGCACATGGTCGTGGAGATCGAATACCCCAAAGTCGGCCGCTTTCGCTCCATCGGCAACCCGATCAAGACACCTCCCATGCCGGAAGGCCCCTTCGAGCCGCCGCCCCTGCACGGCCAGCATACCGGGGAGGTGTTGAGGGAGATTCTGGGGTATTCGCAGGACGAGATCGAGAGGTTAAGGGAGAGGAAAGTGATTGGTTGGTAACCGGGTAACTACCTACCCATGGTCATTGCGAGGCGGCAATAGCCGCCGAAGCAATCTCCTCACGGGCCCGGAGATTGCTTCGCCGCCTTCGGCGGCTCGCAATGACATGGGTGGGTAGGTAGTTACGTAACCGGACAGATGAGGGGAGGTGATTGATGACTCGAATCGTTAAGGAAATCGAAGTGGGCGGAAAGACTTTGAGAGCACTGTTCGATAGCGGTTCTCTGCGTTCCTACATTAAGGCTGAATTCCGCCCACCAACGGTTCGGAAGGTAAAGCCGATCACGGTGGGTCTGGGTGGAGAGGTTCATCAATTAGATGAGCGTTGTGATTTCACCGCCGCTATTGATGGCCTGGAGTTCGACATGACAGCTTACGTCGTTGAGGAACTTGGCGAGACTGAGCACGGACCTCTGGATGCCATAGTGGGGGCTTTGACGTTGGAGGAATGGTATATCCAGCTAGATCCCCGCACAGGTGAACTGGATCTTTCAGCTCTCAGAAAGAGGGAGTTCACCGAATATTAAACAACAGCTTGATGCCCAAAAGGGCCAGAGCTTCGCTGTGAACGCTGATTGGAGAAAAAGGAGGCTGAATTCATGCGCATTTCCATTGACGTAGGAGGGACCTTTACCGACGTGGTCCTCATTGACGACGCTACGGGCCGGATCCATTACACCAAAGTGCTGACCACGCACCGGAATCTGGCCGAGGGCGTCATCGCGGGCATTGACCGCATATTAAAGATGGTGTCCTCCTCTTTCGATCGGGTGGACTATATCGTGCATGGGACCACCATCGGCACCAATGCCCTCATCGAACGCAAAGGGGCACGGACGGGGCTGCTCACCACCGAGGGCATGCGAGACGTCCTGGACATCGGTCGCATCGAACGGCCGGCGGCGGGCCTGTACGACATTTTCGTGGATACGCCGCAACCTCTGGTGCCCCGCTATCTGCGGCGCGAGGTGAGGGAACGCATCGGCGCAGACGGCTCGGTGGTCATCCCCCTGGACGAGGAAACGGCTCGCCGGGAAGTGCGTTTCCTGAAGGAGCAGGCCGTTGAGTCCATTGCCATCTGCTTCCTCTTCAGCTTTCGCAACCCGACCCACGAACGACGGGTGCGTGAAATCTGTCAGGAAATCTTTCCTGAAGCCACGGTGTCTATTTCCTCGGAGATTGCACCGGAGTTTCGCGAGTTCGAGCGCACCTCGACGACGGTCATCAGCGCCTATCTTCAGCCGGTGTTGGATCGCTACCTGGACAATCTGGAGGGGCAATTGAAGGAGCGGTATGGCCGGGTGGACCTGCGCCTCATGCAGGCCAGCGGTGGCTCCATGACCGCCAGGGATGCCCGGGGGCGAGCGGTGAACATTGTCAACTCCGGGCCGGCCGGCGGAGCTCTGGCGGCAGCCTATGTGGGCAAATTGACTGGTGATCAGCAGATCATTGGGGTGGACATGGGCGGCACCAGTTTTGACATTGGCCTGATTGACCGGGGTGAGCCTCGCGTGGCCCCCGAAAGTCAGTTCGAGGGCTTTCCGGTCAAGATGCCTATCCTGGATGTGCATGCCATCGGTGCCGGCGGGGGGAGCCTGGCCTGGGTGGACAGGGGCGGAGCGCTGAACGTGGGTCCCGAAAGCGCCGGGTCCGAGCCGGGGCCAGCCTGCTATGGCCTGGGTGGCGAACGCCCCACCGTCACCGACGCCAACCTGGTGCTGGGTCGCCTTAACGCCGACTATTTCCTGGGCGGCGAGATGAAGCTCTACCCCGAACTGGCCGAGAAGGCCATTCGGGAGCATGTGGCCAAACCTCTGGGCATCCCCCTGGAAGAGGCAGCCAGCGGCATCATCCGCGTGGTCAACGCCAACATGGTGCGAGGCATCAGCGTCAGCTCTACCGAACGGGGGTTCGACGTGCGTGAATTCGCCCTGCTGCCCTTCGGTGGGGCGGGGCCGCTGCACGCTGTGGAACTGGCCGAGGACCTGGGCATGAGGCGGGTGGTGATTCCCATGTACCCCAGCACCCTGTCGGCGGTGGGCCTGCTGGTGGCCAACACCCGCTATGACTATGTCACCACCCTGGCCAAAAGCCAGGAGGAACTGGTGCCCGCAGAGTTGTTGGCCGCCTTCAAAGAGTTAGAGGCCCGTGGCCGGGCGCAACTCAAGGCCCAAAACGTCCCCGACGAACTGATCGAAATCCAGTGGTCGGCCGACATCCGCTACGCCGGCCAGTCCTATGAGTTGAATACCCCCGTCACCCGCAAAGAGGTCCTGACCCAGGCCGACATTGACGAGGTCATTGCTCGTTTCCACCGGTTGCACTATCGCATCTATGCCTATGGCTCGGCTGAGGAAAGAGTGGAGTTCATCAACCTGCGGGTGGGGGCCATCGGCAAGGTACCTCCGGTGTCCTTTGTGCGCCGGCCCAGGGCTGGAAGTGACCCCAGCGCCGCTCGCAAGGGCTCACGCCCGGTCTACTACCCCGCCTACGGTTTCATTGACACGGTTGTTTATGAGCGTGACCTGCTCCAGCCGGGGAACGTCATCGAGGGGCCATGCCTGGTGGAGGAAATCGCCTCAACTTCGGTCCTGACGCCGGGGGCGAGGGGGACGGTGGATGAGTATGGGAACATCATCGTGGAGTTGGGGGTAGGGAGTGCAGCAGGTTGAGGGAAAAATGAAGCGCTCAGGGGTCTTGTAGCTCGAAGGTCAGGTCTTTGCCGTTGAGAGTGAGGATAAAGTGGTTGAGCACATCGCGTCCTAACAGAACATCCCGGCGGGGAGAGACCGTGACCTCCACCATCGGGATGTAATAGCCTGTCACCTCAAGCGCCACATAGTACAGGGGCCTTGGGGTCTCGACGCCGTCATATCCCTGACAAAGTACATCGCCCATCTGCTCCAGATGCAAAGCAGTCACAATATCTCCAGGGATTACAGTCATAGCCGCGCCTGTGTCCAACTTACCAGGCAGTTGGAACCTCTCCCCATTGAGGGGATTGATGACCTGCGTTTCAACGAAAGGCGCTGGTGGCATCACCTGAGCGTCATAGTGGAACATGCCGCACTTCCTCCGGGGACGGCAATTCGATCACACGGGGCTGCTCGCTAACCAACTGGATGTAGACTGGGAGCAGTTTCTTATCGTATATCCGTTTTGCCAGCTCCCGGCTGTCCGTGTCAGCATCAACCACTTCACCCTTGTGTATGGCCACAAACTGCCCTTCGTGGGTTTTCAGTAGTTCGGGCAAAAGTCGTCGGAAGGCTTCGCGCTCCGGTTGCAGACGTTGCCACTGCTCTTGCCGCCAGGCGTCATCTTGCCCGGCCACCAGCCGCCGGTAGTCTTCGATGCTGACGATGGCAGCCACCGGTTCCTCCTCATGTTCTATAATGAGGGGAGCCTGAGCCAGGTCTGTTTTGTCCAGGGAGAGGGAATTGAGGCTTATCGTTTTAGTCATGCTTCCCACCTTTGACAGAAGTTACGCC
>Ga0068707_1003080_pt1 | contig 11682 bp, 6 predicted proteins | sample YNPNPMetaG_FD_66600 | JGI IMG/M metagenome (GOLD analysis project Ga0068707, IMG submission 66600) | Anoxygenic and chlorotrophic microbial mat microbial communities from Yellowstone National Park, USA - YNP NP MetaG | ecosystem: Environmental > Aquatic > Thermal springs > Hot (42-90C) >... | reverse complement strand
TGAGCACCTCATCGTCATCCTGAGCGAAGCGAAGGATCTCCCCGTCGGTTCCAGATTCCTCGCTCCGCTCGGAATGACGGTCGCAGGCCGGTTTCTTTCCAACCTAGCTTCTGACACCCGAAGTCCGGTGCTCAGAAGGACGGCCGGCCTGCGGGGAATGGGGCGGGGTTTTCCAGGCCGGCCGACCTCTTCGCCGCCGTCTGTCCGCGCACTTCAGACCCGGCCTACACCGGCTCCGGCGGCGGCCGGCGACACAGAGAGGAGGAAGGGCTGCGCATCCTCGATCTCTACGCTGCACCGCCCGGCAACCGAGGCGGGCATTTCATGCAGCATGAAGTTGGACGACGGCACGGCGGTAAGTGTTACACCTGCGTTTCGGTGTGATTACGCGCCCGGCCGGCGGGACCAACCCCGTCCGAACCTATTTCAGAATCCCATAGCCAAGCCCACCAGCCAGCCGACCGTCATCAGGATCAAGAGGATCGCGGTCGCCCACACGGCGGCGTTGTACACGCGCGGGTTCGTATACGAGCCCATTACGTCCCGGCGATTGACGAGCTTGAGCATAAAGATCAGGATGACGGGCAGAAGGATCCCGTTGACGGCCTGGGCGTTGATCATCGTGTTCACCAGGTGCATGCTGGGCATGAGCACCACGACAACGCCGAAAAGGATGCTGAACGTGTAGACGCCGTAGAAGACGGGAGCTTCCCTGAGCTTCCGCGACACGCCTATCTCCCAGCCGAACGCCTCGCTGTAGGTGTAGGCCGTGGACAGCGGCACGACCGCCGCCGCGAGCGTTGAGGCGCCCAGAAGTCCTATTGCAAACAGCTTCTCGGCGAAGCCGCGCGCCACCGGCCTCAGCGCCGCAGCGGCGTCCGCCGCGTTGTTGATCGGCACCGGCCCCCGGTGAACGTCGTAGATCATCGCAGCCGCGGCAACGATCATAAAGAACGACACGAGATCGGTCATGAAAGACCCTACGAAAACATCGAGCTTCTGGTAGACGTAATGCTCTACCCTGATGCCTTTGTCGACCACCGTGGCCTGCAGAAAGAACTGCATCCAAGGAGTGATGGTGGTCCCGATGACGGCGATGGTTAGAAAGAGGAACTGTGGGGTTCTATTGTCGGAGTCGAACCGGGGCGCGTATATGCTGCGAAGAACCTCGCCCCAGTCCGGGTGCGCGAGTATGCCGGAGACGACGTACGTAACGTACAGCACCATAAGGGCCATAAAGACTTTTTCGACTACTCTGAACGTCCCTTTGACCACGAGCAGCCATATCACGAACGCGGCGACCGGCACGCTCAGATGCCTTGGGATTCCGAAGACCTCCAGGCTCACCGCGATGCCGGCAAACTCCGCCACGGTGACCCCCAGGTTCGCGATCAGCAAGGTGCCCAGCGCGAACATGGTCCACTTGACCCCGAAGTTCTCCCGAATGAGCTCGCCGAGTCCCTTCTGGGTCACCACCGCCATGCGCGCGCACATCTCCTGAATCATAGCCAGCACGAACGTGATCAGGACGAGTACCCAAAGGAGGTCGTAGCGATACATAGCGCCGGCCTGGGTGTAGGTAATAACCCCGCCGGCGTCGTTGTCCGCAGCCGACGTGATCAATCCCGGCCCAACCACTGCCAAGAACGCAAGCAGCCTGTGACGGCCGAGCCGCCTCATATCGCGCACCTCCTTTCGTGTTCAGGATTTCGGCCCGTAAGTTCGAAGCCGAACGGTCCGCGGGCACAGGCAAGGGTGGATCGGACTCGGCCCCCGGTTCCCCGCCGTCCAATCTCCGCTTCGAACTCCGGGCTTGTCGCCCTCTAATCTCCGCTCTCATCGCCAGATCCTCGGAATACGGCGCCGCCAGTCTTCAGGAAGCACCTCTTCGAGCGCGTCGTCCACGGTCACTATGCCCTTCAGCCTGTTCTCGTCATCAACGACGGGAACCGCCAGCAGGTTGTAGTCCGACAGCGCCTGGACCACTTCCTCCACGGACGCGTCCGTGTGCACGTGGATCACGTTCTCGATCATAAACTCTTCCACAGGCGTGTCGGGCTTCGCCACGATCAAGTCACGCAGCGAGATCACTCCCACTAGGTGGTCGGCGGAGTCCGTTACGTAGATGTAGTAGATCGTCTCCGCGTCCGGTTCGATCTCGCGAATCCTGTCTATGGTCTGCTGGGCGGTGAGGTCCTTGGAGATGGCGACATACTCCGTGGTCATCAGCCCGCCGGCGGTCTTCTCGTCGTACGCCAGGAGCTCTTTGACGTCCTCGGCTTCCTCCGGTTCCATCTCCTCAAGGATGTCTTCCCGGCGCTCCGCGCTGATGTCGCCGAGAACGTCGGCGGCTTCGTCCGGCTCCATCTCCTCCAGGATGTCGGCTGCGAGTTCGTCCTCCAGATTCTCCACGATGGACGCCTGGACCTCAGGGTCCGCCTCCACCAGCACTTCCGCCGCGGTCTCGACGCCGAGGTCCTCTATCACATCCGTGCGCTGGTCAGGGTCGAGCTCGTTGACGATGCGCGCGATGTCCGCCGGGTGAAGCGCCCGCAGCCTGGCGGCCGACACCCGCAGCTTAAGCCTGCCGACCCCTCGCTCAAAAGCCTCGACGTCGTGCCATGCTATGACTTTGGACCTCGGCCTGATCTTGATGACCTTCGCAAGTTTGTCGCACAGGTGCATCAGGCCCATTCTGCGCAGCAGACCCCTGGTGCCGGTGTCGACGCCGACCAGATACAGCCTGCCTCCGGACGGCTCGATCCGGACATCGTTAACGCGCACTACGCGGTAATCGTGCACGTCCACGATCTGTTTATCCATTACGTTGTGCGCCAGCAAGAGGTCCTGGTCCGTGAGTTCGTACTCCTCGACCTTGTCCACGGGAACCGCCAGTGAGAAGCGCTCCGTCTCGGGATCGTAGTTGAAGCACTGCCACGCGATGTCCCTAGTGCGCTTTCTGCTTACCCGCACCACCACCGCCGATATCACCGGCAGGTGCGGCGCCGGCGAGGCGACAAGGTCCGCCAGCTTACCCAGCTCGCGGCCGTCCGGGTCCCTGATCACCTGTCCGAGCACGTATGAAAGATACATCGCGCTATACTTTACCCCGCTTCGGAGGCTGATGTCAATCGCGGCGACGCCTTCGCACCGGCGCGGCGCACGCGCGGCCGCCGCAGGCGATTCAGCGCTAACCGCCGGAGGAAACAGCGGGGCGAGCGGCAAAGTGTCTGCACGGCGCAAGCCGGGAGGTGAACAGAGAATGGCGCTTAGACCTACACAGCAGCTCAAGGCGGGCGAGGAGGCTCCCGACTTTACACTCCCCGCGACCGGGGACACGGCGGGCAGGAATCAGCCGCGCAAGACTATTTCGCTCAAGAAGTATCGCGGCAAGAAGAACGTCGTGCTGGCGTTCTTCCCCGCGGCATTTACGCCCGTCTGCACGGCCCAACTGCCCTCGTACGAAGAAAGGATTTCGGAGTTCGAACGGCTCGATGCCCAGGTTTTGGGCATATCGACCGACAACATTCCTTCGATCGACGCGTGGTGCGCCCAGCTCGGCGGACTTTCCTACCCGGTGCTGAGCGACTTCTGGCCGCACGGGTTCGTGGCGCTCAAATATGGTGTCCTGCGCTCGGAAGGCATATGCGAGCGCGCGATATTCGTGGTGGACAAGCAGGGCATCATCCGCTACATCGACATTCACGACATCAACGAGCCGCCGCCGGTGGAGCCGATTCTGGACTGTCTGCGGCAGTTGTAGCCTACAAGACGCTGCGCAGGACCAGGCGGCCGCTCTCCTGCTCGAAGCCGAGCGAGCACAGTATGTCGCCCACGGGACTGTCCACTACCGGTTCGGAGTCCAAGGCCGCGATCTCGACCTTGCGATAGGGTCTGATCGGCCACGGACTGTCCACCAGGTGCACGAGCGCCGACAGCGCAAGTCGGGTTTCTTCGGGTTCCAAACCCGGGCGCAGGCTCAGGGTGCCGCACCTCAGCTCGACGGTGACCGCAGGCGCGCCGCCCAGGAGCACGGCGTAGTTCGAAGGCACGCGATTGACCCTGCCGAAGCCCGTGTCGAACGGCCCTGCGGCGGAAAACAGGTACGCGGGGTCGCAGGAGTTGACAAGGATCGGCCGATCGGCGCCGCTTCTGTGCGCGAGCTCATCAACCGCCTGGGGCAGCCCGAACTGTGCGCCCGCCAGCCCCTCGACGAAGTAGCCGCGCTCGATCTCGCCTGCCAGCTCCATCCGCTGGTAGACTCTGTAAAGATCGCGCCAGGCGACGTTGGGTTCGCCGGGCCTCTGGACCAGGTCGCGTGCGACGACGCCGTAACGCTCCAGCAGCACGCGCGCCAAGACTTCCACCGACTCCTCTTCTTCGGCCTCGTCCATCCCGCGCGACGACAGCAGCACCCATCGCCCCGGGGTGCGATCAGCCGGCTGAGTGAACGTGCGAGCTATGCGCGAGCGCACGCGGTAGTAATGCCGCCTGTCCGCATGTTGCGATCCTGCCCGCTGCCCGGTGGAGACCACCGGCGGAGTACCCGAACGCAGGACTCCCAGGGAGTCGTGAGTGACTTCTCCGCTCCACACCAGTTCCCAAAGTGCACGCTGCACGACGCGAGAATCCAGGCCAGTGTCGATCACGATGTCGATCAGAAAACAGGCGCCGCGCTCCTGCAAACAGCGGCGGACAGCGTCTCGTTCGGGCGACGGCAGAAACTCGGGGGCCGGGCCTCGGAGCAGCGGAAACAGCGCCTCGAAGTTTTCCCTCGCGACGAACGCCAGGCTGCCGGGCTTCTCGGGATCCGAGGAGCGGCCCACCCAGACGTACTCCGCCGATAACCCGGGACCGTCGACATAATCCGTCCTGAAGTCGGACAGCCTGCGCGCTAGGATATCCGGCTCCCACACCGGATACGGGAGCCAAAAGCCCTGGAGCCGACTGAGGACCGACCGCACACCCTCCGGGCCGTGCGCTCGGAAGTCCGGGTGCAGCCGCTGCCGACGCAGCAGGAAGTCCGAGTATTGCTGCGGCGAAACCCGTTCCGCCCGCGCCTTCTGGGCGGCAAGGGTGCGGCGGTAGATAATCTCGAGGTTCGCGGGACTGGTCCATCGAGGCGCGCCGGTGTCCGGCGACGGCGGTATTTCCACGAGCGCCCCGTTCGCGGACTTGTCCCTTACAAACGCCTCCACCGTTTCGGTCGGGAAACCGTAGTCAGCCGCGATTTCGCCTGGGACGACAACCGCCCTGTTCGCTATGTGGCGCTCCAATATGGATGCAGCCGCAGGCTCTTCTTCGATGGGGGCGCAGACTTCCCGACTCGCGCGATTGCAGAAAGCCCGGAATGCCAGGTACTGCTCCAGATAGTCGTCGGCGACCAGGCGGCGCGGGCGGCGAGCGCCGGGCAGCGTAACGCGCACCAATCTGCCTTCCTCCAGCAGGGCGGAGACGAACTGCGGGTCGGTCGTTCGAGATTCCGCGTCGTCCTCGGGAATGTCTCCCAGGCGGCGGACCAACTCGTAAAGCTCCTCGGCCGTCCGCGCCCGGCTGCGCCCGCCGATGCCCTGCAGCCGGTTGTCGAGGTTGATGATAGCCTGCTCGTCCAGCGCGCGACCAATCTTGCCGCCGGTGAGTTCGTCGACAAGTCGGCGCTCGAGCGGAGCATGCTTGCGCTGAGCGCCCGCTTTCGGCTCGTCCCACTCATACTGATAGATCGCCTGAAAATCGAAGAGCATGCTCGATGCGAACGGCGAAGGCGTCTGCCGCTCGATGCGGCTCAGTTCGATCTCGCCGGACTGAATCCGCGATAGAATGTCCTCGAGCTCGTCGAGTTCCAGATAGTCCTGCAGGCACTCGCGAAAAGTTTCGACCACGATCGGGAACCCGTCGAACGAGCGCGCGATGGCAAGCAGGTCCTTGGCCTTCAGCCGCTGCAGCCAGAGCGGCGTGCGCCTCCCCGGACCCGCCCCAGGCAGCAGAAGCGCCCTTGCCGCGTTCTGCCTGAACCTCAGGCCGAAAAGCGCGGTGTTCGGCAGGTCCTCTGAGATGAGGTCGAAGGCCAGCCGGGGAGTAAGCCTGCGCAGCAGGTCATGCCCAGCCGGGATGTCGCCCTCCGGCAGCCTCACGAGCACCCCGTTGTCGCCGGAGACCGTCTCAGGTTCGATCCCAAGCTCGTTCTTGATGAGCGCGGTGAGCGCTATTCTCAGTGCCTGGTGAACCCGTCCCCCGAATACGCTGAGTACGGCCAGCCGAGCGGCGCCGACCTCGTCGGGAAACGTTTCCAGCACGATTCGCTTGTCGGTCGGCAGCCCTGACTCGCCCGCGGCGCCGACTTGGGCCCGGACGAACTCGCACAGGCTCCGGGCCGCGCGTTCGTCCACGGGTAGCGTTCGGACAGCCCACTCATAAGCCCCGTCGCCTTTTTCCGCGATTATCCGCAGAATCTCGCCCATCCTGCGGCCGGTGCGTGCCGATCTCGGCACGTTCTCGCCCCTCCAAAACGGCATTCGCGCCTGATAGGGCGAGCCACGACCGACCAGTACCCTGTCCGCCTCTATCTTTAGTATCTTCCAGTTGTGCGTGCCCAGCGAAAACGTGTCTCCCTCGCGTGACTCGTAGACGAACTCTTCATCCAGCTCGCCCAGCTTGAGGTTCGCTTCCGCGAGGTACACGCCGTACTCCCCCGTATCGGGAATGGCCCCGCCGTTTGCGATCACGAGCCTCTGCGAGCCCGGGAGCGGTGAGACGCGGCCGGTGATCCGATCCAAGGACACCCGCGGCTTGAGGTCCCTGAAAAGCTTGGAGGGATACCTGCCCGACACAAGCTGGAGAGTCAGATTGAACGCCTCCTCGGAGAGCTCGTGGAACGAGTAGGTGCGCTTGACGGTTCGGTAGATTTCACGGGCGCTTATCGGCTCCAGCGCGGCCATCGCCACGATCTGCTGCGCCAAGACGTCGAGGCAGTTGCGGGGAACACGCATCGGTTCGACGTCGCCCTCGAGCATGCCGGTCGCTACCGCGACGGACTCGGCGAGGTCGGGGTTGGTCTTGGGAACGATTCTGCCGACGCTGGTTCCCTTGTGCGCGTGGCCGGCCCGGCCTACTCTCTGCAGGCCTCTCGAGATTTCCTTCGGTGATTCCACCTGACAGACCAGATCCACCGCTCCCATGTCGATGCCCAGCTCGAGCGTACCGGTCGCAACGACTCCCCTCAGCGCGCCTTTCTTGAGTGCTTCCTCGGTCCTGCGCCGCAGCGGTGCCGAGACGCTGCCATGATGCGGCTGCACCAGCTCCTCGCCCGCCAGCTCGTTGATCCCCAGAGTAAGCCTCTCCACGACCCTGCGTGTGTTGGCAAAGACGATCGTGGACTTGTGGGACTCCACCATCTCCACAAGCGTGCGGCAGATCGACGGCCAAACCGACCCCTCATCGGGACGGCGAAGGTCGTCGCACGCCGCGACAACCCTCAGGTCCATCTCGCGCTTGATGCCCGCGTCCACGATCTCAACCGGTCTGGGCCGACCGTCGTCGTCGAACCCACCGAGAAACCTGGCCGTCTCCTCGAGCGGTTTCTGCGTCGCCGACAGACCGATCCGCACAGGCGGCACAAGGCAGAGGTTCTCGAGCCTTTCGACGAGCACCGACAGAAACACTCCGCGCTTGTTGGGGCTCAAAGAGTGGATTTCGTCCAAGATCAGGTAACGGACGGTCTCCAAGACTGTGCGAGCGGATGAGGTGAGCATTATGTGGAGCGACTCGGGAGTGGTGATCAGAATATGAGGGGGCCGCTTGATCATCCGCCTGCGTTCTTCCGCAGGCGTATCGCCGGTCCGGACAGCGGTAACGATTTCGGGGAGCGCTATTCCCATCGATGCCGCGGTACGGCGTATCTCGCGAAGGGGTTCGGACAGATTTCGTTCGATGTCGTAGTTGAGGGCCTTGAGCGGGGAGACGTAGAGTATCTGGACACCCTTGTGAGCCTTGGCGCGTTCCTCATCCCGGGCCGAGCGAAAGGCCTGGATGTCACGTGCCGGCTTTTCGCTCCGCTCGGAACTGTGAGGAGCGGGCAGAGCGCCGGCCCCTAGGTCGCACAGCAGGCGATTGATCCCGGCAAGGAACGCGGCCAGAGTCTTGCCGGACCCGGTCGGCGCAAGTATCAGCGTGTTCGCGCCTCGGCTGATGAGCGGCCAACCGCGCTTCTGAGGCTCCGTCGGCTCCCCGAACTTTTCCCGGAACCAACGAGTAATAGCGGGGTGGAAGTCTTCCGGCAGATCCGCGGGCATAAACATATTATACTGCGGCCGCGTGGCTTGGCGCCGCATGAACGGGCGCACCCCTTCGCTCAAGGATACGTTCCAGGACAGCGGAACCGCTTTCTACCACTAGGCCGTTGCGATAGGAACGGAATCCAGCGTTTTCGCCTGTCTGCGGCTCCTCAACTGAGCACGCAGACGGGCGAGAACGCGGCCAATTGTGCTCTATCGCAACAAGCTCTCTACCAACATCTTGCTTGACGGCTGCGCCCGATTTAGGCTAAGGTAGTGTTACCGGAAGCGTGCCGGCTCGTCTGAAACTAGAGTCACAATACTTGCGAGGAGACTTGCCCCATTTCGTGCATCGGACAGAACTTCGAACTGCCCTACATTCCGTGCTCCGCTGCCCGGCGTCGGCCTGCGAACATGTCCCGGCCGTCTTGATGGCGCTGCTGGTCCTTACCGTCCCCGTCTGCGCCGCTGACCCGCCCGCGGCTGTTGCTGCAGATCCGTCCGCGGTGGCGGCTGACTCCGCGGCCAAGACCCAGGCACCCGCCCCCCCAGGCAAAGCCAAGCCCGCCGCCGGGTCCGCGCCCAAAAAGACGAAAAGTGCCACCGCCACCGAGTTCGAAATAAGCGCCTACACCTCCGAGATCGCGGATCAAATGAACGGACGAGTGAATCTGAGCCGCACTAACTCTACAAACAGGTCCTGGCTCCGAACCGGCTACGGTTTATCGAGAAGCCGCACATTCTCGAAGAGCAAGGTGAACGAGACGGAATTGCGCACCCTGAACGTGGACGCCGGCTTCAGACGGGGCGGTCGGAAGAGTTATCGGTTTGTGCAGGCAGTCGCCAACGTGCGTACGAGAAGGCCCAACCAGAAAGGCTATCCGGGGAGGTCGGGTTATAGGATGCTCTCGGCAGGTGTAGGCACGAGTGTTTTTCCGGTCCTCGACCTTGAGGTGGCCCTGGCGAGCGTGAATCGGATCAACAGACAGGGCGCGACCGAGCATATGGTGACGCCGGTGTACACTTTCGCGCTGAAGGCGCCCGTGACCAGCTCCGCCACGCTCGACGGCGATCTGCGGCTCGTGAAGCCGTTCACCGACGATCCGTTGGTTGATCTGCGCCTGAACCTCACCTACAAGCTTACCCCGGCTTTGAGCCTCAGGCTGACATACCTGGCCAACAACTTGCTGAACAACTTGTTGATCCCGGTTTCATCCAGGCCGGAGACCGAATGGGACAAGTCTTTCAGGATCTCGCTGGTGTTCGGGCGCGCACCCAGGTGAGGATGCCCCTCCTATCGGCACTCTCGACGGCGCTCGCCGGAGCGGGAGCGCGGCCGGCACGTGCTGGACGCCCGTCGCGCGGGGTGCTTAGTCGCTTACATCTACGCCCTCGGCCAGCCTGAGCATATCGCGCTGCGGCTCGGTTTCGTCCGAGGGACATTCAGCGCACGACAATATGTGTGCCCACTTCACGAAGCACGTAAGGCTCACAACTACCGCCAGCGCCATTATCGCGACGGCCAGTCCGATCTTCACGTAGTCCGGCTGCGGGCCTCGCCAAAGCTTGGCGGTGAATTGGACGCCGGAGGTCATCACCGTGACGGCCATGTACGCGTACGGTAGGAACGTCGTCAGCGCATAGACGCGTTTTGCGGAACGCCGCAGTAGGTAAGTGGTGCCGATGGCGAGGGCGATGACGCCGAGCAGTCCGTTGGCCAGCCCCAGCATCGGCCACAGGGTGGCGATGGTACCGCCTCTGAGCAGGTAGTACCACGAGGCCGTAACTGCGAAGCTGGTGAAGATCACGCCCGGCAGCCACGTCCCGCTTCCGAAGGGCTTGTAGAGCGGGCTGAGTATCTCCTGCAGGATGAACCGCGCTACGCGCGTGCCTGTGTCGATGGTCGTAAGGATGAAGAGCGCCTCGAACATGATCGCGAAGTGGTACCAGTAGCTCACCATCCCCTTCATCCCGGGCAGACTTCTGAAAACTCTTGCCATTCCGACAGCCAGAGTAACCGCCCCGCCGGTGCGTCCGATGAGCGAACTTTCGCCCACTTCGCGAGCCAGCCGACTCAGGTCGCCGGCGGTCGCGGCGGATATATGAAACTTAGTGGGGTCGGCGTTGATTGCGAAGTAGTGGTCTCGGCTCAGTATGCACGCGGCGATTAGGGCGAGCATGGCGACGAAGCCCTCCACAAGCATCGCGCCGTAGCCTATGGGCAGCATGTCCTTTTCGCTGGAGATCATCTTGGGGGTTGTGCCCGAGCCGATCAGCGCGTGAAAGCCGGAGATTGCGCCGCAGGCTATCGTCAGGCACACATAGGGCCACACGGGCCCGGGTATGACCGGACCACCGCCGAGGTAGCGCGTGGTCGGCGTCATCTTCAAGTCTGGGTGGACGAGTGCGATCCCAACGGCCAGCAGGGCGACGGTCCCCAGCTTCATGTAGGTGGAAAGGTAGTCGCGCGGACACAGCAGCATCCACACCGGCAGGACGGCTGCTATGAACCCGTAGCTCGCCAGCGCGATCTGAAGCGAAGCGGGGGCCAACCTGAACCAACCCGCTATGCTGCTGTGCGCAACCGGATTCCCCGCCACGACTCCGATGAGCAGCAGAACCACCCCGATGGCCGACGCCTCGGCCACCCTGCCCGGTCTGAGTCGATACATCCACTGACCCATCAGGAATGCGATCGGGATTGTGCAGGCGATTGTGAACACACCCCATGCGCTCTCGGAGAGCGCATTGACCACCACGGCCGCCAACCCCGCGAGCGCCACCACCAGCACGAATATCACGGCGAACGTCGTGCACCAAGCCGCTGTCGGTCCGAGAAACCGCTCCGCGATCCTGGATATGGAGTGCCCTTTGTGGCGCACGGATGCGTGGAGAATGATATAATCCTGCACCGCACCGGCAAAAACGGACCCTATCAATATCCATAGGGCGCCCGGCAGATAGCCGTACTGGGCGGCGAGCACCGGGCCTACAAGCGGCCCGGCTCCGGCGATGGCGGCGAAATGGTGACCGAAGAGCACCCACTTGTTGGTCGGGTGATAGTCCTTGCCGTCGCGAAACTCGTGGGCCGGCGTGGGCCTGTCGGCGTTGACAACCGCCACCTTGGCCGCCAAGAAGGCTCCGTAGTACCTGTAAGCCAGCGCGAGCGCGCAGATGCCGATTGTAAGCAGCGTCAGGGAGTTCATACGATCCTCTGCCAATTCGGTGAACTGAAAAAGATTATCCTACCACGCTTGGGATCTGTCAACCGAACGCCAAGCGCGAGCCGGATTAGTTACCCGGCGACGTCAGCCGGAGCGAAATGAATGGTCTCCGCGTTTGACCCAGATTCCTCGCCGCGGTGGGAATGGCGTGTTCGGGCGTCAGGGCGGCCTGTTTGGACGGTTGGATT
>Ga0068707_1003078_pt1 | contig 11694 bp, 7 predicted proteins | sample YNPNPMetaG_FD_66600 | JGI IMG/M metagenome (GOLD analysis project Ga0068707, IMG submission 66600) | Anoxygenic and chlorotrophic microbial mat microbial communities from Yellowstone National Park, USA - YNP NP MetaG | ecosystem: Environmental > Aquatic > Thermal springs > Hot (42-90C) >... | reverse complement strand
AACTCACCGATCTCGAGGCCCTCAAAGCGCAGGGGTACGATCTCGCCTCCATCGCTGCAACCCTCGTGCAGCTCTATCTAAAGTTGGTCTTTGACCATGGCATCTTTCACGCCGATCCCCATCCGGCCAATATCCTCGTCTGCGGCGACAAGATCGGCCTGGTGGATTTTGGTGTGGTGGGTTACCTCACGCCACGGATCAAGGAGGACCTGGGGGATCTGCTCTATGCCTTGGTGCAGCAGAACGCCGATGATATGGTGCACATCATCTCCCGCATGGGGGCGATGGATCCCGGCGCCAATCGCGACGGCCTGCGGCGTGACCTGCGCCGCTTGATCGTGCGCTACTATGCCGCTTCCTTGGAAAGCCTGCCCATGGCCGAGTTCCTGGGCGACCTGATGAGCGTGGCCTTTAAGCATCGCGTGCGCCTGCCGCCGGACCTGGCGCTTTTGGCCCGCACCATCGTCGTCTTGGAGGGGGTGGCGTTGGCCCTGGATCCCTCTTTTGTCTTGACCAAATATCTGGAGCCCTTTGTGGCGCGGTTGATTCGCGAGCGCTTTTCCCTCAAACGCACGGCCGTGGAGGCGGCGGCCCTGTTCCACGAGGTGGAGGCCTTGCTCCAGGTGCTCCCCCGCCGGCTGGATAGCATCTCCGATCAGCTTGAGCGCGGCGAGATGACCCTCGGTGTCGAGGTGCATCAATTGCAGCAGGCCATGCGCAAGTTGGATGCCGTGGGTAACCGCATCGCCTTTAGCGTGATCGTGGCGGCCATCGTCATCGGCTCAGCGCTCATCCTGTTGGGCGGAGAGGGAGCGGCCGTGTTCCGCGTGCCCTTTACCAGCATCACCCTGCCCATCCCTCAGATCGGGTTCCTCGTCTCTGCCCTGTTGGGCGGGTGGTTGCTCTTTTCCATCGTGCGCTCCAAGGGGCTCTGAGGCCGCCTCGGCCCCTGAGACAAACATATCCTTACAAGCGAGGTGAAAAAGCACCCATGAAAGTGATGGTGACAGGCGGGGCCGGTTTCATCGGCTCTCACGTGGTGGATGCCTGCCTAGAGGCGGGCCACGATGTCTGCGTCGTGGATGATCTCTCCACAGGCAAACGGGAGAATGTCCATCCCAAGGCCAAGTTGTATGTCGCGGATCTCCGCGCCGAGCCGGCCCTCCGTGAGGTGTTCGCCCAGGAGCGACCGGAGGCCATCTGCCACCTGGCGGCCAAGGCCAATGTGCGCGAATCCATGGTCAAACCGGTGCTTTATGCCCAGGTCAACGTGTTGGGCTCCCTGATCCTGCTGGAGCTGGCGCGGGAATACGGCTGCCGCAAGATCGTTTACGCCTCCACCGGCGGGGCGGTCTATGGCGAACCCGAATATTTGCCGGTGGATGAATCTCATCCCATCAACCCGCTGGATCCCTATGGGGCCAGCAAGCACCATGTGGAACATTACTTGTTCATCTATCGCAAGCACTATGGCTTGGATTTCACCTCTCTGCGCTATCCCAATGTGTATGGGCCGCGCCAAGACCCCTACGGCGAGGCCGGCGTGGTGGCCATCTGGACGGCACAGATGCTGAACGACGGCGCGCCGGTGATCAACGGTTCCGGCGAGCAGGAGCGAGATTTTGTCTATGTGGGGGATATCGCCCGGGCCAACGTCCTGGCGCTGACCCGGGGCAGCGGCGAGATCCTGAACCTGGGGTCGGGCATCGGCACCTCCATCAACGACCTCTTTGTCCAACTACGGGAGATCACCGGTTGCGATTGCCCCGAGATCCACGGGCCGGCCAAAGCGGGCGAGGTTTTCAAGATCTACCTCAACGCCCGCAAAGCCCAGGAGGTGCTTGGCTGGAAGCCCGAGGTCTCGCTGCGCGAGGGTTTGGAGAGGACCGTGGCCTATTTTCGCGCGTTGAGGCGGCCTTAGCCATCGCGGACTCGGCAATGAGGCCTGCGCGCACGCCCAAGGTCAGGGCGGGCGCCAGGCCCAATGGAGCGCACCACCATGGACGACCTGCGTGAGCCGTCGCCATTGCCGGAGGAGACTCCCTCCTCCGCCAAGGGGGAAGCCCCCTCGGTGGAGGAGGCTTTGGCGCGCCTGGGCCAGGCGCTGCACGTGGCCGACGGTCAGCAGATCGTCCATGTGGAGGTTTTGCCCGCCTCGCCTCCGTGCTATGCCGATCCCTCGCCCCCTTTGCCCGACCCTTTGCGCCAGGGTCTGGAGCGCATGGGCATCCCTCGGCTCTACAGCCATCAGGTGGAGGCGTTGGAGCGGGTCCGCCGGGGCGAGAACGTGGTCGTGGTTACCGGCACCTCCAGCGGCAAGACCCTCTGCTACAACCTGCCCATCCTGGAGCGAATCCTCCAAGATCGCACGACCCATGCCCTGTACCTCTATCCCGTCAATGCCCTGATCAACGACCAGCTCAAGGGGCTCTTCCGGCTCAACCTGGCCTTGGGCAAGCAGGCGGTGGGGATCGCCCGTTACACCGGCGCCCTCAACAGCGAACAACGCCAGCTCGCCCGCGCCCGCAGTCCCCATATCTGGCTCACCAACCCAGAGATGCTGCATCTCAGCTTCCTCCTCTGGCACCAAAACTGGGAGGAGCTCTGGCGCAACTTGCGCTTTATCGTCCTTGACGAAGTGCACACCTACCGTGGCGTCTTTGGCGCCAACATGGCCCATCTGTTGCGCCGGGTGTTGCGCATGGCGGCCCATTATGGCGCCTCGCCCCAATTCATCTGCTGCTCGGCCACCATCGCCAACCCCCGCGCACTGGCCGAGACCCTCACCGGGCGACCCTTCACGGTGGTGGATCGCGACGGCGCCGGCAAGGGGCGCAGGTTCTTTGTCCTGTGGAACCCGCCCCTACAAGGCGAGCAAGGCGCCAACCTGCGGCGCTCCTACGCCGAGGAAGCGGTGGATCTCCTCTTGCACTGCGTGCGCCTGGGCTACAACACCATCGTCTTTGCCCGGGCCCGCAGCCTCACCGAGCGCATGCTGCGCCTGGGCCGCAACGTCGAGGCGCGCTTGGCCGAACGCATCAGCTCGTATCGCGCCGGGTATTTGGCCGAGGAACGGGAAGAGATCGAGGGGAAACTGAAAACCGGCGTCCTCCAGGGGATCATCACCACCAACGCCCTGGAACTGGGGATCGACATCGGCGGGCTGGACGCGGCCATCATCGCCGGCTATCCGGGCACCATCATGTCCACCTGGCAACAGGCCGGCCGGGCCGGGCGCAGGGGGCGCGATGCCCTGATCCTCTTGGTGGCCTCGCAGAACCCCTTGGATCAATATTATGTCAATCATCCCCGCGAGTTCTTTGCCCAGCCCCACGAGCTGGCCATCGTGGACCTGAACAATCAGACCATCCTGCTCAAACACCTCCTGTGCGCGGCCCGGGAGCTTCCCCTCCTGCCCGCCGAGATCGCCGCCCTGCCTCCGGCCATGGGCGAACTCATCGCCGAACTGCGCCAAGAGGGGCTGCTCGTGCCCGCCACCTTGCCGGAGGGCGAGGAGGGGCTGACCTATCCCCCCAATCGTCGGGAGATCCACCTTGAGGTGGCCCTGCGTTCGGCCAGCCACGAGACCTACCGCATCCTCGACGAGAACCGCAACGAGGTGGGCACCATCGAGCCGCCCAACGTCTTTCGCGAGGCCCATCCCGGCGCCATCTATCAGCACGGCGGCGATGATTACCGCGTGGTCTTGCTCGACCGCAAACAAAAGATCGTCCATGTCCGCGAAGAACAGGCGCCCCATTACACCCGGGCCAGCAGCACGTTGAGCCTCAAGCTCGAGGAGGTGTACGCCACGCGGGAGCAAACCCTGGGCAACCTGTCCTTCACCGTGGCCCTGGGCGATGTGCTGGTGGAGGAGACCATCCGCGGCTACCAGGAGTTGCGCCTGGGGAGCGACGAGCTGGTGAAAAAGGTCAACCTGGATTATCCCTTGGTGCTGCGCCTGCACACCACCGCCATGTGGTGTGTGATCCCCAAAGGATTGGCGGCGGTGGCGGCCCAGGCGGCCCAGGCGACATCTCCAGAGGAGGAGGACAAGGGCGAGAATACACCCTTGGCCGAGGGGCTCCACGCCATGCAGCACCTGCTGACGGGGGTACTCCCCCTCCTGGTGATGTGCGACCGGCGAGATATTGATGGCTTTTACCATGTGGCCCATCCCGACCTGGGCCTGCCGGCGGTTTTTGTCTATGACGCCTATGAGGGAGGCATCGGCCTGGCGGAGGTGGCCTACCAGCGCATCACGGAGCTCTTGCGCCTGGCCTACGACACGGTGGCGGGTTGCCGTTGCCAGGCCGGGTGCCCCTCGTGCATTCAATCGGGCGTCTGCCGCTTGCGGAACGAAGCATTGAACAAGGCGGCAGCCAAGGCCATCCTGGCCCGGCTCACGGGCGTGGAGGCGGTCCCGGACATCTTGCGGGAGGAGGTACCAGCGTATGCTGCGCCGGCAGAAGGCGCCCCCGGCGCGCCGCTGGCCGCGAGGACGGGCTTGAGCGCGCGTCGGGCCCTGGCAGAGCTACTGGAACGCACCCGGCGCGCCGAGATTTTCGATCGGGTGGCCTTTGCTGCCCAAGCGCCGCCGGAACCCCGGTTCGCCCCAGGGGATGTGGTGGAGCAATCCCCCTATGGCCGAGGCGTCGTCCTCTCCTCGCGCATCGAGGGTCAGCGGGAGATCGTCCAAGTGCGCTTTTGGCGACGCAACCTGGTGAAGGAGCTGGATGCATCCAAGACCCTGTTGCGCAAGGTGAGCTAGCGGTCCGGCACCGCCTTGGGGCGCCCTCCGGCCAGCCAGATGGCCACCAACAGGAGCGCCAGGCCGGCCCCATCGAACCGGATAAAGCGCATGGCCGTCTCGCGCAGCGCCTCGTGGCCCGGAGGCAAACCCCAGAGCAACAGACTTTCCCCCAAGAGGCCGATGGCCTGCATGACCGTTGCCTCCCCAAGGGAGACGCGCCGACGGACGGGGTGCCAGGCGGCCACGGCATAGGGCACGTTCCACATCACAAAGAGCACCCCGAACCCGCGCACCACCGCCTCGCCTGCGGCCCCTTGCACCTCGAAACCGGCCGCGTAGCGCTGGGGCGCCCACAAAAAGGCCAGGGCACATTCCAAGTTCACCAATAACACCAACCCCACCAGCAGGCGGGCGGCCCATAATCTCCCCGATGGATGAAAAAGGCTGTTCGGCATAGGCGCCACTCCTTGCAGATTGTACCCGGCAGGTCTAGCTCCCTTGACGCCATCTGGGCGCCATGATATAGTGCTTGCTCAATACAGGCAACCGGCACATTGTGATGAGGAGGGATCACCGTGAGCAAGGAAAGGTACACCATCGGCATTGATTTCGGCACCGAATCGGCCCGCACCGTGTTGGTGGACCTGGCCGATGGCCGCGAGGTGGCCGCGGCCGTGTATCCTTACCCCGATGGCGTCATTGATGAAAAACTGCCCGGCACCGACATTCGCCTGGAGCCGGATTGGGCGCTGCAGAACCCGGCGGATTATGTCCAAGCGGTCAAGGTGACCATCCCGCAAGTGCTCAAGGAGAGTGGGGTTGCCCCGGAGCAGGTCATCGGCATCGGCATTGATTTCACCGCCTGCACCATGTTGCCCACCAAGGCCGATGGCACGCCCCTCTGTGCTTTGGCGGAATATCGCCGCCGGCCCCACGCTTGGGTCAAGCTATGGAAGCACCACGCCGCCCAGCCGGAGGCCAACCGCATCAACGAGGTGGCCCGGGAGCGCGGCGAGGGCTGGCTCCAGCGCTACGGCGGCAAGATCTCTTCCGAATGGTTCTTCCCCAAGGCGCTGCAGATCCTCAACGAGGACCCCGAGATCTATGACGCGGCCGACCGTCTCATCGAGGCCGCCGATTGGATCGTCTGGCAATTGACCGGCGTGGAGACGCGCAACTCGTGCACCGCCGGCTATAAAGCCATCTGGAGCAAGCGCGAGGGCTTTCCCAGCCCCGAATTTTTCGCCGCTTTGCACCCCAGGATGCGCCACATCGTCAGCGAGAAAATGTCCACCCAGATCATGCCCTTGGGCCAGCGCGCCGGCGGGCTAACGCCCCAGATGGCCGCCGCCACCGGGTTGCGGCCGGGCACGGCGGTGGCGGTGGCCAACGTGGATGCCCATGTCTCCGTCCCCGCGGCCACGGTGGTGGAGACGGGGCGGATGGTGATGATCATGGGCACCTCCACCTGCCACATGGTCCTGGGCGATGAGCAAAAGATCGTCCCCGGCATGTGCGGCGTGGTGGAGGATGGCATCCTGCCCGGATTTTTCGGCTACGAGGCCGGCCAATCTTGCGTGGGCGACCATTTCGCTTGGTTCGTGGAGCATTGTGTCCCCCTGCCCTACCAGGCGGAGGCCGAGGGAGCCGGCCTGAACCTGCATCAGCTCCTGGAGAAAAAGGCCGCCGCCCTGCGGCCAGGGGAATCGGGCCTTTTGGCCCTGGATTGGTGGAACGGCAACCGCTCGGTGTTGGTGGATGTGGACCTCACCGGGCTGCTTTTGGGGGCCACCTTGGCCACCAAGCCGGAGGAGATCTATCGCGCCCTCATCGAAGCCACGGCCTATGGCACGCGGATCATCATCGAGACCTTTGAAGCCAGCGGCGTGGCCGTGAACGAGCTGGTGGCGGCCGGGGGGCTGCCGGAGCGCAACAAGCTGCTCATGCAGATCTATGCCGATGTCACCGGGCGCGAGATCAAAGTGGCAGGGACCAGCCAGGCGGGATCCTTGGGCTCAGCCATGTTCGGGGCGGTGGCGGCGGGGGCGGCGGCCGGCGGGTACGACACCATCCAGCAGGCCGCGGCCAAGATGGCCCACCTGAAGGATGAGGTGTATCGTCCCATCCCCGCAAACAAGCGGGTGTACGACCAGCTCTACGCCGAATATGTGATCTTGCACGACTATTTCGGCCGCGGCGCCAACGACGTGATGAAACGCCTGAAGGCCATCAAGGTCGCCGCGCGCCAAGGGTAATGGGTGCTCAGAGCACCGAGACGGGGTCCACATCCACCTGCCATCCCAGGGGCAAGGTCATATCGCGCAACAGGACGGCGGGATCCTGGCCGCGGATCAAGATCTGCCAGCGCGCTTTGCCCCGGAGCTGGGCAAAAAAAGCCGGCGCCGGGCCAATGAGCTGCACGTAAGGCAGGCCCAAGCGGGCGATCTTCAGGGTCAATTGGCGGTGGAGGCGTTCCGCCTCTTGTTGCGCCTTTTCGGCCTTGGGGTGGGCGTACACCAGCTGGATGAGCCGGCTGAAGGGCGGGTAGCCATGCTCGCGGCGGAAGGCCAGCTCGCGCTCATAGAACGCGGCATAGTCATGGCGGCTGGCCGCCTGGATGACGGGATGGTGGGGCGCGTAAGTCTGGATGATCACCTTGCCCCCCAGGATGCTGCGGCCGGCGCGGCCGGCCACTTGGGTCAGTAGCTGGAAGGTCCGCTCGCCGGCCCGCAGATCGGGGAGGTTGAGGGTAATATCGGCGGCGATGACCCCCACCAACGTCACCCGTGGCAGATCCAACCCCTTGGCGATCATCTGGGTGCCCACCATGATATCGGCCTCGCCGCGGATGAATTGCTCCAAGAGCTTTTCGTGGTCTTCCTTACCCCTGGTGGTATCCAGGTCCCAGCGCACCACCCGTGCCTGGGGATAGCGCTCTCGCACCAGCTCCTCCACCCGCTCGGTGCCGCTGCCAAAGAGCCTGATCCGCCCGCTCCAGCAACTGGGACATTGCGGGGGCAAAAAGGTTTTGTAATTGCAATGGTGGCAGATCAAATCGTCCACGCCGGCATGGTAGGTGAGGGGCAGATCGCAACGGGGACATTTGAGCACGTGGCCGCAATCCCGGCAAAGGATGAAGGTGGCCGTGCCCCGGCGGTTGAGGAAAAGGATGATCTGCTCACCGGCGGCCAGGGCCACGGTGATGGCCTCCTGGAGGGCGCGGCTAAAGATGGTCCTGTTCCCCGCACGCAGCTCGGCGCGCATATCCACCACCTCCACCGGCGGGAGCTCCGCATACAGGGCCTCCCCCGTCTCGGCGGCCGCGGTGTAGTGACCGGCGGGCCGGGCCAAGCCTTCCGCCTGTTCGGCCAACGCTTGGCGATGCCCCATGATGCGCTGCGGCAGGCGCAGCAAGACGTATTCCCCTTGCTCGGCACGATAGGTCGATTCCAACATCGGCGTGGCGCTGCCCAGGATACAGGTGGCTCCGCTCCATTGGGCCAGGCGCACAGCCACCTCCCGGGCGTGGTAGCGGGGCGTCTTTTCCTGCTTGTAGGAGGGTTCGTGCTCCTCATCCACCACCACCAGGCCCAGGTTTTGCACCGGGGCAAAGATGGCCGAACGCGAGCCCACCACCAGGCGCAGCTCCCCCGCGCGGATGCGCCGCCACTGGTCGTAGCGTTCCCCCGGCGAAAGATGGCTATGCAGCACAGCGATGGTGCCGGGGAAACGCGCGCCAAAGCGGCGAATCGTCTGGGGGGTGAGGGCGATCTCGGGCACCAAGACGATGGCGCCGCGTCCTTGTTCCAAGACACGCTGCACGGCGCGGAGATAGATCTCGGTCTTGCCGCTGCCCGTCACCCCTTGCAAGAGAAAGGGACGGCCGGCGGGGGATTCCAGATCGGCGGCGATGGCGCGCCACGCCGCCTCTTGCTCCGGCGTGAGGACCGGCGGGATGACGGGCACAAAGGCGCGCCCTTGCAACGGATCGCGCCAGACCTGCCTTTGGCCCAGCTCCACCAAGCCTTGAGCTGCCAAGCTACGGAATGCCTCCGTGGGCACGCCGGCCTCGGCGGCCACCTCGGCCAGGGGCAGCCAGGCGTGGGCGCCGGGCCGCTGCCGGAGGTATTCCCAAGCCCGTTGCAGCTTGGTGGCCCGGGCGCCCCAAGAGGGTTCCGGTGCCTCCGGGTTGAGCCGCACCACGGGGATGCATTTGGGCCGCACCGTGGGGGGGCGGATCTCGGCCTGCTTGCTGGCCCAGCCGTGGGCCACTAATTGATCCACCACGGAACGCCAGTTGGGCTCCCGGCTCAGGCGGGCGATCTGGGTCAGCGACAGTGCCCCATGTTGCTGCAGCAGGAGCCAGAATTGCCGCTGGAGCGGCGTCGCACCCTCTGGCTCGGCCTCAACGAGGGGACGCACCACCACATCCACCTCTTGGGTGATGCCGGGCGGCAGCATGGTCAAGATCACCCGGTACAGAGGGGCCAAGTAGTAGCTGCTGATCCAGCGCGCCAACCGCAGGTGCACCGGCGAAAGCACCGGCTCCGGCGCGACGATCTGGTCAATATCCTTGGTCTTTTCCACAGGAGATTGGGTGTCTAGCCCCACCACCAACCCTTGGAGGTAACGCGCCCCAAAGGGCACCCAGACCAATTGCCCTATCTGCAGCTCGGAGCGCAACCTCTCTGGCACGGAATAGTGGAACGTACGGATGTATTGGTCCTCGTCTTCCGCGTCCTCGGTGGGGACCTCGGTGGCCGCGGTGACCGCGCGGCGCAGGGAGGTGTGCACCACGACCACGGCGTAAAGGGGCTGCTCGGTGGTGGGAGGCGAGACAGCTTGCTCGTCCATGGCCTCAGACCAGGGCCACCGCGCCATAGCCGACGATATCCGTCGGCGGGGATGAGGGCATCACCTCGTAGCTATTGGTATAGTGCAGCAGGACGCCACGGGTCGCGCCTAGCTCGGCGGCATAGGCGATGGCCGCGGCGATGGCGCCCGCGCCGCAGGCATTGAGGCGCCTCTCCGCCTCGGGGACGATCTCCTCGGCGCGCATCTGCACCACCAAATCCAGCAGACGGGCGTCGTTCTGGCGCAGCCATTCCAGGCCGCGCTGTCCCACGCCGGCGGGGGTGAGGCCAAAGCGCGGGCCGTAATGGGTCAGGTCGCTCGATCCGATGGCCACGGCCTTGCGGCCCAAGGCCTTGACGGCGCGGGCAACGGCCCGCCCCACCCGCTGGGCCTCGGGCAGGGGAGGCATGGAGATGGGCAGGATGGACGCCTCAGGGAAGAGGTATTGCACAAAGGGCACCTGCACCTCGATGGAGTGTTCAGTGGCGTGGGCTTCGGGCCGGTTCACCACCAGCCCCCGGCCCTCCTGGAGGACGGCCTGGGCCAACGCATCGTCTATGGAGATATCGCCCAAAGGGGTGCGCCAGCGACCCTCGCCATAGAGGCTAGCCCCTCTGACGCCCCAACTGTGCACCGCCCCGAACAAGACCACCGTCTGCGGCGGTTCCTGGGCAGCCAGGGCCGCGTAGAGCCGCCCGGCGGTATAGCCTGAAAAGATCCACCCCGCGTGGGGGACCACCCCGCCGCGGATGGGCGGGAGCTTGGGCAATGTGGCGCTCTCGCGCACACAATCCTCCACCTGCCGGCGACATTCGGCCTCATCTGCCGGGTAGAACATGCCGGCTACCGAGGGAAAACGCAGGGGCATAGCGCACCTCCTCCGCCAGGAATGGGCTCCTAGAGCTGCACCGCCTGGCGCGCAACGCGACACTTTTCCGCCTGGATGATGGCCATGATCCGGGCCGCCGTCTGATCCAAGGCCCCCTCATGGTTGACGACCACATAATCAAAGGCGCCGGCACAGCGCAGCTCCGCCAGGGCCATCTCCAGGCGCCGTTGCAACTCCTCGGCGGATTCCGTCCCCCGTTGGCGCAGGCGATGGATCAACACCTCCAACGAAGGCGGCACCAAAAAGATGGTCAGAGCCTGGGGCACCTTTTGCCGCACCGTGGCCGTGCCCTGCACATCCAGACGCATGATCACATCCATCCCGCTGGCCAAAGCCTGGCGCGCCTGGGCCTTGGGCACCCCTTTGTATTGGCCATAGACCCGCGCATACTCCAGGAACTCGTCGGCGGCGATCATCCGCTCGAACTCGGCTGTGCTGAGGAAATGGTAATCTATGCCATTGACCTCAGCGGGGCGGCGGGGCCGGTCGGTGGCGGTGACCACGAAATGAAAGGGATACGCCAATTCGCGCATCCGTCGCACGACACTATCTTTGCCCACCCCGGAAGGCCCCGAGATGATCACCAAGAGCGGCGCGGGATGGAGATACCGCTCGATGAGGGCCATCACCTCGCCGGCCTGGGGCGGGATGATCAATCCATCGGACTGCAACAGATCTGGCTCCCTTGGCTGGGTAAAATGTGCGCAACGCTTGCGATGGGATCAGGTCCATCTCGGCGCTGCGCCAAAAGTTGCGGCTTGCCTTGGCCCGTTGGCCAGGGCGCAGGGTGGATCAGAGCTTGACCAAGCGCTCCACATGCAACACAAACACCACCGCGCCTCCCACCTGCACCTCCACCGGGTTGGGCATATACAGCTCTCCCGGCTCCATCACCGGCGGGAGGGGGTTCACATATTGCGTGCGGGTGTGGCAGTTGCGCTTGATGATCTCCAGCACCTTGGGCACATTGGCCTCATCGGTGCCGATGAGCAGGGTAGCGTTACCCTCGCGCAGAAAACCACCTGTGGTGCTGATCTTGGTTGAAGAAAAGCCGCCATCGCGTAACGCTGTGGTCAGTTGGTCCGCATCGTCGCTATGCACGATGCTGATCAGCAACTTGATCGCCATAACTTTTGCCCCCTTCTTTGCTCCGCAGCCGGCCTCCTGGGTGCGCTTTTGGGCACGAGGCTGCCGGCGG
>Ga0068707_1003076_pt1 | contig 11698 bp, 12 predicted proteins | sample YNPNPMetaG_FD_66600 | JGI IMG/M metagenome (GOLD analysis project Ga0068707, IMG submission 66600) | Anoxygenic and chlorotrophic microbial mat microbial communities from Yellowstone National Park, USA - YNP NP MetaG | ecosystem: Environmental > Aquatic > Thermal springs > Hot (42-90C) >... | reverse complement strand
AGCGTTCAGCCAGGCCTACACCGGGCGGGGCCGATCCCGTCCGTCGCAGGCCGGCCGCGCCCATTCAGCCTCCGCCGGCGTCCGAAGTGCAAAAGAGCCGGCCCCCAGCGCAGGCACAAATCGAAGAGTCGGCGCGTAAGACGTCGGAACTACCCGAGATTTGGAGCGGCATTATCAGTCAAGTTGGCTCCCGCCGACCTTCTCTGGGTGCCACGCTGCGGCACCTGGTGCCGCTTGAACTAACCGGAAGCACGTTGCGGCTAGGTCTGCCCAAGGAGAGTTTCTTCCGGGATCAGATCATGGTTCCCGAAAACCGGGCGCTGGTGGAACAGTGCGCCCGCGAGCTGCTGGGCGGCGGGGTCAAGGTGGTTTTCGAGACCGAATACGACCCGGGCAGGCTTTCGCTGGCCGAATACGAACAGCAGGCGCAGGCCAAGGAGGGTGAAGAGATGCGGCGTCAGGCGCTGGAACACCCGGCGGTGCGCCAAGCCATAGAGATTCTGGGGGCGCAGGTAAAACAAGTCCGTGGCCCACAAGAGGTGAAAAAGTGAGCGAGTTCGATTTTTCGAACTTCGGCCTGCCCTGGCAGAAGATCGGCGAAATGATGAACGAACTTCGCGCCAGGCTAGGCGCCCTGCGGTTAGAAGCGGCCGCTGGTGGAGGCATGGTCACCGCGGTGGCCGACGGTACCGGCCGGATACTCCAAATTCGTTTCGAACCGCAGCTTCTAGAGCACCCTGACCCGGAAATGCTTTCCGATCTTATTGCCGCCGCCGTAAACGCCGTGCAAGAAAAGGCCCGCGCCGCTGCGGCCGAGGCCACCAAACAGCTGATGCCTTTCGATCTGCCCTTTGATCCGGGGCAGCTCTTCTAACCGGAGGGGCTGTGTCCGAAAGTATCGACCGGCTAAAAGCGCTTCTCAAACGCCTGCCCGCCGTGGGTGAAAAAACCGCCGCCCGCATGGTAAACCATATCCTCAATTCTCCCCCGGATTATGGACGGGCCCTGGCCCAGGCCGTTGCCGAAGTAATCGCACGGGTGCGACCCTGCGCCGAATGCGGCAACTTCGCCGAGGAGGAGCTCTGCCCCATTTGCCGCGACCCGGGGCGGGATCGCACCTTGCTGTGCGTAGTGGAAAAGGTAAGCGACCTGCAGGCCATAGAAGCAAGCGGAGCTTACCGCGGGCTCTACCACGTTCTGGGCGGCGTGCTCAGCCCGCTGGAGGGACGCGGCCCAGCCCAGCTCAACATCGAAAAATTGCTGGGGCGCCTGCCCGGTGGATTTCAGGAAGTTATATTGGCCACCGGCGCCAGTGTGGAGGGAGAAGCCACTGCCCTATACCTCAAGGAGAGGCTAGAAAAGTTGGGCCTGGAAATAAGCCGCATCGCCTCCGGCGTGCCGGTGGGTGGGGAGCTAGAGTACATCGACGGCGGAACCCTGGGCCGGGCCCTGAAGGGTCGTCAGCGCATGTGACCAGGCCGGCGCATATCAAGTCTCAACCTTTTCAGCCAGGTGAGCTAACCGCAATACCGGTACAGCCAGGAACGCCACCAGACAGCCACTAATGATCAAGGGCAAACGGTAGCCGAAGCGTTCGCCCAAAGAGCCATAAATAAGCGCCCCGGCGATGTACCCTCCCATGCTCACCGCGGCGATAAAGCCAGTGTGTCCGCCGAGCCGCTGGCGGGGAAAGAGGCGCCAGATGCCTAGATACATGAACATCATCATCACCCCGTCGCCCAGCCCGTGCAGCATGCGAAAGACTACCGACCAGGGCATGCCGGTCGCTGCCAGTAGTGCCTGCCCCGCTCCGGAAAGAATCACCCCGCAAAATAACAATACCGGCAGCGTCCGGTCAGCATCGCTCGGTTCTCTTTCGAACAGCCCGGCGGAAAGTAGAACCGCCAGCATCACACACAGGTATTCGGCGGCCATGTAATAACCGATTCCCGCCATTCCCAGCTTCAAGCCGTCTTTCAGATATAGAGGATAGCAGGTACCCTCCGCTCCCCAGTGCGAACAAAAAAGAAACAACCACAAGGTGAAGAATATCACCCGGCGGTCGCCAAGATCCGCCCGGTAATCGGAAAGACGCGCCCGGCCTACCGCTGTGGGCGACATGAAGCGGGTCGCGATGACCAAAAGCAGCGAAAAAGCGGCGGTAAGTTCCAGCGCCGTCCGGAAGGAGACGCGCGTCAGAAACACCCCGGCCAACAGAGTACCCAGGGCCAGGCCCAGGAATCTGGCTCCGTGATAAAGCCCCAGCCGGCGGGCGACGGGAGAACCAGACGGACTCTTGAGAATTTGCACGTCCAGACTGAGCCGACACAGGTTGTTGGAAAGACTCCAAAGAAAAACCGCCCCCAGCGCAGCGGCAAAGCCCCCGGCCGCGGCCAGAAAGACCAGACCCAGGGCCTGTCCGAACAGCCCCGTCGACAACAGGATCCGACTGGTCACCAGATCGTTGGCCAGGCCGGTTGGAAAAGCACCAAGGAGACCGCAGGCGGCCTGCACTGCCACCAGCAGGCCGATGCGGAAGCCGTCCATGCCCAGCTCGTCGCGGAAAAAAACCGTAAGGAAAAAACCGGTAACCGGGGTAATGAGCATAAACAGAGCCGCCGTCACCACCGGCGGCAGGTCAAGGCGGAAAAGGCCGAATGATTTTTGCCGGTTGGGCATCGTGGCGACAGAATACAATTTTTTCCTCCGCTCGAAAATAAAACCATTGCGTCCCATCGAGACAACTTTGCGCCGCACCAGGATGCAACCTGTCTTTGCACCAGCCGATTACCATATCTTGCGGTAATCCTTCCCAAGATTCATCTGCAGCGCCTTCAGCCCCTTGAAGTGTCTCCCCAAACCAATTCCTAACCGGCTAATCCGGGAACGAACATACTTCAAGGCGCTTGCTTTCCAGGTTTTAGTTGCGCATGATGTCGCCTATGGAAGAAGGCAATAAACTTTTATCCGTGGAAGAAAGCCTGTCCCGCGTTCCGGTACGCCTGGAGGAACTGCTGGGTTTTCGCCTGGAATGCGCCTGCGGGCGGGTGCACTCGGTGGAGCTGGCAGGCGCTTTGGTGGAAAACCGGGTGCTGGAGGAAGCAGTTTGGTGGGCGCGGCGGGCTTCTAGCCGCACCGTAGCCGTGGTTTTCGACGCACGCACTCGTGAAATCGCTGGGGAGCAGCTGGTCACCTGGCTCAGGAAAGATGGGCGTCGGCTGGAGACGGTGCTGGTGCCGGACGCCGCCGACGGCCGACCCCACGCCGATCAGAAAACCGTCGAGCTGGTCCAGAAGGCAATTTCCGGCTGCGACTTTTCTATAGCTGTGGGCGCGGGCACCATCAACGATCTGGTAAAATTGGCCAGTTTCCGGCTGGGTCGTCCTTATTTGGTGGCGGCCACCGCGCCTTCCATGAACGGCTACACCTCGGCCATCGCCGCCATCACCGAAAATGGGCTCAAGAAAACAGTGGAATGCCACCAGCCACTGGCGGTAATCTGCGATCTGGAAATAATCAGCCGCGCTCCTCAGGAAATGATTGCCGCCGGGGTGGGCGACCTCGAATCCAAACCCACCGCCGGCTCGGATTTTCGGTTGGCTCACTGGGTGCGCAGAGAATGGTGGTGCCCGGTTCCCGAAAAGGTGGTGCTGGAGGCCGAAGCTCGGGTGGCTGAGGCCGCGGCCGACATCCGCGGGCGCGATCGCCAGGCGCTGGGGCTGCTATGCCGGGCGCTTTTACTGAGCGGCATTTCCATGAAGCTGGCCGGAAGTTCCGCCCCCGCCTCGGGCGCCGAACACCTCATCAGCCACTACTGGGACATGTGCGCCAGTGGTGAAGGCCGCTCGGAAGGGCTCCACGGTCTGCAAGTAGGGGTAGCCACGCTGGTCAGCTCGGCACTGTACGAAGAAATTCTGCGGCTGGAGCCGGAGCAGATCGACCCGGAAAGTCTGGCGCAGCAGGCGGCTGGCGAGGCCGAACCGGATTTTCGCCGGCTGCACCGGGGATGGGAAAATCAGGCCCGCGAAGAGCTGGCCCGAAAGACCTTGGACCGGGAAGGACTGCGCGCCGAGTTGCGGAGGCTGCGGGACGGCTGGCCGCAACTGGTGGCGTTTTTGCGCGAGAACTTCCGCCCTACGGAACAGATCCGTCAGATTCTCCGCCAGGTCGGCTGTCCGCTTACCGTAGAGGGATTGGGTCTGGGCCGAGAGCAACTGGAGCGGGCCTGGGAGGCGGCGCGCCATATTCGTGCCCGTTTTACCATACTGGATCTGGCCTGGGAGCTGGGGTTGATGAAGCGGCTGAAAGAAGTTGTGCTAGCCAGAAGCGGGGTAGTGAATTTTTAATTTGCCTTGTGCCGGTGAAAAGTGCTAACTATTGGCATCCGTTGTATGGATGAGCATTTTTTACGGGGTAGGCCCCCGAAAGGAGAGGAAACATGGCACAGGAAATTCTGGTAGTAGCGAGCAAAGTAAAGGATTACATCAAGTCCAAAAAAATGATGTCCTCCGGTGATCTGCCCGCGGCGCTATCCGAAGAAATTAAGGCGCTTTTGGACAAGGCCATAAAGCGCTGCAAGGCCAACAAGCGCAGCACCGTTCGCCCTGACGATCTGTAAGCCTTCTCAGAACCGCCGGCCGCGGCCGGGGCCGCTAACATGGATGAGTGGCTGCAGGGTGTACTGGCTTACATCCTGGTGCATGCCGGTGGCTGGTCAGGAGTCCTAATATTTCTTTCTGCTTTTCTGGAATACATTTTTCCGCCCTTTCCCGGCGACGTCATAACCCTACTCGCCGCCTGGCTGGTGGTAAAGGGCGCCTGGAACGTTTGGTTCGCCCTGACGGTGGTAAGTTCGGGAGCGCTGGCCGGGGTGCTGGTGGATTATTTCCTCGGCTGGAAGCTGGCCGGCTGGCTCAATCGGCCTAGGCAAGGGTACCACTGGCTGCCCGGTCCTCAACAGCTGCGCGTTTTCCAGAAAAAATTCCGGCGCTGGGGTTGGTGGCTTATCGCCGCCAACCGCTTCATGCCCGGCATACGGGCCTTTTTTTTCGTTGCCGCCGGCAGCGCCCGCTTGGCGCTTTTCCCGGTGGTCGGTTTGGCGCTTTTATCGGCCCTGGCTTGGAATGGGCTGCTGTTGGGAGTGGGGTACGCCATTGGTACTAATTTCCAGCTCCTGCGCGACTGGCTTGCAAAATACAACATCGCGGCCTGGATAGTTGTTCTGCTTCTTGCCCTGACGCTAATGGTGTATTATATTGTTCGTCGCCGTAGTAAGGCCTTTTCAGGCGGGGCAAATGAAAAGTTTTGAGACAAAAAGAAAAGAAGGTATGCCAGCTCGTAACGAAAGAAGCACCTTACTGGCTGACATAAGCCATGATCTTAAGAGTTACCTTAATCCCATAATCGGTTTTTCGTCGGTCCTGATGCAGGACGATCAGCGGCTAAAAGCCGATCAGCTCAAACATGTCAGGACCATCTACGAAAGCGCCAAGAAGCTTCTGGACCGGATCGACGCGCTGGTGCTACTGCTGCGGCTGGGCGAACAGTACCAACCGGTACAGCAGTTGGTGAATCTAAAGAGCTTGCTCCAGGAGCAGGTCGAGCAGGTTGGGGAGGAAGCACAGGCCCGAAATGTCCGCCTGGGGCTGGTGTGCGAAGAGTCATTGAAAGTGGAGGCCGATCCGGTTCTTCTCGGTCGTGGCCTAAAGGAGCTGCTAGAATACCTGATCGGACGCCTCTCCGGCGGGGAAATAACCATTTCCTGCCGGAAGGAGGACGAAGCAGCCACGGTGACCGTTGGCTGTCCCACGCTTTCGCTTTCATCCAAGGAGGAAGAAAGCTGGCGGGCTTTTTTACAGGCCCCTGACTATCGATCATCCGCGGTCAAGGGAATCGGCCTCTGGTTGGCGCTGGCCCGCCAGGCAGTGGCGCAGGCCAATGGGCGCCTGGAACTTACCGACGAAAACAACTGGAAAATAAGCCTGCCGTTGAAGTAGCCTGAATTATTCTCCTGGTTCGATCCGATCTTTCTCGATCGCCGGGTGGGGCCGGCGCAGACGGCGTAAAAACACCACCACTTCGCGCCCAGGGCCGATCAGGCTGACGGTGAAAATTACCAGGGAAAACATCAGGGCAAAGCCGGTCTTGAAGGCGGCAATTAGCGACAGGGCAGCCAGCAAAATAACGGTCGCGGTAGTCTGCCGTGGAGAGGTTTTCTTGAAAGCCGGGTAATGAATGCCGCTTATCATAAGCGCCGAAAGCACCAGCACCACCACCAGGACCAGGGGGCGCGGGCCGGGCTCGACTATCCCCGCCCGGGCATGCAGCAGTACCAGCGCAGAAATGTTGCCGGCAGCCAGGGGAATGGGCATTCCCAGAAAGTACTTGGAGGTCTTATGAGCGGCGGCCAAGACGTTGAAACGTGCCAGGCGTAGCGCCCCGCACACGCAAAAGACAAAGGCCGCGGCCAGCCCAGCCACGCCAAAACCTTCTAGCGACCACTTGTAGGCCAGAACGGCCGGCGCCAGACCGAAGGAAATAACATCGGCCAGAGAATCCATCTGCACGCCGAAGGCCGATTCGGTGCGGGTGGCCCGCGCCGCCCGCCCGTCAAGCATGTCGAATAACACCGCGAAGATTATGGCCACTGCCGCCTTGGTAAAGCGATCCGGGGCCTCAGCCGAGGTGGCGTGCAGTATGGCGTAAAAGCCGCAGAATATACTGGAAATGGTAAACAGGTTCGGAATCAGCACCAGAAAAGGATAGACTTTTTTCATCCTTTACCTCGTGGTTATTGATGATACTTCATATCCATGCTGAAAAACAATGTTAAGTTGCGCCAGACCGGCAGGAAAAAGCTCAACCGTTTAGAAAAAGCCGGCGCAGCTTTTCGGCCAAAGTGGCGCTATCGAATGGCTTGGGCAGCAGGGGAATGTTTTCCGGCAGATGGTAATTTTCGAAAGTTTCGGCGGTGTAACCGGAGATGAACAAAACCCTAATGTTGGGAAATTTACGGCGTATATGCTCGACCAGTAACGGGCCGCTCATTCCGGGCATGACCACATCGGAAATGACCAGTTGTGGCTCGGCGGGAAGTTTTTCCAGCATCTCCAGTGCCTTTGGCCCGGAAGGAGCTAGTTCGACGCGAAAGCCCATCCCCGTCAGCATACGTTCCATCATATTTCTCAACGGGGCGTCGTCTTCTACCACCAACGCCAGCCGACCCTGACCGAAAAGCCGCTCGACCAAAGGCGGCTCTTTATCGACTGCGGTCGAAGCCAGACAAGCGGGTAGATATATTTCAAAACAGGTGCCTTCGCCGGGGCGGGACTTTACGGTGATTTCGCCTCCACCTTGCTTGACTATGCCGTAAACCGTGGACAGCCCCAAACCGGTGCCATTCTTCTTGGTGGTAAAAAAGGGCTCGAAGATCTTGGCCTGCAACTCGGGCTCTATTCCACATCCGTTGTCGGTTACACAAAGCAGGACATATTTGCCGGCAGCCAGTTTCAGGCCGAGGGGAACCTCGCCGGGCAAAAGTTCCACGTTGCGCGCATCTATGGAAAGCCTTCCTCCCCTAGGCATGGCATCCCGGGCGTTTACCGCCAGGTTGATTACCACCTGCTGTAGCTGGCAGGGGTCGGCGAAAATCGGAAAAAGATTTTCCTGGCAGGAAAGGCTGAGCTGTATGTCTTCGCCCAGCAGGCGACGTAGCATATTTTCCATTTTTATAAGGAGCCGATTGAGCTCGACGACCTGCGGCTGGCAGGGCTGCTGGCGCGAAAAGGCCATGAGCTGGCGCACCACCTGCGCCGAACGCCGTCCCGCCTCCAGAATTTCTCCGGCTTCGGCCCTGAGAGGGCTTTCGACCGGCAGCCCCTGCAACAGGCTCTCCGAACAGGCCAGTACTATGGTCAACAGGTTATTGAAATCGTGGGCCACGCCAGCCGCCAGTCTTCCTACAGCTTCCATTTTCTGCGACTGACGCAACTGTTCCTCCAAGACAGCTTTCTGGCGCTCGGCTAGCACCTGCTCGCTTATGTCGTCGAAAGTGGCCACCATTCCTTCAATCTGACCGGTGGCCGAGAAAAGCGGGGCGGCGTTTATGCTCAGATAAACCCTACGTCCGTCCGGGTGCTCTATGGCGTGGCGCACGTCGTAGACCGACTGTCCGCTGTTCATCACCCGCCGGAAAGGAAGCTGTTCATCGGGAAAGGGCTCGCCATCGAAATCGGTAATCCGCCAGGCCGGTTCGTTGTATTTGCGAGCCAGAATTTCTTCCTGGGTCACAGCCAGGAGCCGCTCCGCTTGGGGATTGGCGAAAACTATCTGGCCCTGGTTGTTTACCACCGCGATGGCCGAAGGGCTGGTCTCCGTAAGGCGGGAAAGCAAATTACGTTCACGGCGTAGCTCTTCCAGGGTGTGCTGCAACTGCTCGGTTCTTTCTTTTACCAGTTCATCCAGGCCGCGGTTGATGGCTTCAAGCTCCTGCGCTAGCCGCTCGCGTTCTATCTGCAGGGCGATGATGTTTGCGGTGTTTCCCAGATAGCCGGCCAGGGCGGTAAGGCTTTCACCTCGGTCTATTATGAAGATGGCACCGTACTTGCGCCGCAGGGTGCGTAATTCCACCCGCTGCCAGCCCTGAGCGTTTGGGAAATGGCAGTTTTCCGCGTCACACTGCGGAAAATACTGACACTCGGAAAGCGTCGTGCAGCAACGTGGGCCAGCTACATCCAGGCGGCGGATACTGCCTTCGATGCAGATGGCGCAGGATTCCACACCCGGGATAGCGGTAAACCCTCGGGCTACTAGATCCATCAACCTGCTTTCGTCGGGCGCAGCGGAAATGGCGCTGTGGATGAGCAGGATCTGGCCCAGCAGTTCGGGATTCTGCATGAAAAAGGAGTCCATGAATCTCATTCCCCGGTGCTGTGCAGATAGCGACCTTCTTCGACAACTTCGCCGTACCATCCCAAGCGGATGATTCTTTTTTTGAGCAAATTCATTTTCCCCTCCGCCTGTAAAACACCCCGTTACCCACGACCCGGTGACAAATGTATTATCTACCATACGCGCCGGAAAAAAGCAAAGCCGATTTAATTCCCCTAATCCCTGGATAAACCGCTGGTGCGCCGCGCTAACCAACTGCTCCGTGCCAAACTTCGGGACGATTCACTGAAGTGTCCGGCTGCCATGCACCGGCCGGGACACTGCCGCTGCTTCGGCCGACATTGGAAAAGGCGTAAGTCCACGTGTTTTGCCTCGCAGCTCTGGGTGTTGCTGCCGGTGCGAAGCAGGCTCCAGTGGAGCCTCGGGCAGGCAGCAACGCCGCCCAGGCGCGCCGCGCACCATGTTTTTTTGGTAATTCTGTGATCTTGCGGTATCTTTTGGGGTGTCGGAAGATTATGGATCAACTCCGGTTCCGCTCCGTCTAAGATGTTGTCCGGCCGGCGGCCGGAGGATTTGAAAATCCGGGGCCGCTCTGTTAAGCTGGCTCCGTTTACCACAGGGAGGAACGAAAGCGCATGAAATCCGGATATTGCTGGCTGCTGGCGGCCACGGCGATGTGGGCGGCGGCCTGTCCCGGGCCGGGCGGGCCGCAGAACGTTCTGCAATCGGAAGGGGTGCGCCCGGAATGGTTGCAGCAGTGCCCTGCGCCGGACGACCGGCAGTTGTGCTTCTGCGGCGAGGCGCGTGGTCAACCGGGGATGGAACAAGCCTGCGCTGCCGCCTATGCCGATGCCCTGGGCAAGCTTACTCGCTCCCTGGGCCAAAAGGTGCAGGTAGCCGCCGAACGCGTGGGCAACTCCTACCAGCTTACCGTATCCAGCTCCAGCGAACCACTGGTAATAAAGGGTTTGTGGGAGGATCAGCGCTGGTACGAGCAATCGCGCGCCGGCACGGGCGTCGATTGCTGGGTTATGCTGGTCTATCCCCGCCTGGAATACGATCTGGCCCAGCGCCGCATCGGCCAGGCGGCGCAGGCTTTAGTGCGCCGGGCGGGCGAGCTTTGCGCCGAAGGCGGAACCTTGCTGGCGGCGAGCCGTGCTGCCGAGGCCGCAGAAAGGCTGCGCCGGGCCCAGGCGCTTTTAGAAAGCCTCAAAGAACCGCTTATCGAGGGGGAGCTAAATAGCACGCTGCTCTTGGAACAGGTGCGGGCCGATCTAAGGCGGGCCGAACAACTGCTGGGCAACTTCCAGCGCACGGCGGTGCTGGTGCTACGGGTGCTCATAGACGGAAAGGAAGAGAGCGAAAGCGCCCTGGGAAAACAGCTGGCCGCTCTTGCCAAACGCTATCTATCGGAAAAGGGCCTGCAACTGGTCTCGGGGCAGCTTTCACCGGAGAGCCGCCGGTCGGTGCTGGAGGCCGACGCCAACACCATCCAGCGGGAAGTGTTTCAGCGCCTGGCCGGTTGGCTGGTGATCGTGGATTTGAACGCCTCTTTCCTGACCCAAGAGGGAGGCATCTTCTTCTGCCAGGGACAGGGACAGGTGCGCTTGATCAACTCGGCCGACGGCCGAGAGGTGGCCGCGGAACTCGGGCCACGCAAAGAAGGGCATCCCTTTTCGCGTCAGGCGGCGCTGGAAAGAAGCATAAAGATGATGGCGGAGAAAGAGCTGGGAGAAAAACTGGGCCGGTTGGTGGGTTCGGCCGGAGGACAATAGAGAAAGGCAGGGCGAGAAACATGAAAAAGATTATTCTTAGTGTATGTTTTTGTTCGGCTCTGGCGTTGGCCGGCGAAGGCGCCCCGGGAGGCAAGGAACCCTGTCTGAAGCTCAAGGCCGGCCAGCGGGCGGTGGATTTCAGCCTGCGCGATCTGGAAAACAACATGGTGCGGCTGAGTGACTGGCTTCCTGAGCTGCGCGATCGGCCCAAGCGGCCAAATACCCTTCCGGTGCTAATCGATTTTTTCCGCACCGACTGCGAGCCCTGTAAGAAGGAATTGCCCCAGATCGTAAAATTACACCAGAAAAAGAAGGATCAGCTGCGGGTGATAGTGGTGGCCCTGCTTGAGGAAGAACAGGGACAGGAAAAGCTGCGGCGCTTCTTTTCGGAAAATAAAGTGCCTTTTCCGGTGGTGATAGACGCTTACGAATCCGTGGCTGGGCGCTATATTGCCTGCGGGGAGTCGCTTACCCTGCCGGCCATCTTCCTCATCGGCGGCGATGGCATCATAAAAAAGGCCCGTACCGGTCTGGAACAGGACATGACCGCCTGGGTGGGCGAGAGCGAACCAATTTCAGCAAAGGATCAGGGTCGCCCGCTACCCTGACCGCCGCTCAACTTCAGGCCGCCGGCAGCCAGGTGCGTTCTGAAAAATCATGACAGCTCAAGACGCCGCCGCCAGGCAAGGGGGATTAGCCGGCTGGTTGTCCCGGTGGCTCTGCCGGCTGTCGGCCCGCGCCACCCGGCGGCTAGCGACACTGCTAGGCTGGCTGTGGTTTCACCTCTTTCCCGTTCGCCGGCGGGTGGCGCTTGATAATCTGCGCCGGGCCTTTCCCGAACTACGACGCCGCGAACGGCGTCGGCTGGGCGCGGCCTGCTTCCGCCACCTAGCCTGCTGTGCCCTAGAGTTTCTGCGTATGCCCCGGCTGCTCGAAGGTCAAGCCAAGGGGCTGTTCGAAGTGGAAGGAGAGGAAAACCTAAAACAGGCTCGGGCCGCGGGGCGGGGAATTATTGCGGTGACCGGCCATTTGGG
>Ga0068707_1003074_pt1 | contig 11702 bp, 7 predicted proteins | sample YNPNPMetaG_FD_66600 | JGI IMG/M metagenome (GOLD analysis project Ga0068707, IMG submission 66600) | Anoxygenic and chlorotrophic microbial mat microbial communities from Yellowstone National Park, USA - YNP NP MetaG | ecosystem: Environmental > Aquatic > Thermal springs > Hot (42-90C) >... | reverse complement strand
AACAGCGTGACCGCCTTCGCGGACCCCTGCTCGATCTGCTGGCGCGCGAGCAGCACCTCGCGGAGGCCCTGATAGTCCTCGGAGGCCCGGCACGCGGCCTCGCGCGCCTCGTACACGGCGAGCATCGCAGTGTCGAACGACCGGAGGTGCGCGGACAGTTCGTGGTCCATCAAGAACCCCCGGACCTCCTCGACCTCGGTCGCGGTCCAGCCGGCCAGCGGCCTGCCTCGGCCGATCAGCAAGACCTCCGCCGCGGCCTCCGCGCGGCCCATGTCGGCCAGCGAGGCCGCCAGAGACACGAAATCTCCGTCGGTCGCGAGGCTCCAGGCGAGAAGCCGCCCGAGCGCGATCGCCGGCGATAACTTCGCCGCCGGGGCCGCCGGCTGCCCGTCGCGGTCGTACACGAGGCCATCCGGGTCCTCCCACCACTCCGGCCCCGGCATCGGACACAGGGGCCTCGCCGGGTCGCCTGCGGTCGCGGGACCGAGCGGGCGCAGTGCCGTGTCCCACCAGGCGGTGGAACGCCCGCCCGGGTTCTGGAAGCGGGCCGTCCCGAGCCCGCAGGGTCCGATCCAGACGTTCACGAGGTCCGCCCGGCCTTCCTCGAGGGTCACCAGGCATCCGTCCGGCACGAGATGCCCGCAAAGGACCTCCAGAAGCGGCTCGACCTCCGAAACCAGGTCCGGCGCCTCGTCCGGCCGCCCGTCGAGAACCGGCTTCAGCGCGAGGTCCGCCGCCGCCTGCAAGTCCTTGAAGGCCTTCGCGAACTCCTCCATGCGCTCTGGCTCGACCTCGAACGCGCCGGCGTCCAGATCCACAAGACGCCGAACGGTCCGTGCGTCGCGGTCCCTCAGCCAGACCGCGAGCCTCATCAGCCGGTGCGCGGCGTACAAGTAGAGCGCGGTCGCGCCGCTTGGGTCTTTGGATGCGATCCGGCGCGCGATCGTCCACGGCAAGGCCACGCAGGTCGGAGACGCGATCTCGATCCGGTTCATCGCTCACCTCTCGCCGACATGTTGCGGTTCCGGATACGGGTCTTCAGCCGCGGATTGTACGGGACCCACGGTATCCCCGCAACCATGCGTTTCCGGATTCGCGATTCCGCGCGGCTTGGAACCGTGGCAGCCGCCTTCAATGGGCGCGCTCGGAGAGCAGCGCGTCGAGCGGACTCAGGTACTTCTCGAGCAGCGGACCGGTCGGGATGCCGCGGATCTCGTCAATCCGCACGAGCGACCCGAGCCCGCCGAGTTCGATCTTCGCGGACAGGAACCCGCCGTTCATCCGGACCCTCGCGTATTTCGGATACCCGTACTTCAGCGCCTTCCGGATCCGGTTCGCCGAGACGTTTTCCTGATACGGGTCCCAGGCGTCCATCAGGTCGAGCAGGTGGCCGCGTCCGATGCGCACCAGGTGAATGCGCCCCTCGAGTTCCCGGCGCCCGAGGTTCAGATCCAGCGCCGCATTCGCGTCCAGGCGCTCGTCGGTGGCCCCGGCCTTCACGCCGGTCACCTTGCCGCGGAACGAGACGATCGGGTCCGAGGGTCTCCACTCCATGATCAACTGCCCGACGACCTTCCCGCCCTGGAAGACCGCCTCCATCTGGTCGAGGCTCACGACGTTGCGCGCGATCCGGAAGTTCCCGGCCACTGGACCCACGTCCAGCGGACCGACCACGACGCGATCCATCGCCGCGAATCCGCCGGTTCGCAGGTACGGGTGCTGGTCCGCGAACCGGACCCGCGAGAACAGATTCGGGGTCTGCTCGGTGATCAGCGAGATGCGGCCCTCCGGGCCGATCGCGACCTCCTCCTCGATCGGGATGCTGCCGTTCAGTCGCGCGACCTCGAGACGTCCGCCCTGTGCGCGAAGGCTCACATCCCGCGTCTCGATGGAGGCGGTCACCCGGTACAGACTTCGGTCCCCGGACTGGACCCGGAACGGGATGCGGACCATCCCCCGGAGCGACCCATCCGGCACGCGCAATGCGTCGAGCCGTTGTTCGAGCGTGCCCGAGACGGACAGTGCGCGCCGCCCCATCACGAGTTCCCAGGCCGCCGAGGGCCCCTTCGGCAACCGCCCGCCGAGGTCGTCGAGCGCCGCGGTCAGGTCGAGGCGGGTCCCTCCGTTCGGGTTCTCGAACACGAACTCGTCCACGCGGACCGCCTGCATTTGCAGCACCCTCGCGGCGACGCGCCACGAGACCTCGCCGACCGGGTACGACGCGGACTGGTCGTGCCGCAACTCGCCGACCGCGGCCCGCAGGCCCACCTTCACCTCGCCGCTCTCGGGCGTGCCGGCGGATTCCACGGTCATCTCCGCCTCGGCGCGCTGCACCTCGAATCGCCGCACTCGCTGGTCCAGCCGAAACGCGGGGCTTGCGAGACGACCCGACACGCGGAACGGGCCGTCGCCGCGGGCCGCGTCGAGGTCCGCGCGGACCTCCGGAGAATCCACCTCGAGGCCCTCGCTGCGATATCCGAGCCCGCGCAGTCGCAGATGCGCCTGGACGGTCCCGCGGGCCGTCTCGGCCGCGCGCGCCGCGCGCACCGGCCGAAGTTGCGAATCCAGCACGCCCGAGAGGGTCCCGCTGGTCTCGATCGCGGCCTCGAACGACTTCAGGTCCAGCGAATCGCGGAGTCCCGCCGGCAGGAGCGGCCTCAGTTCCGAGAGGTGCGCGACCTCGATCGCGGAAGACCACTCGACGGCCGGGCTCGACCTTCCGGCCACGCGGGCCTTCAACGACCCTTTCAGGATTCGCGCGTGCCTGCCGTCCACCTGGACCTCGGCCTCCACCTCCGGCGAGGACCTCGCGGCACGCGCGCGAGCCGCAAGAGACACCGAGGAAAGCCTGTGCCCGTCCATCTGCACGCCGGATGCGTTCACGGTCCCCGAAACGGCCGGCGCGTCCATCGGACCGCGCGCCTGCACCGAGGTCTTCAGGGACGGGACCTCGAGCCGATGGCCTGCGAGCGATGCCTGAAGACCCGAGACCTCCGTGTCCGCGGTCAGTTCCAGATGGCGCGCGCCGCCTCGCGCGAGGCCGGTGACGACCGCATTCGCGTTCAGGCGGGCGCCGATGCGCGGCCATGGAATCCGGAGGTCCGCAAGACCCGTGTTCTGCACGAACGCGGCCACCGGCGCGAGGGAGTCGGCCCGAAGTTCGAGTTGCACCTGCGCGTCGTCCGCGCGCTTCGCGAGGTCCATCCGCGCCCGGAGGTCCCCGAGATGCGCGTTCAGGACGACCGTGGCGGCCGTGCGAGCCGGCGCCTCCGGGTCCGGCTGGAGGTCCCGCACGGACCAGGTCGCGCGGGCGGCCGGAAATGGCGCCGGCGGCCGGTCCTTCGGGATGAACGACCCCTCGCTCCAGCCCAGCGCACCCTCCGCGCGGTACGGGGGCTCGAGCGCGACGGGTGCGGTCACGTCGGCCTCGAGCCGCTCGAGCCGGACGCGACCCGCGCCGGTCCGCACGGAGGCGACCCGGATGCCCGCGGTGATCCGCGCATCCCCGGACACCGTCCCCAAAACCGCTTCCGCGAGGTTCCGGAGCACCACGGACGCGCCGAGCGTCCCGTCTCGGAGCGTGATCGTGCGCGCCGGGTCCTTCGAGCGGATGCGCTCGAAACCCGCCTTCAGGTCCGCCTGGACCGACCCCGACTCGGCCTGCGTCGCGGTCAGTTGCAGGTCCGCGGCACGGACCGCAACGGACTGAACAGCGGTCTCGGCCTTCGCCTCGTCGAGGCGGAACCGCGCCTCGACCCGATCCCGGACCCACACCGCGGGCGCGCGACGCTGGAAATCCACCCCGCGCGCCTCGAGATCGAGCGCGGCGCCGCGCCAGGTCAGCCCCGCGAACAGGTTCCGGACGGACTCGGGCACCTTGTCGAGGTCCACGTGGAGTTCCGCCGCCGCGACCCGCGCGAGGACCGGCGCGTCCGGCGCGTCCCACAGATCGGCCTCGAGCGCGCCGTTCGCGAGGCCGTCCAGCGCCTCGAGCGGGCTCACGGCGACGTGAATCCGCGACTCCTCCGGGTGGAACGAGGCCTCCATCCGCGCGCGAGCGAGTGTCTTCGGGAGCGGAAACGACGGGCTGAAGTCCTGCGTGCCGTCCGAGACCTCGACCTCGAGCCGCGCCTGAAGCGGGTCCTGAACCTGAAGCGTGGTCCGGTGGTGGACCTCGGCCGCGTGGGAGGAGACCGCGCCGTCCGGTGCGGTCTCCCGGACCTCGAGTCGCGTCGCCGCGCCGGACGCAGACGAGAGGGTGACTTCGAGCGACTCCGGCGCGCGCGCACCCTGAAGCGAACCATGGACCTCGATGCCGGACAAACTTTCGGTGCGCGCGACCTGCCCGTCCCGCAGCGTCAGGCGCACGAACGAGACGTCGCGAACCTCCACCTCGTCCACGACCACCCCGAGCCCGCGGATCGGCACGCCCGCGGACAGCGGGGCGCCCTTCTTCGGTTCGGTCTTCGGAAGCGCATCGAGCAGCGCGTTCAGAGACGACCGTCCCTGCTCGTCCTGGACCAGCGTGACCCGAATGCCGGACAGCGCCACGCGGGACAGCCGGAACGCGCCGCGCCAGAAGGACCCGGCCTCCCACGAGGCCTCGATCCGTCCGACCGAAGCGAGCACCGGGGAATGCCGGTCCCACGGCTCGGGCGCGAGCACGCGGACCCCTTCGATCGTGACCCCCTCGAACACCGCGACGGCGATGCGGTCATATTCCAGCGCGATCCCGGTCTTCTCGCGAACGGCCCGCAGGATCCGATCCCGGATCGCGGGGTCGTCGAGGTGGTGCACCAGGACCAGCACCGCGGCGACCGCGAGGACCGAAAACAACAGGGTCGCGCCGAGCATCCAGAACACCGCGCGCAGTGCGCCGCGCGCGATTCGCCTGTTGCGTGGCTGCATGTCCGCCCCCCCATCGGAACGGGTCCGCGAGGCCGAGGAGACCCGCCTGGCGGGCTCAATTAGGCGGTCGGTTCGCGCAATTTGTCAATTCGATGCTTTACAGGTTCGCGGCGGCGGTGCAAGACTATTCGGGACTCGAGCGGAGCGATTTCAGCATGAAGGTCCAGCATGAGCACCTGATCCCGGCACCGGTCGAGGCGGTGCTCGCCGCCTATCGCGACCCGGAGTTCTACGTCCAGAAGTTGAAGAACTCCGGCGCGCTGAGCGTCGAGATCCTCGAGCGCGAGGAATATCCGGACGGGCGGGTCCGCCTGAAGGCGAGGGCGACCGAGCGGTCCCGGGTCCCTGCGTTCCTGCGCAAGTCCGACGTGGACGAATACGTGGACGAGAACGTCCTGAACCCGGCGGATCGCACGCTCACGTGGCGAATCACCCCGAAGACCGGCGCGGACAAGGTCTTCTTGTCCGGTCGCGTCGAGTTCCACCCGGATGGTGCGGACCGCACGCGCATCGTGTTCCACACGGAACTCGAGGTGAAGATCCCACTGATCGGCGGAAAGGCCGAGAAGATCGGGCTCGCGAACACCGAGGAGGAATGCGCGCGTCAGGCCGAGTTCGTCCGCGCATGGGTCGCGAAGGCGGGCGGGCGAGGTCTCTAGAGCCGCTGTGATATACTTTTCGCGGACCTATCGTGAGCACCTGCGATGGCGGACGCATCGGACCCGATCGGACGCATCTTCGACGGCCGGTACCAGGTCGTCGCGTTGATCGGTCGCGGCGGCATGGGGACCGTGTATCGCGCGGTTCATGTCGCGATGAACCAGGTCGTCGCGCTGAAGGTCCTGCACCGCGAACTGTCCGCGGACGAGGTGCAGGTCCAGCGGTTCTATCAGGAGGCCCGCGCGTCGAGCCGCCTGCGCCATCCGAATACGATCAAGGTGTTCGATTTCGGGCGGTCCGACGAGGGCCACCTGTACCTCGCAATGGAGTTCCTCGAAGGGGAGACGCTGACCCAACTCCTGCGCCGCGAGCGCGTCCTGCCCGCGCGCAGGGCGCTCGCGATCGCGCGCCAGGTCGCGAAATCCCTCGCGGAGGCGCATCGTAGCGGCCTCGTGCATCGCGACCTGAAGCCGGACAACATCTTTCTGACGAAGATCTACGGCGAGGAGGACTTCGTGAAGGTCCTGGATTTCGGGATTGCGAAGTTCCTCGCGAGCGAACCGCAGGCGAAACCCCTGACGCAGATGGGGCTCGTCTGCGGGACCCCGTTGTACCTTTCGCCCGAGCAGGCCCTCGGACGAACGCTGGACGGGCGATCCGACCTGTACTCGCTCGGCGTGATCCTGTACGAAATGCTGTCCGGGGCGCCCCCGTTTCGAGCGGAAACGCCGGTGTCGCTGGTGATGCGGCACATCCATGCCACGCCTCCGCCGCTGCAAGGGCCTCAGCCGATCCCTCCGGCGGTCCGGGACCTGGTCCTGTCGCTGCTCGAGAAGGACCGGGATCGGCGGCCGCCGACCGCGGAAGCACTGATCCGATCGATCGAGGACCTGATGGCGGATGCGCCGGCGCCGGGTTCCGGTCCATCCCGCGCGAGCGCCGGAAAGCCGCCCCCGCCGGGTTCCGGTTCTGCGGCGCGCGTCGAACGCGATCCGGCGGCGGGGGGCGCGTCGTCGCAAGAAGCGAGTCCTGCCGGGAGGTCCACATCCCCCCGTCGCGACTTCGAGGCCCCGACCACGGTGGCGCGTCGGGTCGCGACCGGCGGCCGTCGGACCGCGGCCCGCGCCGTCGTGCCCTCCTCCGACCCGGCCGAGCAGGAAACGGTCCTGCTCGCGCGCTCGAACTCGGTGATCGCGGAGCCTCTGCCGGTCCGCACGGTCCCGCAGCGCACGCGCGACTCGTCCACCGCGATCGAACCCCCGACCCGGGTGCCGCTGCCGGACGACGCGGCCCGGCGCTCGTCCCGCGCACCATCCTGGTGGCGATGGGCGGTCGCGGTCGTCGGGCTTGCGATCCTCACGGGGGTCGGGATCGCGGTGGTCCTGAGAGGCGACCGCGAACCCGCGCCGCCGCCGGGGTCATCGGTCGCCGCAAAGACCGACGGCCGGTCCGCCGCACCGCCCGCGGAGCCGGCCCCGGAACCGCGCGGATCCGCCTCCGCCGAGCAGCGTCCCGCACCGGCGCCGGCCGCCGCATCGCAGGCACCGGCGGTCTCGGGCGGACCGGCTGAAGCCGCGTCTTCCAGGCCGCCCGCGGCGGAACCCCGGATCATCGGGGTCCGGTTCGAGTCGGTGCCGGACGGCGCGCAGGTGCTGCTGGACGGGCATCCGCTCGGCAACGCCCCGCTGGTCGTGACGGTCCGGGAGGGGGACGCCCCTCTTTCGCTCAGGTTCCGCCTCGAGGGCCACGAGGACCGGGTCGTGACGCTCGACCCGACCCAGGCGGTCCGAGAGGACCGGCTCTTGCAGAAGGTCGTCCTCGAGCGGAAGGCGCCGGCGGTCGAACGACCCGCCCCCGCGGTCCCGAAACCGCCGGCGGTCCATCGCCCCGCGCCCGCGCGCCGTCCGAAGTCTTCCCCGGGTCTGAAATGGGAGTGACCATGCCTCGCCATCGAATCGTGGGGGTGTGCGTTCTGGGTTTCCTCCTGGTCCGCGCGCCGGACGCGGCCGCCGAGACCCCGGCCGAACGGGAGGCCTTCGACCTGTACAACCAGGCGAAGGAAGACATCGCGGCCTCCCGATTCGATGTGGCGCTCGCGAAACTGAACCGCGCCTATCAACTCTTTCCAATGCCTCACATCCTGGTCCGCAAGGCGGAGGCGCTCGTGGGCCTCGAGGACCTCGAGCAGGCGCTTCAGGTGCTGAAATCGGTCCAGACCACCGACAGGAAGTTGAAGGCGCGGGTCGCGGAACTGACCGCCCGAGTTTTGCAGCAGTTGAACGAACCGGTCGAGGTGCAGGTCGTGTTGAACGTCCGGGACGTGGAGTTGATCGTGGACGGCGTCGAGAAATATCTCGCGCCGTGCACGGTGCGGCTGACGCGCGGCCGGCATCGGTTCGAGTTCCGCAAGCAGGGCTATGAACCGGTGACGATGGACCACGAGGTCGCAGGTCCCCGGACCCGCACGGTCTCCGCGACGCTGGCCGAGCAGATGGGCCGCGTGGTCTTCCGTACGGACCTGCCGTCGTTCGAAGGGATCGTGATCCGGCTCGACGATCGCGAACTGGTGCCGCACGGGAGTTCTGCGTCGCCCTCCCGGACCGACGGACTCCTCGTGCCGGCCGGCCCTCACAAACTGCTGTGCGTCCGGGAAGGCTCCGCACCGTTCATCGGCCAGTTCGAGGTCGCCGCGAACCGCACCGTGGAGGTGCTGTGCGCGCTGCGCGGCGAGGCCGCACCCGTGAATCGGACCTGGGGGTATCTGATGCTCGGCGGCGGCGGCGCGATGGTCGCGGCCGGGGTCGGCCTGGTGGCCTGGTATTACGTGCGGCGCGGTCAGAAGCCCGCGGAGGACCCCGCGGGCAACGCGTACGTCTTCCGGGACCGCCACGAGAACATCGCGGGGTTCGTGCTGCTCGGGGTCGGCGCCGCGACCGCGGCGGCTTCCTACTTCTTCCTGGCGCGGGATGCCCCCGCGCGGTCCTCGCTTCAGACGCAGGGCATCGGCCTCGCGCCGGCCGACGGCGGCGCGGTCGCGGTGTGGCGCGGGGTGTTCTGAGTTTCCGCGGTCCATCGAGCGGGGTGCGAACACGGCCGAGTCCCACCGCGAGCGCGCGCACCGGGTCCGGGGTCACCCATTCGGGTCCGTCCGGTCCAAACACCGCATCGGAACGCGGCCGGTCGGCTCCTCACGGCCGTCCGTCCCGCAGTCGTAGAACCGGTGAACCGGGTCCCAGCCACAGAACGGCGTATCCTCGCAGTCCAGGGACTTTGGCTCGCCGTCCTCGCAGAAGCGCACCACCTCGTGGTCGCAGCAGCCCTCGTACGTCAACCCCGCGCATCCGGAGTCTTCGTGCGGCTCGCCGCCCGCGGACGCGGGATGATCCGCGACGACGCGCGCGATGAAGTCCGCGTTCCGGTCCACGCGCGTCGAGTATCCCGACTCGATGCACCCGGCGTCCCCGGACGAGACGATGCCCGCGACCTGCACGACGCCGGCCTCTTCGAGCAGCGCGGGCCCCCCGGAATCCCCATGGCAGGTGTTCTTCGGGTGCGCGGGGTCGCTCTCGTTCCAGAACCCCTGCGACCAGACCGCGGAGATCCGCGTTCGAACCTGAAACTTCTTGCCGGTCGAGGTGTCGTCCGACGGGTCGGTCTGCCCGAACCCGACGAACGTGACGAATCGCCCCTCGGCGCCCTCGAGCGGTCGCACGCGCCATGGCACGGGTGGCACGTCCACCGCGCGCGAGAGGACTAGCGCCGCGATGTCATGCCAGCCGACCCAGGTCCCCTGCTCGCGGTGGATCGAATATTCCGGGTGCGCGATCGCGCGTGCGACCGGCACCGCGTCCCCGATCCCATCCACGGACGAGCCGAGCACGAAGTAGCGAACCGCGCCCGCCTCGAGGCAGTGCGCCGCCGTGATCGCGACATTCGGCGAGACGAGCACCCCGGTGCACAACGCCTGGTCGGTCAGGACCGCGCCGACCGCAGGATGATTCTGGTCGGGACGCCCCCCGATGATCGGCGCACGTCCGACGGACACCTCGGCCGGTGGAGCGCCGGCATCCTCCGGCGCGGGACTCCGCGTGCCGCCCGAGCACGCGAACGCGAGCAGGAACCATCCGAACATCAGCAAGTGTCTCACGGTCGTCCTCCATGGTATTTGCAGCCTCGCGAAAAAGGGAGGGGCTCCGCCCCTCTCCCTCGCGGCGCGCTAAAGCGCGCCGCTTCACCCTACCCCGCGTTTCGCTCGCGCGCTTCGCGCGCTGCGCTCCAACGGCCCGCCCTCCCGGGCGGGCTTCCGGATTCCCCCATGGCCCTCGAACTTTCACATCTCTCCGGGCGGCCGCCCAGGCCATGGGGGAATCCCCCCCCGCGGGATGCACCGATCTATCGGAGGAAATGCTCGAAGTGTTTCAGCGCGAGTCCGGACAAGCCGGAAACTATCCGACAATCCAGGTGTTGCTGACCTTTTCCCACCATGCTAGACTGCTCTCGGTGGAGCGGGCGTCATGGGACGCACAGAGACGATTCGACTCCTTGCGGAGCATGCGGAAGAATTGCGTTCCCACTACGGGGTCCAGTCCCTCTTTCTATTTGGCTCCGTGGCACGCGGGGAGGACACTCGTAGCAGTGACGTAGACCTGATCGTCGAATTCACCCCAGGCGAACGGGTCGGCCTGTTCCGTTTTCTCGACCTCAAGGAATATCTGGAACGTCTCCTCGGCCGTCCCGTGGACCTCGTCACGCGTGATGCTCTGAAACCGCGCCTGCGAGCATCCATCCTCGCGGAGTTGGTGCATGTCCGGTAGGGACTGGCGAGTGCGCATTGATGACATCGTCGAGAGCATCGAAAAGATCCAGCGGTTCATCGAGGGAATGGACTTCGCGCAGTTCCGCGCAGACGACCGCACTGTTGATGCGGTACTTCACAACCTGATGGTCATCGGCGAGGCCGCCGGCCGCATGCCTCAGGCCGTGGTGGACCGGCATCCCGAGATTCCATGGTCCAAGATGCGCGGAATCCGGAATGTGGTGGTCCACGAGTACTTCGGCATCAGCCTCGATGTGGTCTGGGAGACCGCAAGTTCCGATCTGCCGGCGGTGGCCCCGGCGCTGCGCAGTCTCCTTGACGAGGAATCTCTCTGATCTGAAGGCGGGAAGTCGAACCGCTTGCGCACCTGGTTTGCGAGGAATCGCTGTGGTCCTGGGTATCACCGCTTGGCTCGCGAACTTTCATGTCTCTACGGGTGGCCGGCCCGGCGATCCCTCGAAAATAGACGCGGCGAGACGCTGCTTCGGCGTTGCGACCGGACTGCAATCGCAACGTCACGGCCCGGTCGGTTCGAGGCCCGCGAGAAGCGCCGCGAGCCGCCGCGCGCCTTTCTTGTCCATCGGCTGATTGTCGCTTCCGCAGTGCGCGGAGAGGCAGCAGCACGGGCAGCCGGTCTCGCATCCGCAGTCCTCGAGGTGACGCGCCGCGATGCGCAGCACCGACTGCAGGCGGTCGAGCAGCCGCTCCGCGAGTCCGATGCCGCCCTCGTGGCCGTCGTACAGGAAGATCGCGGGGACGCCGGACGCCGGCGATTGAAGCGTCGAGAATCCCGCGAGGTCCGACGGGTCGCACGACAGGATCAACGGCGCGAGGCCCACGAGCGTGTGCTCCAGCGCGTGCAACGCGCCGAGCAAGTCTCCGATGCCGATCCCGCGGATCGGGTCCTCGAACTCGACGAACACGCCGGTCGTCTCGAACGCGCGCGGCGGCAGGTCCAGGTCCGCGCCGCCAACCACGTGGCCGAAGTGCTTGCGCAGGAAACCGGTCACCTGGTGCGTCACGCGGATGCGGCCCACGCACGCGCGCGCGCACGGGAGGGCCTCCACCCGCGCGGTCGAGAGGACCTCCACGTCCTTGCGCGTGAGCGCCTGCGTGAAATGGTCCACGTCCTTCCGAACCAGCGTCGCGACCATCGCGTCGAGGTCCAGTGACTGCACCAGATACGTGCGCGCCTGGTGCAGATACACCGCGGCCGGGTGCGCCTCCCGGAGCGCCCGGTCCAGGTCGAGCGTCTCGAGCAGGTCCCCGGTCTCGGCCTCGACCAGCGCGACGACCTGTTCTCCGATCCGGTCCAGGT
>Ga0068707_1003073_pt1 | contig 11703 bp, 10 predicted proteins | sample YNPNPMetaG_FD_66600 | JGI IMG/M metagenome (GOLD analysis project Ga0068707, IMG submission 66600) | Anoxygenic and chlorotrophic microbial mat microbial communities from Yellowstone National Park, USA - YNP NP MetaG | ecosystem: Environmental > Aquatic > Thermal springs > Hot (42-90C) >... | reverse complement strand
GCCTTGGGATCAAGGAATCCTCCGGGACGGCGAAGGTATTGACAGGGGGCGGTCCCTGCCTATGATGGATCCCGCTCCGATAGGAGAATGGCCATGGCCGAGACGCCCGCGGACCCCTCCCCCACGACGCCTCCTCCGCCGTCCCCCCTCCTCTCGTTTGAGGAGTTCAAGAAGATGTCGCTCAAGGTGGGGAAGGTGCTGGAGGCGGCGGATCACCCCAACGCCCAGAAACTCCTGGTCCTCAAGGTGGATCTGGGAGGCGGCGACGTCCGCCAGGTGGTCGCGGGGCTCAAGCCGTGGTACGCGCCCTCCCAGCTCGTGGGAAAAAATCTCATCATGGTGGCGAATTTGCAGCCCGCCGTGCTCCGGGGGGTCGAGAGCCGGGCGATGCTCCTGGCGGCGACCTCGGGGCGGGACGTGGTCCTCTGCACGACCGACCGGGACGCCGCGCCGGGGAGTCCCGTCACTTAGCAGGACGGGGGCGGGGCGTCCGGCAGGCGGGCACCGTGACGCTGGTGGGTTGGAAGAGCTTCGCCAGCGTGCGCAGGATGGATTCCCGCGTGAAAGGCTTCACCACGTAGGCGCGCGCCCCCTTCTGGATGGCCGCCAGCCCCGCTTCCTTGGAGGCGTCGCTGGAGAGGACCATCACCGGCGCGCGGGTGTTCTCGGCGATCCAGGAAAGGAACTGGTACTGATTTTCGTCCGAGAGGCTCACGTCCAGGATGACGGCGTCGATCTTGCGGTTCTGGGAGAGGAGGGTTGTGGCCTGGCCGGCGGCGTATTCCAGGACCTCGTAGCCGGCCTCGCGAAGGAGGGTGGCCAGCGCCTGCCGGTACTTGGGCATGTCCCCCAGCAGGAGGATCGAGCGGGATCCCGGCGCGGGGGGCCCTCCCGGGGAGGCCGTGTCGCTGCCCCGGGCCGGGACGGGCCGGGCCGGGGCGGCCTGGGCCTGGAGGTGAACCACCGTGGCCCCTTCCCGGTCCAGGATCTTGATGTACTCCCGCTTGGACAGGACGTAGATGGCGCGGAGGGCCTCGAATCGGGGATAGAGGGAGAGGCGGATGACCTCGGCGATGCCCACCCGGCCGTTGATTTGGCGGTAGACGGCCGACAGGAGGTCCGGGTTGAGCCCCTGGTTCTCGGGGGAGAAGGGCTTCCGGGTCCGGATGGGGATCATCTGCTCGCTGCGGATCTCCTTCATGATCACGGCGAGTTCGTCGGCGCGCCGGGCGGCCTCGAGCATGATCGAGGTGGGGGAGGCGTCCACCACGACCTCGGCCAGGGGGAAATCGGCGGGCCGGGGGGGCGGCGGGCCCTCCACGAACTCGAACTTCGCGTCCATCCACGAGAACAGGTCGTAGATCTCCTCCTGGGCCTGTTCCCGCAGGGCCGCCTCGATGTCCTGTTTCTGCACGGTGCCCTGGCGGCTGACGATCTCCCCCAGGCGGAGGCCGGTCCGGCGCTGCTGATCCAGGAGCTGGTCCAGCTGTCCCCGCGTGATCTTCCGGGTGCGGATCAGGATCTCCCCCAGGGAGCTCGTCTTCCGGGTGCTGGTGGAGAGGAGGCGCATGCCGTCGGGGCTCATGTAGATCGACTTCCGCTGGGTTCCCTGGACCAGGGTCAGGGTCCCGGCACGCTGGGTGTTGGCCAGGTGCTGGAGGAGGTCCGGAAAGCTCAGGATCGCCACGTCTCCCCGGAGTTCCGCCATGGCTCCCTGATTCTCGCCGATTCCGTTCAGCCCTTCAAGACGTTCGACAGCCGGTCCAGCAGCAGGTCCTCCCGGACGGGCTTGACGAGCACGTGCCGGGCCCCGCTCTGGATGGCCCCCAGCACCGCCGGCCGGCGGGTGTTTCCCGTGAGCACCAGGAAGGGGGTGCGGGTCAGATTCCGCAGGCGGGCGCAGAGGGCCGCGCCGCCGTCGGCCTCGACCGACGTGTCCAGCAGGATGGCGTCCACGGGATTCCGGGAGACGAGGTCCGCCAGGTCGCCGGAGCTGTGCCCCTCGAGGACCTCGTACCCGGCGCTGCGGAGACAGACGGACAGGGCGGTGCGGAAGTTGGGCAGGTCGCTCAGCAGCAGAATGCGCCGTCCGGCGGCGGGAGGTCCCACCCGCCGCAGGGTGCCGCTGCCCTTCCGTTCGCGCAGGCGGATCATCCCCTTCTGGAGCAGGGCGTACAGGATCCTGAGCACGGTGAACTTGGGAAAGAGCGAGTCCTGGATGAGACGTTCCACGGAGCGCTCGCCGTCGATGAGGGGGAGGAGGGCCTCGACGGTGGCGCGGTCGAGGTCGGGATCCGGGGGGATCGCCGCCGGACCGGTTCGCTCGGGGACCAGGCGGAGATCGGGGATCCCCTTCTGGATGCGGTTCAGTTCGTCGGCCCGCCGTGCCGCCTCGAGCATGACGGACATGACGTTGGCATCCAGGGTGATCTCGGAGAGGGGGCTTCCTTCGCCGGGCGGGGCGGTCCCGGGGGCCTCCACGAATTCGAAGGAGGCCTCCGACCAGCCGAACAGCTCGTAGATCTCCTCGGAAATCTGCTCCTGGAGGGCGTTTTCGATGTCGCCGGCGGCGAGGAGGCCCCGGCGGGCCACCAGGTCCCCCAGCCGGAGTCCCGTCCGGCGCTGCTCCTCCAGGAGCTCCTCCAGCTGGAGGCGGCTGATCCGGCCCGTGCGGATCAGGATTTCGCCCAGGGGGTGCAGCCGGCGGCCGCCCGTCTCGACCAGGCGCATCCCGGCGGGGCCCAGCTGGATCACCTTGCGGAGGGGCCCCTGCCAGACGGTCAGGAATCCCTCCGCCTTGTTGAGGGAGAGGGCCTGCAGCAGGTTGGCGATGCCCAGCACCCGGAGATCGCCTCGGATCCGGGCCATGGAGGTTCAGATCTCCCCGCGGGCCACCCGGAGAATCGCCTCGGGATACGCGATGCACTCCTCGGCGAAGACGCGCTCGGCGAGCGTCTCCGGGGTGTCCCCCGGCAACACCGGGACGCGGCGCTGGAGGATGATCGATCCGTGGTCGTAACGATGGTCGGCGAAGTGCACCGTGCAGCCGGATTCGCGGACCCCCGAGCGCAGGACGGCCTCATGGACCCGGTGTCCGTAGAATCCCTTCCCGCCGAAGTCCGGAAGGAGCCCCGGATGGATGTTCAGGACGCGCCTCTCCCACTTCGGGGGGTAGAGGTACAGGTGCAGGAAACCCGCCAGGATCACCAAATCGATGGGATAGGGCTCCAGGGCCTTCGTGACGGCGTCGCTGAAGCTTCGCGTGTCGGGATGGTCCTTGCGGTTCACCACGACGGTCGGCAGGCCGTGGCGGCGGGCCCGTTCCAGGCCGAAGGCCGCGGGGGTGCTGGACAGCACCACCTCGATGCGCGCAGGGAGGGTCCCGGCCCCGATCCGGTCGATCAGGTTCTGAAGGGTCCGCCCGCTTCCGGAAAGGAGGACCGCCAGACGGACGGGCAGGCGAAAAGCGTTCATTTTTCCGGGATTCTCCCCCCATTCTATTACGGGGCGCCGTCGGAGGCCACGGAAATCTGCGGTCCGGACCCGCCTCCGGAGAGGCGCTCGATCACGGCGGCGCAACGGCCGCACAGGTCGGGATGCCGCCGCCCGGTCCCCACCTCGGGCCGATGGTTCCAGCAGCGGGCGCATCGCGGGTGCGGCGAGGGCTCGGCGAGGATCCAGAGCCCCTTGAATCCGGGGGATTCCGCTCCCGTCGGGACGTCCGAGAGCAGGACCTCCGAGACGATGAGGGCCTCGGCCAGATCGGTGGAGGCCAGGGCGCGCCGGACCTCCGGGTCGGCGGCGTGGAGGGTCACCCGGGCCTCGAGAGACTTGCCGATGACCTTGGCCGCCCTCAGCTTTTCGAGCTCGCGGCACACCTCGCCGCGCACCTTCCACACGACGGCCCACCGCGGGTCCGGTTCCTCCGGTCCGGGTTCCGGCCAGTCCGCCAGGTGCACGCTGGGGGTGGGACGTCCGGGAAGGTGGTCCCATACCTCCTCGGCCGTATGGCACAGGATCGGGGCGAACATGCGGACGAGGGCCGTCAGGATCTCGTACAGGGCGGTCTGCGCGGAGCGCCGCTCCGGGGCATCCGGGAGGCTCGTGTAGAGGCGGTCCTTCAGGAGGTCGATGTAGAGCGCGCTCAGCTCCACGACGCAGTACTGGTAGAGATCCTGGTAGGCGCGGAAGAAGGCGTAGTCCTCGAAGTGCTTCGTGACGCGGCGGACCAGTTCCCCCAGGGAGGCCACCGCCCACCGGTCCACGTCGCGGAGCTCCCGTACCCGGTGCCGCGAGGGATCGAAATCGTACAGGTTCCCCAGGAGGATCCGGAAGGTGTTCCGGATCTTCCGGTAGGGCTCGGCGCGGCCCCTCAGGATCTCCCAGGAGATCGGCAGGTCGTCCGTGAAGTCGATGGAGGCGATCCACAGGCGCAGCAGATCCGCCCCGAGGGTGGACACCACCTCCTCCACGGGGATCATGAATCCGGACTTGGAGAGCTTGTCCCCCGTCCGGGCATCCTTGAGGAATCCGTGCGTGACCACCTCCTGAAAGGGGGCCCGGCCCTCCGAGAACACGCTGGCCAGGAGCGACACCTGGAACCACCCGCGGTGCTGGTCGGTGCCCTCCAGGTAGAGCTGGGCGGGAAACTGGAGTTCCGGGTGCTTCATCGAGACGGCCCGGTGGCTGGCGGCGGACTCGAACCAGACGTCGAAGATGTCCTGTTCCTTGGTGAACTCGTCGCTTCCGCAGCCGCAGCGGGTCCCCGGGGGGAGGATGTCCCGGGCCTCGGCGGTGAACCAGGCGTCGGCCCCGCCGCGGGCGATGAGCCTCTTCACGGCGTCGAACGTCGCCTGGTTGAGGAGGACCGTCCGGCACTTCGCGCAGTAAAAGGCGGGGATCGGGACCCCCCAGGTGCGCTGGCGGCTCACGCACCAGTCCGGCCGTTCCTCGAGCATGCTCGTGATCCGCGTCTGCCCCCAGGCCGGGACCCAGCGGGTCTTCCGGACCGCCTCGAGAGCCGCCCCGCGGCCGCCGGCGTGGTCCACCCGGATGAACCACTGCTCCGTGGCGCGGAAGATCACGGGCTGCTTGCAGCGCCAGCAGCAGGGATAGTCGTGCGTGAACTCCTCCGCGTGGACCAGGATCCCGCTCCGGCGGAGGTCCTCCGTGATGACAGGGTTGGCCTGGAAGACCTGCTGCCCCCGGTACTGCCGCGCCTCCTCCGTGAACAGGCCGGCCTCGTCCACGGGAGAAAGGATCGGAAGGCCGTACGCCATTCCGGTTTCGTAGTCCTCCATGCCGTGGCCGGGGGCCGTGTGGACCAGGCCCGTGCCGTCCGATACGGTGACGTAGTCCGCCAGCACCACGGGACACTCGTGGCCCCAGAGCGGATGCCGGTACTTCTGGCCCTCCAGGGCGCGGCCCCGGATCGAGCCGACCACCTCGCCGACGGGGAAGCGCCGCCGGCACTCCTCGAGGCGCTGCGAGGCGACGATCGCCTGGCGGCCGCGGAACTTCACGATCGCGTATTCGAGGTCGGGATGGACCGCCACGGCGACGTCGCCGGGCAGGGTCCAGGGAGTGGTGGTCCAGACCAGAAGGTCGGTCCCGGGCCGGGAGGTCATTTCGAAGGCCAGATAGATCGAGGGGGAGGGAAGCACCTTGTATTCGAGCTCCGCCTCCGCCAGGGCCGTCCGGTCCTGGATGCACCAGTGGATGGGCCGGAAGCGCCTCGCCACGTGCCCCTTCTGCCAGAGCCGCTCGAAGACCTCGATCACGGAAAGCTCGTAGCCGGGGTCGATCGTGAGATAGGGCCGGTCCCAGTCCGCCAGGACTCCCAGGGCCTTGAACTGGCGGCGCTGGAGCTCGACGTATCGGCGGGCGAAGTCCAGGCACCGGCGACGGATCTCGGACTTGGGCAGCGAGGCCGCCGCGGGCCCCAGATCCCTGGCGACCTTGTGCTCGATGGGAAGCCCGTGGCAGTCCCAGCCCGGCACGAAGGGCGAGGCGTAGCCCCGCATGGTCCGGTACTTGACGACGATGTCCTTGAGGATCTTGTTGATGCCCGTGCCGATGTGCACGTCGCCGTTCGCGTAGGGAGGGCCGTCGTGGAGGATCCAGAGGGGCCGACCCCGACGCGCCTCGCGGATCTTCGCGTAGAGCCCCTCCCGCTCCCACCGCTGGCGGAGTCGAGGCTCCGTCTGCGTGAGCCGGGCCTCCATGGGAAAATCGGTCCTCGGGAGGTTGAGCGTGTCCTTATAGCTCCGTTTCGCGCCCATAAAAGCGGGCCTGATCTTAAGGAATGGAATCCCGTCCGTCAACGGGCCGGCGCGCGGGGCGGGCTTTTCCCCGCGGTCCCGAGGGGATAGGATGTCGCCCAATGAACAACGTGGGCCGGAAGGCCGCCCTCCTGGCCTGGGGAATGCTGATTCCGTCGGGGGCGGCCCAGGAGAAAACCTCCCCCCCTTCGCCCCTCTTCCGCTTCGCCTGGATCACCGACATGCACCTGGACGAGAGGCGGGAAGAGATCGTGGCCGGGGGACTCCGCGCGGCCGATGAACTCCGGCCTCATTTCGTCCTCATCACGGGCGACAACAATGCCCGGCCCGCCCCGGAGGATCCCAACCGCCCGGAGCCCCTCCCCCTGCGCCGCCAAAGGTTCCTGAAGGATTTTCTCGGCCGCCATCTCCGGGCCCCCGCCGTGATCATCCCCGGGGACAACTGGCCGGGGGATTTCGAGAAGGTCTTCGGGGCCTTCCAGTACAGCTTCGACTTCGGGGGCGTCCATTTCCTCCTCCTGGCCCCCGATCGGCGGGCGTCCGGCCCCGGGATCGAGGGGCTCTCCGTCTTCGATCCTCCGACCTGGGACTGGATCCGCAAGGACCTGGAGGGGAACCGGGCGAAGCCCGTTCTGGCGGCCCTCCACGAGCCGGTCTATCCTCCCGCCTTCCTGGATGCCCCGCCCCTGAGGCGCCTCCTGGCCCGCTTCCCCAACGTGATCGCCGTCCTTCAGGGGCATCTGCACGTGGAGGCGGCGTGGGTGGCCGACGGGAAGACCTACCTCGTCGGCCCGTCGCTGGGGGCCGCCCCGGTGCCACGGTTCAAACTGGCGGAGGTTCATCGGGACCGGATCGTTTTTGGCACCCTGTTCCGCGCCGCCGGAGAAGATTCCTTCCGGAGGGCGGAAGGAGAACGGACCGTGGAGATCCCCCCGCTTCTAAGGGAGGGGCTGGGGGAGCCCCGGGGGCCGTTCGCGATGGGGAACCGGGATTCGGTGCCGGCCCATCCGGTCGTGGAGGACCCCTCCCTCATCGGGCGCCGGGGAGAGCTGGTGCGGATCCTCCGTGAATTCCTCTGGGGACGCCCTCCGACCGGGGAGAAAGGACCCTGAGGAGGGGCGGGATCCTTTCGGCCTGTCGGTGCCGGCACCGCGGAGGTATAATGTCCTCCCGGCGCGGCCGTGAAAACCTATGAGCTGGCCGAAGGAATCATGTACGGGCCCGTTCGGTCCCGCCGGATGGGACTCTCGCTGGGAGTGAACCTCCTCCCCGGCGGTTTCAAGCTCTGTTCCTTCAATTGTCCCTACTGCCAGTGCGGGTGGTCCACCCGGAAGGTGGATTCTCCGGCCCTGGCCTCGTTCCGGTTTCCTTCGGCGGCCGAGGTGGCGGCGGCGGTGGGGGAGAGGTTGCGGGAACTCCGGGGCTCGGGGAATGGGATCGATTCCCTCACCTTTTCCGGAAACGGCGAGCCCACGCTGCACCCGGATTTCCCGGACGTGGTGCGGGCCGTTCTGGAGGTGCGGGATCGGGAGATGCCGGAGGTCCGCGTGGACATCCTGACCAACGGGGCGCATCTTTCCCGGTCCGGGGTGGTGGGGGGGCTCAACCTCCTCGACGAGAGGTACGTGAAACTCGACGCCGGGGACGGCGCGAAGCTGCGGGAGATGAACCGGCCGCTGGTGCCCCTGGAGCTCGAGGATCTGGTGCGGGGGACGGGTCTTCTCAGGGACTTCATCGCGCAGGCCATGTTCACCTCGGGCTCTTGCGACAACACGGACCGGGCATCCCTGGAGTGCTGGATCGCCCTGGTGGGGCGTCTCCGGCCCAAGGCCGTTCATCTCTATAGCCTGGACCGCCGGCCCGCGGACCCGGGGGTCCGGGCCGTGGACCGGGGCCGCCTGGAGGAGATCGCCCGGGAGGTCCAGGTGCGTGCGGGCGTGGCCGCCCGGGTATTCTGAGCCCCGCGGATCGCGCCGTCTTTCCGGGAAGAGAACGGGTCGGAACGACGGTGTTCGCGATGACGGCGGTCGTTCGATCCACCTCCTCCCCGGGGGTCGAGGGCGGTTCGGCAGGGCGCCGTCGAGGACCCGGCGGGCGGCGGTGAGGAGGGTGCCCGCGGCATCGGGGCCTGTTTCCGGAGATCGGGGAAGACCGGCCGGTTCGCGGTTCCCCCTCCCGGTCGAAGGGATCGGCGGCGGGTCGTGCGCGAGAGGCGACGGGCCCTCGGGGGATGGGGACCGTCTGAGGGAACAGGATTACGCGAAAGGGGATTCCTCGCCGGAGGCGGGAGGAGACGGGGGAGGAGGGGCGGCAGCCGGGGGCTTCTTCGCGGACCGGCGTCCGGTCCGATCCTTGGAGTCCCCGCGCAGAAGGGCCACCAGGCCCGTGCGGGCGATCTCCCTGATGCCGAAGGGCTTCAGAAGTTCGATGAGGGCCTCCACTTTTTTTTCGTCCCCCGTGACCTCCACGGTGATCGTTTCGGGGGAGAGGTCGCAGATCTTGCCCCGGAAGATGTCCATCAGCTCGATGATCTGGCCGCGCTGGCCGGGCTTGCAGTTCACCTTGGCCAGGACGAGTTCGCGCTCCACGTAGTCGCGGTTGGTGAAATCGACGACCTTGATCACGTCCACCAGCCGGTTGAGCTGTTTGGCGACCTGTTCCAGGATCCGGTCGTCGCCGATGACGGCGAAGGTCATGCGGGAGATGGAGGGGTCGTCGGTTTCTCCGACGGAGAGGCTGTCGATGTTGTACCCGCGGGCGCGGACGAGGGAGGCGATCTTCGCCAGCACTCCGGGGCGGTTTTCCACCAGGGCGGAGATGACGTGGCGCATGGGCTAGCTCTCTCCCGGGGGTTCCGGATCGCGGACGATCGCCTCGTCCAGGTTCTTTCCGACGGGGACCATGGGGTAGCAATTTTCTTCCATGACCAGTTGTATGTCCGCCAGGGCGGGCCCCGGGTGCTGGAGCAGACGTTCCAGGACGGGACGGACCTCCTCGTTCCGGACGGCCCGGAGTCCCAGGAGGCCGTAGGCCTCGGCCAGTTTGACGAAGTCGGGGCTGCCGCAAAGGATGACCCCCATGTAGCGGGCGCCCGGAATGACCGTTTCCTGCCACTGGCGCACCATGCCGAGGTTGCCGTTGTTCATCAGGACGATCTTGACGGCAATCCGGTTCAGGGCCGCCACGGCCAGTTCCTGGAGGTTCATCTGGAAGGATCCGTCCCCCGAGATGCTGATGACCTGGCGGTCGGGGCATCCGATCTTGGCGCCGAGGGCGGCGGGGAAGCCGAAGCCCATCGTTCCCAGGCCGCCGGAGGAGATGAAGGAGCGGGGGCGGAGGTGCGTCAGGTGTTGGGCGGCGAACATCTGGTGCTGTCCGACGTCCGCGGTGATGATCGCCTCCCCCCGGGTCAGTTCGTCGAGAATCCGGATCACCTGCTGCGGTTTGATCTCCCGGGTCGGAAGGCCGTTCATGTACCAGGGCTGCCGCGGGGCCAGGAGGTTCCGGAAATCGCGGCGGTCCTTGGGGGACGGAATCCCCGTCGGGAGCGGATGCTGGGCCTTCCACTCCTCGATCTGCTTCAGCCAGGGGCCGATCCGGGGCGGCCGGACCGCCTTGACGAGATCCTTGAGGATGCGCTTGGCGTCCCCCACGATGGGAACGTCGGCCCGAACCGACTTTCCGATCGAGGTCGGATCGATGTCGATGTGGATGATCTTGGCCCGGGGGGCGAACTCCCCGGGCCGGCTGGCCACGCGGTCGTCGAACCGGGTTCCCACCCCGAGGAGGACGTCGGCGTGATGCAGGGCATAATTGGCGTACGTCGTCCCGTGCATGCCGGCCATCTTGAGAGCCAGGGGGTGGTTTTCCGGGAAGGCCCCCAGCCCAAGAAGCGTCGTGGCCACCGGGATTCGGGTCTTCTCCACCAGCTCCCGGAGTTCCTCGGAGGCCCCGGAGATGTGGATCCCCTGTCCGGCCAGGAGGACCGGCCGGGCGGCCTCGGCCAGGAGCTCGGCGGCCTTTCGGATTTGTTGGGGATGGCCGTCCAGGGTCGGGTTGTATCCGCGGATCCGGGGGGCCGGGCCGGGACGGTAGTGGCCGGTCATCCGGGAGATGTCCACGGGGATGTCGAGGAGGACCGGCCCGGGGCGTCCCGTGCGGGCCAGGTAGAAGGCCTCCTTGACGATGCGGGGGATGTCGTTCGCATTCCGCAGGAGGTAATTGTGCTTGGTGATCGTGGCCGTGAGGCCGATCGTGTCCACCTCCTGGAAGGCGTCGTTCCCGATCTTCTCCGTGGCGACTTGTCCGGTGATCGCCACGATGGGGGTGGAATCCATGAAGGCGTCGGCGATGCCCGTGATGAGGTTGGTGGCCCCGGGGCCGGAGGTGGCCAGGCAGACGCCGACGCGGCCGGTGGCCCGGGCGTATCCCTCGGCCATGTGGGCGGCCCCTTGCTCGTGCCGGGTGAGGATGAAGCGGAAGGGGGCATCCTCGAAGGCTTTCATGATGGGAAGGGTGACGCCTCCCGGGATTCCGAAGATGACCTCCACTCCCTCGTCGGCGAGGGCCCGGGCGAGGATTTCGGCGCCGTTCATGTCGGGCGGTTGGCGCATCGATGCGATTCCGAAAAAGCGGCGAAGATTATAGTGGCTGGGGTGCCGGGAAGGAAGGAGGTTTTGAGGGGCGGCGCCCCCGGCCCGGCCGTCCGGGGGCCGGCCTTCCGGGAGCTCCCTTGACGGCCCTTTGGGTGGGTCTATAATCGGGATCCCATGGCCGAGAAGGCAGCCTTGGCGCGCCTGGAGATCCGGGACCACGTCGCCGAGATCCTCCGGCTGATGGGGGAGGATCCCGCCCGGGAGGGGCTGCAGGGGACCCCCCGGCGGGTGGAGCGGTCCTTGCAGTTCCTGACCCGGGGGATCCGGCAGGATCCCGCCTCCGTTCTTCGGGGCGCCGTCTTCGAGACCCGGGATTACGACGAGATGGTGATCGTGAAGGATGTGGACGTCTTCTCCCTGTGCGAGCATCATCTCCTGCCGTTCTTCGGGAAATGCCACGTGGCCTATCTCCCGAACCGGAGGATCGTGGGGCTCTCGAAAATCCCCCGTCTGGTGGAGGCCTTCTCCCGCCGGCTCCAGATCCAGGAGCGGCTGACCACCCAGATCGCCCGGACGATCGAGGAGGCCATTCGTCCCAAGGGAGTGGGGGTCATCCTCGAGGCGTTTCACCTTTGCGTGATGATGCGGGGCGTGGAGAAGCAGAACGCCCACATGGTCACCAGCTCCATGCGCGGCCTCTTCCGTTCGGATCCGAGGACCCGCCAGGAGTTCCTGGATCTGATCCGCCGCCCCAAGCCGCTGTAACCGTCCGGGGATGCCCTCCGCTCTCGGGATGGGCGGCCGCCGGAAAGATTTTGAAAAGCCGC
>Ga0068707_1003069_pt1 | contig 11708 bp, 9 predicted proteins | sample YNPNPMetaG_FD_66600 | JGI IMG/M metagenome (GOLD analysis project Ga0068707, IMG submission 66600) | Anoxygenic and chlorotrophic microbial mat microbial communities from Yellowstone National Park, USA - YNP NP MetaG | ecosystem: Environmental > Aquatic > Thermal springs > Hot (42-90C) >... | reverse complement strand
GGGCCGACCCAGACCCCGTGTTTCTTGGACGAAGACATGGTCCTGCCCGCCAGGCTCACCATCCCCTGGGTATGGAGCTTCAGGCACGGTTCTTGGACCGGAACCATTCCCAAGTCATGAAGGACCCGAGTAAAGAACCGGAAGAAGATGAGATGGCCGGTGGCATGTTCAATCCCGCCGATATACTCATCAATCGGCAGCCACTTAGCTACCGCATCCCGGCTAAAGGGCAGTTGGTCGTTGTGCGGGTCGGCGTAGCGCAGGTGGTACCAAGAGGAGTCAACAAAGGTGTCCATCGTATCCGGGTCGCGCTCGGCCGGCCCCTGGCACCGGGGGCAGCGGGTTTTGATGAACTCTTCAATTCCGGCCAGGACCGACTTGCCTTTGGGCTTATAGTCCTTGACATCCGGGGGCAGGGTCACGGGTAACTGTTCGTAAGGCACCGGCACGATGCCGCACTGCGGGCAATGAATCATGGGAATCGGCGTGCCCCAGTACCGCTGCCTGGACACCAGCCAGTCCTTCAGGCGATAGTTGACCTTTCGGCGGCCCAGGCCCTGTTTTTCCAGATAGTCGGTCACCCGCTCAAGTGCCAGCCGGGAGGGGGTGCCATCAAACGGGCCGGAGTTCACCATCCTCCCTTCGTCCGTGTAGGCCTGGGTGAGGTCCTCAGGCAGAAGCGTCCGACCCGCAGGCTGAATTACCACCTTGACCGGGAGGTGATACTTCCGGGCAAACTCGAAGTCCCGCTGGTCGTGTCCGGGCACCGCCATAACCATGCCGGTGCCATAACCGGCCAGAACAAAATCGGCGATGTAGATGGGCACCGGCTCACCGGTCAAGGGGTTGATTGCGAACCGGCCGGTGAACACCCCTTCTTTTTCGGTGGTGGTGGCGGTGCGCTCAACTTCGGACCGGAGCAGCACCCGGCGGCAGAAGTCGCGAACCGACCGTTCTTGCGCGGTTCCCTGGGCAATTGTTTCGGCCAGGGGCGCATCCGGGGCCAGGGCCATGAAGGTCACCCCGTAGAGGGTGTCGGGACGAGTGGTGAAGACGGGAAGTTTCTGGTCAGTACCGGCGAGCTGGAAGTCCACCTCGACCCCTTCGGACCGGCCAATCCAGTTCCGCTGCATAGTCCGGACACTCTCCGGCCAGCCGGTCAACTCATCAATGCCGTCCCAGAGCTCCTGGGCATAGTCGGTAATCCGGAAGAACCACTGTTTCAATTTCCGTTTTTCAACCGGTGTTGCGCAGGTGGAGCGATAGCACCGGCCATCAAGGACCTGCTCATTAGCCAGGACCGTCTGGCAGTTCGGACACCAGTTGACATAGGCCTCTTTCCGATAGGCCAGGCCGCGCTCGTAGAACTTGAGAAAGAACCACTGGTTCCATTTGTAGTAATCGGGCAGGCAGGTGGTCACCTCCCGGTCCCAGTCGTAGGCGATGCCGGCGCGCTTCAGGCTCTGCCGCGCCCGGTTGATGGAGTCAAAGGTCCAGAAGCTCGGATGATTGCCGTGCTCGATTGCCGCATTCTCGGCCGGCAGGCCGAACGCATCCCAGCCAAACGGGTGGAGCACATCATACCCCTGGAGCTTGCGCAACCGGCAGAGGACATCCCCGAACACATAGTTGCGGAGATGGCCCATGTGGACATCACCGGAGGGGTAGTAGAACATGACCAGGACATAGAACTTTCGCTTCGGGTCCGGACTGGTCCGGAATGTGCCCCGCTCCTCCCAGAAACGTTGCCAGCGGTGCTCAATCTCCGATGCCGGATAATCACAACTCATAAGCCCTGCTCCTTAAAACTAGAAAGTGGCCTAGTTGTCATTCGCACTTCGTCATTACTTAAGGTATTCCATCGTGAACAGGTCCAAAAGCACGAACGGCTCCGGGTGTCCCTGAACTACTGCCCGGGCAATTCCGTAAAGCCGGTGCAGCGACCGGTCCAATGCTGCCAGGTCCCACTTTTCCAGCCGCTGTCCCGAGGAGCGCCGGAGATGGCCGAGGGGTGACAGGCCGAGCTTGGCCCGCAGCAGGTTCAGCAGGCCGTTGGTTAGAACCGCCACAATCCCCACCGGACTTTCCCCCCAGCCGCTCAGCCGGCGGAGAATCAGGAGGGCACCGGCCCGGTCCTGGTCCAGGACCCGGTCAACATAGTCGTAGAGGTCAAAGAGGCGCGACCGGGCCACCAGTTGTTGGACCATCGTGCTGGTCACCGGCACGGGCCGAGTGGGCCGGCCACCGCAGTTGGTGGCCAGTTTTTCCAACTCGCTTTTCAGCACTAGCGTCTCGGCGCCGGCCAGCTCGATAAGCAATTGGGCCGCATCCCGAGCCAATACCAATCCCAGCGACCGGGCCCAGCGCATCACTGCCGGCACCAACAGCGGGCCGGTCGGCGGCCACATTGAGACCACCCACTGGGCAATCCCGGAGTCCTTGAAGAGCTGCCGCCACCGCTGCTCGTACGCGCAGGTCACAACCACCACACTGGAAGGAGGGGTCTGGGCGAGACCAGCACACAGCTCCTTCGCCGCTTCCCGATGGACCGCCTCTAACCCGCGGATGACCATCAGCCGACGCTGGGCCCCGACCGGCGGCTGACGGATGTGCTGGAGCAGCTCCACAACCGTCCGTCCTTCGGAGCCGATGTCTGAGCCGTGGACAGTTTCGAGGTCGAAGGGCTCGAGCCCGGGGACCAAGAGCTGCCGTTTCAGTGCGGCGATGAGTTCCTCGGCCAGCGCCACATCACCACCAAACAGCACATAAACCGGCTGAAACTGTCCCCTTTCAATCTGGGCGAGAATGGCTAAGGGCCCGGCAATCGGCGGGGAGTTGGTGGAGCGGGACTTTTTGGGACTATTGGTCATGGGCATTGGTCTTTATCTTATTTTTTATTGGGGCGGTGTCAATTGTGTAGAAAGTGGCCCAAGCCACTACGCACTTTGTACTTGTATGTGGCCAAGAGATCGGTACCACCCTGAAGCGTGATGTCGGAGCTGATTGGATCCAGAATCACGGGTGGGAGCAAGGCCAGTTGGCGGGGCAGCTTCCGGTCCAGCAGCTCCTCAAGCCGGACAAACGGCGGCTTGCCCTCCATCCCGGCGCCGCGGTGGTGGCGCAGGATGTGGCGGATGGTGTTGGGCGACAGCTTCCGGACCACCGCTCGCACTGTCCGCCACTCCCGGGCGGTAGCGGCAATGCTGCCGTTCTGCTGATAACTCAGCACCAGATTGTGTCTTGCCATCACCGGTAGGACATATATCCATTGCCGGTGCTTCTTTCAGGCCATTTTCCAGGCTTCCGTAAAGGATACACCGGCTTTCTCAGCCAGTGGTCCAGGATAACCTCGTAACGATGTCTTGGCGCCGGGACTGTGCTGTGTTGACAGAACTGTGATTGAGCCTACAATTTTAGTTGTTGGCGCAGGCGGTTTTGCCAATGAACTGTTGTGGACTAACATAAAAGGAGGTCGCGGTATGAAGTTCAAGACCGTCATGGGAGCGCTGTTGCTCCTGCCCGTGCTGCTCTTTGCCTGGCCGCAGCCGGGTGAACCGGCCCCGGAGGTGTCAATCCCAGACACCGCGTGGGTCGCACACGCCGTTCCCACTGAATGGCATGGCCAGGTGGTTCAGCTTTTCTTCTGGCAGTCAACCTGAGGGGGCTGCCTCGCGGAGTTACCGCGAGTTCAGGCATTATACGATGAGTATGGCTCACGCGGATTCACACCGCTGGCCGTCAATCTGTGGCAGGACATGAATTCGGTGGTTAAGGTCTATGCCCGGCAGTACACCTATCCCTTCCTGCGGGATGGTGGTTCAGCCTGGAATCTTTACCGGATGAACGGTTATATCCCCTTGAACTACGTGATTGATACTGCGGGCATCGTGGTCGGCTCGATGGAAGGGTTCAATGAGACCACCATCCGCGCCTGGATTGAGGCGTCGCTGCCGCCGGTGGGCATGGCAGAAGAAAAGACCAGACCGGTCCTGGGATTTGCCAGCGTCAGGCCCAATCCGGCGGCTCAACTCCAGACGGTTGTCTTCAACATGCCGGCTGGGGGTAGTGCCACCGTGCGAGTCTATTCCAGCACCGGTGCGCTGGTGAAGACGCTCGTGAATGGTGCGGTGCCGGCGGGCCGGAACACCGCAACCTGGGACCTGACCGACAACTTTGGCCGCGCTGTGCCCAACGGCCTTTACTTCTACGAGTTGGCGGCAGGTGGCCAGAGCGCCCGGCTGAAGGTGTCGGTAGTCAGATAGCCACAACGGTTCTTTTTGCGAGGCGACCCATTTCGGGGTCGCTTCGCTTTTCAGGGGCTGGATACGGTTGACCCCGCCCAGCGATAATTTTAGAATCACTCGGTGAACAGGACATTCTTTGCAGTCCTTATAGGGGCCGTGGTGATGTTTTCCGGCTGTCGGCCCGAGCCGAAGAAGGTGACGGTGCGGTTCTGGCATGCGATGGGCGGAGAGTCACAGAAGAGTCTGAAGGCACTGGTTGAGCGGTTTGAGCGGACGCATCCGAACATTCATATTGAGCTGGTGGGGATGGGTAATTATGATGCGCTTGTCCAGAAGTTGATGGGTGCGGTTGCAGCCGAGAATCCGCCAACCATCGCCCAGATGTATGAGAACTGGACAACCCAGCTTTTGGCCGCCGGCCGGCTGGAGTTTCTTGATAGTTATGTGCACGGGCCCAATGGCCTGAGCGCCGACGAGCTGGCTGATATCTATCCGGCACTCTTAGAGAACAACACCTGGGAGGGCAAGCTTTTGACACTGCCGTTCAACAAGAGCGTGCCGGTCTATTACTACAACGTTGGGATGCTTGCGGCGGCCGGTTATGACTCCTTTCCCAAGAGCTGGCCTGAGTTCCGGAAGATGTGCCGGCAGGTGACAAAGCGGAGCACCACCGGTGAGGTCGAGGTCTGGGCAACGGCGAACGGTACCGACATCTGGATATTCGGCTCGATGCTGTTTCAGCAGGGCGGCAGGTTTCTGGACAAGGAGGATGGCCAGCCCCAGTTTAACAGTCCGGCAGCAGTCGCGGCGCTCCAGTTTCAGGTTGATCTGGTACTCAAGGACAGCGTCCAGACCACCGCAACCCAGCGCAGTCCGGTTGATGACTTTCTGATCGGTCGACTTGCCACGCTAACCGGCAGCTCAACCTGGCGCGCGCCGATTGTTGATAAGGAGCCGTTTCTGGTGGGGATGGCACCGGTGCCGATAGGGGACCGGCCGGCAGCAATTGTCTATGGTACCAATATCGGACTCTTCAAGCAGGCGAGTCCGGCGGAGAAGGCTGCGGCCTGGACATTCATCAAATGGTTCATCAGTCCTGAACAGCAGGTTGAATGGTCATTGGGAACCTGGTACGTGCCAATTCAGCGGAGCTGTCTGGCAGACCCGAGGCTGGTGGCGCGGTTTGAAAAGACCCCGGGGTTACGAGCCGCCTATGAGCAGATGAACTATGCGGTGTTTGAGCCGCGCGGGCTGAAGTGGCTGGCGGGCCGAAAGGCGCTTATTGAGGAACTGGAGGCGGCGACGCTCGGGGCCAAGAGCCCGAAGCAGGCGTTGGACGATGCCGCAGCGCGCTATATTCAGAGCGAAGGCCCAATGACGAAGGGCGAAGGGAATCCGGAGAGAGCAGAGAGCCGAGAGTCGGGACCCTCCGGTTTCTAGCCTCTGGTCTCTGATTTCTGATTTATCGGATTCTCATTGTAGTCCACGGAGTCGAGGACCAGGCCCTGAGCCGGCGCGGTCGGAAACGACTTTGATAGCTTGCCGGCCAGTGCCGCCTTGATATCTTCCTGGGTCAGGCGACCGGTGCCGTAGGCCACCAGCGCACCGACGATGCGGCGCACCATCTTATAGAGAAACCGGTTACCCCGGACCGTCACCAAGAGTTCATCGCCACTAACCTTCACCCGGATACTTGTAATTCGACAGTATCCGTTCTTGGCTTTAGTCTGACAGAATGGTTGAAAGTCGTGGTGGCCGATAAAGAGCTTGGCGACCTGGCGCATCCGGACCGGGTTGAGCGGGTAGCGGAACTCCCAGGCATGATGCTGCCGCAGGGGTGAACGTCCCCGGATGATGCGATAAACATAGGTCTTGCTCTTTGCCCGGTAGCGGGCGTGGAAATCGGGACTGACCTCTTCCGCAGATTTGACCAGGATGTCCTGAGGCAATTCGCAATTCAGGGCCATGCGGAGTCGTTCCAACGGGATGGCTGAGTCGGTGTGAAAGTTGGCAACATAATTGCGAGCCGAAACGCCGGCATCGGTTCGGCCGCAGCCGGACACCGTTAGCTTCTTGCCCAGGACCTTCTGCAGCGCCGCCGCTACTGCCGACTGAACCGTAGGCCGGTTGGGCTGAGATTGCCAGCCGGCATAGTTACGACCGTCAAATTCCAGAATGATGCGGATATTACGCACCGGCTAGCCAATAGTTGAGAGGATAACAAGACCAACGGCGGGCAGGATAAGCACCAAGTCGCCGGGCTTGAATCTCGCAGAATGTGCAGGATACTCGTCTGACAGTGCCGGCGGCATCTTATCATAGGCACGCTTGATTCTGGTGGCGATGGCACAAGGTAGTTCCCGAAATTCCTGGACCCGGATATCGGCAAACTGCGGAACCATTTCAATGGTGAGAAACATGGTTTCGGAGAGGTTACGGTCCGGGATGTGACAGAACCTGAGGATGGAGCGCAGCGCCGCCAGTAACTCGGCTGATGGACAGGTATTGATAAGGAGGTGGGCGAGGAAGGCGGTCCAAGCAGTCCGGTAGGCAACAATCAGGCCGGTCCCGAGGCCGGGATAGCTGAACAACCCCCAGATGCGCGGGGCCGGACCAAACAGGCTGTTGAGGATGACCAGGCTGGGCGCAAACCAGACGAAACTGCCCATCTGCCGGAGCGGTCGGCCGGCGGGTTGTGTCCGAGGACGGACACTCTGTGGTTGTGCCCCAGACCGGTCACGTTTCGATTCCGACCGGCCAAGAAGCAGCCAGCCGATGAGCGCAAATAGCAGCGATGCCCCGATGTCCCAAGGACGGTTGAGAAGAAAGAGGCCCGGCAGGGTCAGTAGCAGGGTGAGGAGACGACCCAGACTGCTAACAAGTGGTCGAGTGGTCAAGTGGCCTGACAGAAAGTGGCCGAGTACCCGAGTGCCCAAGGACACTTGGCACGTTACTTTACCCTTTCCGTGCTTTGTCCTTTCCTAAGGCACTTCATGCAGAGCTGGGCTTGCGGAACAACTTCGAGCCGCTCTTTGGGAATCGGTCCGCCGCACACAGCGCAGATGCCATAGGTGCCGTCAGTAATCCGGGCGAGGGCAGCATCAATGGCCCGCAACGCCTCACACTCCAGGGACTTGAGACGGGAGGCCATCTCGCGCTGATAGTTCTCAGTGCCCTGGTCGGCAATATGGGTTCGGTGTTGCGACAGGTCCCCGGTTGTCTGCGGGGTTTCCATCACCTCACTGGTGAAATTGACTTGACGGATGATACGTTGCTTCTCGGCCAAGAGTGCCTTCTCGAACTTGAGCAGGTCGGCCTTGGTTAGCCGTTGACGCCTCTTCGGTGCCATTAAGTTTTTACCCTCCTGAGCCCGATACGGGCCGGTTCTTCATTAATCTTCGTTTCGCGGGTGAGCTCCGCATCGGCAAGTGGTTCGGTAGTTATGCCGAGTGCCAACGTTTCCCGGCAGATGTAATCCTGGAACTGCTGAACCGCTTCCGCCAGTCGGGACGAACCGGTGCAGTGCAAAAGGATGCGGTCGGTCACTTCGAACCCGGCCTCTTTGCGCAGATTCTGAATCTTATGGACCAGTTCTCGAGCCAGGCCTTCATTTTCCAGCTCGACGGTGAGCAGGCGGTTGATGCCGACCGCATAACCTGAGTCTTCTGCGAGGGAATAGTCGGGCGGCAACTGGGTGTTGGGTTCGGTGAACAGAATCGTCCGGACATTCAGCTCTTCCTTGATGGCTTCGGCATGGCGCAGGATGGTTGGCCGTTCCGCCGGGGTGACGGTCCGGATGATTGCTGATGAGAGGGGCTGGCGCACCTTGAGCTGGGCCTTTTCCCGGGCAGCGCGGCCGAGCGAAACCAGCAGCCGAATCAATGCCACCTCTTTTTCCAGTTCCGGGTCAATCAGCGCCTGGTCCGGCTCCGGATAGGTGGTGAGATGGACCGATTCCGGGGCCGCCGGGTCAACCGAACGGACCAGGTTCTGGTAGATGTCCTCGGTCAGAAACGGCATGAACGGCGCGAGCAGTCTGGTGAGCGTGACGAGACAGGTGTAGAGCGTGTGGTAGGCGGCGCTTTTGTCGGCATCCGAAGCGGACTTCCAGAACCGGCGCCGGTTGCGGCGGACGTACCAGACCGACAGGTCGTCGACGAACTCCTCAACCGCCCGGGTTGCCGCAGCCGTGTCGTAGTCGTCAAGCCGTTCCCGGCAGAACTTAATGAGGGAATTGAGTCGGGATAGGATCCAGCGGTCAAGCAGTGTCCGGGCTCCGCTCTTGGGCATTGAGCCTCGGGGATTGAAGTTATCAATGTTGGCATAGGTGACAAAAAAGCTATACACGTTCCAGAGGGTGAGCAGCTTGCGCCGGACTTCATGGGCAGCATGATAGCCGAACAACAGGTTCTGAGTCGGGTTATGCCTGAGAAACAGCCACCGCATTACGTCCGCCCCCATCTTCGCTACCGCCTCCTCGATCTCAATCGCGTTGCCCCATGACTTGTGCATCTCCCGGCCATCCTCGGCCTTCATTGTCGCGTAACCCAGGACGGTGCGGAACGGCGCCCGCTTCTCAAGCACGGTGCTCATCGCCAGGATGGCATAAAACCAGTTTCGGAACTGACCAGGGAAGCTCTCGGTGATGAAGTCAAACGGAAACCACTGCTGCCAGTAGTTGCGGTCGGTCAGGTAATGAATGGTCGAAAACGGCACGATTCCGGCATCCAGCCAGACATTACCAACTTCCTTGATGCGCGCTACCGGCTGGCCGCACCGGCCGCACCCGATTTGCACCTCGTCAATCCAGGGCCGGTGGGGCGTGTGACCCTCAAACCGTTCCCACCCCGCAACTGCCCGGGCCTTCAGCTCCTCACGCGAACCAATAACATCGAACCAGCCGCACCCGCACTTGTAGATGGGCAGGGCCAGTCCCCAGTAACGTTTTTTGGAGATGCACCAGTCGTCCATGTTGCGCAGCCAGTCCAGCTCGCGTTCCAACCCGAATTTAGGAATCCAGCGCACCTGCCGTGCCGATTCCATGATTTCCTCCCGCAGGACAGAAGTCCGGATGAACCATTCGTCCACCAGCCGGAAGAGCAGCTCTGCCCCGCAGCGCCAGCACACCGGATACCGGTGGGTATAATCTTCCACCCGGACCAAGAGCCCCTTTTTGTTCAGGTCCGCGAAAATGGCCGGAGCCGTCTCCTGAGCCGGCCTGCCCGCCAGCCAGTCAAATTCGGGCCGGAAGGTTCCGTCTTCATTGAGTGGGGCGATAACTCCTAAGCCCTGTTCCTTGCCGAGCTGAAAGTCTTCCTTACCGCAGCCCGGCGCGATGTGGACGATCCCCGTGCCTTCGGCAGCACTCACCGCCTCCCACGGAACGACGCGGTGGTCAACCCCCTGCTGGGGCACAAGTTCGTCGAACGGTCCCTGATAGCGGAGGCCGACCAGTTTTGCCCCGGGCAGCTCTTCGAGAACCACTGCGTTGGGACCGAGTACCGTCAGCCGGGGCTGAGCTAAGATATAGACCGAATCGTCCTTTTTTGCCCGAACATAGGTTACATCGGGGTGGACTGCCGCCGCCGTGTTGGCGGTAAGGGTCCAAGGGGTTGTTGTCCAGACCAGCAGGAACTCAATTTTTCGGCCTTGAACCGGAAAGCGCAGGAATACCGCCTTGTGGGTCAATTCCCGGTATCCTTCGGTAGCGATTTCCTGGTCCGAGATGGCGGTCCCGCACCGCGGACACCAGGGCATGACATCAATCCCCTCATAGATGAGGCCCCGCTCGTGGCACTTCTTCAGAAAGTACCAGATGGCATAGTTGTTTGCTTCGGACATGGTGTAGTAAGAGTTGTCCCAATCCATCCACTGGCCAATCCGGATTGACTGCTCGGTCTGAATCCGGGAATAGCGGCGGACCCGCTCCATACACTTGTTGACAAAATTGGCAATGCCGAACTTCTCAATGTCCCGTTTCGACTTGAAGCCCAGCTCTTTTTCCACTTCGACTTCAACCCAGAGGCCTTGACAGTCAAAGCCGTTCTGAAACCGCTGGTCGAATCCGAGCATCGCCTTATAGCGTTGGAACAGGTCTTTGTAGGTCCGACCCCAGGCATGATGAACACCCATCGGGCCATTGGCGGTTATCGGGCCGTCCAGGAAGCGGAATTTGGGGTTACCCCGGTTCCGTTCCATCAGTTGGAAGAAGTGGCGCCCCTCCTGCCAGAATTTGAGAATCCGGGGCTCGATTTCCTGATGGTCGGGCTGGCGCGTAACCGGCCGGAACATCCTTGCTAGTTGCTAGTTGCTGGTTGCTGGTCGCTGGTCGCTTTCAGTGCCCTGGTGGTGCGTGCTCGGCCGCTATTCTGGCCATCGCACTGGTACATCGGCCAGGATGACTGGGCCGGACCACCGCGTCCCACGACACACCAGGCCCGAAACCCGTTGCCAACATACACATAGCCGGAGGCGTCAATCTTCGGGGCCGAAACAAACTCGGCCGCCAGACCGACACCCAGACCACACCCCCAGCGCCGTGAGCCGTCGCTGTTGACCGCATACAATGTGTCCCGGGAGCTTTGGGACCGGTCCTTGTCCTGAATGACCAGGAAGTAGATAATCCCGGCGTTCGAGATTGCCGGGGTTGATGCGGTCCCGAATAACGGCGGGGTAAAAGACCAGTTTTCGCTGCCGTCCTGAGGCGAAATGGACAGTAATTGACCACCGGCTGTAATGTAAACGGTGCCATCGGAACCAAGCACCGGGGCCGACGGGGTACCGACCAGCGGGACCCGCCAGTTCTCGGTCCCGTCCAAAAGGTCAACTGACGCCAATTCGCCGTTCTCCGCAGCAACATAGCTGACCGAACGATTGACATCAATTGCTGGCGATGAGGCGATATTGTCACGCATCCCGTAGCGCCATTTAGGAGTACCGGTTCCTGGCTCCAGTGCGAACAGGGTGTCGTCGTGCAGACAATAGACGGTTCCGTCAGCACCGATAACCGGTGCCTGAGTGCCACCGCCGGCATAGAACGACCAGCGGCGGTCGCCATTAGCCCCGTTCAGGGCAAACAGCGAATCGTTATCTCCCTGAACATAGATACTGCCATCGGCACCCAGTGCCGCGGCCGCAACAACACCGGCCCCTCCGGGCAACGTAACTTCCCACCGCTTAGTCCCATTGGGGTTGATGGCGTAAAAGGCCCCGCCATCGGTCCCGAAATAGATTGTTCCGTCGTCACCGATAGATGGTGCGGTAGCCAACTCGTCACCCTCAGGGCTGGGATACTCCCAACGCCGGGTTCCGCTTCGACTCCGGGCCATGAGTGCCGGAAAATCGCTGCTCAGGATATAAAGGCTGCTGTCGGCAGCAATGGCAAAGGTCTGGGTGCTGAACTCGGCCGAATCCTCAGGTTCTTCCGGTGTGTAACTGAAACTCCACCGCACCTCCCCCTCACCC
>Ga0068707_1003066_pt1 | contig 11715 bp, 10 predicted proteins | sample YNPNPMetaG_FD_66600 | JGI IMG/M metagenome (GOLD analysis project Ga0068707, IMG submission 66600) | Anoxygenic and chlorotrophic microbial mat microbial communities from Yellowstone National Park, USA - YNP NP MetaG | ecosystem: Environmental > Aquatic > Thermal springs > Hot (42-90C) >... | reverse complement strand
CCAATGGCGTAACCGGAAATAGCCATCCCCTCGATCAGCAGATGGGGATCGTACTCCATGATCTGGCGGTCTTTGAAAGTGCCTGGCTCGCCCTCGTCGGCGTTGCAGATCAGATAAACCGGCTTTGCGGAATCCTTGGGCAAAAAGCCCCATTTTACGCCGGTGGGGAACCCCGCCCCGCCGCGACCTCGCAGCCCTGAATCCTTTACCATAGCCACGATTTCTTCGGGCTTTTTCTTCAGGGCCGCCGCCAGGGCCTGATAGCCACCCTGCTGGCGATAAACTTTGATGTCGGTGGCATTCTTGACCCCGCGCCGGGCAAGCAAAATGTTGCAAACGGTCTTGAAGTGCGACTCGGCGGGCAACTGGGGGAGCTCGCCCCGACGCAGGCTTTCTAAAAGCACATCCACCCGCTCGGGAGTCATGTTTTCGTAGTAGCGGCCACCGACCTGTATCACCGGGCAGGTGCCGCAGGAAGCCAGGTCTTCGACCGTCTCTAAACTGAACATACCATCGGCAGTGACCTGTCCCACACCTATACCCAGCTTCTTCTCCAGGTGGGCCAGCAGCTTATCCGCCCCGGCCAGCAAAGCGGGGATGTTGGTGTCGACCTGAAGATGATACTTCCCCACCGGTTGGCGCTTGAGCATGGAGTAGTATGTCTGCACACCATAAGCCTCGGAAAGCGGCACCTTCAAGATTCGGGCTATTTCCTCCAGGTGTTGGTGACGGATGTAGCCGCCGCCTTCCTGCTGGGCTAGGTTCAATGCTGGCAGCAAGACCGAACGCCTTTGGGGGTAACGCTCCAGGAGATGGTCAATCGTCTTTTGGATATCAGTTTTCACGTTTCTCGCTCCGCTTAATCGTTGCAGCGCTGGATGCGCGCGGCGCAGACTTTAAATTCCGGGATTTTGGCAATTGGATCCAGTACATCGTTGGTCAACCGGTTAGCCGCCGCCTCGGCAAAGTGGAAAGGAACAAAGATCGACCCCAGCGCCACCCGTTCGGTGACCTCGGCCCGGGTCTCGATCTTGCCCCGGCGGGTGCTTACCACTACCCGATCATTGTGCTTGATGCCCAGCCTCCGGGCGTCTTCGGGATGCAATTCCACGTGGCCGGCCTGCACGATGGCGTTGAGAATCTCCGAACGCCGGGTCATGCTGCCGGTATGGAAATGCTCGTACATGCGCCCGGTGCTGAGCACCAGATCGAACTCTTTGTCGGGCTGCTCGGCCGGCGGCCGGTAGGAAAGCGGACTAAGCAGTGCCAGGCCGCGGGAAAACTTGCCCCGGTGCAGTATGGGCGTTCCCGGATGATCTTCGCTGGGGCAGGGCCAGGCAATGCCCACCCGCTCAATGCGCTTGTAGCTGATGCCGGCGTAAGACGGCGTCAGGCGGCGAATTTCCTCGAAGATGGCTTCGGGAGTGCGAGGAAATTCATGGCCGAAGAGGCGAGCCAGATCGGCAACGATTTCGTAGTCCTGCCGCACGTCGCCGGTGGGTATGATGGCCTGGCGGCTCAGTTGGACGCGACGTTCGGTGTTGGTATAGGTTCCGGTTTTTTCCGCGAAAGAAACGCCCGGTAACACCACGTCGGCCAAACGGGCAGTCTCGGTAAGGAAGATGTCCTGAACCACCAAAAAATCGAGTTTCTTCAGGCTTTCTTCCACATGACCGATATTGGGGTCGGAAACCATGGGGTTTTCACCCACGATGTAGAGGGCATGAATCTTGCCGCCCGCCGCCGGAATCATTTCGGTCAGGGTCATGCCCACCCGGTCGGACAGCTTCGCTCCCCAGGCCTGGGAGAACTTCTCCACCGCCGCGGGATTGTTGACCGGCTGATAACCGGAGAAAACGTTGGGCAAACATCCCATGTCGCAGGCGCCCTGAACGTTGCTCTGCCCGCGCAGCGGGTTCACGCCGCCGCCCTCAACACCTATGTTGCCACAAATTAGCTGCAGGTTGACGCAGGCTTTGACGTTATCCACGCCGTGGCTGTGCTGGGTTATGCCCATGGAATAGTACAGCGACCCTACCCCGGAGCGAGCGAAAAGTTTCGCGGCGGCCCGTAGATCATCGGCCCGCACTCCGGTAAGCTCCTCCACCTTCTCGGGCGTGAAGAACTCCATCGACTTGCGGTATTCTTCAAAACCCTCGGTGCGTTCCCGGATGTAGTCCTTGGCCTCCCAGCCTTCTTTTAGGATAATATGCTGCAACCCGCACAGCAGGGCCACGTCCGAGCCGTTTCGCTGCTGCAACCAGATGTCTGCAAAATCAACTAGATCTATGCGTCGGGGATCACAGACAATGAGCTTGGCACCGTGGAGTTTGACGGCCCTTTTAATAAGGTAACCGAGCACCGGATGGTTCCAGGTGGTGTTGGAACCGATCACCATGATAACCTTGGAGTTGAGCACATCGGCCATGCTGTTGGTCATAGCGCCCGAACCCAGCGTGGTGGCCAGACCGGCCACCGTGGAAGAGTGTCAGAGACGGGCGCAATGGTCGATGTTGTTGGTGCCTATGACCGCTCGGGCAAAGCGGGAAAGAACGAAGTTTTCTTCGTTGGTTAGCTTGGCCGAAGCCATCACCCCGATGGAATCGGCTCCGTGTTTATCCTTGATGTCCTTCAGCGCTTTAGCCACGCGCTCCAGCGCCTCCTGCCAGGTTGCTTCCACCAGCTTGCCATCTTTGCGGACCAGCGGGGTGCGCAGCCGGTCTGGGGAGTCTATAAAGTCCAATCCGAAGCGGCCCTTTACACACAACATGGCCTGGTTGGGCTGATTCCGCCAGTCGCCCTCGTGAGCCACGGCGTAAGCATAGCGGTTGTTCTTGGTGTAGAGGTCGATCTGGCAACCCACGCCGCAATAAGGGCAGGTTACCTTGGTGGCCTTAGTTTCGGTAGGCCGGATTAGCCACTGACGAGGTTGTTTGAAGGTCAGCGCCCCTACCGGGCAAACCTGCACGCATTCTCCGCACTGCACGCAGCTTGATTCGCCCATGGGAACATCGTCGTCGCAAACCACCCGGGCGTGGCTCCCGCGGTAGGCGAAAGCAAGCACCTGATTGACCACGACGTTCTGGCAGGCGGTGACGCAGCGGCCGCAGTGAATGCACTTATCAGCCTCGCGCAAAATGCCGGGGGAGGAATCGTCCACCGGCGTCGGTTCGGAATCAACCAGCACGCCAGGGCGCTCGATGCCCAGATGGTAGGCCATGTCCTGCAATTCGCAGATGCCGTTAGCTTGGCAGGAAATGCAGTTGTGGTGGCCCTCGGAAAGAAGCAGTTCCACCACCATGCGCCGCACCGCCTGCACCCGCGGGGTGTTGGTGTTGACCACCATGCCCTCGCGCACCGGCAACGCGCAAGATTCCTTCAGGCCGCGCTGGCCTTCTACTTCGACCACGCAGGCCCGGCAACGCCCCGCCTTTCCCGTCTTGGGATGGTGGCATAGGGCGGGGATCCAAATGCCGGCTTCCCGCGCCGCTTCCAGAACCGTCTGTTCCGGTTTAGCCTCTATTTTGCGCCCGTCTATTGTGATTTGCATTTTCCGCCCTCCTCAGCGGTATAGACCACCTCTGACCTTGAACCCAACTCAACCACCCCAGGCCATGCCGGAGTATTGTTCCAGAAAATGATCATGCAGCTTCTGGAACAAACGAGCATGTTCGGCCTCCCAATCAGCCAAACGTTCCAGAGCCGCCCGCCCCGAACCGGTGGCTTTCTTAGCCGCCTGGCGATAGAACTCTTCCAGATCGCGTTCGATTAAAAAGGCCATGCGTAACACCGGCAAATCCGGCACCATGGCTTCAGCGGTGGTCTGCTCGATCATCTCGCTGATGGCCCGCTGGCTGAAGAATTTAGAATCGTGTTCAACGGCCGGCTCGCTCTTTGAAGCCTGGCCGCAACAACGATCCAGCAAAGCCTGCACATAGCGTATGTGGGCTTGCTCCTCGGCAGCCAGACGTTGGAAGACGGCTTTTACCGATGCGTGCTGAGCAGCTTCGGCATGCTGGCTGAAAAAACGGTGCCCTTCTTTTTCTCTCTGCAAGGCATACTGCAGTGCTTTTTTCTCGTCCATCGTTCCTCCAAAAAACAGCCGGAATAAGGATCATCGATTTTAGTATCAATAGTCAAGATTTTTAGCCATTCAACATTCCTTATAAAAATCTTTATGGAGCCACTAAAAACTAAGAATCGCTCAAGTCATCTATCCCCAAGCCATGTTAGCCGCATAGCCTGGATATGCCAAAGGTGACCAGGCTTCTGTTGACAGCGCATAAAATTCCTAACACACTCTTTACGGAATGTGTGGGCAAAGGAAACTATAAATGACTTGGGACTCGCTAACTGAACTTATCCGCAGTGTCGTGCTGACTCAGACTGGCATCGTACACCTTACCGCCGGGCGGTTGTTGATGATGGCCATCGCCGGGCTTTTTATTTACCTGGCGGTAGGCCGGAAATTCGAGCCGCTGCTTTTGCTACCCATCGGCTTTGGAATATTCCTGGTAAATTTCCCCCTAACGCCTCTAATGGGCTATGGCGAAAACGGCGCTCCAGAGCTCATCCGGGCCTTTTACCATTACGGTGTGGAGTGGGAGATAATCCCCTGCGTCATTTTCCTAGGTCTGGGCGCCATGACCGACTTCGGCCCACTCATCGCCAATCCCAAGACGCTGATTATTGGCGCCGGCGCCCAGCTGGGAATCTTTCTTCTATTCGTCGGGGTGCTACCTTTCGGATTTACCCTGAGTGAGGCGGCGTCTATCAGCATCATCGGAGGCGCCGACGGGCCCACCACCATCTATCTTACCAGCAAGCTGGCGCCCCATTTGCTCGGTGCCAACGCCCTGGCCGCTTATTCCTATATGGCCTTAGTGCCGCTCATCCAGCCACCTATAATGCGGCTGCTTACCACCCCCGCACAGCGGCGAATAAAGATGCGACAGATGCGTCAGGTTTCACGCAAAGAGAAATTGTTGTTCGCCCTGATTAGCGCGGCCCTGATCATGTTACTGGTACCATCGGTAGCACCTTTAATGGGAATGTTCATGTTCGGCAATTTCATGCGCGAATCAGGGGTGGTGGGCAGGCTTACGGACACCGCCCAGAACGCCCTGATGAACATAGTAACCATCTTCCTGGGTTTGTCGGTTGGCGCCACCATGCAGGCAGAGACCTTTCTCAATTTCAAACCGCTTTTCATCTTCGCCTTCGGGTTGTTTAACTTCGCCCTATGCACCGCAGGCGGCATTCTGACCGTGCATGTCATGAATCTCTTTCTTAAGGAAAAGATCAACCCGCTCATCGGCTCGGCCGGCGTATCTGCCGTGCCCATGTCCTCACGGGTGAGCCAGCTCGAAGGGCAGAAGGCCGACCCCAGCAATCACCTGCTGATGCATGCCATGGGGCCCAATCTGGCCGGCGTGATCGGCACCGCCACCGCCGCTGGCTTGTTCCTGGCCGCGTTCAAATAGGGAGTGGAACATGACCTGCTCGATATTATTAGCACCGCTCGCCTTCCTGTCCCTGTTGCACCCGCCGGCCCCTGCCCAGGTTCGAATCCAGCCGGAACCGGGACGGACAGTGGTTTATTGCCTGCCGGAGACAAGAATTTCCGAGGCACCGATCTACATCCGGGCAGAACAAGCTGACTTGCTGGAGGTAAGCACCTTCTCTGCACCAAACGTCCAGTTGGCCATCAATCAGCGCGATCTAAGCTGCGGTCTGCTGCGGCTCAAGCTCAGGCTGAAGGAAGCCGGAAGCGAGGCGCGCATCAATCTGACTTCGCAGATTTTCGATAGCGGCAGCGAGCTTTTTCTTTACCACCCGGCGGGGCAAAAACAGCGCCTGATAAAGGCGACCCGGGCGGAGGGCTCTACAACAGAGGGCGAGTACCGGCTTTCTCTGGCGCTACGCGACGGCGACGATTTCGATCTGGACGGCGAAGGTCTAGTCGAAGTGGTATTGGGGCCCCGTCAGGTTTTCTGGAGTCAAGCGCTGCTGACCATGATGATTCGCTTTATTGGCGTTTTTCTGGTTCTGGGTGTGTTGATGCTGGCCATGATGTTCTCGGGAGTTGTTTTCAGCCGCTTGGCATCAGACCGACAAGAGAAGCCAGCCTTTCCCACGCCGCCAGAAAAAACCGAGGTCATACAACCCGCGCAGTTGGCCGCGTTGGCGCTGGCCCTCTACCTCGAAGAAAGACCCCACATTTCCCCGGCTGTAGGCGAAACCAGCCGGGCGTTTTCTGCCTGGGCTCAAGCGGGCAGGTTGCAATTGATGCGCAAACCAGGCGACCGGAGATGAACCGGCAGAAAGGAATGACCAATGCTGAAAGAATATACCCTGCGCATCGGAGATAAAAACCATCGGGTCCAGATAGAAAGCTACCACAACGGTCAGGCCCGGGTGCTGGTAGACGGCTCACCTTTTACCGTGGCGGTAGAATCCAGTGGGTCGACCCCGCCGCGCCCAGCCGCTGTCTCGGCCGCCACACCCATAGCCAAAGAAACCGTCGTGTCCCCGAGCCGGCCTGCCTCCCATCCAGCCGTGGTCGGCGGGGAAAAGGCCCTGCGCGCCCCCATGCCGGGGGTGATAAGGAAAATCCTGGTAAATGCCGGAGACACGGTAAAGGCCGGCCAGCCGCTGTTGGTAATGGAAGCAATGAAGATGGAAAACGAACTGGTGGCGCCGGCCGACGGGCGGGTAAGCGCCATAGCCGTAGCCGTGGGTGCCTCGCTAAACACCGGTGACCTGATAATTTCCTTCGAGTGAATGCCGAAAAATAACGACATCGACTTATTGAGCCCGGTCTTCTGGAATGACGGCAAAATTCGCCTGCTTGCCCAGACCCGCCTGCCGGCAGAAGAAGTCTGGCTGGACATAGACCGGGTGGAAGACCTGGCCCGGGCCATACGTGAGCTCGAGGTGCGTGGCGCTCCGGCTATCGGGGTGGCGGCGGCGTTGGGCGTGGCACTGGCTGCCTGGAACTACTCGGGCAACGACCCGGAGCAACTAAAGCAGAAAGTCGAACAGGCTGCTCGTCTGCTCGCTTCCACTCGGCCCACGGCGGTGAACCTTTTCTGGGCCATCGAACGCATGCGCCGGCGTCTGACCGCACTCTCCACAGCGCATGCCGGGGAACTGAAACAAGCTCTCCTGGAGGAAGCGCAAAAAATCCGCCGGGAGGACATCGACTGCTGCCTGGCCATCGGCCGCCACGGGGCGGAGCTTTTACCCGAGCGAGCTACCGTACTTACCCACTGTAATGCCGGGGCTTTGGCCACCGCCGGGTATGGCACCGCTCTGGGTGTGATTCGGGCAGCAGTGGCCATGGGGAAAAAAATCACCGTCATCGCCGATGAGACCCGTCCCCTGCTTCAGGGTGCACGGCTTACCGTATGGGAGCTGATGCGCGCGGGCATAGAGGTAAAACTCATCTGCGACAACATGGCCGGAGCGCTCATGCGGGCGGGGAGAATCGACGCCTGCCTGGTGGGTGCCGACCGCATCGCCGCCAACGGCGACACCGCTAACAAGATCGGCACCTATACGGTGGCGGTGCTGGCATACCATCACCATCTTCCTTTCTACGTTGCCGCTCCCACCTCGACCATCGATCTGTCGCTTGCCGACGGAAGCGCCATTCCCATCGAAGAACGTTCCGCCCGGGAAGTATGCGGCTTCGGTCCGGTAGTCACCGCGCCGGAAGGCACCGCAGTCTTCAACCCGGCTTTCGACGTAACGCCGGCCGGCCTCATCACCTCCATCATCACCGAAAAAGGCATAGCCCGCGGGCCAGACTTTGCACCCCGCCTTGCCGAGATGTGCCGACTTTCCCGCAACCGGGAATCTTAGAACTCTACGATATCCAAGATGTTGGAAAAACGGTCCTCCCAGGGACGGATGGGGGGAGAATCGCCCGGCCGAAAGAACTTCGCCTCCGGCGAAAGCCCGCGCAGAAAGTTTTCGTCCCGGCCGGCCAGCACCCACTGCGAGGCGAAGGCGAAGTCACTTTCACGCACTCGCTCCAGAAGCAGAGTTGGCAGGCCGGCTGCCAGGGCACCCGATACGGCCGCCTTCTCCACCGCCAGGTATTTGTTCGAGGCGTGCAGCGCCAGCACCCCGCCCGGAGCCAGCCGGCGCAGGTACACCGCGAAGGCTTCCCGGGTAAGCAGGTGCACCGGAACGCTGTCCGAAGAAAAGGCGTCGATGACCAACAAATCGTAGTCCCCTCCCTGGCCTGCGGCCAGCTCCTCTTCCAGAAGTAGCCGGCCATCTCCCAGTTTCACCAAAATTTCTGCCGCCGAGTCACTCAGGTAAGAAAAGTAGCGGCAGCGGGCCAGTTCGGCCACCAGGGGATTGATTTCGTAAAAAACAAAGCGATCTCCCTGCTGTCCGTAAGCCGCCAGCGTACCTATGCCCAGCCCCACCAGCCCAACTCGCAACGGCTCACCCACCAGCCGCCTGGGATGGCGTGTCAGCGCCAAACCCACGCCGCTTTCGGGCGTGTAATAAGTGGTGGTCAAATGACGCAGGCTTTCTTCCTCTAACTGCAGACCGTGGCAGGTGCGCCCGTGTATGAGCCAGTAGCTGGGACGACCGGCAATCGTAAAACGAGAAACTTTCACGCTACCGTAGAAGTTGCGGTCCACAAACACCAGGCCTCTTCGCCAGCTGAGAAAATTCAGGGCAAGCGCCGCCACTACCACCAGCGCCGCCGTCACCCGCGCCACCTGGCGCAGCCCGAGCAAACGCCCGGACGCCCTTTCGTGTTCCCGCCAGAAAACCGCCCCCACCCCCAAAAGCAGCGCCAGGTCAAGTTCGAAATAGCCCGGAAGCAGCGCCGGCGCGAGCAGCGATCCCATCAAGCCACCCAGCGCCCCTCCAAGCGCTGTCGCCAGATAGAAGGCGGTGAGGCGTTCGGCCGTTGGTCGCAGGCGGTAGAGCTCGCCGTGGACATAAAGCGTACCGACCATAAGCAGCCCGCAATAGATGACTATCAGAAAGACCACTCGCTCGGCCGCCGAGGTGAGCAAAGAAAACGAGCTCAGCAGCGAAAACAGCAGATACAGCCACCCCAGCAGCCGGCGCCGGTCCTGCCAGCGGCCAGAAAAAGCCACCATGAATGACAGGAGATATAGCCCGAGCGGCGCCAGCCATAACAGCGGCACCGCCGCCAGATCCTGGGTGATCTTGTTGGATACGGCCACCAGCAGGAGCGTCCCCTGGGCGGAGAGGGCGAGCCAGGGCAAGTACTGGCGTGCGCCAATTTTTTTCTCCGCCTCATCCTGCGCCGGTTGAATGCTTGGCCCTTCGAGCCGGCACAAGCGCCGGCTAAAAAAAACCATCAACCCGGCGAGCAAAAGATAAATTCCGCTCCACAACCAGGCGTGCTCAGTAAGGGTGAACCAGCGTTCCAGAAACAGAGAAAAAGCCAGTAGCGCGACCAGCGAGCCGGCATTGGAAAAAGCGTAGAGCACGAAAGGAGTACGGCCGGGCGCAAGCAACGAATACCAGCGCTGCAAAAGGGGACTGGAGGAAGCCAGTAGCAAAAACACCGGCCCGATCGACACCAGCAGGGCCAGCACCAGAGCCAGCAGCGGCCGCTGCGCTCCGCTCGCTACCGGCACCATAAACGGCGCCGGCCAGAACACGGCCTGACCCCCAATCCACAGCAGCGAAAAGCCCCACAGGGTCAACTGCAGCCTGGCCTGCCGGCGCGCTGGGTAGGCGGAAAGCCAGTGGGCCCAGCCGTAACCCGCCAGCAGCAACACCTGGAACACCACCAGGGCTACCGTCCAGACAGCGGCCGCCCCGCCGAAGAACGGCAGCAGGTGCTTGGAAATTAGCGGCTCTAGGTCGAAGAGCAGAAAGGCTGCCAGGAAAATCGCCGCGGCGAAGGGCATGGAGCTACTCTGAGCCGGAACCATCCGGACGGGAGGCAGGTTTTACCATCCGAATCATATGCAGGCCGCTTTCCAGCAATTTCAACCGCTCGGCTGCCCGCTCGGCATCGGCGCCCTTAAGGCCCAGCTCCAGGGCCCGGCGGTAGCAGTTCAGAGCCTGCTGGCCGTTCTGTACTTCGAAGTAGATGTCTCCCAGCATCAACTGCGGCTCGGGCCGGGCAGGCAGTAGCTCCTCCAGCCGCCGAGCGCTGCGGATGGCCAGGTCCCACTGCTTCTGCCCGCGGAAGATGGCGTAGAATTCGCGGTAGCAATCCTCGCAGGTGCGGTCGGCGTCGATGGCGGCGAAAAGTTCCTGAAGTGCCTGGGGCTCTTTTCCCTGCTTGAGCCAGCCACGGGCCGCTTCCAGATGCAGGGCGGCCTTCTGGGGAAGCTGGCGGGCCTGCTGTCGCAACTGGTCGGTCTGCTCCTCCAAGGTCTCAAGCTCTCGGGGAAGCAGTGAGGGATAGCGAAAAAGATAAGCCCGCAACACCGGCCCCTGCGCTACCGCCTGGTCTTCCAGAAAAAGTTTCACTGACGCCCCGTCCGCCGGCCAGACCACCTCGGTTCCCTGTCCGGAGCGCCGGGCCCGCACCAGATGCTTTTCAAAGGGCAGGGGGCGGCCTTCCTGGCCGAAGAGGTCGGCTCCGCCCTTTCGCACTTCGGCAACCGCCAGCCCCCCGGCCGGCGAACGATAGCGCGCCCGGCAGCCACCGTCGAAAATTTCCTGCTCGACAAAGCTGTACTGACCGAGATCTTCCTGGAGGCAAGGCGTTTGCGCTTTCTGCCGGCAGGCGAAAAACAGGGCCGGCAAGACTAGGATCAGTGCCGAAAGGCGCATAACCCTACAGCAGCGAGCGGCACAGGCCGCCGTCTATGGCGAAGGCCGCACCGGTTATGAAACTGGCCTTCTCCGAACACAAAAATGCCACCAGCGGGGCAAATTCCCGTGGCTCGCCCACCCGTCCCAGAGGCGATTGCGCCGCCCAGCGGCCGATGGCCTCTTCCACGCTCTGACCGCTTTTGGCCGCCAAGTTGCGGGCCAGTTGCTGAACCCGTTCGGTAAGGAAATAGCCCGGACAAACGCTGTTTACCAGAATACCATAGGGCCCGAGCTCACCGGCCAGGGTTTTTCCCATTCCCACCACCGCCGCCCGCACGCTATTGGAAAGTATCAGCCCCTCGATGGGCTGCTTGACCGCAATCGAGGTCATGAGCACGATCCTACCCCAGCGGCGTTCTTTCATTTCCGGCGCTACCTGCCGGCATAGGTGCACCACGCTCATCAAGTTCAGTTCCACCGCCTCGCGCCAGCGTTCGGGGGAATGTTCCAGGAATTGTCCCGGCGGTGGGCCGCCGCAGTTGGCAACCAGTATATCTATGCGGCCGAAGCGCTCGCGCCCTTTTTGCACCAACCTCTCTATCTCCTGCTGCCGGCTGAGATCGCAGGGCTCGGCCAGCACTTGGGCCCCCGCGCAGCGCAGTTCCTCGGCCGTTTTCTCAAGCGCCTGTGGCTCGCGGGCGCAGAGGATGAGCCGGGCTTCTTCCTGCGCCAGACAGCGGGCCACTTCCCGCCCCAATCCACGGCTGGAAGCGGTAACCAGAGCTACTTTGCCTTTTATGCCCAAATCCATTTCGCTCTCCTTCTGACACAAAATAATTTCCTATCCCTTAGCACCCGGCGACCGAACAAGTCAAACTGGGGCGGGACGGGATGACAGGCGGCCTTGGTGTTGATAAACTGGCCCACGAAAAGGAGGCG
>Ga0068707_1003064_pt1 | contig 11718 bp, 6 predicted proteins | sample YNPNPMetaG_FD_66600 | JGI IMG/M metagenome (GOLD analysis project Ga0068707, IMG submission 66600) | Anoxygenic and chlorotrophic microbial mat microbial communities from Yellowstone National Park, USA - YNP NP MetaG | ecosystem: Environmental > Aquatic > Thermal springs > Hot (42-90C) >... | reverse complement strand
GGCTCCAGGTCAGCGTGACGCGCGGAAGAGCCGCCGCGGCGCCGCCGACCGTCTCCTCGACGATGGGCTGCCACGAGCCGATGCCGGCGGCGGCGAGCCAGACGTCGCCGCCGAACAGGACAAAGTGGTCCGAACGGACGGACGGGGCGCGGGCCCCGCCCTCCGCGACACCGGACGTCTCGACGACGCCGTCGGGAGAAAACCCCGGCTGCGCCAGCAGGCCGCGGCTGACGAAGCCGCCCCGCGGCGCGACCGGCACGACCACCCCGGTCTGCGCGAACAGGCGCGGTTCGCCCGCCAGGCGCGCGGCGCCGACGTCCATGCGGCCCCGCACCGTCGACCATCCCGCGGCCAGATCAACGTCGTCGAGCGGAAAGCCCGTGACGGCGAGGTCGAAGTCGCCCAGATCGGCGGCAGGAAGGTAGGCCGGGAGGCGCAGGAACGGGCCGCGCACGCGGCGGGAACCGAGTTGGGGGGCGAGCAGGCCCGGCGCGCGCCCGAAGCGCAACAGGGCCCACGGCGTCCAGAGCAACGGAACGTCGAACAGCCGCAGCACCGCGCCCTCCACCTCGACGTCGCCCTCCCGGCCGGCGCAGGCGCGCGCGAAACGTACCCGCCAGCCGGCCCGCTCCAGCGGACAGCGAGAGAACACGCCGTCCCACACCTCGAGGCCCCGGGCGTCGAGCCTGGCTAGGGTGGCGGCGGCGTTCCAGGACGACGGCTCGGGCAGGTCGAGCCGCAGGCGGACGTCGTACAGCCGGATCCGCCACGGCCGCGGCCGCAGGTCGGCGGAGGCGGCGGAGACGACGAGCGGTCCCGCCGCGGCCCGCAGTCCCTCCGCCCGGTGCTCGCCGCCGGCCAGGTCGAGCGTCAGGCGCTCGGCCACGAGCCGACCTTCGACGGGAAGCGACGGGAACGGCGGGACAAGGGCGGCCGGCTGGGATGCAGCGAAGGGGGCGAGGCCGAGGAGGACCAGCGCCAGGATCCCGACCGGCAGGCGGGGCGGACGGTGGAGGCGGCGCGCGGAAACGCGGCGGTCCTGGCGCGAGCGGTCCGCCCGGCGGGAGAAGATCGGACGGGACGGCACGGCGCCGCCAGCGGACGAATGTTCCACTTCCACGCGGGAGATTCTACGGCGTCTGGGTCGACGCCGGGGCAGCGGCAGGAGCCGAGACGGGACCCTCGGTCGCACCCGCGGCGACGTTCCGGGTGGCGGCGGCCGTGGCGGTGGCGGTCGTCGTCGTCGCGGCCCCCGGCGAAACCCCCGTCGCGCCCGCGGCCGGGGTCGCGGTGGAAGCGGCCTCCTCGGTCGCGGCCCGGCTGCGTCCGCGCCGGATCGCGAGCCCGCCGCCCAGATGGACCGCGTTGCTCGGCGACGCCTCGACGGCGATCGGAAGGTTCGACGCGGGCGCACCGTATTCACCGGCGGGAAACTCGACGTACAAATACCAGTAGCCGTCGCCGGCATCGTGCGCGGAGATGCCGGCAACCGCGGTGGTCTTCAGATCGATCACCAGGTGCACGTCGCGACCGTGGCGTTCGAGCCTGGCGCGCGCGACAGGGGTGGCGGCGAAGTGTTCGGTGACGAGCGGTCGGCGGCTGTTGGCAAGGTGAATGCGGGCGTTCCGGATCACGACGACGACGCGGCGGTCCCCGTCGGCGCGGCTCCATTCGATGCGCCGGGTGGACTGGACGAAGATGCGCGAGCCGCCCTCGGTGAGCTGGAATCCGGGCCAGGTGATCACCGCCCGTGACTCGCGCGCGGCGCGCGTCGCCGCCGGCGGTGGGTGTCCGCTGCCGGGGATCACGCCGGGGTAGGCCGCATCCGGCGCGACGGTGGCGGTGTCGGTCGATTGGGCGAGGGCGACCGCCGAGGGGAGGGCGCCGCCGAGGAACGCCAGAACGGTTGTGGTGCGCATCGGATTCCTCCGCGGATCCTGCATATCACCCGGATCGCGGAGCGGCAAATTCACTGCCGGCGCCTGCCTCGCCCGGCGGCGGCTCGCGGACGAACTGCAGCGTCGCATGCCCGATCCCGAACTCGACCCGCAGGTGCTCCTCGAGCCGTTCCGCCAGGCGGCAGCACTCCTCGAGCGACTCAAGGTGGGTGCGGACGCGGGCGGTCATGGCGATCATCCCGGAGGTAACGCTCCAGACGTGGACGTCGTCGAGTCCGTCCACCGCGGGAAAGCGCTCGCGGACCGACCGACGAAGGTACTCAATCGAGATCCCGTACGGCGCGGCCTCCAGGAGGACGCGCACGGCGTCGCGGACGAGGCCGGCGGACCAGACGAGGATCAGGGCGGCGATGCCGAGGGAGAGGACGGGGTCGACCCAGAGCCAGCCGGTGCGGCCGATGACCAGGGCGCCGGCCACGACGGCGATGGAGGAGACGGTGTCGCCGAGCAGGTGGAGGAAGGCGCTGCGGACGTTGAGGTCCCGCTTGCCGACGTCGTGGAGCAGCCAGGCGGTGACGAGGTTGACGACGAGGCCCGCGGCCGCCACCCCCAGCATCGGCCCGGCGAGGATCGCCTCGGGACGGCGCAGGCGGGCCGCCGCCTCCCAGGCGATCCAGACGGTCGCACCGAGCAGGGTGACGCCGTTGAGCAGGGCGGCGAGGATCTCGACGCGGTGCAGACCGAAGGTCCGCTCCGCGGCGGTCGGCCGGCCGGCCAGGACGACGGCGGCGAGCGACACGCCGAGGGCGAAGGCGTGGGTCAGCATGTGGCCGGCGTCGGAGAGGAGGGCGAGCGATCCGACGAGCCATCCGCCGACCGCCTCGCCGACCATCGCCGCGGCGGTGATCGCCAGCGCCCCGCGGAGGCGACGGCGCTCCCGCAGGCGCCGCGGCGCGGTCCCTTCCGGCCTCCGGCAGGCCCACGCCTCCTCCGCCCGGCCCGCAGGTTCGCGGCGGACGCGGGCGCGGGCGCGGGTGCCGGCGCGATCGCTCATCGCAAGTACCCCATCGCCCGGAGCCGCTCGGCCATCTCCGCATCGTACCGCGCCGGGGCTGGGGCGTATTCCCGGGCGCCGAGCGGCGCGGCGGTATCGACGGTCCATTGCCGGCGCCGGGGCGCGCCCAGGAAGTGGCCGAGGAGGATCCGAAGGTACCGCACGACCAAGGGGTGGTCGCGGACGACGAGCCGCAGGGCCTCCCAGTCCCATTTGCCGTCGGGCAGCAGCGGCAGTTCCTCGATCCGCTCCGCGCCGGCGACGCGGAACAGCGCGGTCTGGGTCGGGCCGACCATCACCAGCTTCCAGCCCGCCGCCAGCACCGCCATCCGCTCGCCCTGATGCGTCGAGAAGGCGGCGTACGGCCCGGCGACGCGGTGCCCGAGCAGATCCGGCAACAGGCTGTTCCCCTCGAAGGGAACGTTCTGGCCGTCGGCGGCAGGTCCGAGGTTGAGGAGGTCGACGATCGTCGGCGCCACGTCGAACAGGCTGACGGGACGGGCGACGCGGCGCCCGGCGGGCAGGCCGGGGAACCGGACGATCAGCGGGACGTGGAGCAGTTCCTGGAACAGCGAGTGCCCGTGGCCGACCTTGCCGTGCTCGAAGAACTCCTCGCCGTGGTCGGCGGTGACGATCAGCAGCGTGTCGTCCCGCAGGCCGGCGGCGCCGAGGCCGTCCCAGAAGCGCCCGAGCGCGTCGTCGTGGTACGTGGTCTCGGCCTTGTACAGCCCCTGGAGCCGCACGCGGTCGCGGTCGGTCAACGCGAGTTGCCCCGTCTTGACACGTTCGAGGAGCGCGGCGGTGTCCCGGGGCTGGACGGGGCCAGCATATGAGCCGGCGTCGTACTGTTCGAGGTAGTGGGGGGGAGGGTCGTAGGGCACGTGGGGGTCGACGGTGTGGAGGTAGAGGAAGAACGGGGAGCCGCGGTTGGCGCGGATCCAGTCGAGGGCGTCGCGGAAGACGTCGTCGGCGCGATTGGGCACGCCGTCCTGGATGTAGTTCTTGAACGAATCCCAGCCGCGTTCGAAGCCGGTCGGGGCGGAGATGTGGCCGTTGGCGACGAAGGCGGCGGTGCGGAACCCCTGCTTCTGGAGGAACTGCGACAGGAGCAGCACCTCCGGCGACAGCGCGTCCCGCTCGCGCTCGGCGCCGTGCGTCGTCGGGAACAGGCCGGTGAGCAGCGAGGCGGTGGAGGGGAGGGTCCAGTTCTCCGGCGCGATTGCCGTCTCGAAGACCGTCCCCTCCTCGGCCAGCGCGCCCAGCGTCGGCGTCCGGACGTCGCCGCCCCGCCAGGCCAGGCGCTCGCGCAGCCCCGGCACCTCGTAGGGCGCCGTGTGGTCGGCGCGCTGGGTGTCGATCAGCAGCAGGATCACGTTGCGGGGCGTGCGCCCGACGCGTGCTTCGCCGGGCGCCTGCGAGACGAAGAGCGTCGGAACACCCCACACCGCGCGGAACCCCTCCACCGGACGGCCGCGCACGGAGAAATCGATGCGCACGACGTGGCCGCCGAACGAGCCGAGCGCCCCGCTGGAGGCGGTGAACCAGCGGCCCTCCTTCTCGGGCGGAACGTCGCGGCTCCAGACGACCCGACGCAACCCGTCCTCGCCGGTGACGCCCAGCTCGAAGGTGACGGCCGAGGCGCGCCCGGCCCCGGCCGCCCGCGTGCCGTACGCGAAGCCGATAAACGGGTCGGTCGGCGCGTCGGGGGGACCGAGCGGCACTTCGAGGTAGTAGGAGACGGAGGTGGGGAGGGGCAGGACCAGCGACGGTCGGGCCGTGTCGGCGCCTGACTCGTCCCGCAGGGTCACCTCGCGCAGCACCTCGGCGTCCGTCGGCGGAATCGGCTCCGTCCCGTCCTCGGGCGTCCCGGTGCGGAACCAGATCCAGTCGACCCGGAAGTACCCCGGGCGGCCACCGAGGTCCTCCGCGGGACCGGGATCCTGATAGAGCTGCAGGTAGTTCTCGCCGTCCCGCAGCGCTTCCGCCGGGAAATCGAATTCCGCCGTCTTCCAGTCGCCAGCCTCGAGCGTGCGGCGGAAACCGTGCACGCCGTTGAGGTTCCCGGTCAACGCGCGGCGGTGGGCGGATCGGTAGCGCATCTGCATCTTCACGGGGCGCACGCGGGGGAGGAAGAAGTACAGGCGGTGGTTGACGTTGGGCGACCCGTCGCGGGGATCATCGACCGCCCAGGTGTAGCTCTCGCGGCCGTCGCGGACGTCGACCGCCCAGCCCATCGCCCAGTTTCCGAGCGTGTGCTTGAAGCGGTGCGGGGTGCCGAAATCGACGAACACGCCGTAGTGATCGAGGTCCGCGAGCGCCAGGTGATTGACGAAGCAGAACCAGGGGAAGGCGTCGCGGAACCGCGGCGGGATCGGCGCCAGGGAACCCTCGGTGCTTCCCGGCGGTGCCGGATAGTCCGGCGCCGACGCCGGGGCCTGTTCATAGACCCGCGGAGCCGGCGGGGCGCGGGTCGTCGCGCGCGGGGACGGCGGACCCTCCCCTCCCTCGTCGGCGACCCCGCCCCCACCGGGATCGGAGCGCCGCGGGCACGCCGCCAGACACGCCGCCAGACACGCCGCCAGACACGCCCGCGCGGACGACGCGCGGCCACCCGAGGCGCGTCCGCGTTGCCGGCGCGAGCTCGTCACGGCCGCCCGACCTCCCCTCACGTCCCGAGGAACAGGTCGTCGAAGCGCACGACCGCGTGGATCCGCGGCGGGTTCGCCACGTCCATGTTGTCGTACCGCACTTCGAACAGCACCCGGACGTTCTCGAACCGCTCCGGCGGCGCACCCCAGTACTCGACGAAGTCCGCCGCGAGATTCCGCTCGAACCGCACCCACCGTCCCACCTCCGGTTGCTCCCGGGTCAGATAGACGAACTTCGCGTTGGCGATGTCGAACGGCGGGTGATCGATCCCGGCGAGCAAGTAGCGGAGCTGCTGGTTTTGCACGCTGCCGCCAGACATCGTCGCGCCGGCGACGATCACGACGAACTGGATGTAAGTATCGACCGCGCTGCGCTCCCAGGTCTCGACGTAGTACCAGCCGGAGACGACGGTCGGCAGCACGGGCGTCCGCACGTCCTGGATCACGCCGCGGATGTGCGTCTTGTCGGGCGGCGGATGCGCCTCGTCGACCCGCAGTTCCAGCCGGGCCGACCACCGGCCTTCGTGAGCCGGACCGGTGGCGACGGTGAACCCGCCCCAGTGGGGTCGGTCGGGAAAGTACCACCACGGATCCGTCCCGTCCTCGAACCCCGCATTGGCCAGGAAGTTGAACCCGGACGTGGAAGGCACTTCGCCGAGCGACCGGGGCGGGGGTGGCGAGAACTTCGTTCCGGCCACCCAGCCCGACGGCACGGGCGGGACGCGCTCTTCGAAAGAGCCCGACGACGCGGCCACGGCACCGCCGGCGTCCGGGCCCGCCGCGCCGGCTTCCGCTGCGGCCGTCCCGGTCGAGGCGCTCCGCGGTGCCCCGGGACCTCGGGGTTCCCCGTCCAGCCGGGGCTCGCGCCGGCAGCCGGGTGCCAGGAGCCCCGCCACAACCACCCACGCCGCCAGTTCCAACCGTTGCCGTTTCGACGCCTTGGCCCGACACATACATTGCATTTAACCACACCCTTCCCGGAATTCACCCTGGTTTTCCGCCGGCCCGTGCGGTCGCGGGGCGTCCTGTCCTCCCTGAGCCTCCACGGCGAGGGGAACAGGGACGGTGGGGGCGGCCATCCCCCTTTCCGGGCACGGCGTCCGCCGGCCGGCGAGGAACCGCGAGCCGCCCGGCGGGCGCGTTTCGGGCGGCGGTCGTCCGGTGCGTCACAGTTCTCTCGCCCCCTGCCACAAAGCGGGTATGATGGGCGCGACGGCATTGGCCATGACGACGGAACGGGACGTGGAGATCGCGGCGGCCATCCGCGACCGGACGCACCATCGGGCGCTGGCGCTGATGGTGCGGGAGCTGGGTCCGGCCCTGGGGCGGTTCTGCGCGGCGATCCTCGGCGATCGGGCCGAGGCGGAGGAGGCGGCGCAGGATGCGCTGATCGAGGCGCTCCGGGCGATGTCCGGCTTCCGCGGGGAGTCCGCGGTGCGGACGTGGCTCTTCACGATCGCCCGACGGATCTGCTTCCGGCGTTTGCGGCGCCGGCGGCGCCGCGAGGCGTTGCTCCACGTCGTGTCCGCCACCGAGCTGCCGTCGCCCGACTCGCCGCTGGACGAGGCCGCGCGCACCGAGCTGTACCGCCGGTTGCAGCAGGCGCTGGAGACGCTCCCCCTGGAGGACCGGGAGCTGCTCGCCCTGCGCTACCAGGCGGACCTCACCTACGAGGAGGCAGCCGAGGTGTGCGGCATCTCGCCCGACGCGGCGCGGAAGCGCGCGAGCCGCGCGTTCGCGGTCCTGCGGGACCGGTTGGGAGGTGTTCCATGACCGAGACGAAGTGCCGGGAGCTGGACGAGCGACTGGCGGAACTGGTCGACGCTGAGCCGGCGGCGCTGGCGGCGCTGGGGGACCACGCGGCGGCGTGCCCGACCTGCCGGGCGAAGCTGGAGCATGCGCGGCGCACCGCAGCGTGGCTGCGGCGCGCGGGAGACGCGGCGGCACCCCCGGTCCCGGACGTCGAGGCGCTCTTTCGGCGGGCCGAGCGGCGGCAGCGGCGGGCGCGCGCCGCGCGGGCCCTCGCCTGGGCGGGCGGCGGTCTTGCCCTGGCCGCCTCGGCGGCGTTCGCCGTCCTCTTCGTGAACGTCCGCGACAGGGCCGACAACGAGGGGGCGTCGGTGGCGACGGCGCCGCTGCCCCCGCCCGACGCCGGACGGCCGGCCTCCCCCGAGGCGAACGTCCCGGCCGGCGCCCGCGGCGTACTGGTGGCGGTGCTGGCGCCGGAAGGCGCCGGCGTGGAGGTGCGCGGCGCCGGCGGGACCACCACCGCGACCCGCGGCACCCAGCCCGTCGCGATCGAACCCGGCGCGACGCTGGTCACCGGCCCCCGATCGATGGCGCTCGTCGCGCTCGCCGACGGTTCCACCGTGACGCTCGACCGCGACACGTCGCTCGCCTTCGACGACCGCGACGAGAACCACCTGCGCCTCGCGACGGGCCAGATCCTGGCCGACGTGATCCCGCGCGGCGAGGGACGCCCCCGGCTGCGGCTCGAACTGCCGACCGGCTCGGTGAGCGTGCTCGGGACGAAGTTCCAGGTGCGGGCGTCTGAGGACGAGGCGCGGGTCGATGTCGCCCGGGGCACGGTAGAGGTGCGCGGGAAGGCCGGGGAACCGGTCCGGGCCCGCGCTGGACAGGAGGCCATCGTCCCGCTGGAGGGCGCCCCGACCGTGGCGCCCGTGCGGGACCTGTCCGAGCTGCTGGGTTGGGCCGACGAGTTCGACCCGGAGGACCGCGCCCCCCGCGGCCTCGGGTCCCTCACCGCCAACCCGCCCGGCCGTCCCGAGAAGCAACGCACCCTGAGCCTGGAACAACACGACGTCCGAGTGCGGATCCAGGGGCCCGTCGCGCGCACCGAGGTCGAGGAGGTCTTCCGGAACGACACGAACGAGCAGCTCGAGGGGATCTACCGCTTCCCGCTGCCCCCCGGCGCCTCGATCGAGCGCCTGGCGCTCGAGGTGAACGGCAAGCTCGAGGAGGGGGCGTTCGTCGAGTCGGAGCGGGCCACGCGGATCTGGCGCGGGGTGATTCGCCAGGCGACGCCGCAGCGCGAGCGGCGTCCGCACGAGGAGTACATCTGGTTCCCCGGTCCGTGGCGCGACCCGGCGCTGCTGCAGTGGCAGAAGGGGAACCAGTTCGAGCTGCGCATCTTCCCGATCGAGCCGCGCAGCTCGCGCCGCGTCGTCCTGGCCTACACCGAGCTGCTGCGGCCGGTGGGCGCGCACCGGCGCTACGTCTACCCGCTCCCGTTCGACCAGGGGGGTTCGACGAAGGCCGGCCGGTTCACGTTCGAGGCGCGGATCGGCGGGGCGGATCCGGCCCGCAAGGTGCGCTCCCTGGGTTACGACATCGACGTCGCGGCGAAGGAAGGGGGGTACGAGGTCACCTTCGAGAAGGAGGACTTCTCTCCCACCGGCGATCTGGTGCTCGACTACGCCCTGCCGGCCAAGGGTGCCGGCCTGTCCGCCGTGACGTACCGGCCGGGCGACGACGACGCCCAGACGGCAGCGGACCGCGGCGCCGCCGGCGACGGCTACGTCCTCCTCACGATCCGCCCCGACCTGCCCATCCAGGGCGACCCGAAGCCGCGCGACCTCCTGCTGGTGGTCGATGCCTCGTACTCGGCCTTCGGCGAACGCTACGCCTGGCAGACGAAGCTCGTGCGGTCGATCGTGGAGCAGATGGACGAACGAGACCGGTTCCAGGTGCTGGCCTGCGACCTCGACTGCCGCGCCCTGTGGCACTCGTTCCAGCCGCCGTCGGAGGAGAAGGCGGTCGAGACGGCGGGGAAGCTGGCCGCCATCGAGCCCGGGCAGGCGACCGACGTGGGGGCGGCCTTCGAGGCGGCGGCGCGGGAGCTGCGACGCCGCGGCAGCTCGACGGAGCGCGAGGCGCGCGTGATCTACGTCGGCGACGGCGTCGCCTCGGCCGGCGAGCTCGACGCCGGCCGCCTGGCGGAAGAGGCGCTCGGGGCGCTGGGAGACGGCGTCCGCGTGACGGTCGTCGGGGCCGGCCCCGAGGCCGACGAGCTGGTGTTGACGGAGCTGGCGCGGCGCGGCGAAGGCGCCTATCTCCCGTTCACCGCGGGCCGCTCCGTCCGGTCGCTGGCCCTGGCCGCGCTGTCGGCCCAGTACGGCGCAGCGCTGGAAGACGCCCGGCTGTCGCTCCCTGCCGGCTTCGACGACCCGCAACCGCGCAACCTGCCCGCCGTCCGCGCCGGCGAGGAGATCCTGCTCGTCGCGCGCATGGCACCGCACGTCCGCGGCGAGGTGGTGCTCCGGGGCCGCGTGGGCGGCCGGGACTACGAACAACGCTACCCGATCGACCTCGAGGTTTCCTCCGCCAAGGGCAATGCGTTCGTCCCCCGGGTGTGGGCCGAGGCGAAGATTGCCGATCTGACGCTGCGGGACGCGGCGGCGAACAAGGACTGGATCGTCGAGCTGTCCCGCGACCACCACGTGCTGTCCCGCTTCACCTCGCTGCTCGTCCTGGAAAGCGAGGCCATGTACCGGGCGTTCGGCGTCGAGCGGCCCGAACCGGTGGCGGAGGACTGGACCGGCGAGGACGCCATCGAGGCGCAGGACTTCGACGGAACCGTCGAACATCTCGGGGCGTTCGAAGGCGATGGCCGCCGCGGCTCTGGCGGTCGTCTCCCGCGGATGGCGACCCCAGCCCGGTCGGTCGTCGGGGGGGCACTGGAGGCCGAATCCATCATCGCCGACGAACTGTTGCCGGGCGCGCCGGACATCCGGCGCCGCGCCCCGGTGCCGGACGCATGGCCCGGCGGCGGCCGGTGGATGCGCCGCACCTGGCAGCGTCAAGCCGAGATCGGCGCGGCGGTCGGCGCGCGCCACTGGGATCGCAAGCAGGTCGAGGAACTCCGGGCGAAATACGAGGAGAACCCGGACTCGCGCGACCGCACCAAGGCGCTGTACCTCGCGCTCTCCCGCGCGGGCGACCTGGATCAGGCGCTCGAGGTGGCCGAGAAGTGGTGGGCCAAGGACCGCCTCGACCCGGAAGCACTCGAACGGATGGCCCTCTCCGAACAGTCCCGCGGGCACGGCGCGCGCGCCCTGCGGCTGCTGGGCAGCATGGCCGACCTCGCCCCGCGCGACGCCGCCCTCCAGGAGCGGCTGGCCTCGGCCTACGCCGCCGCGGGACGGACCGCCGAGTCCTGCGCCCACCGCCGCGCCCTCGCGTCGCTCAAGCCCGATGACGCCGAGGCCGCCACCGCCGCCTACCAGTGCCTGTCGTGGATGGGCAAGACGGACCAGGCGGAGGCGCTGGTCGAGCGCTTTGGCAACGAGATGACCCGAGCCCGACTCCGCGCGCGACTCCAACCGTCCGCGCCGACCGCGCCCGACGTCCGCGGCGACCTGCGGATCGAAGCGACCTGGGACCGCTCCGCCGACCTGGACATCGTCCTGGTCCACCCCGACGGCCGCCGGTCGAGCTGGATGGGCGGCGTCACCGGCACCGTCGCCCGCGACGCCGCCGACGACCGCCGCGAGGAGCTCGGCTTCCGCCGCCTCCGGACCGGCCTGTACCGGATCGAGATCGTCCGCCACGACCTCGACGCCGCCGCCGAGCCGGAGGAGGCGACCGACGACGAGACCGGCAACGAGGACGAGACGGACGATCCAGGCGCGAAGGCCGAGCCGGGCGGTGACGACGTGGAGGTCGCCGGCCGGCGGGCCGCGGACGACCGGGACGACGACCGGACCGGCGGCGCGCGTCCCCCCGCGCCGCGGGCGCGCACGATCCGCGGCGAGGTCCGAATCAGCGCGCTCGGAGAGTCGCGCCGCCTGTCGTTCACGCTGGCCGACGACGAGGTCCGCACCGGGGTCGCCTCGGTCGAGGTGACCCGCTTTGAGGTGCTGGTTCCGGTCGACGGTCCGCCCCCGCCATCCATCCCCTGACGTCTCCTCCCCGACGCCGCGGAGCGTGCTACAACCGCCCGTGCGGACGGCCGGATCGGGTCCGCGGAGGATTGGAGCGATGTACATCGAGAAGAAGCGGTTCGTCGTGTTGCTGGTCCTGGGCGCGATCGTTCTCGGCGCCCTCGGCTGGACGATCTTCGCCGCGCACTCCGCCGCGCAGGCGGCGCGAGAGGCGG
>Ga0068707_1003061_pt1 | contig 11726 bp, 10 predicted proteins | sample YNPNPMetaG_FD_66600 | JGI IMG/M metagenome (GOLD analysis project Ga0068707, IMG submission 66600) | Anoxygenic and chlorotrophic microbial mat microbial communities from Yellowstone National Park, USA - YNP NP MetaG | ecosystem: Environmental > Aquatic > Thermal springs > Hot (42-90C) >... | reverse complement strand
GACATTGACAAGAACGACATCACCGACGGCGGCGTGGTGACCACCACGGCCAACCTCAAGGGTAGCAACGCTTACCACGTCATCAGCAACACCAACGTCATCAGCACCGCCGTGCTGGACGGCTTTTTCATCACCGCCGGGCAGGCGAATGGGTCATTCCCCAACGGCAGCGGCGGCGGGATGTCCAACAGGAGTAATAGCAGCCCTACGCTGACGAACCTTACCTTCAGCGGTAATACCGCCGAGGTCGGCGGCGGGATGATCAACTACGAAAGCAGCCCCTGGTTGACAAACGTTACTTTCAGCGGCAACTCCGCCTCCTCCCACGGCGGCGGGATGTACAACAGCAGTAGCAACCCGACGCTGACCAACGTCACCTTCAGCAGCAATTCTGCCCCCTACGGCGGCGGAATGTACAATGACAGCAGCCCCACGCTGAACAACGTCACCCTCAGCGACAATTCCGCCACCAACAGGGGCGGCGGGATGTACAACTTCGGCAGCCCCACGCTGAACCACGTCACCTTCAGCGACAATTCCGCCACCGACAGGGGCGGCGGGATGTACAACTTCGGCAGCCCCACGCTGACCAACGTCACCTTCAGTGGCAATACTGCCAACAATAGCGGCGGCGGGATGTACAACTACCAAGGCAGCCCCACGCTGATGAACGTCACCTTCAGTGGCAATACTGCCAACAATAACGGCGGCGGGATGTCCAACGACAACAGCAACCCCACGCTGACGAACGTCACCTTCAGCGGCAACTCTGCCTACGCCGGCGGCGGGATGTCCAATTCCAGTAGCAGCAACCCGACTCTGACAAACGTCATTATGTGGGGCAATACGGCCATCAATGGACAGGGAATTTACAATGTCTCCAGCAACCCCACCATTGACTACAGCGACATCCAGAACTGCAAGGGCCTCGTCTGGAATCCCGACTGCGGCACCAGCGGCGGTCACAACATGAATGCTGACCCGCGCTTTGAGGACGCCGACGGCGCAGACAACATCCCCGGCACCGCCGACGACGCCCTGCGCCTGCAACTGACTTCCCCGGCCATTGACGCAGGCAAGAACGCCGCCGTGCCCGCCGGCATCACCACCGACCGGGACGGCAAGCCGCGCTTTGTGAACATCCCCACCGTCCCCGACACCGGCAGCGGCACGCCGCCCATCGTGGATATGGGGGCGTATGAGGCCAGTCTGAATGTCTTCCTACCCCTGGTGGTGAGAAACCGCTAATCCCCCCGGCTCGGGCCGGCCTCCAGACCGCGCCCGACGTCGTTACCCCAGATTTCAAAACCTGTGGGAGGTCAAAAAGTGGGCGAGGGGCTCCCTCGCCCACCTGCTTTTCACCTCATCCCCGCAGCCTACCCTCTCTCCCGCTAAACGCTGTGGGCTGCGATGTGAAATACCCTCTTGTAGGGAATTCGTAACAAATCGCCAACCGAAATCGTCTGTGCTGCTTGCAGGGCTTCTGGAGCGGATGTAATAATGGCCAGACAACCAAAACCCGCAGGGCTACCGTAGCCCTGCGGGTGCATTTTCTGGATTCAGAGCAAAAGGTTATTCCAGCTCCCCGTAAGGGACCTCTTCATCCACCGCCGTGCCAACCACAAGGGGCACGTCCTTGAGGTTGCTGAGCTGCGCGCGCACCGTCTGGTCTATCGTTTCCAGGACTTCGGGATGTTCCTTGAGAAACTGCTTGGCATTCTCCCGCCCCTGCGCCAGCCGTTCCCCCTGGAAGTAGAAGAACGCGCCGCGTTTTTCGATGACGCCAAGTTCCGTCGCCACGTCCAACACGTCGCCTTCACGGCTGATGCCTTCGCCAAACATGATGTCGAACTCCGCCACACGGAAGGGCGGCGCGACCTTGTTCTTGGTGACGCGCACCCGCGTGCGCCGTCCCGTCACTTCGCCCTGCGTCTTGATGGAGGTCACAGCACGCACGTCGAGGCGGACAGAGGCGTAGAATTTGAGGGCGCGGCCCCCGGTCGTCGTCTCTGGCGAGCCGAACATGACGCCGATTTTTTCCCGCAATTGATTGGTGAAAATCATCACCGCATTGCTCTGTTTGATGGCGCCCGAAAGTTTGCGCAGGGCCTGGCTCATCAGCCGCGCCTGCAGGCCGGGATGGGAATCGCCCATCTCGCCCTCGATTTCAGCGCGGGGAACCAGGGCCGCTACGGAGTCCACGACCACCACATCCACCGCCCCACTCCGGACCAGGGCCTCGGCGATCTCCAGCGCCTGCTCGCCCGTGTCCGGCTGCGCCACAAACAGCTCCTCAATGTTCACCCCACAATGCGCGGCGTAGTCCGGGTCCAGAGCGTGTTCCATGTCAATAAAGGCGGCGACGCCCCCGCGCTTTTGCGCTTCAGCGACGATGTGCTGACACAGGGTGGTTTTACCTGCCCCCTCAGCGCCGTAGATTTCAATGATGCGGCCCCGCGGCACGCCCCCTACCCCCAGGGCTATATCGAGCGCCAGGGACCCGGTGGGAATGACTTCGACCTTCATGTGCGTCGCCTCGCCCAACCGCATCAGCGCCCCCTCCCCGTAGCGCCGACGAATCTGCGCCGTGGTTTGATCCAAAATCTTCTTCCGAGCCTCTTCGATCATGCTGTCCTCCTGCCATGTACAATGAAAAATCAAGGGCTTAACGTGTCTCTATTATAGCACAAAAGTTCTAAAACTCACCACCCTACCCGCCCACCTGACGTTTGGACGCGGCACGGCGGCGTCTGGTAACGGCCCCGCCCCGATAAGCCGGCGCTTCGATGGCGAAAACGGTACTGTGCCGCACATCCGCCAGGCGCGCGCTCAGCCGCGGATCGAGCTGGTCCAGGCTCAAACTGGTGGTAAGCACAGTGGGCAACTGGGCCACGTAGCGGTAATTCAGGAGCTGATAGAGCTTTTCCTGCGCCCAGGGCGTGCTCGATTCGGCCCCTAAGTCGTCCAGGACCAGGTAGGGCGCGTTGCGCACCTCCATAAATCGCCGGTCGTAGGCCACCGGGCTTTGGGGATTGAAAGCCGCGCGCAGGTGATCCAACAGGTCGGGGACAAAAATGAACAGCACCGGCAAGCCACGCTGATCCCAGGCGTTGGCGATGGCCGCCGCCAGATGGGTCTTGCCGCAGCCATGCCCACCCAGGAAAGTCAACCATCCCTCAGGCGTTGCGGCGTAAGCCTGAGCCAGGGCTAAGGCCCGGCGCAGATTTTCCACCTGCTCCTGCGGCAGTTCCAATTCGCGCAAATCGAAAGTATCAAACGTCAGGCGCGAGTACAGATGGCGCGCGTCCAGCCCCTGCCGATTGTTATCCACACCGGCCTGACGGTAATCGGGGGCCAGGATGTGTACCGTCTGCACCAGGCCGACATCGGTCAGACGCGAGCGCAGGCGCGGATCCAGCACATCCAGGTCGCGATTGGTGGTAATCACGGTCGGCGCCTGCGCCAGATAGCGATGATTGAGCAACTGGAACAGCTTCTCCAGCGCCCAGGGGGTGGCCGATTCGGTGCCCAGGTCATCCAGAATCAACACCTCCACATTGCGCACGCGCTCGAAGCGTTCATCGTAGGAGGTGGGGGAATCGGGGGCATAGGCCGCCCGCAAATGGTCGAGCAAATCCGGCACGGTGACGAACATCACCTCCCGCCCCTGCTGGAGGAGCGCGTTGGCGATGGCCGCCGCCAGATGCGTTTTGCCGCAGCCGTATCCGCCGTAAAACAACAGCCAGCCTTGAGGGCGCGCCGCAAAGTCGCGGGCCAATTCATAAGCCAGGCGCAAACTCTCCCGCCGCGCATCCGACGGCAGCCCGCGCCCTTCGGGATGGAAGGTCTCGAAAGTGAAGCGTTCCAGCAGTTCCCAACGGCTCAGGCGGCGCAGCTCCTCCTGATGTTGCGCGACCAGCTCATCCGCGCGGCAGGGACAGGGATGCAAACGCCCAAATTCGGGATGGTCCAGGGGCACGTCATAGCGGAAATAGCCCAGGCCGCCACAAATGGGGCAGTCGGGCTTCCCCAACCCGGTTCCAGGCGGCTCAGCGCTTGATGATGTCGGAGAAGTCTTCCGTTGAGCCGGGTCTGCGGGTAGATTGACGATGTCGGCGATGCGTTTCATCTCGTCCCTCCGTGCGCCAACGTTCGAGAATGGCCCGGATGTACTTCCAGTTGCGCTTATTCAGGCGCGCCGCCTCCTGAAAAGCGGCTTCGATCCAGGCCGCGGGATAAGTCGCTTCGGCGTCGCGCAGCTCATCGGCCAGGAGCGCGGTGATGGGGCCGACGGTCTGTTCATACAGGGTGAAAATGGTCGGGCGTTCCGGCACCTCCGCCCGGGCCAGCGCGGCGCCCCGGTGCAAAGCGGCCACTGCGGCCTGCCCGGCCGGGGTGTTGAGAAAGTAGCGCGTTTCGCGGCCACCATCCCCCCGTACCCATTCCGCCTGCAGCAGGAGGCCATCCTCAACCGCGCGCAGCAGAGCAGGCGTCAGCGCCTCCCCCACCAGACGGCGCAGCTCCCCATCGGCCGCCAATTCTTCCGCCGTCACCCAGGGAGCGGGCGTGCCGCGCAGGGTGGCGAAACGGCGCAGCAGGTAGAGGATGAGCTTCAGCTCGGCCACATCCTGAACCAGGGGCAGCACAGCGCTAAAGAAACTTTCTGGCAGGGGGACGGTGCCCCTTTCGGTGTCGGGAAAACCGGGAAAACGGGTCATGCGTACTCCTCGCTGCCCGGCAGAGGGCGCGCCGCCGCATCGCGGAACTCGGTCAGCCGCCGGTTGAAGTACAGCGAGACACTGCCCGTCGGACCGCTACGATGCTTCGCCACGATGATTTCCGCCAGATTGGCCCGTTCGGGCGGCAAAGCTTCACTGCCGGAGGGGTCTTCCCGGTAGATAAACATGACCACATCGGCATCCTGTTCCAGGCTGCCGCTTTCCCGCAAGTCGGAAAGCACCGGACGCTTATCGGCGCGCTGCTCGACCGCACGTGAAAGCTGCGAGGCGGCAATCACCGGCACATCGAGTTCGCGCGCCAGGGATTTCAACATGCGCGAAATGTAAGAGACTTCCTGCACACGGTTTTCCGTGCGCAGGTCGGCATTCATCAGTTGCAGATAGTCCACAATCACCAGGTCCAGGCCGCGCTCGGATTGCAGACGGCGGCATTTGGTGCGCACCTGCAGCGGCGATACGGCGGGCGTATCGTCAATGTAAATCGGCAGTTCGGAAAGGCGGGCGATGGCATCGTAGAACCGCTCCCATTCGTCCTCCTCAATCTCCCCCAGGCGCAGGCGATGGGCATCAATACGGCTGTAGGCCGAAACCATGCGCTGCACAATCTGCTCCGCCGACATTTCCAGGCTGAAGATACCCACGGTGCGCCGGCGCTCCGCCGCGCGCAGGGCAAAGGACAGCATCAGCGAGGTCTTACCCACACCCGGCCGCGCCGCCAGAATCACCAGGTCCGAACGCTGAAAACCGCCCAGGATTTTATCCAGGTCGCTGAAGCCGCTGGGCACCCCCATCGGCTCGCCGCGATGGCTGGAGAGATAGTCCACGCGATCGTAGTAGTGCTGGACCACCTCCTGAATCGGCTGCAGATCGCGGGTCACCCGCTTTTCCGAAATGCCGAAAATCGTCTGTTCGGCGCGGTCCACCACCTGTTCGATGGGCAGGCTCTCCTGATAGGCCAGCCGGGCAATGGCGCTGGCCGCTTCCAGCAGGCGCCGCCGCACCGCCGCCTGTTCCACGATGTGCCCGTAACTTTCCACATTGATGGCCGAGGGGACGGCGTTGACCAGTTGCGCCAGGTAGGCTGGTCCGCCCACCGCGGCTAACTGCTCCCGCTGGCCCAGTTCCGTCGTCAGGGTCAACAGGTCCAGCGGTTCGCGACGTTCGTGCAAAGCCACAATCGCCGCGTAGATCAGCCGATGCTTCTCCAGATAGAAATCCTCGGCGCGCAAAAAAGGAAGCACGCGGTAAATCGCTTCGGCATCAATGAGCAAAGCGCCCAGGACGGCCGCTTCGGCCTCGATATTTTGCGGAACGCTCCGCTCGATGTCGCCGGCGGTATCCATAGGGGCTTCAGTCACTGGGGGCAAGCTTATCCAGATCGAGCGTGCTCAAGAAATCGCGATACACGTCCAGGTCCTCCCCCGGCTCACCGGCCAGGAATTCGGGGACAGGCAGCGCGTAAACCGCCGGCTCTTCCACAATACCCGCCAGCTCCATCACCGTCTCCGCTACATAGATGGGAACGCCGATCCGCACAGCCAGAGCGATGGCGTCACTGGGACGGGCATCCACACTCAGGCGCTGTTTAGCGGTGACCAGGTTCAGGCGCGCGTAAAAAGTATCATCGCGCAGTTCCGTCACCTCCACCGATTCCAGCCGCGCGTCCAGATGGCGCAGCAAGTTCACCATCAAATCGTGCGTCAGCGGACGGGGCATTTCGACACCCTGCAAGTGCATGGCGATGGATTCCGCCTCAAAGGCTCCAATCCAGATGGGCAGGAAACGCGGCGAAGCTTTCTCACGCAAAAGCACCAGGCGCGGCGGGCCAACCAGGCTGACCAATACGGCGTGGACTTCGACTTCAATCATGCGTTTTTCTCCTACTCGAACAGATTGCTCTTATTGTACTACATTTCCGGCGGAGCATCATCCCGCCAGAGCGCGCTGAAATAGGCGGCCAGCCCCAGCCAGGTCAGGCCCTGCAGGGTGATGAGGATGGGGTCACGCAGGGCCAGGCGCCATTGGTCGAAGATCAGCTCCCACTGGAGCGGGGCCAGGGCGATCAGCGCGGCCGCACCATCCAGCGCTGCGCCGTCCCCCTGCGCCTCCAGGGCTTTACCCGGCGCAAAACGCACCGTGAGGCGCCCTTCCCCCAGCAGCCGCAGCCGCGCATACACCTGACTGCCCTGCGGCAGGCGCACGGGCTGGGCGAAAAGGGCGTAGACCAGGCCACCCTCCACCTGATGGTCGCTCGTCTGGCGGGCGCAGGCCAAGGGCGCACCCTCCGGCGCGGGGAGCAGGCAGAATTCCAGCTCCATCGCGTCCGCAGGCTGCAGGACGTGCAGGCGCAGGCCCGTCACCTGCGTTGCCCCTTCCAGGGGCACAAGCTGGGTGAGCGTCTGTCCGCCCTGCAAGATGACCTTATCCCAATACTGCACGCTGAAGAGCACCTGTCCCAGAGAACGTGCCAGCCAGAGATTCACGCCCAACAGGCCAACCAGAACCAGTACGGGGAGGAAAAGCCAGCCCGGCCGGCGGCCCAGGCTCCCTGTCCCGGCAGCCGGCAGGCCGCCATGGAGCGCCCAGGCCGCACCACCCACGATCAGCAGTAGAGAAGCCAGCCACAAACTATTGACCAACGGAATCCAGAGCTTAGTCAGCAGCGTGTGCAGCGTGGGATGGGTCAAGAGCAAAGCTGTCGGCAGATTGACGGGGTTACACGCCGGTAGGATACTTTTCAAAAGCCCCACCCCAACATCGGAGTGCAACAGGGGGAGACGCGCCGCCCAGGCAATCTGCCAGCCGCCCCAGGCCCAGAGCAGCCCCGGCTTGCGCACCGCCAGGAGGATGAGATAGGGCATCAGCCAGAGGCCCCAATAGAAAGCTGTGTTCACCCACAGGAACAGCAGGCCAACCACCAGATCTGATAAGGCCCAGGCCTGCTCCGGCTGCGGGGGCGCAGAGCGCACCAGCAGATAGGCCAGCACCAGGAAGTAGCTCACCCAAAAAGGGGAAACCGACGTTACTGCCCACGGGATCAGGTCAAAGACGCGCACACCTTCGGGGTTAAACAACACGCCCTGTTGAAAGGCCGGGGTGGAGACAAAGGGGACCAGGACCAGCACGAGGGGCAGCATGCCCAGCACCAGCCAGCCAGCCCGACGAAGCCAGCGTGGCTCAGCCCACACAATCAGCGGCGGCAGCAGAAAAACGGGATACAGCTTGAAGGTGCAGCCCAGGCCCAGGGCTAAGGCGGCCGCCGCCATCCAGCGTGAGGCGTGCTGCGGATCGCGCACCGCTTGTGAGGCGGCATACGTCCCCAAAACGGCCAGGCCTGTGGCGTACCCATCATTCTGTCCCATCATAAAAGGCGTGTAGAAGGCCAGCGGCGACCAGGCCCACAGGGCCAGCGCGGGTTTTCCCCCTACGCGATAGAGGACGAAAGCGATGAGGAGATCGAAAGGCAGATAGGCCAGCTTGGCCAGAAACAGGTAGCGCGAGACGTGAGCCACGCCCCAGATCGCCTCCCAATCGGCGATGCGAATCAGGTGCAGCCCATCCAGAAGCTTCAGCCAGCCCGCCGTGTAGAGATAGAACCCGTAAGGATAGGGCGCCCAGACAAACGTCCCCTGCACGACGCCAGGGCCAAAGGTATCGTAGAGATAGGCGTAGAGATTCCAATGCCCCAGGGCCAGATAGTGCGCCATCCAGGGCATAAACAGAGCATCGTGTTGCGCCGTGAGGGGCATGACGAGGAGCCGCAGGGTATAGCCCCCCAGAATCAGCCAGAACCAGGGGGAACGCGCCACCTGACGCAAAGGTTGCACCCAACGGCTCATGCGTTCTCGTCCTCCTCGGCCTCAGTGGAAGCGAAGGCTGCAGCCGTCGGGGCCGTGACCAAAGCCCGCGCAAAGATGAGGTAACCCGTGTGCGCCACCATCTGATCCTGCGGGCGGAGCCGCGCAGCGACGGGTTTGTAGGCGCGCAGCAGGATTTCTTCCACCTCGACAAAGCCGAAAGGTGCGCGCTCCAGGCCTTCCAGCAAGGCGCTCACCTGATTGGTTGTCGGCACCAGGGCGCCGAAGAAGCCTCCCCCTTTGAGGGCGGCATGGACCTGCTCCAGGTACAGCCAGGGTTCACGCACATCCAGGAACAGCGCGTCTACATCGCGTTCATCAAAACCCTCGGCAATATCGCGCAACTTGAAGGTGACGTAAGCGTCCCAGCCCAGGCGCTCCAGGTTTTTGCGGGCGATGGCCTGCATACTTGCGCGCGCCTCGTAGGTATAGACGTGGCCATGCGGCTGCACCATGCGCGCCAGAGCCAGGGTCAGGCCCCCGCTCCCCGTCCCCGCCTCGACGACGACGCTCCCCGGCCCGATGTTGAGCTTGAGCAAAAGATAGCCGATCTCCTTGGGATAGACGATCTGCGTATTACGCTTGACCGAGCGAATGAGCTTTTCCAGCGAAGGCTCCAGCAACAGCAAAGGATGCCCCAGGTGCGTGGTCACGGTGCTGCCCCAGGGCTGCCCGACCAGGGTCTGGTGCTCGATCATGCCCAGGTGCGTTTCCAGCCGATTGCCCGGCGTCACCCGTACCAGAAACTCGTGCCGGGCACTTGCGACTATCAACACAATATCTCCAGCCTGAATCGTTCCTGCCATGCCTGTCCTCTCCAACAGCGATTTTGATTTCAGCCTGAAGTGATTATAATCGGAGTAGGATTCGGGACAAATGGAGGGATGGAATGGCCGAAGAGCAAATCAATCGCATGGTCATAGCTATTTTGGATGGCTCACAGGCACGGGACCTGCTGGCCGCGCTGAATGCCGAAGGAATGCACGCCACCCTGATCAATTCCAGTGGCGGGTTGTTACACGAAGCGCTAGTCACGCTGTTGATCGGCCTGCCCGTGGCCCAGGTCGAGCGCCTGCTGGAGCTGACCCGGCTTTACTGTCCCAGCCGCGTGTACTACGTCCCCATGGGCGTGGATTCTTCCATCCTGCCCGGCTATCCGGCCATGATTGAAGCCCGGCTCGGCGGCGCCACCATCTTCATCGTAGAAGTTGAACGCTTCGTCCAACTGTAAAGGAGACCCTATGAAACTGATCATTGCGATTGTCAAAGACTCGGACGCGCTGAAGGTGATTGATGCTCTGATCGAGCACCAGATCCGCGTGACACGCATCGCCAGCACGGGGGGATTCTGGCGTCGCGGCAACGTCACCCTGCTGATCGGCGTCCAGGCAGAGCAGGTAGATGAAGTGCTGAGCCTGATTGAACAGAACTGTGCCGCGCCCCAGGCCGGGGAACACAAAGCCACGATCTTTGTGGTCGCCGCGGAAAACTTTGTTCAGGTCGGTTAAGCCCAAAGCGATCCTTATGCCTGCCCAAGCGCGAACTCCCCTCTGGCGTAAGCTGGCGTCCCTCAGGCAGCTCTTTTCTGGCGGCGAATGGAGCACGCAGGTCACGGCTGCCACCCGGCGCTCCCTGCGTTGGTTTATCGCCGATGGGGTAGCCGCGAACATCAGCGACACCATCCTGCTCACCTATCAGTCCCTGTACCTGATGGCTTTAGGGGCCACACGCGCCCAAATAGGGACGCTGGGCGCCTTCTCCAACCTCATGTTAGCCGCAGCGATGCTGCCCGCCGCGGTGCTGGCGCAACGCGGCACCAGCTACAAAGGCAAAGTAGTCATCCCGGCTTTATTGGGACGCCTGTTCATCCTGCCCCTCATTTTCCTGCCCTTCCTCTCGCTGCGCTGGTCGCTGATTGAGTTGGGCATCGCCCTCATCATCCTGCGCGTGTTCCTCATGAACCTGCTGCAGCCCGCCTGGACGGCGCTGGTAGCCAAGATTGTGCCCATCCAATGGCGCGGTCGCTACTTCAGCACGCGCAACATCATCATGGGCCTGGCCGGGGTCATCACGCTCACGCTGGTAGGCCGCCTGATTGACGCCATCGGCAAACCCCAGGGCTATCAGGTAGCCCTGGGGATAGCGCTGGTGGCCGGCCTGGCTTCGACTTACGCCTTCTCCCGCATCGAGGAGCCGCCCCATGCCCCGATGGCGCAACGCCATCAGGCCTCTCAAGCCTTCTGGAAGGCCCTGCTACACGATTGGCGCTTCTGGGCTTTGACTGGCACTGCCATGCTGTGGCAGTTCTCCGTCCAGATCGGCGGACCTTTCTTCACCATCTTTTTGATGGACGGCGCGGGCTTCTCCGCCGCCGCGATCGGAGCCATCAGCGCCGCGGGCAGCCTGATGGCGATCCCCGGGCAGCGGTTGTTCGGCTGGCTGACCGATACGCAGGGGTCGGTCAAAGTCCAACGTACCCTGAGCTTTGTCATCCCGGTGATTCCCCTGATCTGGGGGTTCATGCGTCACCCCTGGCAGGGGATGCTGATCGAGTCGCTGAGCGGCTTTTTGTGGGCCGGGTACAACCTGGCGGCCTTCAATCTGCTGTTGGAAATGACCCCCGATGAGCATCGGCCCTCTTACGTGGCCGTGTATCAGACGGCCCTGGGCCTGGGAATGGCCGCCGGCGCCGCTCTGGGGGGATGGATCGCCCAACGCTATGGCTACCTGCCGGTTTTCCTGGCTTCCGCCAGCGGGCGTTGGGTCACGGCGGTGCTGTTCAGCCTGACGGTGGCGCGGGCCGTACAGCCCCGGCTGCGCCTGCCGCGGCTCACTTTTCCCCGGCGGCTCCGGCGCCCGGCCGTTGCAAAATCCTCACGAAAAGGAGGATAGCTATGCCTCTAGAACAACGTACCTATGCCGGAACGATTGATCCGGTCAGCCTGGCCCAGACGTTGGTAACCAGTTTCAGCACTCACCTGACCCGCGCGCAGTGGTTGCGCGGGGAGCGGGGCAGCACGGTGGTCCAGATTCAGACCCTGCGTCAGGAGCCTACCGATCCCAGCACCGCTATTACCGTGTACATCACCCCCCGGCCTGAAGGCGGGGTGACCATCGCCATGGACGAGCA
>Ga0068707_1003059_pt1 | contig 11728 bp, 5 predicted proteins | sample YNPNPMetaG_FD_66600 | JGI IMG/M metagenome (GOLD analysis project Ga0068707, IMG submission 66600) | Anoxygenic and chlorotrophic microbial mat microbial communities from Yellowstone National Park, USA - YNP NP MetaG | ecosystem: Environmental > Aquatic > Thermal springs > Hot (42-90C) >... | reverse complement strand
TGATGGCCACGGTGTAGAGGGGCGGCTGGACCCAATGCCAGACGCGCACCCCATTCGAGGGTGGGCTCTCGTGTCCGGCCGCGTCGGTGGCCGTGGCGTAGAGGTCGTTGGCCCCGCCGTGCAGGGGATAGCTCGTCTGCCAGTGGCCGCTGCCGTCGGTACGGGTCGTCTCAGTGAAGGTGCCGCCGTCCATAAGGGTCACGGTGCTGCCGGCCTCGGCCGTGCCCGCCACCTGGATATAGGCCAGGGTGGTGGTGGCGCCGCTGGTGGGGGTCAGGATGGCTGGTGCCTGGGGCCGGGCCGTGTCCATGACAACCTGGCGGGCCGGGGTGGTGGTCGAGAAGCCGTTGCTGGCCGTCACCACCAGGCGGTAGTCGTAAGCCCCATCGGGCAAGACCTGGCCGCCCAGGTCTCGTCCGTCCCAGGTGATCCGTGTCGGCGGCATTCCCACTCCCCAATCTCCAATTCCTGATCCCCAATCACCAATCACCAACTGCCAGGCTTCGATTCCCTCGCCCTGGGGTGGCGTGGCCGTGAGGGCGAAGGTGGTGGTGTCCAGGTAGCCGTCGCCATCGGGCGAGAAGGTGGCCGGCTCGGCCTGCACCGCGGCGTAGGGCCGCTCCAGGTCCACGGTGACGGTCCAGGTGAGGGTGGCCTGGTTGCCCAGGTCGTCGCTGGCCGTGGCCACCAGGGTGTTGTCGCCCGTGGTCAGCTCAACTCCGGCCAGGTCAAAGAGGCCATTGCTGGCCGTGGTGCTGCCATGGGGGACGCTGTTCACCCTCAGCGAGACGGTGTCGCCTTGTTCGGCCCGCCCCGCAACGGCCGTGGTGGTCACATTCAGGGTCGCTCCCGGCTGGGGCGCCACCACCTCCAGCCAGGTGGAGAGGTCCACCTGGAAGGACCAGGTGCGGCTCGAGCGGTTGCCGTAGTCGTCTTCCAGTTGCACGCTCACGCTGTGCAGCCCTTCGGCCAGGTCGGCCGCGGGGGTGCAGGTGAAGCCGCCGGCGGTGATGACCGCCCCGGCCGTCACCTCCACCCCATCCAGGTGGATGCTGGCCCTCAGGTCGCCGCCCGTCGGGTCCACGAAGGAGGCCGAGATGATGGGCCGCGCCTGGGCCAGGCGGCCCGTGGGCGACTCGTTCTCTATGCCCGGCCCCACAGGGTCGGAGTAAACGGTGCGGGTGACCGTGGTCTGGTTGCCGGCGCGGTCGGTGGAGACGACGGTGATGGGGTTCTCCCCCAACGCCAGGGGCAGCGTGCGGCTCCAGGTATCCCCGTCGTAGCCGGCTTCGAGGCCGTTCACCGTCACCGTGTCGGCCGTGCTCCCGCGGGTGCCTTTCACTTCCAGGCTGGTCTGGTTGGTGTGCAGGCCGTCGGTGGGCTGGCTTACCGTCAGGTGGGGTGGGGTGTTGTCCACCTCCACCAGGGTCTGGCTGCTGGCCTGGTTGCCGGCCAGGTCGGTGGCCAGGAGCCGCACGGTGTAGAGCCCGTCGGCCACGAGGGTACCCGTCATGTTGCGGCCGTCCCAGTTCTGGCTCACGCTCAAACCGCTGCCGTTGAAGGTGCGCACCGTCTGGCTGCCGCTGAGGATGGTGAGCGTCCAGCCGGACAGGTTGGTCTCGGTGATCTGGGCCGAGAGGGTGGTCACGTCTTTCAGGCCGTTAACCTGGGGGGAGAAGGGGTCAGGCGCGGCCGACAGGCCGTTGATGAGGGGCGGCGTGCCGTCCTGGGTCGAGGAGACGGGGGCGGACCAGCCCAGGCTGTGGCTCAGGCCGTCCTGGGAGCGCACGCGGTAGTAGTAGAGGCCGTCCCCCGGCAGATCGAAGGTGTAGGTGATGGCTGTCAGCAGAGGGCTGGTGAAGACCCCGCTGGTGAAGGTGCTGTCCGTGGCCCGCTGGGCCAGGTAGCGCACCTCACCGATGCCCGGCGCAGGGTCGGTCACGGCGTTCCAGGCGATGGTGTTGCTGGCGCCGGGCGTGTAGGGTGGTTCGGGCTGCACGGTGGGCAGCGGCGGGGCCTGGGTGTCCAGGTTCACCGTGGCGGTGCAGGCCGCGCTGGAGTTGCCGGCCGGGTCCTGGAACTGTCCGTAGACGGTCCTGGCCCCGTCGCCGGCGGTCAGCGTCCAGCTCCGGCTGGTGGCAAAGGGCTCCCAGGTGGACCACTCGCCGGTCTCGTTGCGGAAACGCATCTGCAACTGGCCCTGATTCACACAACTGTCGTCGGCGGTCAGGTTGAGGGTGACCTGCGGGCTGCCCACCCAGCCGTTCTGGGAGGGGATGACCAGGTTGCCTGTGGGCGAGGCGTTGTCCTGGGTGGAGGAGACAACCTGGGTGGACCAGGCGCCGGTATTGCCCAGGGCATCCCGGGATTGCAGGCGGTAGTAATAGGTCTGGCAACTGCCGTTCAGTCCCGTAAAGGTGTGGCTCAGACCACTGGTCCAGGTGCCCGTCACCACGCCGCTGCTGAAGCTGGCGTCGGTGGCCCGTTGGGCGCGGTATTCCACGCCACCCACTCCGGCGTCGTCCACCGCGCTCCAGGCGATGGTGTTGGTGAGGCCGGGTGTGTAGGCTGGCTCAGCCTGCGGGACGGGCACCGGCGGCGGGGTCTGGTCCAGGCGGATGGTGTCGGTGGTGGTGGCGGTGTTGCCCGCCGCGTCCTGGAACTGGGCGTAGACCGTTTTCAGGCCATCGCCGGAGGTCAGCGTCCAGTCCGCGTTGGTGCTGTAGCCTTGCCAGTCGGACCAGGTGTTGCCGTCGTTGGAGAAGCGCATCCGGGTCACGCCGGCGCAGGCATCCGTCGCCGAGAGGGTGAGGGTGACGGTGGGGCTGGCCGTCCACTCGTCGCCGCCGTTGAGGGTCACGCGGCCCGTGGGGTCCACGGCGTCCTGGGTGGAGGAGACCACGTTGGACCAGGCCGTGGGGCCATTGCCCCAGGCATCGCGGGCCCGTATGCGGTAGTAATAGGTCATGCACAGCCCGCTCAGATCGCTGAAGGTGTAGCTCAAGTTGCCGGTCCAATCCCCTGTCACCACGCCGCTGCTGAAACCGGCGTCGGTGGCTCGCTGCGCCTGGTACTGCACGTCGCCCACGCCGGCATCGGCGGCGGCGCTCCAGGAGACGGTGTTGGCTGTGCCCGGGCTGTAGGGTGGTTCGGCGGCCAGGGCCGGCACCGCCGGCGGCGTCTGGTCGTAGACCCGCTGCCCGTAGATATCCCCCAGAGTTTTCTCCCACCATACGGCCAGGAAGCCTTTGGCTGTGTTGCCATAGTCAATGTGGGCCACAGCCGGGCTTTCCTGGGTCGAACCATTGTTGGGACCGGTGATGGCAAAGTCCGCCCCCGGCAGCGCCCCGGCGGCCGATACCCGCCGCCCGTAGATATCACCGCCGGGGTTCTCGTACCGCAGGTCTGTCCAGACCACCAGGTACTCGTCCAGACCCGGGTGGTAGGCCACGTCCTGCAACTTTTGATTGTTGGCCGCATTGATAATCTCAAAGCGTGGGGCAGTGGGCGGCCCCGAGTTGGGGATCAACCGCCCGTAGATGATGGTATCGTCCTCATACCAGGCCACCAGGCAACCGTTGTCGCCGCCGCTGCAGGCTACCGCCGGACCTTTGGCATTGGTGGGGGTGGTCTCGATGGCGAAATTGCCCTCCGGCAGCGTGCCGTCGCCGTTGACCCTCTGGCCGTAAATGTCGCCGTTGCCGTTTCGTCCATCCTGCCAGGCCACCAGGTACTGGCCGCTGGCGCTGTTGTAAGCCACCTGCGCCCGCTCCTGGTCGTTGGCGGCGGTGCAGAGGGGGATGTAGCTTCCCACAGGCGAACCAGACGCCGTCACCCGCCGGCCGTAGATATCGTATTGAGCGTCGCCCGTCTTGTATTCCCAGACGACCAGGAATTCGCCCCGCGCCGGGTTGTAGGCCACATCCGGTGAGTGATCCGGGTATGGCATGTTCGAGATGACAAAATTACTCCCGACCAGGCTGCCGGTGTTGGAGACCAACTGGCCGTAGATGTCGAGGCTCTCATCTTCCCACACCACCAGGTAGCGGTTGCTGGCGCTGTCGTAGGCCACCGCCGGTTTTCGCATTCCGCTGCCGGCGGAGATGGTGATCCGGCTGCCTGACAGTGTTCCATCGTATCTCACCCGCTGCCCGTAGATGCCCGGTGTGCTGGATGTGTCCTGCCAGACCACCAGGAACTCTTGATTCGTGCTGTTGCAGGCCACATCCGGCAAGGACTGGGGCCCGGCGTCAGTACTGACGGCAAAGTTGGGTCCCTCGATGGGCGGGGCAGCAGTAGTTTCAGCCGTTACCAACAAAAGAGCCGCAGCGGCCAGTGTAGATAAAAGCAAGACGGATTTCGTTTTCATCCAGCCCCTCCTTTCGCCATGCATGGGAATCCAACACAAATGCCAGCCTAGCAGCCTGTCGGAGTAAACCAGGTGAAGCGTCTTTGAGCCCTGGAGTCGAGGCTTTAGCCGGTGAAATACCCAGATTCTGGCTGAAGCCTCCACCCCAGAATCTCTCTCCGACAGGCTGCTAGTGACCTGAAGAAGCAAGGCATTGGCACGTACATGATGCCGTCGTTGGGATTGAAAGCGATTCCCGTGGGTCTGTCTCCAACTCCCAGGACTGTGACCTGGGTAAGGGTGGCTGTGTTAATGATGGTAACGGCTCCCTGATTGGTTCTGTTGGTCACGTAAAGATAGCCATTATTGGGGTTGTAAGCTATGGCACAAGGGTTCGAGTTAGCGCTGATGACCTGGGTCACAGTGAGGGTGTTGGCATCAATAATGGAGATGGTACCGTCGTCGTGGTTGGCCACGTAGACCTTGTCGCCGACCACGGCGATCCCACGCGGGTCGTCGCCCACGGGAATGTGAGCCAGCACCTTGAATTCCAGGCCGGGGTCGTAGGCCAGTGGAGCGGCCTGGGAAGTCATCTTCGCCAGGAGAGCCCATCCCCCAACGAGAATCAACGTCCAGGCCAGGGTCAAAAACAACGAAAGTCTTGGAGAGAGTCTCATCGTCAAAATCAGCCTTTTACCAGTTTAGCCTGTCTTTTCTAAAGTCATTATAACATATAAAACCACAAATTTCGGTTACAGTTTAGTAAAGGTTCGGTTAAGGTTCAGTTATGCTGGCGGTAAGACAGCATTTGCCTTTCTGCTCGCCCTGGAGTACAATGACATGAGAGGCACGGATATGAAAGTCGGCTGCTGTGGTTTTGCCAGAGCCAGGGCAGAGTACTTCGCGCACCTGGCCCTGGTCGAAGTACAACAGACCTTCTACAAACCTCCTCAGGTGGAGACAGCCCAACGCTGGCGAGCCGAGGCCCCCTCAGATTTTGAGTTCACCCTGAAAGCCTGGCAGCTCATCACCCACGAGCCCGGCTCTCCCACCTATCGCAAAGCCCAGATCGAGGTGGAAGAGCCCAACCGCTACGGGGCCTTTCGTCCCACCGCGGAGGTCTTTGCCGCCTGGGAAAGGACCAGAGAAATCGCCGCAGCATTGGGGGCGAAAATCGTCGTCTTCCAGTGCCCGGCCAGCTTCAGGCCGACTGAGGAGCACAAGGCGAACATGCGGGCTTTTTTCGGAAGCATTCAGCGCGGAGGGCTGATCCTGGCCTGGGAACCGCGAGGTCCGTGGGGTGATGATGAGATCAGGGAACTCTGCGTCGAACTGGGGTTGGTCCACTGCGTTGACCCCTTCCAACGCCAACCGGTCCGCGGCGAACCGGCTTACTTTCGACTGCACGGTATAGGCGGCTACCGGTACCGCTACACCAATGAGGACCTGGCGACCCTGCTGGAGTGGTGTCGCCCGTACGGAGAAACCTATTGCCTGTTCAACAACGTCAGCATGTGGGATGATGCGCTGCGGTTCAAAGAGGTGACAGGAAATGAAGGCAGACCCCACACCCTGGCTCCTGGGTGAAGACAACCCTTCCGTCCGCTATTTCACCCTGACGGAGCTTTTGGAGCGGCCTCCAACTGACCCTGAGGTCCGCCAGGCGAGAGCGGCCATCATGGCCTCCGGGCCGGTGCGGAAGATCCTGGACGCCCAATACCCCGATGGCTACTGGGTCAAACCAGGCCTCGGCTACAGCCCCAGGTATCGGGCGACCGTCTGGCAGGTCATCTTCCTGGCCGATCTGGGGGCCATGCGCACGGCGCAGGTCGAGAAAGCCTGCCAGCACGTCTTCGAGCACACCCAACGCCCCGACGGTGCCTTCATCGCCAACAAGGGGAAGGATGGAGCGATCATCTGTCTCAACGGTAACCTGCTGCGGTCACTACGGTGGTTTGGCTATGGCCATGACCCCCGTTGGCAGCGCAGCCTGGATTGGCTGACAGCACGGATCAATGGGGGCGAAGGCTTCTGCTGCGGCTACAATGGGCGGTTGCCCTGCGCCTGGGGCGCGGTCAAGGCTCTATCGGCCTTTGCTGCTCTGCCGGACGGAGAATGTCCGCCGGCTGTGCAGGAGGCTATTGAGCGGGGGGTGGAGTTTCTCCTGAGCTACGACCTGGTCCAGGCCGACTATCCCAGCGGCTCCGGCGACATCAGCCCCCTCTGGTTCCGCTTTGGTTTTCCCTCAACCTGCGTCAGCAGCATCCTGGAGGCGCTGTTGGTCTTGACCAGGCTGGGATGCGGCCAGCACCCACGCCTGGCCGGGGCCATCGAGTTCATGCTGAGCAAGCAGGACGCAGAGGGGCGCTGGCCCCTGGAGTACAGCCCTGCACCAGCGTGGGTCAGTTTCGGGCAGGAGGGGCAGCCTTCCAGATGGGTCACCTTGAATGCCCTGCAGGTGCTTAAATCCCTGGCTCTCCCTCCACGTTTTGGCCTATGAAATCGCCTGGACCTTCAGCTAAAGTGCCAATTGCCCTGGCGAGGATAGTGGGGTATAATTATTTCGATAAATGTGACACTCGGCTCATAGTCAGGCGAGGAGTGTCACCGACCGGGGGTAAGTATGATCCGTACTGTTGCCCAATGGATAACGTTGGTTTTGCTTATCAGCCTTTTGCTGCCGGGTTCGGTTGCAGCCTACGCTGAGCCACCAACCCCGCAAGAGTTTGTGCCCGGCGAAATCATCGTCAAGTTCAAGGCCGGAGTTCGCCCTCAGGCTCTGGGCACCGACGTTCAAGGGCGGCTGACGACGGACCTGCCTTTCCTGAACGCTCTCAGCGTCCGTTATGGAGTGACCGATATGGACCTGATGGTTAAGACATTGCCGGCCGAGCCCCAGGCCAGGGCTATCCTGGTGCAGAAGGGCCTGAACCGAATCTACAGGTTGAAACTGGACGAGAAAGCCGATCTGAATCGGGTCCTGAGGGCTTTCGCCAGCAGCCCTTATGTGGAATACGCTGAACTCAACTACATTGCTCATGCTTCCATAACTCCCAACGACCCCTATTGGAGCTCGCAATGGGGGATGGCCAAAATAGAGGCCCCTGCTGCCTGGGAAATCACCACGGGAAGCAGCAGTGTGACCATTGCCATTGTGGATACTGGAGTAGACCTTTTTCACCCTGACCTGAGCGGCAAACTGGTGAAAGGCTACGATTTCGTCAACGATGACAGCAACCCTCAGGACGATCACGGTCACGGCACCCATGTAGCCGGTATCGCCGCCGCCAGGACAAACAATGGGACCGGTGTGGCCGGACTCGCCTGGGGCGCCAGGATCATGCCGGTCAAAGCGCTGGATGATCGCGGAAGGGGGAATTACGAAGATATAGCCAGTGGGATTATCTACGCAGCCAACAACGGAGCCAGAATCATCAATTTGAGCCTGGGGGGGACTGCCCAATCCTGGACGTTAAAGCAAGCCGTGGAATATGCCCACAACCTGGGATGCGTGATTGTCGCTGCCACGGGCAATAACGACTCTTCGGTCCATTACCCGGCCAGGTATCCTCAGGTCATCGCTGTAGCCGCTACCGACAGCAATGACCAGAGAGCCTCATTTTCCAATTATGGCCCCGAGGTGGACGTCGCCGCACCCGGTGTGAGCATCCGCAGCACCTACTGGTGGGGTGGCTCAACATATGAGTGGTTGAGTGGGACTTCGCAGGCCAGCCCACATGTGGCCGGGCTGGCGGCTTTGATCTGGTCGGTGAACCCCAGTCTAAGCAATACCCAGGTGGAGAGCATCATCAAACAAACAGCCGACGACCTGGGCGCAGCCGGCCGTGACAACGACTATGGCTTTGGGCGCATCAACGCCCGCCGGGCTCTGGAAGCCACAGCTCCCTCTCTGGCCGTCTCGCCCTCGATGGGTTTCCTGGCCGAGCCGACTACTGATCCTCTCTCCCAAACCTTGCGCATCGGCAATGGAGCCATGTACGGTACCCTGCAATGGAATGCCGTCGAAAATCCAGATGTCAACTGGCTTTCCCTCGGCTCTCCTGCCTCAGGCACTGCCTCTCTACCCCTGCCTGGAGAGCTTATCGTCAATGTGGACAAGGATGAGGCAGGCCAGGGCATCCACTCCACAACCATCCGCGTTACCAGCTCCACTCCCTACATTCGGAATAGCCCCCAGGACGTGAACGTGACCCTGGTTTACACCGCCTCTCTTGAGAGGGCCTACCTGCCTCTGGTCATGAACCATGGGAGCTGGATTGATATCACCGCCGACGGCACCGTCCTTTCGCTGGACGATGACGGCATACAAAAGATCACTCTGCCTTTTGACTTCCGCTTCTATGGCATCACCTACAACGACCTCTGGGTCTCCTCCAATGGGTTCGTCAGCTTCGCCAACGGCTATCAAGACTGGGCCAATGGCTGCCTGCCTGATGCCAGTGTGCCCAATAACGCTATCTACGCCCTTTGGGATGATCTGCGACCCGCCGATGGTGGAGGTGGTGGAACCATCTATGCCAGGCAGGTAGATCGTGAGACCTTTGTCATCGAGTGGCATGAGCTGGCCCATTTTAGCGGTCCGGGTCGCGAGACCTTTGAGATCGTGCTCAAGAAGGATAGCACCATCGTACTTCAGTATCAATCGTTGTCCAACATCTCTTCGGTCACCGTGGGGGTGGAGAATGCCAGCGGGACGGCTGCCCAACAGTACTGGTGCAATGGCAGTGGCAGTCCCCTCTATAACGGATTAGCCATCGCATTCACAACGCCGTGATAAAGGCATTGCCTTCGACGTTTTCCGGGCCGCAAGATGGGTTTGCCTTTACATAATAGTTGCATCCTCATTCCTGACAGCGCGCTGGGCCGATCTCAGGCGCGCAGACAGGTCGCGCAACTGGCTGAAGCTGATGGGTTTGATGAGGACCAGATCGGCTTCATCTTGGAGGGTATCGGCCAGGCGTGGGTCGGCAGTGGCCACGATAACGTGGGTTTCCGCCAGTCGCGTGTCAGCGCGAATTTGACGCAGGATCTCTGTTCCTGCCACACGGGGCAAATGCAGGTCCAACACCACCACGTCCGGCCTGGCAGCAGCCAGCCAGGCCATGGCCGCATCGCCGGATCGGACGATTTCAGTCTTAAACCCGGCCGCCTGTAACGCTTCGGAAAAGATAAATGAAGCGTCATAGTCGTCTTCGATAATCAGTGCAAATTGGTTGTCCATGGTCATGCCTCCTGGACATGGGCGCGAACCCTCATTGGAAATCGCACCGGTAGGGGCGAGGCTTACCTTGCCCCATTGGCATCAAGTAGGGGCGGAGCGCTCCGCCCCTACGCTAAGTCGCACCTCAGCCTGAATTTCGCACCTCGCCAGGTGGATAACCCCACCCCCTGGCGGAGGGGGAATTAAGGGAATGGGGTGTGAGCGGGCGGCGAAGCCGCCCGCTCACACCCCTCTTTCCCATTTTCCCCCCCCTTCTCTCCCCGCTCGCGGGGAGAGAAGGGGGGATGAGAGGGGCTATTCCCAGGCAATGACCGCGAAATTCAGGCTCCGGGGCTTGCAGCCGGGCGTCCACCGGCGTGGACCCCTCCGTCCGCGCAGGTGGACGGCCCGCGATTTCCCATCGCCCGCCCCTTAAGTTGATGCATATGGGGCGAGGTTTGCCTCGCCCCGAGGGCCGACGCCCGGCGTAAAAGCGCCCAAGAAGGCCGATTTCTAATCGGCGCAAGGACGGCTGGACAGGCCCAACCGGGAACGAATTTACGCTGGGGTGTACTTAGCCTGAGGTGGTGGGGTTTGAGACACAAGCGGCAGAACGACGGTGAATGTGCTCCCGCGCCCTACCTCGCTCATCAGCTTGATTTCACCGCCCATCAGAGCAGTCAGTTGTTTGACAATGGACAGCCCCAGTCCGGCTCCGGTATATTCCCGTCCAGGCGAATCATCCACCTGCCAAAAGGGTTCAAAAATATAGGCCTGAGCCTCGGCCGGGATGCCTCGGCCGGTATCTGACACTTCCAGCGCCCAGTGGTCTGCATCGGGTCGGTAGGCGCGCACGTGCACCGTTCCCTGGTCGGTGAATTTGATGGCGTTGCTCACCAGGTTGACCAGAATCTGGTGCAGTCGTTGCCGATCGCCCAACAGTGTGGCGGGCACCTCATCGGCGATGTGGCCCGTCAATTTCAGGCCTTTGGCCTGGGCCAGCACGCTCATCACGCCGTGGACGCTGTCAATCAGCTCAGCCGGGGAGAAGGAGGTGATATTGAGCGTCAGGGTGCCCGCTTCGATCTGGGCCTGATCCAACAGGTTGTTGGTGAGACTCAGCAGATGTCCGGTGTTGGCCATGATGCGGGCTATCAACTCACGCTGCCTGTCCGGAAGCGGACCATAAACAGACTCTCGCAGCATATCGGCATAGCCCAGGATGGCGTTGAGGGGTGTGCGCAGCTCGTGAGAGGCTATGGAGACAAAGGCGCTCTTCATGCGGTCTATTTGGGCCTCCCGGGTGAAATCACGGAACACGGCCACGGTGCCGGTCGCCCTGCCGGTGTTGTCGCGAACCGGGGCAGAGCTCACCGAGAGGGTTTTATGGCCCCACTCAATCTTGAGGCTGGGGTAGCGTTTACTCTTGTCCTGGAGAATGCTGATGAGCGTCTCCCGGTCAGCGGCGCTCACATCCTCGTCCATCAATGTTCCGATGTCCCGCCCCGTGATCTCGTCAGCCGGTCGTCCCAGAAGAGCGGCAATGGCGGGGTTGGCGACCACGGCTTTGCCATCTATGTCGAAGACAATAACTCCATCGGCGATGCTTTCGAGGATGGCCTGGGTCCTGCTCAGGGCCTCGGCCAGTTCCTGGGTGCGATTGGCCAGTTGCCGGGTGCGATCCTGCACGCGCTGATCCAGTTCCCGGTTGAGGGCGCGCAAATCCTTCAGGGCATGCTCCAGGCTGCGGGCCGCGAGCCAGGAGACCAGGGCAGTCGCAAAGAAAGCAAGCATTGCAAACACATTAGGTCTGATCTGCACCCTCAGTCCAATGGCAGCGATCAACAGGCTGGACAGGCCGGCCATGATAAAACTGGCGTAGGGGCGCAGCAGGACACTCGCTATAATAATCGGAACAGTAAACATAAGCAGAGTGCGACCGTTCGCTACCTCTTGCGGCTCATCGCTGAAGGCAAAAACGACGGTCAAGAGGAACAAGAAGAGCGAACTGGCCAGCCAGCCCAGCCCGTAACGGTTGATCACAAAAATGATTCCGACGCCGACTAACATGGCAAGACTGCCCAGGTAAAGCGGGGTGGTCCCTGGCTCTCTGATTCCTCCAGTGATGTCGTAAACAATCGTCGCCAATAGTGCCAGGA
>Ga0068707_1003058_pt1 | contig 11730 bp, 11 predicted proteins | sample YNPNPMetaG_FD_66600 | JGI IMG/M metagenome (GOLD analysis project Ga0068707, IMG submission 66600) | Anoxygenic and chlorotrophic microbial mat microbial communities from Yellowstone National Park, USA - YNP NP MetaG | ecosystem: Environmental > Aquatic > Thermal springs > Hot (42-90C) >... | reverse complement strand
GATCCTGACCACGGCAATGCGTCTCGACCGCTCCCTCTATGGGCTCTTCAAGATCCCTCGCAGGCATACGGTCCACGCGGCCTTGACGCTGGGATACCCCGCCGTGCGGTATGTGCGCCATGTAGTGCGGAAACCGGCTGCGGTGGAGTGGGTTTGACCCTGAACCACCAGAGCCGCTGCGGTTCTGTCCAGCGGGCAACGGCCGGGGCTCAGAGACATGCCAGGCGCGGGGAACAGGATGCGCCTGGGGACTCGCCTCGCTATATCTGTGCTCCGGTGAGACTCCCGAGGGCCTCGAGTGCGGCATCGATATCCGAGACGTGAAAAACAAACAGGGCCTTCTCGGCATTCTCCAGGGCAGACCCGTAGGTGTAGTCGATATTGATCTGGGCTCGAGCGAGCATCTCCGATACGGCCGCGAGCTGCCCAGGCCTGTTGTCCATAACCAATGCGATCACTTCAGAGGTGTTGACAAGGTAGCCCGCCTTTTCGAGGACCTCGACGCTCCTTTGGGGATCTGAGGTGAGAAAGCGGATGAGTGTCACAAGTGATGCCTCTTTGAGAATGGCACTGTAGCTTGCCGTAGAGGCTATCCTGCGCAGGGTCACCTCCCTGGCCTTGTTGAACATCCCCTGGATGTATTCTGTGGCGTCCTGGATGCTCATCGCGGTGATATTTATCCCTTCCCTGGCAAGGGTTTGTGCCATGGAGAAGAGCTGGCCCGGCTTGTTCTCCAGAAAGACCGAAAGCTGCCTGACGCGCTGCATGTACGGTTCCTTTCCTCCTTGCAATTGACCCCCTGGGAGCTACAATGTGACTCTTATAATGGTTCAGCCCACGAGGGAAATCAAGGAGGAGCAGGATGAGGGTAGACGGAAGGAAGGCCCTGGTGACCGGTGCCGGCCAAGGAATAGGGAAGGCGATAGCTCTGGAGCTGTCGAGGCGCGGGGCGGATGTCGCCTGCGTGGACATGAACGAGGAGACTGCCAAGGCCACGGCAGCGGAGGTCGAGAAATGCGGGAGGAAGGCTGCGGCCCTTCGAGCGGATGTGGCCGAGTACAGGGCGGTGGTCGCAGCTGTGGAGGCCGCAATCGGTCTTTTCGGGGGCATCGACATCCTCGTCAACAATGCGGGCTGGGATATCGTTCAGCCGTTCATGGACACGACCCCGGAGTTCTGGGAGAAGGTCATCGCGATCAATCTCAAAGGGGTCATACATGTCTGCCACGCGGTGCTCGAGAAAAGCATGATAAAGAGCGGCAAGGGGAAGATCGTCAATATCGCCAGCGACGCAGGCCGTGTGGGCAGTACAGGGGAGACGGTCTACGCAGGTGCCAAAGGGGGGGTGATCGCGTTCACCAAATCCCTGGCGCGCGAGGTCGCCCGTTACTCGATCAACGTCAACTGCGTCTGTCCGGGCCCCACCGACACCGACCTCTACCGGAGGCAATCCGAAAAGGTCCGCGAGGCCCTGGAACGCGCCATCCCCTTTCGGAGGGTCGCGCAGCCGCACGAGATCGCCTCTGCAGTGGTCTTTTTCGCCTCCCCTCTGTCGGACTACATCACAGGACAGGTCCTCAGCGTGAGCGGTGGTCTCACCATGGTGGACTGACACAGAGGAGCCCAAGGTCATGGTTCCACAGACCGAGGAACAGCGGTTGCTGGTAGAGACGGTCCGGAGAATGGCCGAGCAGGAGATCGCACCCGGCGCCGCCGAACGGGACGAGCGACAGGCGATGCCTCTCGAGATCCACTCGCTCTTCTTCGAGAACGGTCTTCTCAAGCTGAGGATCCCGGAGTCCTTTGGCGGCGTCCCGGCACCGGTCTACACCTGTTGTCTCGTGATAGAAGAGATAGCCCGGGTGGATGGCTCGGCAAGCCTCCTGCTGGTCAATCACCTGGCAGGGCTGAGCCCGTTTCTCGAGGCCTCGACCGATGAGCAGAAGGCCAGGGTCCTGCCAAGGATCGTGGAGAACGGCGATATCATCGGGTTCGCCCTGACAGAGCCTGGTGCGGGTTCTGACGCTGCCTCGATCAAGACCCGCGCTGTCCTCCAAGGGGACTTCTATGTGCTCAACGGCACGAAGTGCTTTATCACCAACGGCGGGCTCGCCCGGATGTACACGCTGTTCGCCACGATCGACCCGGCTCTCAAGAAGCGAGGGATCACGGCCTTTGTGGTAGAGGGGACGACCCCGGGCTTCAGGGTCGGCAAGAAAGAGAACAAGATGGGGATGAGGGCGTCTCCGACCACCGAGCTCATCCTCGAGGACGCCAAGGTCCCTCGAGCCAACCTCCTGGGTAAGGAGGGGGAGGGGTGGCCGGTCCTGCTCGCGGGCCTTTCCGAGACTCGCCTGCTCGTGGCAGCACTCTCCCTGGGCCTGGCCGAAGGTGCGACCAGATCTGCAGCGCGCTATGCCGGGGAGAGGATCCAGTTCGGGAGGCCGGTGGCCGAGTTTCAGGGGGTGCAGTTCATGTTGGCGGACATGGTTATCGGCATCGAGACAGCGAGGGCCCTCATCTACAGGACCGCAACGATGCTGGACAATGGAGAGCCCGGTGTCAGGGCCTATGCCTCGATGGCAAAGTGCTATTCGTCCGATATGGCGATGAAGGTAACCACCGACGCAGTGCAGATCCTGGGCGGGTACGGCTACATGAAGGAGTACCCTGTGGAGAGAATGATGCGCGATGCAAAGGCCGTTCAGATCTTCGAGGGGACAAACCAGATCCAGCGCCTGATCATCGCAAAGGATCTGTTGGCAAGGGTGTCGGCGTGAGGGACTGGCGCCGGGCAGAGAGAGGCCGCTTGAGGCCGCAACCGCATGAAGAGAACGGCTGGGGTCAGAAACGCTCTCCGAGCCTGGCGGCAAAGGCCAGATAACCGGCGAGCTCGTCGCCGCTTAAGTCCTCTCGAAGATACGAGCCTGGTTTGACCAAGGTAATGCCGCGTTCGGAGTATCTCACCAGCGCGAACCCTACTTCGAATGCCCTCCTCAGCAGCTCCTGGTTGTACGCATTCATCACATAATGGGAGGCCTTTTCAGGGTCCTTTTCCGCCCTGAGGGCGAACTGGCTGTCGAAGTACTCGTTGCCGGTCTCGATATGCGTACCCCTGGAGAGAAGGTCGGCCAGCCGAGGCGCCGCCCCTCTTGGACGAACCTCCAGGGAAAAGGGACACGGGTACGAGAAGGTCAGGACCAACAGGCCCCCGGTCGATCTGCCGGGCTGGACGAAGACGATCTCGAAGGGCATGCCCATGTGCGTGCCCCTTATCTTGGGAGAAGAGAACGGTCGGATCAGAGCCTCTGCGTTGAGCAGGGGGGCTATGTCCTTGAGGCGTCTGGCCTTGCGCGTCTGGGCGATCTGCCGGTAGAGGAGGAGCCCTGCAAAGACAAGGAGCGGCAAGAGGATATCGCGCCATCGATCGATGAGATCCATGTCGTATCGCTCTCCTTGTGCCCACCTGCGGCCTGCCCCGCTGTGGCTGACCGGCACCGGTGAGTCATGGGAGGGGAGGCGCGCAAGCAACCTCGTGCCGCGGTGCGCGACGGGGGCTCGGGCTTTTCCCGTCACATCCCCGGGGAAAGCCTTCAGCGTCTCACCAACTCCATCACCGAGCTTCCCATGAGCATCACCGTGAGCACGATGATAATGACTATCGTAACCCAGCCCACGCCGTTTTGGAACCTGTTGTTGGTGTACTCCCCCATGATCCGGCGGTTGTTGACCAGCAGGATCATCGACACCAGCACGACCGGCAAGAGTATACCGTTGAGCACTTGGGTCCAGATCGTTATCGCGATCAGCGGGGCCCCGGGGATCAGGATGATTGCCACTGACACCACGACAATGAATGCGAAGAGCGAATAGAACTGCGGGGCCTCTTTCAAGCTCTTGTTGATGCCGGCCTCGAACCCGAAGGCCTCGCACACATAGAATGCCGTAGCCAACGGCAGGATCGTGGCCGAGAAGACAGAGGCCACGAAAAGACCGAATGCGAAAAGGTGAGCCGCGAACGGCCCTGCAAAGGGCCTCAGGGCGATTGCGGCGTCCTTGGCCTCCTTGATGACGATCCCGTTCTTGTGAAGTGTCGCGGCGCACGCCACGATGATGAAGAATGCCACCACCACGGTCGCGATACAGCCTATGACGACATCCCAGAGCGCGTACTTGTAGTTTTCCAGGCGGGTCCCTTTTTCGATGACTGCGGATTGCATGTAGAACTGCATCCAAGGCGCGATCGTGGTGCCGATGATGCCGAGCACCATGCCGAGATACTCCCGGTCCGGCAGGAGCCGAGGGGTAAGCATGCTCTCTGCGACCGCCTCCCAGTCAGGCTTGCCGAGGATCGCGGAGACGACATACGAGAGGAGGCAGAAGCTGAAGACGAGGAATATCCTCTCGGCGATCCTGTAGTTGCCTTTTACGACCAGCACCCAGACCCCAACTGCCACAGCCGGCACGGACAGGTACTTGCTTATGCCGAAGATCATCAAGCTGCCCGCCACCCCGGCGAATTCTGTCGCGGTATTGCCGATGTCGGCGAGGATGAGCCCGAGAAAAATGAAGAAGGTGATCTTTACCCCGAAATTCTCCCGTATGAGGTCTGCCAGCCCCTTGCCGGTCACGATGCCCATCCTGGCGTTCATCTCCTGGACGACCACGAGTACCACGAACGACGGCAACAGGGTCCACAGGAGCTTGTACCCGTAGACAGCGCCGGCGACCGAGTAGGTAGTGATGCCGCCTGCGTCGTTATCCACGCTGCCCGTGACAATGCCCGGCCCGATCACCCCCAAGAGCAGGAGCATATTCCTTACGGCAGGGCTCTGTGTGATCCTGGCGAAAAGGGTGGTCCCTTCCTTCTGCATCGTGGGTCCCCGTAGTCCTTCTCTCGTGTGCCGTCGTCGCGGGAGGGCTGCTCTGCCCTGACGCGGGAAAGGTGCAGGGAGCGGGCGCGAAGTGTGCTTGTCGAGGCCTTCCCCTACAGCCCGTGCTCAAGCCCACGATCCATCAAGAGGCTTCCTTGTAGTAATAGCCGACAAGCTGATCGAAGCTGTGTTTGTACCCTATGATGCCCAGGAGTCTTCCCTCGGCGTCCACCACGGGCAGCGCGAGAAAATTGTACTTGTAGAAAAGCTCGGCCACTGTCTCCAAGGTGTCCTCGGGATGGACGGAGACGATCCGCGAGGGTGCGATATCCCGCAGAGCCGTCTCCGGTGGCGAGGTGATGAGCTTTCTCAGGCCCACGGTCCCGGTGAGCCTGTTCTGCCTGTCCACGAGGAAGACGTAGTGAAAGATCTCGACCTCGTCTGCAGATCTCTTTATCAAGTCCAGGGCGTCCTGTACCGTCGCCTCTTCCGAGAGGGCGAGATACTCGGTGGTCATCAAGGCGCCGGCCGTCTTTTCCTCGAAGGTCTCGAGCAGCTTGAGTTCTTGCCACTCCTCTGCCTCCATTCTGTCCTTTATCACTTCCTTGCGCTCTTTGGAGACCTCCTTGATAAGGTCCGTTGCCAAAGAAGGCTCCATCTCCTCGAGGATGTCGGCGGCAACCTCGGGATCGAGGTCCTCCACAATGGCCGCGCCCAGCTCGGGCTCGACCTCCTCAAGGGCGTTTGCAGCCGTCTCGGCGTCCACGGTCTGAAGGAGTGCGACCCGCTCGTCCTTGTTCAACTCCTCGAGGATGTCGGCGAGCTCTCCTGGGTGGAGTTCCTTGAGACGGGCGTGATCCACGGCGAGACGGATCGGCCCCGGGCCTGCTTCTTCCTCGAAGGTCTGAACATGTTTCCAGGAGATCATCTCGTCCTTGAGTTCCTTCCCGAAAAGGCGGGCGAGTCTCCGTACGCCGGTCTCGACGCCCAGGCGCCGAAGCAAGCCGGTGAAGCCCACATCCACGTGGACAACGTAGGTCTTGCCCGGCACGCTGAGCAAATGGACGTCATTGACACGCTCTATCTTGGCACCCTGGACGTCGAGGATCTGCTTGTCGAGGAGCACGTCGCGAACGAGGAAGTGTTCTCTGTCGAGCGGGGGTTCGACGAGGTCCGAGCTGCGTACAGTGACTGTGCTCCCCGGCTCGAGGGTTACCGAGGCAATACTCGAGAACGGGAGCATCATGTCCTTGCCCTTGTAGCGTACGAGGAGACCCTCCACCTCAGGGTAGAGGCCGCCGCGGCGGGCCAGAAGGTCCCTGACCCTGCCGACTCGGCGGCCGTCTTCGCGCACCTTGAGTGCAAGTAATTGAGACGCAAAGGAAAAAGCGAAAGGAACTGGATCGCCGTTCGCCAGCCGCGGTGCTCCCATGATAGCCTCCTTGCCGACCTCAGCGCGGCCGAATGCAATCGGGCGCACGGAGAGGTCGTTACCCGAGGACCTGCCCTGTCAGGAGATCCGACAGGACCCCTACTGTGGTACCTCACGACAAGAGGGTGGGATGAAGGTTGGCCGGTCAGCCCAGGTAGGTTGGATGCTGTGTGGTTCGAAGGCCGGACACACAGGAAGAAAGCCATACGGCCGACATGCTTCGTACATCATCCAACGATACGGGCTGATCGCCGCTACTTGCGCCTTCCTCCATATGGAATCCGACTCCTTCGGGGAAGCATAACTCGGGAGGGGTACACGCCTCCCGCTCACTGACAAGGCTAAGCTAGCAACGCTGCCGCCGACTGTCAAGACTCGGGCGTACAGGCCGCCAAACGCCGGGAAGGAGCGCCCCGGTCGCTCCGGGAGAAGGCGACCGACGCATAACAGCGGGGGTCGAGGTCGGCCGAGTCTCGCTGCGTGGGGGTCTGCCCACGATCCAAAGAGAAGCAAGCTGGAAAGAGGCGGCCGGACAAAAAAGCTCGGTTGGACCGGCTTTCTCAGCGCTCCTGCTCGAGGGTGCCCGAGACCCTCATGACACGGGCCGGTCTTCCGTAATAGGTGTCTTTTCCGCAGTACGCAGTCAGTCCGCCTACGAGGTAGGAACTTCCCTTCTTGCCGGAGAGGCTTAGCGAAAGGGATATCTCGCTTTCTCCGCAGGGTCCCTGGTCGGACGGTGGCGGGGCCGAAACCTTGAGGGTGTAAAGGACGTCTCCGGTCTCAGGGAAGCGGTAACGTCTGCCCTTGCCTGAGTACGTGTGCCCTGCCGCGAGCAGAGTGTTTCCCCTGATCACCGAGAAGGTGCCCTCCAGCTCATCGCAGGTTGCAGAGAGCCTGAGCGTTCCGCTGTCCCGGTAATCGAGGCCGAAGTCCATGCGATAAAAGTCATAGTGGGACCCAGGGGTGCAGGGGCCTTCCTCTTTCGGCTCGGGGGGCTGGGCCGCATGGTCACCGCTGCATCCCCCGAGAATGAGAGAGGCGCAACAAAGAACGGACGATACGAGGCGAGCCGCAAACCTCCATGTTCTCCTTGCGGCCGAAGCCCGCCTTTTGTCGCATTGGAGTGCCTTTGTGCCGCCCATGGTTCTCCTGTTGCTCACCGGTAGAGCGCCGGCCAGATGTTGAGTGAGTTCGCAGTCCGTACGGCCTCCCCCGGTGATCCTTCCACGATGTAGAAAACCCACGTGACAGGCTCATTGGGTTGTTGGGTGTGGTCTGCAAAATCTACGTCGCCTCGGTCCGGATAGATGATAGCACCCACATGGACTGCGGCCGTATCCTTGATGACGAAACGGCCTTCGTCGAGCCCGATCATGCCGTTGGGAAGGGGCAGTACGAAATGATCCCAGACAAAATCGGCTCGCGAGTACGAGACAGGGGTTTCTTCCTGAAGCGCCGGGCAGTACCGTATCTCTTGCGAGGTGCCGGGGAAGGTCACACGGATCCTGCGCGACTCGTCTCCACTACCCTGGGAAAAGGCGATCTCGAGCCGCACCACAAGAGGGCTGGTGGAGAGTCTCTGCCACCTCTGAGTGAAGGTTCTGCCCGGTGCGTCGACTCGTATCGAGACAGGACCGCTCTCCACAGACTCGGGATCGGCCGGCGGGCCAGTGCATGAGCGGACAGAGCCTTCGCGGGTATCGATGAGGACGCTTTGGTAGCCGAGGGCGTCCTTCCCTTCCTCGATAAGATCGCGGGCGATCCTCAGGGCCTCTGCGGCGTGGGCGATCCCGTACTCGACCTCGCCCCTAAAAGGGTTGATCCCGGTTGCGTCCGAGACCTGCGCGAGTGCGAGAAGCCTCCAGGCGGCTGTGAGTCGATCCCTCGTACGGCTGATCGGCCTGCCCTCGCGCTCCAGAGTCTGTGCGAGCGTCTCAGCAGCGACAAGGTCCCTGTGAGCTGCAGCGGCAAGGGAGCGTACGTGGTTGTCGCGCTCCTGTCTGAAGAAGAAAAGCCCTGGCCCGCCCAGCCATCGGAACACCCCATCGGTGGAGTCCGGCTGCCAGGTGCCTTCGAGCAGGGGGCCTGGATCAGAAGGTTCGATGCCCAGCGATATGACCTCCTCTACGTAGCGGCCGACCGTGGAGATTGCGAACCCCTGGGCCTCGTAGGACTCGATTTCCTTTTCGTACGTTTCGACTGCTGCAGGATCGTGGACAAAACAGAATGGGAAGTATGGGTCGCAGTCGTTTGTCGCAAGGGTTTCACCGTCATCGAGAAAGGGCCAGATCACCTGAATCTCGCCCTCGTTGTAAAAGACAGAGCCCGAGCCTATCACCATATGGGCAGGGCCGAATGCGTAGTAGGGCTGGTAGGCCTGCTGTCCGTGCTGGTACTTGTACAGGTTGGTCGGCCAGACAAGCACATTGTAGCCGTGGGCCTCCATGAACGAGGCCATACCAGGCGAGGCCTGACCTTCCTGGCAGAAGACAGTGCCGGAGAGAGGGATCCCGTACGTCTCGAACACCTCCCTATTGAGCTCCTGGGAGCGTTCCAGGTCCAGGCTGCTATAGGCGATGAAGAGTTGGTCGGAATAGTGGAAGCTCACCATTTCGATCTGGCCGGCAAGGACGAGGTCCCGCAGTTTCTCGAGGACGTCCGGGTGTCTCTCAGCCAGCACCTCGATGAAGTACCCCTGGAGCTCGATCGAGGCGCCCCACGTGGGATGCGAGGCGTAGAGATCAAGCACAGGCTCGAAGCTCTCCCTCACGATGCGGTCTTCGACCTCCTCTGCAGAGAGGTCCCAGAGGCGCATCCAGTTTTCCAGGGGGTTCCGGGGCTCCGGCAAAAGGCCGATCAGGCCTCCTGCCACGTATTGGATATTGAAATGGAAGAGGGAGAGGGCGTACTTGTGCTGCTCTGAGGCCTCCAGAGGGAAGGCGGCAAAAAGAAGGACCCAGAGGAGGCACAGGCCCACACCTAGACAGGCAAAAGAGAACCTTTGACCGGTTCGAGATCGTCTCATAGACGAGACGAATAGCACCAAACCATGGTGCCGTCAACAGAGGCAGACCGCTCCTTTTTGGACGCGCCCAGGTCAATTCCTCATCACGGCTGGCCCTCCTCTTACGGCGCAAAGCGAAGGATATAGAGGCCGCTGTCCCCGTGGGCGTTGTAGATGAAATCGTCGAAGTGGTGGATCTCCTCGGAGCTGTTGTTGCAGGTGAGTTTCTTGAACGCGAGCTTCAGGGGCGGGCCGGGTGTGGGGAGGCCGAGCGGGCTCAGATCATAGACATAGACCCCGTTATTCGTGTGGTTGATGTACGCCCTCTCACCTGCCGCCTCGACCGCTGCCATGAAATCCCCGTAGTAGTGGCCCTGAAATTCGAGCGGTGGGAGCGGCTCTGAAAGGGTACAGTCGCTGTTGAGCAGGATGTGGACGTGGCTCGGGGGTGGGGGCACCACGCCCGGCACGGCGGACGGGCCTCCATTGGTGGCGACGAGTGCGTACTGGCGATCCCCTATGGCTACCGCATCGACATCCGCAATGTCCTCGTAGCCCTCTTTGAGCCATTCGCACATAACCAACGACGGCCCGCTGGAGTCGACAACATACAGGCCGTTGGAGGCGTCGTGGATTATGCCATTGGTCATGTTACTGGCCACATAGGTCCAGGTGCCGTTGACGAACAGGCGCTTGGCGTACCCTATGCCTGCCAGATGCCGGGGGGTGGGCGAGAACCCGGGCTCGCCCGCTCCTGTCACATCGACCGCCCAAAGGCCCCCGCCCGAATGGCTGTAGTCGGCGAGATAGGCGGTCCTTGTGTGGTCCGGGTTTTCCAGCACGTGGACATCGCGCACATCCACAGTGTCCTGAAACCTCCAGAGAAGCCGCGGCGGGTAGGCCATGGGATCTGCGGACGGTTCGAAGACCTTGAGTCCCTCCTTGCCGTCAGCCACGTAGAGGCGGTCAGGGCCGCTCAAGGCAAAGACCGCCTCTGTGGCCGTCTCGCCGCTATTGATGTCGAAGAGGACCTGTTCAAGGTCATTCTCACGGTAGTATTCTTTCTGCCAATGGGGGGATACCAGAAAACATGTGCAGCGGGACGATTCCCTCAGCGACGGAATGGGCCGGCTCGATGGATTGCCCGGTCTTTTTGAAAGCGTTCCTGATCGCGGTCGGTCCCACGAGATCGACCAGGTACTGTCTCTGCCTGATTCGGGTGTGCCTGCACTATGCGCATAAGTGCCATAACCACCTCTTCACTCCATTGGGTGCCTGCGCACTCTCGTATCCGTTGCAGTGCTGCCGGGATGCTCAGGGCCTTCCGGTAGGGACGATCGCTGGTCATTGCGTGGAACGCGTCGGCGATGGCGATGATCTGGGACGCAATGGGGATTTGCCTGCCTTTCAACCCATTGGGGTACCCATTCCCGTCCCAGCGCTCGTGGTGGGAGAGGATGAGGGAGCCGCACCCTGAGAGGGGTGCCAGGGCCCGGGACAACCTCGTCCCGATGGCAGGATGCTCGTAGACGACGTGCCACTCGTGCCGCTCCAAAGGGCCAGGTTTGTCGAGGATTTCAGGGGGGATGGCCACCTTGCCCAGGTCGTGAAGATAGGCGCCGTTCCGGATGGCGCGGGCCTGCTCTTCGGGCAGGGGGATTGCTTTTGCCAGGCTATAGGCGAGACGGGCCACCGCCCTGCTGTGGGCAATAGGGAAATTCGGCAGACCGAGGATAGGGTCTCTCCGAGAGTGCATCCCCCTGTCTTCCCTCTTTTCCTTCAGGGTAAGGGAGTGCGATTCTCGTGCCACGACCACCAAAGAGGGGCGTTGAAGATTTGCGTGTAATTGTAAAGGGTTGGCCGGAGGGAGGGTGCCCCGGGGAAATGGGGTCTGTAATACCGGCATTACACAGGGCCGCATCGCCGTAATGCCGGTATTACACCCCCTGGTGGCTCGAAGGGCCTCGTAGTAAAGGCAGGTGCTTCACCACAGACTCACCAGGCGGAGCAGGCAGGCCCACACCAGGAAGTTGAGAACCAGTGTCCCGACAAGGGTGTAGTTCAAAGAGACACCCTTCATTCCTGATCCTCTCCCCCTCCTTTTGCTACCATCTGGGCCGAAACACCCATATAGGGGATGCAGACGCTCTCGATCCGTACCTCACGGCCGCTGGCGCAGGTATAGGGCCTCCACTTCTTCTGGGATTGATGAGCGGCGTGCTGTATGGCCAGGACCTCGATCGAGAAGGGTCTTTGTGTTCTTACCGCCCCTTGCATATGCCTGCATGATCCATGCCAGAGTGCTTGGATAGACTGCCCTGGTAATCTCACGGTGTCTTGTAGGCATCAGGAAGAAGGAGCTACCCCGCTGGTGAGTTCGAGCGCTGCATCTTGCTATGGCCGTGATGTTCATGGGCTAA
>Ga0068707_1003056_pt1 | contig 11739 bp, 8 predicted proteins | sample YNPNPMetaG_FD_66600 | JGI IMG/M metagenome (GOLD analysis project Ga0068707, IMG submission 66600) | Anoxygenic and chlorotrophic microbial mat microbial communities from Yellowstone National Park, USA - YNP NP MetaG | ecosystem: Environmental > Aquatic > Thermal springs > Hot (42-90C) >... | reverse complement strand
CCTGAATTGCACCGCAGAGACGCAGAGGCCGCCGAGTTTTTTATGATTCCTCCGCGTTCTCTGCGCCTCTGCGGTGAGAGAAGACATTTTTTAAGCATCCTCCGGAGAGGGGAAGGGGGCCAGGGGGTAGGGGTGAGGTCAAATCGAACAACGTACATGGCGGCCAAGGCGGACCTCACCCCATCCCCCCACCCCCTTCCCCTCCCCTCCGAATTCCGAATTCGGGAGGGGACGGGGGCCAGGGGGTAGGGGTGAGGTCAAATCGAACATCGTCGAGCTACGCACTATGCAATATGTTCAAATTGTAGCACCAGCCTGGCGGTTTGTCAAATGCTACCAATACACCCAGCGGAAGGTGAGGTAGAAACTGGTGTGGATCCTGGTGGCAGGTGCTGCGGCAGTGCCCAATCCCAGGCCGACGACCCGGTCGCTGGGCGCTCCCTCCACGTCCACGGCATAGGAACCGAGGGTGTTGTACATGGGAAAGTTCACCCCCCAATCGGGAGGGGGACGGTCCTCAACCGGCAGGGTCTGGCTGCCATCGGCCCACCGGATCACCACCGGCTGGCCTACCACCCGCCGGCCCTGAGCATCTATCACCTCGACATAGATGCTGTGTTTGCCCGCCGATTCGCGCTCGTCGGTCCAGCGAGCCTCCACCAGACGCCAATAGGGCTGACCACGGGCCACACCGGCCGGCTCGACGCGGACACCCAGGGCATCCAATCGGGGGTCCCACCACAGCGGCGGCAGGGTCGGGCGCGGGGTAGGCGTCAGGGTGGGGGTGGGGGTGGGGGTCCGGCGGCGTGGGCGGCGTGTGGGGGTGGGCGTGGGGGTCGGGGTGTCGGTCGGCGTGGGGGTCGGGGTCCAGGTGGGCGTGGGAGTGGGGGTATCGGTTGGCGTGGGGGTGGGGGGAGGAGTGCGGGTCGGGGTGGCGGTGAAGGTGGGGCGCAGGGTGCCACGCGGCCCAGGGGTAGGGCCGGGTGCCACAGCAGCCAACGCCTTCTCGTCAGCAGCGCCGGCCCCCATGAACAGGGCGTAGGCCAGCATTCCGGTCAGGCCCAGCGCCACGGCCGCCAGGCAGCCGACAACGGCCTGCCAGAAGCGCGGGCGATGGCCCAGTTCACGCAGGGTCGGCGGGTGGCTGACCAGAGCGCGGACAGAGTGGAACAGGGCAGCCAGGCGGCCGGCCAGAGCAGAGGGGCGGCCAACCGGGGTCGGACGCGGGGCAATCGGCGGGGTCGGTTGGGCGATAAGGGTGGGGGCAGGAGGGGCTTTTTCCAGCGCGGCCAACCCCTGCTGCGCGGTGCGATTGTCCGGGTTCAGGGCCAGCACCCGGCGCAGGCAGAAGGCCCGCCCCTGGGGTGTGTCGAGGACGGCGCTGAGCCACAGCCAGGCCACCTCTGAGTCGGGATTGCGACGCACCGCCCGGCTGAGGAGCGGGCGGGCCCTGCTGCGGTCACCGGCCCTGGCCGCAGCAATCCCCCTGGACAGGAGAGTCTCGGAAGCAGGCATCGTAACTGCTTACCCTCCCCCAGGTTTGGGCGCGATCTCCGGATTGAAGTGCGCCGCAATGGGCTGCTCGCCCTGGGGCCAGCCACTTTCTAACCTGCGGGAGGGTAGCGGGTAGTAGTTACCAGGCATCACAATTTTGGGCGCACTTTGACAAACAGCAGGGGCAGCAGTGCCCCAACGGCCACCACCCCGGCCATCGCCGCGCGGGTCATCCAGGCGGTTTCAGGCAGGACCCTCCAGGTTTCCGGGCGGATCACCTGCAGCGCATAGAGGATATAGGCCCCCATCCCGCCGACGATCGGCCACAACAGGCGGCGGAGCAGCCACGACCGCTGCCGCCATTTCCGCCACCCAGGCAGCAGAATGCCTGCCAGTATCCCCGGCAGGGTGGCTCCGGCTGCCAACGCCAGGTCGGTGCCATCCACCGTCCGGCCGGCATGGCCGCTGACCGGCATGACCTCATCCGGCGGCCGGGCTGTGGGGCTGGGGGTTGGGCTGGGCGTAGAGGGGGCGGAGGGTCGGAGGGTCGCAACCGGCCGCGCAACCGTCGGCGTGGGGGTTGGGGGAGGGGTATCGGTCGGCAGGGGCTGGATCCAGATTTCGACGACCTGGGAGCGCAGGGCATCGCCGCTCTCGGCGCGGAACCGGACCCGCCCGGCAACATGCAGGGTGATGCTCGCCTCGGCCAGGCCCCCGACCGTCATCGCCGATTGGGGGGGGAGATAGGTGCCATCCTCCATCTCGGCGTAAAAGGTCACCCGCGTGCCATCGGGCACAATATGGCCGTTGCCATCCAGCACAGGACCGGCCTGCAGGCGCACATTCTGCGGGGGCAGGAGCAGGGCATCGAGGGGCGGCGTGATCTGGGCCAGCGGGATCTGCCGCTCCGGATCGGGGGCAAGCTGGCGCAGCAGGTCGTAGTTGATGCCATCCACGTTCACCGGCGAAGCACCCTGGGGAGTCAGTTCCCCAAACAACGCCCGTACCGCCGCCTCGATAAAGGGAGAGGTCTTGCTGTAGGCCACCAGGTACAGGCTCAACTTGCTGATCTCGGTCGTGTCCAGGTAATAGGGCGCATTGCAGGCCAACACCACCAGCCGGGCGTTATAGGCCGCACCCAGCCCCTGGTCCAGGAAGAGCCTGACGGCATCCGAATTGGGGCCTTTGATCGGATTCAGGTCCTGAGGCACAAACAGGATCCAATCCGCCTCCCGGAGCAAGGCCCCCACATCGGGCTGGCCCTCCTCACCCGGCTGCGTTCCGGCCAGGAACTTTTTGAGCTGGCCGAACATCAGGCTGGTGATATCGTCCGGAGCGATCTGCCCCGTGCCGCCGGGGCCGTAGATGCGCAGGATGGCTTCCTCCACGGCCGTCTGGCTCAGGGGGGAGAAGGGCTGGCATTGTTCGCCGAAACATTCGCGCACCGGCCGGGCGTCGGTAAAGATGACGATCTTTTCCCCGCGGCGAGGGGGTGGAGGCAGGGCATTGGCATCGGGATAGAGCAGGGTGATCGCCTGGTTGGCGATGCGCTGAACGATTGCCCCTCCCTGCCCGCAGACCCGCAGAGCGGCCTCGGCATCCACCTGCACCGCCTTCAGGCTGAACTCGGGGTAGAGCTTGAGTTTGAGGCGCAGGATCCTGGCCACAGCCGCGTCCACGCGGGCGGCGAAGGTGGGGTTGGTGCGATACTCGTCGCGGAAGTAGGCAATTGTATCGCGGATATTGCGGAACTGATCGGCCCAGACGTTGTGCAGATCGAACTGCGACAGCAGCAACAGGTCGTTGCCGGCCAGCAGGGCCTCTTTGGCGATGCGCCGGTGAGGGAAGGTGGTCAGCGTCGGGTCAAAATATTTGCGCACAGCCGGCACCCCCAGGCTGTCGGAGACCATCAGGCCGGTGGAACGCCAGGCAGCCAACTCCTCCAGGTCGAGGATGGCGCTCATCCCTTTGGCATCAAAGCTGATGGGCGCGGTGAACTGCCGGATGTCGCCCTGGAAACCCCGGTAGCGGATGTGGGAGGACATGAGGGCGTCGGTCACGGCCTCGGCCTGGCCATCCTGGCGGGTCACGGCGAAAAAGGGGGCCAGCTCGATCCGCTTCAACTCCTGGAGCGACTTGTCCACCGTGGCCACCTCTTCGTCAGGCAGCCGGTCCGAGCCGCCGTGGCCGGGAAAGTGCTTGGCCACCGTGGCCACCCGACCGCCGCTGCCCTGATGCACCCCCTCGATGTAGGCCCGGCCCATCTGCCCCACCCACCACGGGTCGCCCCCGAAGGTCCGCGTGCCGATGTCGCCCTGGCCGGTGGGGCGGGGGTTGTTGAGCACATCCACCACCGGTCCCAACAGCAGGTTGACCCCCATCGCCGCCAGTTCACGCCCGGTGATCTGCCCCACCGCATAGGCGTTGGCCGTGTCCCAGGTGGCGCCGATGGCCATCGCGTTGGGCAGGGGGGTTGTGCCGCCGGTGATGCGGGTGTAGGGGTAGCCGTCGCCTTCATGGTCCACGGCGATCAAGAGGGGCACCCGGCTGCCGTCGTTCATGGCCAGCGCCTGGAGGCCGTTGACCAGCGTGGCCACCTGGCGGGGGGTGTCGGCGTCGTTGATAAAGTTCGAATTGCTGGCCAGCAGCACCACCCCCCCGATCCGGTCCTGGCGGATCAGTTTGGCGATGTCGGTGCCGGGGCTGGGGTCGTTGCCGACAAAGGCCACCAGGAATAGCTGGCCCACCCGGTCCTCCACGCTCATGGCCGACAGCAGGGCTTCGACGCGGGCATCCAGGTCGGTTGGGGGTGTTTGAGCGGGCAGGGCGGGCAGGGGCAGCAGCAGGAGCAGGGCAAGCCCTGCCCTGAGCCTGGCGAAAGGATGACGACTCCTGCAAGCCAGGTGTAAGAAAAACGTTTGAATGAACCTCATGCTCTGACCAAAGCCACGTCCTCTAAGATGACCTGACGCATCACGTCCCGGCGTCCGAACCGTTTCAGTGCATCCAGGATCTCGATCCCGGCCAAATGCCCCTCCGCATCGTAATCGGCGGCTATCCCTTCGGCCAGGTGCTCTGTAGTGACAGTCGTTTCCAGGAAACGGATATAAAGTGCATCTACCTCAGCATCATAAGTTACTTTCATCAGCACCCCTCTCAGAAGTAGTAAGAATACACAGTCACGACAACAATCCCTCCCGGTTCATCCACGAAGATAGGGCCTACCTGCTTTGTGGCGTAGAATTTGCCGTTCCATTCGCGTCCAAAGGGGAAATCTCTCCGGCATTCCAGCCGGCCCAACCCTGCCGGTTGCCAAGGTGAGGAACGGATCGCCTCAACGATCTCCTGTTCACTGACTCCCCGGTAGGGCAACTGGGTTCGGGCATGTCCCGATAGGCGTATTGGTTTCACTGTCTTACGAGCCGATGCCATGACAATAGCCCAAGGGCAAAGGACAAGGCCACTCACCCCATCAACGGCCGCACCACCGCCACAATCCGCTCCACGTCGGGCACGGCGGCCACCTCCAGCCGCCGGTTGTAGGGGATGGGCGCATCCAGGGCGGCGATGCGCACCGGTGGGGCGTGAAGCGCCCGCCAGGCAGCGCCTGCCACCCGGGCCACCACCTCCGCCCCAAATCCGTGGGTCAGCGCCCCCTCCTCCACCACCGCCAGCCGGCCTGTCTTGACAACCGAGCGGACCACCGTTGCCCAGTCGCAGGGCACCAGCGTCCGCAGGTCCACCACTTCGACCTCGATCCCCTCCTGGGCCAGCGCCTCGGCGGCCTCCAGGGCGAGGGACAGCACCGCACCGATGGTCACCAGGGTCACATCCTGGCCGGGGCGCTTGACCTCGGCGACGCCCAGCGGCACCAGGTATTCCCCCTCCGGCACCGGACCGGTGGCCAGGTAGAGCAGCTTGTTCTCGAAAAAGAGCACCGGGTTGTTGCTGCGGATGGCTGCCTTGAGCAACCCCTTGGCGTCGGCCGGGGTGCCGGGGGCGACGACGATCAGGCCGGGGATGCCGGTCAGCAGCGCCTCCAGGCTCTGCGAGTGTTGAGCGGCCATGCCCAAACCGGCACCGCCCGGCGTGCGGACCACCAGCGGCAGGCGATATTGTCCGCCGCTCATATACCGCAGCTTGGCCGCCTGGTTGATCAGCGGGTCCATGCAGCAGGTCAAAAAGTCGGAAAAGAGGATCTCGGCCACGGGCCGCAGGCCGGTCATGGCTGCGCCCACCGCCGCGCCGACGATGGCATACTCGCTGATGGGGGTATCAATCACCCGACCCGGCCCAAATTCGTCAACCAATCCGGCGCTGACGTTGAAATAGCCGCCTGTGGTCACATCCTCACCCAGAAGCAAGACCCGTTCGTCACGGCCCATCTCTTCGGCCAGGGCTTCCCACAAGGCTGCCGAACAGGTGAGGGTGCGGGTAGGGGGTGGATGTTGGAGATCGGACCCTGGTTGCGGGCGGTAGAGGTGGACAGGGTCGGGGGCGTAGACATGCTCGGTGAGGGCCGAAAGGGGGGGTTCGGGGCCGGCCTGAGCGGCGGCAAAGGCTTCCTCTACCAGCCGCGTTGCTTCAGCGGCGATGGCCGCAGCCTGTTCCGGGGTCAGGATGCCGGCGGCCAGCAGCTCGCCCTCCAGGCGGGCGATGGGGCAGCGGGCCTTCCAGGCGGCGATCTCGGCCTCGTCGCGGTAGCGGGCGGTTTCCCCCTCCATGTGGCCGTGCCAGCGGTAGGTGAGGCATTCCAGCAGCGTCGGTCCGTTGCCGCGCCGGGCACGGTCCACCGCCTGGCGCATGGCCATGTAAACGGCCCAGACATCATTGCCGTCGGCCTGCAGGCCGGGGATGCCGTAGGCGGCCGCCCGGTAGGCCAGGCGGGTGACGCGGGTATGGCGGGCCAGGGGGGTGAATTCGCCATAGAGGTTGTTTTCCACCACAAAGACGGCCGGCAGGTCCAGCACGGCGGCCAGGTTGAGGGCTTCGTGGAACATGCCCTGGTTGGTGGCCCCATCGCCCATAAAGGCGACGGCCACCTGCCCGCTGCGCCGGTGCCGGGCGCTCAGGGCGGCACCGACGGCGATGAGGCCCGGCGCGCCAACGATGCCGTTGGCCCCCAACGCCCCGACCGTTGCCTGGGTGACGTGCATGGAGCCGCCCTTGCCGCCGCACAGGCCGTCCGCTTTGCCCAGCAGTTCGGCCATCATGCCCCGCAGGTCGGCTCCCTTGGCCAGCATGTGGCCGTGACCGCGATGGGTCGTGGCCATATAATCGTCGCCGCGCAGGGCAAAACAGGCGCCCACTGCCGTGGCCTCCTGGCCGATAGACAGGTGGATGGCTTCGGTGGGGATCTGGCCCTGGGCGTTGGCCTGGGCCAGCTTTTCCTCAAAGGCGCGGATGAGGCGCATCCGGCGCAGCATCTCGACCTTGAGCGCCCTCTCGTCGGTCGGCCGCTCCGGCCGGATGAAGGATATTTCCGGTTCCGGCACCTCCTCCAGCAACGGGATCAGATGGCGGTTCAGCGCTTCGTAATCCAGCTCTGCCGCCTCCGCCCGGCGGAACAGCCGTTTCAGCCCCTTTCCCCCTTTCTTCCGTTCCCTCTCCCGGGCCTGCGGGATCAGCTCCTCGTACCCCATCTCCCGCAACACCTGCTCATAGAGGCCGAACACCGGTTTGACGGCCGGCAGCAGGGCCAGCGCCTTGGGCACCGAGCCTCGGGCCACCACCTGGCGGGTGGCGATGGCGCGCGGCACATTCAGCCGGCCCAGCCAGAACCGGTGCGATGTGTCGCCTGACTGGCTCATCTCCACATCGGCCGGCCCCTCGCTGGGGCCGAAGGTCCAGGTGATCGGGTCGCGGGTCAGGTCCACCGTGATCTCGGCCTCCGGGTCGTGATAACGGAAACGGACCACCAGGTTTCCGGCCCGCAACGCCCGGGCCACCTCCGGCGTCTGCTGGACGCGGCGGAAGGTGGCATCCATGATTTTGTAAAACTGCTCAGCATCCCGAAAGGCTGGCATGGCTCCTCCCTGCTGCTCACCCAGCAGCTCGATACCGTTCGATTTGACCTCACACGCCATGTGCAACTTTTTTTCCCAGAGGCATTTGGAACCCTCCCGCCCCAAAACCCCAATCCCTCCCCCTTCTCCTCCTGTTTCGGGGAAAGGTGGACCTCACCCCATCCCCTAACCCCCCCTCCCCTTCCGAATTCGGAATTCCGAATTCGGAATTCGGAGGAGAGGGGAAGGGGGCCAGGGGGTAGGGGAGAGGTCAAATCCAACAATGTCGAGAGAATTATACCATACCTGCCAACGCCAGGCAAGCTGTCACCCAACAGGGCTTTCGAAGCAGAAGAACAGGGCTGCCCCCGCCGGGCAATGAAGATGCCGAAAAGCGCAAGCAGGGCAACTGCTCGCAGTTGCCCTACAAACGCACCGGGTTGCACCGGCGGGGATCACAGACCCCCGCCGGGCGACGGGGTGCCCCACACCCATGTTCTGCTCCGAACCCTCCAACACCCAGACGGCGCAACAGCTCGACGGCAGGCAGATGCCCGGTATTGCGGAAGATGAGCGTCCGGGGATGGTCATAGACGACGAAACTTTCGTCAGGGCGGAGCAGGGCCGGAGCTGCGCCTGGCAGGGGAGGGAGAGGCGGGTTGAGCCAGGTCGGGCCCCGGGTGAACTCACCGACCCGCTCAAAGCCCAGCTCGCCGGCAAACAGCCGCTCATAGTAGCGGGCCGTCACCGGGTAGCGGTCTGGCACGCGGCCGATCGAGCCGTAGAGCCGCCGGCTGGCGATGAGGAGATAATCGCTGCTGCTGAGCCTGTCGGCCAGGACCTGCCACTTGACAGCATCGTCCGGTTCGTCGTAGAGGGGCAGGGTCCGCACCCGGTATTCCTCGATGCGGCGCAGCCGGCCATCCACTTCCAGGGGCAGCGGCAGAGCCGTGTCCCAATCCTCCACAGCCAGACTGCTGCCCGCCGGGACATGCCGGTAGATCCACTCCGAGGCCGTGATCCACGGGTGCGGAGCCGCGTACATCCTCACGAACGCCAGGGCATAGGACAGTGAGAAAATGACCAGCGACCCATGACCGATGACCGACAACGTTTTATGTTTTCCATTCAACCCCTTGCCTTCCAGGAGGTGGACGGCCAGGATGCACAGGACCGGCAGCAGGGGCAACAGGTAGCGCAGCGGGTGGGTGTGGAGCAGGCCGACGAGCAACAAGTATGGCCCGGCCCAGGCCAGGAGCAGGGCATCGGACGGCGAGCCGTGGCGCAGCCAACGGACCAGAGCAGCCGCCAGGCCGGCCCAGGCGACCAGGCCCAGCGGCAGGCCCAGCCCCCACAAAGCCATCTGCCACATGGAATCCAGAAAGGGCCACGTCCCGGTGTACTGGAGCGTGTACGGTGCCTCCAGTGTGCCCCACGCGATCTGGGATTCGCGCAGGGTATGGTCCACAAAGGTCGGCCAGTCAATCAGGGCATAGGGCTGGACCAGGAAGAAGAACAGGCCGGCCAGCGCCAGGGTGACAGGCAGATGGAGGTTGGCCCTCAGAAATTGGAGGGCAGACCCTGTCCCCTGCTTCCGATCCCCTGTCTTCCCCAGGGTAAACACGACCAGAAGCAGGAGCAGGGCACTGATTTTGGTGGCCAGGGCCAGGCCCAGGGCCACCCCCAACGCCGCCAGACGCCCCCAACCGGCCCCCTGCGCCACATCAGCAGCCAGATTCAGGGCGAGCAGGACAAAGAAAGTGAGCAGGGGGTCCACGGTGTAAAAGTGGGCCAGTTGCACCGGGAGAACGGCCACGCTGACCAGCGCCGCCGCTACCCCCCCACGCCCGATCTCGAACCGCCGGGCCAGCCGCCAGGTCAGGGACACCGTGCCCAGGTCAAAGAGGGTCGCCAGAGAGCGTCCCACCAGGTGCAGGTGGTCCCCAGGCTGGAAGCCAGGCCAGAGGAGCCCCACTCCGGCAGCGACCAGCCTGAGCAGATAGAAAGGCAGTGAACCGTAGGCAAAAAAGTGGGGGTTCAGCGGGCTGGCGGGGCTCAGGGCTTCGGCCAGGGAGTGGGGCCAGCCCAGTCCCAGGGTGACGAAATAGACCTGCCGCTCGTCGGGATGGAGCCACTGGCCGCCATCCCAGTCCAGCCCGTAAAGCCGCAGGGCTGCCCCCAGGGCCAGGATGAGCAGCAACCATGGCCTCTCCCGGCGGGGGACGGGCGGCTCTCTTCTCATCGCACCAGCCTCAGGAAGAGCCACAACCCCACCAGCCGCACCCCGCCGGCGACGACAAAAGCGATGCGGATGCCGACCCAGTCTGACAGCGCCGCCCCCAGCAGTGGGCCGGCGAACGCGGTGATGTTCATCAGCGCCGTGTAGAGGGCCACGTAGGTCGGCCGGCGGTCCTCAGGGCAGACACTCAGCATGACGTTGAACAGGGCCAGGTTGCAGCCCGACCAAGACAGGCCGCCCAGGGCAGAGGTCAGGAGCATCCACTCGATGGAGGGCACCGCTGCCGTGACCAGCGGGTAGAGGGTCACCCCCGACGTGGCGACGATCAGCACCCAGCGGTTCCCCCGTCTGGCGCTGACCCTGCCCCACAACAGGTAGCCGACGATGGTGCACGCATCCACCACCACGGCGATCAGGCCGATCCAGGTATCGCTGGCCTTCAGGTCACGGACCCGCAGCACCGACCACAGGGCCGCCGGCAGGTAGAGGCCCCAGTGAAAGAGGAACGAGGCAGCCGCAAAGCGCAGAAAGCCGCGTTGCGCCCGGAGGCCGGCCAGGCTCTGGCGCAGAGAGGGCCGGTCGCGCTGGTGGCTGGGCCGGGCAGCGCGGTGGGCCGACACCTCGGCGGGCAACCGGATGCGGCGCAGATAGAGCAGGCTGAGCAGCGAGAGCAGCGCCCCGCTCCCCAGCAACACCTGGTAGTTGAGCGGCACCGGCATCAGATCGAGCAGCCTGCCCCCGACCAACGCCGCCACCGTGGCCGTCATGGACAGGATCAGCCAGCGAGTGCTGATCACCTGCCCTCGCCGTTCGGGTGAGGTCAGGTCGGGGAGCAGGGCCGTGATCCCGGTGTTGATCACCCCGGCCGGCAAGGTCACCAGCGTGTTGAGGGCGATGAGCGCCTCGACCCGGCCGGTGACCAGCAGGAAGGGCATCAGGGCGATGGCCAGATAGCCAAGCCGTTGCAGGAAGCCGGCCAGCAGCAGGAGGGGCAGCCGGCGGCGCTGGCGCTCGATGAGCCGGGCAGCAGGCACCAGCCACACAATATTGACCAGCGCCGGCAAAGCGGTGAGCCAGCCTACCTGGCCGGTGGTAGCCCCCAACCGCAGGGCAAAGACGCTGATAAACGTGGCGGCCAGGCCGTTGAGCAGGCCGAACCAGGCGGTTTCGGCATAAAGGTTGCGGACGTTGCGACCTTCAAGCGTGTCGGCCGGGGCGTACCAGGGCAGCCGCTGGCCGAGGGAACGGAGCAGAGCTCGTCCCCGGCCAACCGGCCGGGCGGTGCGTTCAGGAGGTTTCAACCTTTCCCTCACAGCCGGTTTGTCTCTCCAGAGCCGCTTTCAACCGGTCATAGGTCTGCAACCAGGTTTCAGGCACCACCCGCATATCACCGATGACCGGCATAAAGTTGGTGTCGCCCAACCAGCGGGGCACAGCATGGATATGGACGTGGTCCACGATGCCGGCGCCGGCCACCCGCCCCAGGTTGACCCCGATGTTGAACCCATCGGGCTGCATGGTCGCTCGCAACGCAGCCAATCCCCGATTGAGGAGCAACATCAATTCCGTCAGAGTCGCCGCGTCCAGGTCCTCCAGGCTGGGGACATGGGCACAGGGTGCAACCATAAAGTGGCCGTTGTTGTAGGGAAAGCGGTTGAGGAGCAGGAACCCTCGCTCACCCCGCAAGAGCAGCAGGTTTTGCCGGTCCTCATCACTTTGGAGGGCATGGCAAAAGATGCAGCCCTCCGTCTTGGGTGCCGTCAGATACTCCAGCCGCCAGGGCGACCACAGGTGTTTCATGGCCCATTCTCCTTGTCGGGATACCAGGGTATTGTAACCGAAAAGGGGCAGGGGGGCAAGGAAAGGAGGTCGGCGGGCTTTCATAAACCACCAAGGACACCAAGGACACGAAGGATGATCTGGGAACCTGCCCTTGCAGGCCCTTTGTGTCCTTGGTGTCCTGGGTGGTACGCTGTTCAGACCGGATGGGGCGTGTTGCTC
>Ga0068707_1003055_pt1 | contig 11743 bp, 11 predicted proteins | sample YNPNPMetaG_FD_66600 | JGI IMG/M metagenome (GOLD analysis project Ga0068707, IMG submission 66600) | Anoxygenic and chlorotrophic microbial mat microbial communities from Yellowstone National Park, USA - YNP NP MetaG | ecosystem: Environmental > Aquatic > Thermal springs > Hot (42-90C) >... | reverse complement strand
GGGCTGGCTGTATCCATCTATAAGCAGATTGTTTCTGGTGATGAGAAATTCCTGGCCGGCGTTGATTTCGGCCACCTGGCCGGCCGAGATGATGTTGAAGTTGATGGTATAGTTGGCGGCCGGGCTACTGTTGGCCTGAGCGATGCAATAACGGAGCGTGCCCGGAACACTGACATCATCAGCCGTGCTGGTAACAGTGCAGCTGCTCTGGGCCCAGGCTTTGGCCAAGGGTGCACTCAACAACCCGACTAACAACAGAACTTTTACCCCTTTCATTTACTTCCTCCTTTTCATTTGCCGCCACCGGCGCGACGAAAAATTTCCAGAACTTTTGGCGAAGTGGTTACCGGATCAGGCTCAAAATCCGCTCTAAGCATCAGCAGCCTCACAAACTCGTGTTCGGCTTCCTTTGGCTTTTCCAAAGCCACCAGGGCGCTGGCCAGACTGAAGCGCGCCTGAAGTTCATCTTCCAACGTAAGATGGCCCTTTTCCAGAAGCTGCTCCAGGCTGGCCCGGGCCAACTCGAATTCTCCCTCCTGATACAGATTGAGCGCTTCCGAAAGCCGGTTTTTTTGCTCGGGCAGCGAAGCCGGAGGCTTTTCCTCCTGCCCCGTTGCCGTCGCATCGGCGGGACCCTTTTCGATTAGGTTGGCATCCTCCCGCACCGCCGTCAGGCCGCCCGAGGTGATCTGTTTGACCTCGCGGCTGATTTCCGCCTGTTGCTTACGGTATTTTTCCAGCCGCTGGGTAACCTTTTGATAGGTCGCCTCGGGGTCGAAGATAGGCACCAGCACGGTTTCCCCGCTTTTCAGTACGTTGGTGCGCCGATCGTTGAATTTTCGTAGCAGGCTGGCCATCTGGGGCTTGAAATAGTAACGCCTAGCCACATCGACCAGCGATTGGCCGGATTCCACGCGGTGGCGCAATATAAAAGGAACTACCAGTGTCATTCCCGGTTCTATGACTTTGGCATCTTTCAATTGATTCAACCAGGCGAGAAATTCTACCTTTTCGGCATCCTTTAGGTATTTTTTGGCGATCTCGGCCAGCGAATCGCCTTTCTTTACCCGGTACTCCACTACCGTGGGCACCCAGAGGTTAATGCCTTTGGGCAGGCGATCCGGGTCGGCGATTCCATTGGCTGCCGCTATGTAAACATATTTGTTGGGATCTCCGTAATGGATAAGCGCGACATGGGAAAGAGTTTCATCGTCGGCTGGCCGGTATTTTAGAGCCGACGCCGAATAAAACCACAACGTCGCAACCAGGAAGGTAACTATTCCCGTTATTCTTCTCATGAACCGCACCCATACTGGAGTAAGGTTACGAAAATTGCAAGAGGGTTGTAAGCTGTGACGGCGGCGGTCTTGACTGAAACAGCAGCGGACTTACTTTATTGTCCGGATGTTGAATGTAACCAAATGAAAGGAGGTATGAACCATGAACCTGACCCTTTGGAGACCTCAAAACAGTATGTTGTCGTTCGGAAGCGAAGTGGATCGGCTCTTTGACAGTCTATGGCGTTCACCCTTTTTCGAGACGCCGGTCAACCTGGTGCCTCCCATGGAGGCTACCGAAAACGAGAACGAATACCGAGTCAAGATGGAAATTCCGGGTATCGAGGAAAAGGATCTGAGCATTACCCTTCAGGATGGGGTGCTCTCAGTAAAGGGTGAAAAGAAGACCGAAGGCGAGAAGAAAGACGAGATGTGCTATTGTTCTGAAGTAAGCTACGGCAGCTTCGAAAGGGCGGTTTCTATACCCTCCAACATCGATGCCGAGAAGGTGGCCGCTCAGTACAAAAATGGAGTTTTGGTCATCACCCTGCCCAAGCGCGAGGAAGCCAAACCGAAAAAGATCGAAGTGAAGGTGAAATGACTTCAGCGTGGCAGCCGGAAAAACGAAAGCCTGCCGCTTAGGGGCGGCAGGCTTTTTTATAAGTTTAGAAAGGCGGCAGAGACATGAACCGGCTGTCTAAAGAGTCTAGTCCCTATCTTCTACAGCATGCCCATAATCCCATCGATTGGTTCCCCTGGGGACAGGAGGCCCTATCGCTTGCCCGGCAGCTTCAGCGGCCTATTTTCCTTTCCATTGGCTATAGTTCCTGTCACTGGTGCCACGTCATGGAGCGGGAATCTTTTTCGCGGCCGGAAATTGGCGAACTGCTAAATCGGCATTTTGTTTCGATTAAGGTTGACCGTGAGGAACGCCCCGATTTAGACGCTCAGTACCTGGCGGCCGCCCAGGTTCTGACCGGACGGGGGGGCTGGCCTCTTAATGTGGTGCTTACCCCGCAGCGGCTTCCTTTCTTTGCTTTCAACTATTTGCCACTCAGGGGTGGTAACAGCCAGCCCGGCTTGCTGGAAGTTCTTACTCACCTGGCTGCGCTCTGGCAGGAAAACACTAATGTTGTGGAGGAGGGAGCCAAGCAGCTGGCAATTAGGCTGCGCCGCCACCTTCAGACCGGGGCATTTTCGGCAGCGAAACCAGACGAGATTTGCAGGCGGGCATTTGAATGGTTGGAGCGGAATTTTGACGGTCGCTGTGGAGGATTCGGTTCGGCGCCGAAGTTCCCGGAGCCGAATTTATTGTTCTTTCTGCTTCGACTTTACCAGCGGGAGGGCAATCAAAAGGCGCTGGAAATGGCGGAAAGTACCTTGCTGGCCATCCGGGCCGGCGGCATTTACGACCAGGTGGGATGGGGGATACATCGTTATGCCACCGACGGCGCCTGGCGGGTTCCACATTTTGAAAAGATGCTTACCGATCAGGCGTTGATGAGCATGGTTTATGTGGAGGCCGCGCGGATTACCGGAAGGAAAATCTATCGCCAAACGGCGAAAGAAATCCTGGAATATGTGCTGCGGGATTTGAGAAATGAAGATGGTGTGTTTTTTTCGGCGGAGGATGCCGACAGCGAAGGGAAAGAAGGGGCATATTACACCTGGAGTTACCAAGAGCTTAAAAGCTTGTTCGACGAAGTCCAATTTTCGCGACTAGAACAGAGCATGGAAATATTTCCGGAGGGTAACTTCCGCGTTATGCCCGGCTCTAATGGTAGCAAGGATAACATTCTTTTTCTCAGGCACGCGTCTTTTGGGCGCAGCGGGGAATTCGATTCATCCGCGGCGGAACAACTATTTGTTCGATTGCTTGACGATGATTTACGCTTGCGCCTTTTCCAGAGGCGGGCTGAAAGACCGCGGCCGCAGGTGGACAGAAAAATTGTAACCGGGTCGAATGGCTTGATGATAGCGGCGCTTGCCCGGGCGGGGGTGGAGCTTAGAGATATGTCCTACCAGGAAGCGGCGAAGCGGGCGGCGGACTGGCTTTTAGAAAACCATGCGGCTAGCCACTTGATTCATCATTCCATTGATGGCCGGGCCGGCGGTGGCGCTTTCGCCGACGACTACGCTTTTTTGATCTGGGGACTTTTAGAACTTTTCAGGGCCGGCGCCGGAAACAATTTCTTACATGCAGCACGGAGCCTTTCGCAGCGGCTAATGGAGGAATTCTCAGAGGGTGGTGTGCTATTTTTTACGCCGGCCAATCAGGAGGATGTGCTCTTTCGTATGCCTGCTGACTCGGACAGCGCCATTCCTTCGGCGGCGGCGGTGCAGATGATGAATCTGAGGTGCCTCGGAGAAATTATCGGAGACAGTGTTTTTTTTGAAGCAGCCAAGACAATTTTACAACGGCTGCACTATCTGGCGGGTGAGTTTCCTGGAGCGTTTCTTTTTTTCCTGGCTGGGGAATAAAAAAACCGGCCCGGACTCCCCTCCTCACCTGGTCCGAGCCGGTATGGAGCAGGTTACTGCTGGCGGGAAGTGACTGCCGAGTTAAAAACGTCAACTGTTCTCTGAATGGAATCGGTGGAGATTTTGCGCCACTGCCGAGCCAGCTGGAAGGTATGCTCCAGTTGCTCCTTGAGCAGCTTGCTCATTTCGTCAATGGCCTGAGTGGCCTGGTCGGCGGCCATGCGTCCATAGCGCTCGAATTCCTCACCGACCGTCTCGATTTTCTGAAGCTGCTCGTCGATCATCTTCTTCCAGGTTCCGAATGCCTCTTTGCTCTTTTCCGCTACCATTTTACTTCCTCCTTTTTTTAGGTCCAACTTTCTGGACCGGTTGTTGTTGCATTGCAATATAAACGCTCTTTTTTTCTTGTCAAGTCTTTTTTTGCGGTAACAAAAATTTTTTAATTTTTTATGGTTGTTTACTCCACCTGGCGGGGACAGACCCCTCGTGTTTTGCGTTTTTATCTGGTTATTTGGTAAAAATACGGGTAATAGAAGAATCGTTTTGCTAAGGTAGTGGCTGGCTCTTTTCTGAAAAATAATATTGCAATGCAAAATTTTTTTCCTTGACAAATATTTTGCTAATGCGTAATTTGACTAAAAAGGGAGGTGTAACATGATTCACGGAAACTGGTTTCAAAGTTGGGCTAGAGTAGTTCCGGAAAAGGCTGCCCTAATCGAAGCCGAAAGCGGCAAGATTGTAACCTACCGCCAGCTGGAGAATCTTACCTGGCAAACCTGTCAGTTTCTTCGGGAGCTTGGCCTCAATAAAGGTGATCGGGTGGCGGTTCTCGGACAAAACAGAATCGAGCAGATCATACTATATTTCGCCGCGGCCCGTCTGGGATTGATTCTGGTGCCGGCTAACTGGCGCCTGGCTCCACAGGAAGTGGACTATGTTCTGGAGCACAGCTCGGCCCGCTGCCTTTTCTGGTCGGCCGATGTCGATAAGCTATTTTCCAGCTTGCAAAAGAGGCCTCAAACAGTGGTCGGCTTCGACCATCCGGAAGGCCAGAATTTTTACAACCTTATTAATAAATACCCGGCGCGACCGCCCGAGGAAGTGGAGCTGGAGGAAAAAACTCCGCTTATGCTTCTCTATACCAGTGGCACCACCGGCCGGCCCAAGGGCGCCGTGCTTACCCACGGCAGCATCACCTGGAACGCCATCATTACCTCCACCTGCTGGGATCTGCGTCACGACGACATCACCATCACTCACACCCCGTTATTTCACACCGGCGGTTGGAACGTACTTACCCTGCCGCTTCTGCACCGCGGCGCCACCGTGGTGTTGTGCAATCGTTTCGAACCGTCGCTGACCCTGGAATGGATAGCTCGCTACCGGGTAAGCGTAATGTTCGCCGTTCCCACCATGTTCCAGATGCTGCTTGATGAAAAACCCAAGCGGGAACAGCTCGCAAGCGCGCGCTTTTTCATAAGCGGAGGCGCTCCTTGTCCGGTGCCGCTTATTCGCGCCTGGCAGGAGCTGGGGCTGGTCTTCAAGCAGGGTTACGGACTTACCGAAGTGGGCCCCAACTGTTTTGTTCTTCACGAAAGGGACGCCGTACGCAAGGCGGGTTCGGTGGGCTTTCCGGTCCTGCATCTCGACAGCCGGATTGCCGACGACAAAGGGCGGGAAGTCGGCCCCGAAGAAATCGGCGAGCTACAGCTGCGCGGCCCTACCGTGTGCGGGGGCTATTTCAACGATCCCCGCGCCACCGCCGAGGCCATGCTCGAAGGTGGCTGGTTCCGCACCGGAGACCTTTTCCGCCGCGACGCCGAAGGCTATCATTACGTGGTGGGCAGGCTTAAGGAAATGTACATAAGCGGCGGCGAGAATGTCTATCCAGCCGAGATAGAACGGGTACTTTACGAATATTCTGGGGTGAAAGAAGCGGCGGTGGTAGGTGTTCCCCATCCCAAATGGGGAGAGGTGGGCGCGGCCTTTGTTGCCCTGGCTCCGGGAAGCGGGCCAGTGGATGCGGAGAAAATTCTCGATTTTTGCCGCTCCCGCCTGGCCCGCTACAAGGTACCTAAAACCCTGCGCGTTCTAGATGTCCTTCCCAAAGGCGCTTCGGGAAAAATACAGAAATCAGAACTAAAGGCACTGGCCGTAAAGGAGCAATAGTATGAACAACGGCAAAAATCCCCTTGAAGAAATGATGCAGATTTTCAACCGCCAGGCGGAAGCCTACGCCGCCGGCATGAAAGTAATGCTAGAAAAGCTGGGCCAGGGCTCCAGTGGTTCGACCACCGACCCGACCCAAGCCGCCGGATTTTTCCGTCAACTGGCCGAAGTCACCACCTCCATGTGGCAGCTGCAGGCTCAGGCCATGCAGGCCTTTCTGGACCGGCTGCCCGAGAGCCAGCGCCAGCGGATTCAGCAGCAGACTTTTTCCCAGCTGGAAAACCTGGCCCGGGGCAACTGGATGGAACAGATGAAGAAGCTGGCCGAGCAGCCGCTGGAAATAGCCGAACGCATCAAGGGGCTCTCTCCCGAACGTCTGCAGCATCTTTGCCAGAGTATGTGGCAGGAAATGGCTCAGGACCTTGCGGCCATCGGCCCGGCCGACTTGCAACCCAACCTGGCTCCCCTCGCCGAGGCCTTCGCTAAGGTTTTTTACGCCGACCCCGATCCAGCGGCCCGCGCCACCGTGGAAAGGTTTTTCAAGGTAGCCGCCACCAAGATGAAATACGGCGCCGAGTACTATGCCGACCCGCTCAACACGCCGGTAGGCCTCACCTCGCGTCAGCTTTGCTGGCAACAGGGTCCGGTAAGCCTGTGGCGCTATCAGCGGCCGGCGGCCGTTGCTGAGGCTAAGGCCGAACCGGTGCTAGTGGTCTATTCGGTCATTAACAAGCCCTACATTCTGGATCTGGTGCCAGGTTATTCCTTCATAGAGCACTTGTTGAGTCGCGGTTTAGACGTTTATCTTATCGAATGGGCCCAGCCCACTCCGGGCGACCCCACCACGCTGGATGAGCTTATCGAGCCGGGCATAAGCGGTTCGGTGGAGCAGATCGAAAAAATCAGCGGCATCTCTCGGGTCAGCCTCTTTGGTCATTGCATCGGCGGTAACCTAGCGCTGCTCTATGCCGCGTTGCACCCGCAGAAGGTGGCTCGCATACTGGCTCTTACCATGCCGGTCACCGCTGCCCGCGGCGGAGTGGTGGCATTGTGGACCGACCGCCATTTGTTCCCGGTGGACGAGATCGTGGATACCTTCGGGCTGATGCCGGCCAAATTGATCCGCTATACTTTCATGGCCCTCAAGCCCTACTACGAAGTGCTCAAGTGGAAAATGTTCCTGGAAAACCTGCACAACCCCCAGGTCATGGCGCTGTTCGACCCGGTGGATCGCTGGGCCAACGAAAACGTGGACATTCCAGCCGAAGTGTTCCGAAAGTTCGTCAAGGAAGTGCTGCACGAGGACCGATTCCAGAAAGGCCAGACGACTATCCATGGCCGCCCGGCGGTGCTTTCGGCCATAGACTGCCCCCTGTTGTGTATGGCCGCCACCCGGGACTGGATAGTTCCCGAAGACTCTGCCCGCGGGCTGGTGGACCTGGTGGGCGGTTCCAGTAAGACTTATCTGCCCATCGAAGGTGCCCACGTGGGCATCATGATCGACCCGCGCTTGAGGCCATTGTGGGACAAGATGTCGGGTTTCTTCCTAGGTCAGCCGGTAACTGCTTGAGGTCAGCGATCTTGGCGGGAGAGATTTTCCAGGAGCCGGTCCACCCGCTGGCGCAACTCGTTCATGTTCTTTTCGGCACTGGGCGCGGCCGCCGGCGGCTGCTCCAGACCGAACATGCTGGCGAACTGCTTCGCCCAGGCGGCCCCGGCGCTAAGAAACTGACGGGCTGCCGCCTGCAGAAATACCGCCAGCGGCACCTGTTCCAAAGTGCCCTGGCTGCGGATGATCAGGGTAAGCAGTTCCACCGGCAGCAGCTCCAACCGACTGTCCGACTCCAGGATTACCTGGCACAGCACCTGCCGGGTTATGTCTCGGCCGGTGGCGGCCTCGACGACCTTCACCTCCTGCCCGGAGCGGATGAGATCGGCGAGTTGTTGCAGGCTGAGATAGCTGCTGGTTCCGGTATGGTAAAGACGGCGGTTGCCGTATTTCTTGATGAGTTGGGGAGCCTTTTCTTCGGTCATGTGGTGTTCTCCGGTCAAAAGTATATGGCAACCCAGATTTTCAGGCAAACGCCAAGTGGGGCTGCATAAAGGAAAGGAAGGAGGAGTGAAATGGCGGAAAATTTTGGCGGCAACTGGTTCGACCTGGGGGCACAGATGGCCCAAGCCTGGCAGCAGGTACTGGAGAAGTGGTGGCAGGCGCTGCTGGACGATCCCGCCAGGCTGCGCGAGCTTTCGACCCGGCTGGGCTGGACGCCGGGTACTGCCAGCGCCGCGGATCTCGAGCGCATCGTAAAGGCCCTGGAGCTGATGCAGGCTCGGATTGCCGAACTGGAGAAAAAGGTAGAACAGCTGCTCCGGCGGTTCGACGGTCGACAGGACGTCTAAAGGAGAACAAAAATGGCTTCGACTGAGGTTTTTGGGGAGCTGCGTACGTTCCAGGAGAAGTTTTTTGCTTTTTTGCGGGAATTTGCCTTGAAGCGGCCAGAAAAACCTGGTTGGTCCACTCCCAACCGGGTGGTGTGGGAAAGGCCCGCCTGCTGCCTGCGCGATTTCGGTGGTTGTGGGCAGGGCAAGCCAGTAGTGCTGATCATCCCCCCAGAAGTAAATCACAGCGTAATATGTGATCTGGCACCCGAGAACAGCTTGCCCCGGGCTTTTTTACAGGCGGCTTACGGTCGGGTGTTGGTTCTGGAATGGCGCGACATCGACGCCGCCACCGTCGGACGAGACGTGGACGACAGCGTTGCCGACATCATTTACGCCGCTGAAAGCGCCGGCAGGCCGGTTCATCTGGTAGGCCTGTGTCAGGGGGGGTGGGAATCGGCGGTGGTGGCCGCCCTGCGCCCGGATCTTACGGCCAGCCTGACTTTGGTGGCCGCGCCGATAGATTTCTCGGCGGGTCTGGGCCAGATCAGGCTGCTTTCGCGCCTTTTGCCCATGTCTTATTACCGCTGGCTTACCTTGCTGGGGGGAGGGGCTATGCGCGGCGAGTTCATTTCCACCGGTTTCGATTTGCTTCAGCCTTTTGAGCGCGGTCTGCTGCGCCCGCTTCAGGTCTGGAACCGGCTAGACCAGCCCGAGTGGCTGGAACGATTTTCACGCATGCAGAACTGGTACCGCTCGCCCAAGGATCTTCCCGGCCCGGCCTACTTGCGTATAGTGCGCGAGTTGTTCAAGGAGAACCGGCTCGTCAAGGGTAGCTTTATGGTCCTGGGCCGGCCAGTGCGCCTGGAAAACATCAGCTGCCCGCTGGCTCTGGTGGCGGGGGCCAAGGACCACATTACTCCGCCGGCTCAGGTGTGGGCGGCTGAACGCTTCGCCTCCAGCCGCCGGGTGCTCAAGGTGTTGACCGAAGGCGGCCACGTAGGCACTTTCATGGGAAGCGCCGAGCTAAAGAAACACTGGCCCGGAATCATTTCCTGGTTGAAAGAGTCTGAGGAGGTCAAAGGCGCATGAGAAGCTTGGTTGTTCTGGTTTTTGTATTCGCTGCGGCCTGTTCCTCTGAACCACAGTGTCGGGTGGGCGCCGACTGCGCCTCGGGCGTATGCCTCTCCGATGGCACCTGCAAACCGCTGGAAGAACCAGCCGGCATCGACGGAGGCGACGATGCAAAAGATGACATGGGCGATGGTGGTGAACAGGAAGAAACTGGACAGGAAGAACAGGGAGGCGACGTCGGGGAAGAAGCCGACGGTTTTTCTGACGGCGGCGGGGATTTACAAGACCAGGCGCCCAGCTGCTTACCCAATCACGACTGGGTGGTCACCCGCCAGGAAATGCCGGTGCGGGTAGGCCTGCGTGCGCTTTTTTCGGTGGCCGAAAATGTAAAGGTGGACACCACTGGGGGTGGGGGCGAAGAGCGCAACTGGGATTTTCGTGGCCCTTACAGCGGAGAGCATCTGCTGGCGGCTGAGCTGAGGGACCCGGCCGGCGCCTGGTTCGCCGGAGAATTTCCTTCCGCCACCTACTTTGCCCGTCTTTCCGACCGCGAGGAGCTACTGGGCGTATTTCAAATAAACGACAGCGAGCTTCTCCTTCTGGGTGTGGTTTCTCCGGAGGACGGTCTAGGGCGCACCCTGCTCAAATACAGTCCGCCGGCAAAGATTCTGTCTTTTCCGTTGGAGCAGGGCGCCAGCTGGTCCAGTGACTCGACTGTCTCCGGACAGGCCCAGGGCGTCTATAGCCTGTACAGCGAAAAATATTTCTGCACCGTGGACGCCCGGGGCGAGGCCAGCGTGCCCTATGGCGTTTTTCCGGTGCTTCGGGTGCGGGTGGAAATCACCCGTACCGTTGGTCTTATGGTGACCAAACTACGCAGCTTCTCTTTTGTAGCCGAGTGTTTCGGTAACGTGGCCAAGATAGACTCCCGGGACAACGAACCGCTGCAGGAGTTTTCCCAGGCGGCGGAGATCTGGAGGCTTTCGCCGTGAAACCGTCGCTGGTTCTTTTGGCAGTTTTTGCCACCGGTTGTCTTTCCTATCATCCACGCCCCCTCGGCGAAGGCCACCCCGGGGTAAATATCGCTGAAATAGACGGCGTTGGGTTGCGCTACGAAATTCACGGCCAGGGCCCGGCGGTGGTGCTGCTTCACGGCTTCGGCTCTTCGCTGGAGACCTGGTTTCGTCAGGTGCCACTGTTGGCTCGAGAACATCGATTGCTGCTGCTTGACCTCAAGGGTTTTGGCTTTTCCGCCCGCCCTCCCGGGGACTATTCGCCACGAGAGCAGGCCCGGCTGGTTTTCGGCTTGATGGACAAACTGGGCCTGGATAAAGCGGCGGTGGTGGCCCATTCCTGGGGAGCGTCGGTAGCATTGGAGATGGCGCTATCGCGTCCGGAGCGGGTAGACAAGCTGGTTCTGGTGAGCGCCTGGGTGTTTCCCGAACAGGTGCCGGTGGGCTTGCGCTGGGCCCAGCTTCCCGGGCTGGGAGAGATGATCTTCGGCCTTTTCTACGCCGAGCGGCCGGAGGAAAAAATGGCCCTGGCTTTTTATCGGCCGGAAAAGCTTCCCCAGAAACTGGTGGAGATGGTCGAAGAAAGCATGGATTGGCCGGGCACTCAGGCGGCGGCGCTGGCCGCGGTGCGCGGGCTGGACTTTGAGCAACGCCTTTCGCGGCACGCGCAAGTTTCCCAGCCAGTGCTGCTTTTGTGGGGCCGGGAAGACGCCGTGGCCCTGGTAGAGTTCGGCCTGAAGTTGGAGCGTCAGCTTCCCCGGGCGCGGCTGGTGGTCTTTGAACAGTGTGGCCACTTTCCCATGTTCGAAGCCGCTTCGGCCTTCGACCGGGAGCTTACGGCTTTCCTGGGAGGGGAGAAATGAATAAGGCGCTGCTTTTGCTGTTTCTTTTTCCCCTTGGCGTCCAGGGAGCTGGTTTTTACGAACTCGGCGACGAAATTCGCTCCAGCGCGCGCACCGAGGCGAAAATCGAGGGCGATTTTCGCCTGCGCGGCGAGTTGCTGTATAACTTGGATCTAGATCGAGGACTCACCCCATCGGGAGAGCCGCTTTTTGCCGTGCCCCTGGGCGACCCGGCGGCCCAGACGCTTACCCACGCCGACATGAGGTTGAGAACGGATCTTCAGGTGGTGGTGCCGCAGGCTTCCCTGGCCGTAAAGGCGCGTTTCGATCTCCTGGACAACCTGGCCCTGGGGAGCCTGCCCGATGCCCCACCGGCGGCTACCTTTTCCCAGCGGCCCCCTGCCGAGGCAATCCGCCTCAAGAGGGCCTGGGCCGAGGCGCTGCTCCCGTTTGGGGTACTGCTGGCCGGCCGCCAGGGAAGCCACTGGGGCCTGGGCATGCTCAGCCA
>Ga0068707_1003052_pt1 | contig 11747 bp, 8 predicted proteins | sample YNPNPMetaG_FD_66600 | JGI IMG/M metagenome (GOLD analysis project Ga0068707, IMG submission 66600) | Anoxygenic and chlorotrophic microbial mat microbial communities from Yellowstone National Park, USA - YNP NP MetaG | ecosystem: Environmental > Aquatic > Thermal springs > Hot (42-90C) >... | reverse complement strand
GGGGGTCTTGAGGATCCCTTCCCTGAGCTCTTTCACGCTCTCCAGGAGGTAGCCCCGGCCGTTGCTATTGGCAATTTCTTGGGCGAGCGTTTCATAAGAGGATGCCAGAAGTTCCTTGAGCCTCTCAAGGGTTTCATCTTGCGCCAAACCGCTGTCTTGCAGTTTGCCAAGAAGGTGGATCGCCCATCTGGGATCGGCATCGTCCAGGGCGGCTTTGGCCAGATCCAGGACCCTCCCAGGGCCGCCCAGGAGTTGTACCTCCCGGCGGGCGGCCTCCAAGTGGCTAAGAGGGTAGACCCTGTGCGCTCTTCCGTCAAACCAGCCCAGGTTGTTGGTGTAGATGGCTCTCACGGACCAGTCCACCTGACCGTAGAGTTCCCGGTTCTGGGGCTCCCCAGCCAGGTGTTGAGGGAGCCTTATGGTCTCTGCCAGGGTGTCCATGTCCAGGCCGCGGTTGGCTCCCCTCACCACCTCGTCCCTCACCCATTGGATGGCATCTCTGTAGTCCTTAAGTACTCTTGCAATCTCATCCTTGCCGTGGAGGGGCCGCGTGTGGCTGGGCACCAAATGCTCGGCCCCGAGGGACCTCATCCTGTCCAGGCTTTGGATCCAGTCATCCGCGGGCCTGGGACTCGTGCCCCTCAAGGTATACAGGTTCGGGAAGCTCCAATAGAAGTTGTCCCCGCAAAGGAGGGTTTTCTCTTGTGGGATCCAGAGGAACAGATGATCATGGGTCTCCCCGTGGGCCTCCAAGAGGTGGATCGAAAGCCCTCCCAACAGGAGTTCCCTTTGAGCACTGAAGGTGTGTGTCGGAAACAGTACCCCTGTTTCCTGCATGGCCTCCATGTCGGGTCTGGGGCCTATGGCGCTGCATGGAAGGCTGTCAAGAGGGACCCTGATGCCGTACTGCCTGAGCCCCCTTCTTTTTTCCACCTCCCGGAAAAGACCGTACTGTTTGAGTAGATGTTGGCTGAAGCCCTCTGTGGCCCAGATCTGGGTGCCCTCCTGTACCCAGACCGTGGCTCCCCCCACGTGGTCTATGTGACTGTGGGTATAGATCAAGGCCCTGACCGGCCCAGCGGGGGCCTCCCTTTCCAAAGCGCTCTTAATCTCCCGGGCCTTGGCGGGGCTCATCCCCGCATCCACTATGATATTCCCCTCCTGGGTGTGTATGAGCGCCACATTGGCCAGATCAAAACCCAGGGCCACCCAGACCCTTTCCGATACCCTTTCAACCCGAGGGGGGCCCACCATTTGCTCACATTGGGCCCGAAGCTCCCCTGGGGACACAACCCGGCTTGGGACCTGGGCTTCCTCTTTCTTTGCCTCACATCCCCCCTGCGCCCATAGTAGGAGCAGCGCTCCTGAGACCGCCAAAGCCCCTCTCATAGTCACCCTCCCCTAACCCGGATTATTCTCCGGAGCCCGTGACTTTGGGGGCTACGCCCCCAAGCCACCGGCACGTCTTGCCATATCCCGACTCAAACCAAAACCAAATCTGGAACCGAAAATCAGGGTGTTCTTGAGTATGGACAAGTTTGTCCAAACATGTCATTGAGATAGCCCGCATCCTCAACTGATCGTGAATAACTCGGGCTAAAGCCATGCCTCTATGAGGCCACCTATTGAGCACTCCGGTGTTTTTCAATATCCTGGATCGACAAGCTTGTCTAGGTAAAAATGGGAATCAGCCTTGGCTAAAGGGGGGGGCGAGGACTATGGAGGGGATGGCGGCTGTGGTGACGGGGGGGACCAAGGGGATAGGACTGGGGATGGCGCAGGCCCTTGCCCGGCGGGGTGCTTCGGTGGCCGTGACCTATCTCGCGGATCGGGCCTCGGCTAAGGGGGCCAGGGAGAGGCTGGAGCCTCTCCTGGCACCAGGCCAGCGAGTGCTTCTCCTGCAGGGGGACGTGGGGGACCCTCGGGTGGTCTCTTCCCATTACGGAATTGTCAGAGAGGAGCTGGGACCAGTATCGGTTTTGGTCAACAATGCGGGGGTGATGCCCAGGAGATCCTTTGGGGATATCGGTTTCGAACAATGGGATGAGACCCTGCGCACAAACCTCTCCGGGGCCTTTTACTGGAGCTCCTGCGTGGTGCCAGACATGGAGGCCATGGGCTCCGGTCGCATAGTCAACATATCCTCCATAGCCGGCAGGGGAGGTGGGGTGGTGGGGGCCCACTACGCCGCATCCAAGGCCGGCCTGCTGGGCTTCACCAAGTATCTGGCCGGGGAGCTGGGCCCCAAGGGTATAACCGTCAATGCCATTGCCCCTGCTTACATAGAAGACGCAGGGATCTTCAGGTCCTGGAATCAGCAGCAGAAGGCTGCACTGCGTGAAAAGGTCGTGGTCCCGCGTCTGGGGCTGGTGGAGGATGTGGTGAGAGCCCTGGAGTTCTTCCTGGACTCCCCCTTCGTGACGGGCATCACCCTGGATGTAAACGGAGGAGCTTTCATGCCCTGAATAGCACCCTCAATGGGGGTGGGATTCTGGAGAAATCGGCATAGGGCTTTCTGCCGCAGGCAAGGGGGCTGCGTTATGCCTTTTTAGCCGCGGCTCTTGAGAGAGAGGCGAGGATGAAAGTCTCACAGAGGTGGGAGCTGGAAGGGACAGAGCGGGAAGTCCTGGAGCAGATCTGCGCGGGTATAACCCTTGTGGACCTGGAGGGAAGACTAAGATATTACAACCGGGAGGCGGCCCGCATCCTGGATCGCAAGCCCGAGTACATAGGCCGGGATGTGGCGGCCTGCCATGCAAAGCAGGAGAGCGTGGAGAGGATTCGGGGGATGATAAGGGCTTTTGAGCAGGGCAGGAAGGAGCCCTTTCACTGGGAGATAGAGAGGTTCGGAAGGAGGCTCCTCATCAGCTTCTCACCGCTGGCGGTGGAGGGCCGTCTTGTGGGCTGCATTCACATGGCCGTGGTCAAGCCCTCTTAAGCGGCCCTGGCCCCTTTCCTAGCCGAGTCCCAATACCTGGCCAGCCCTGGAGGCGATGGCCCTACCGATGCTGATGGAGGCAGTGGCGGCCGGGGAAGGGGCATTCAGCACGTGGATCATGCCCGGGGCCTCCTGGATAAGGAAATCATCCGCCAGGGTTCCATCAGGGGCCAGTGCCTGAGCCCTGACCCCTGAACCTCCCCGCACCAGGTCCTCTGATCTTATCTCGGGCATGAGTCTTTGGAGAGCCCTCACAAAGGCAGCCTTGGAAAAAGACCTGTACATCTCTTCCAGCCCGGTTTCCCAGTACCGCAGGGCCAGACGCCAGAAGCCAAAGTACATGAGGGTCTCTGCGGCGTCCTTGGAGTTGAAGGAGCTCTTTCTGTACCCCTCCCTCTTGAGGGCCAAGACAGCGTTGGGCCCTGCTTCCCTGATATCGTGGACAGTCCTGGTAAAGTGCACCCCCAGGAAGGGGAACCTGGGGTCCGGAACCGGGTAGATGAGGCCCTTGAGCAACTCCTTTCGCTGGGGGATCAACTCGTAGTATTCCCCCCTGAAGGGGACTATGCGCACCCTGGGGGTGATCCCGCACATGCGGGCGATGCGGTCTGACTGGAGCCCCCCGCAGTTGAGAAGCCCTCTGCAGCGCAAGACACCCCGGGTGGTCTCCAGGAGTAACCCACCAGTTTCCTTCCTGAGGCTAAGAAGCCTCGCTCCAGTCCTAATTTCCCCGCCCTTTTCCCGGACAACTCGGGCGAATACGCCCGTAACCTCGGAGAAGTCCACTATCCCGGTCTCCTCTACCCAAAGGGCGGCGATGCCTGCTGCATGAGGCTCCTTTTCCCGGATCTCCTCGGGGCCCAACCTGCGAAGCCCCACAAGCCCGTTGGCTCTCCCCCTCTTCTCCAATTCCTCCAGGCGCGGGATCTCCTCCTGTCGGGTGGCCACAACCAGCTTTCCGCATCTCTCGTGGGTTATGCCGTGTTCCTGACAAAACCCATACATGGCCTCCCTGCCCTCTTTGCAGTTGCGGGCCTTGAGAGAGCCAGGCCTGTAGTAAAGGCCCGAGTGGATGACCCCGCTGTTGTGCCCGGTCTGGTGAGCTGCCAGGCGATCCTCGGCCTCCAGGAGGACAAGGCTCACCGGGTACCTCTCCAGTATGGCCATGGCAGTGGCCACCCCCACGATGCCTCCCCCCACGATCACCACTTCAGGGCCGCTGGCTCCCAAGGGCTTCATTCCTCCACTAGAGTGACGGGCTTGACCCTTTTTAGGTCCCGCGTGTAGCCTCTGGATCCTAACAGGAGCAGGCCGGAGGCCACAAGCCCGAAAAGCGGGATGACCATGAGGGCATTGTCCAGTCCCACCCTGTCGGAAAGCCTGCCCACGAGCATGGGAGACCATGCCCCTCCCAGGAGATGCTGGCATATGACGCACAGGCCGTAGGACAAAGCCCGGAGTCCTGGGTGCACCACGTCCTGGGTGACGGCTGCCGAGGGGGCCACATAGCAGACCGTGAGCACCCCGAAGAGCACAAGCAGCGGTGCGAACAAAGGGGTGTGGGCCAGGAGAAAGGCCCCGGCCAGGAGCACGGCCGAGGCACCCGATGTGATCCCGGAGAATACCATCCTGGCATCCAGCCTCCTCTTGCGCCAGCGATCCGCCATGAAGCCCCCAAGGGGGGCCCCCACCAGCACAAGAAGCGCAAGCCCTGCCGCCATGCTGCCCGCCTTCTGCTCGCTCATGCCGTGGAACCTGTGAAAGTACGAGGGAAGCCAGGTCATCATACACGTGGTGATGGCCGTGTTCATGGCAAAGGCCAGGTAAACGAACCAGAGGGTGGGGATCTTCGTCAGATCCCTGATGGAGGCGCCCAGCCCCACCAGCGCCGTGGATCCCTGGGACCCGGTTTCCTCCTCCAGAGGCACAGTCCTGTAGTCTTTGGTGAACCAGAACATCACCGCCAGGGCTAGCCCAGGGAGGGCCACCAGGCCGAAGGCATGCCTCCAGCCCCAATTTTGGCCTATGTACCCCCCTGCCAGGAAACCCACGGCAGCCCCCAAGGGGATGAACGCGTTCCATATCCCCATGGTCCTGGCTCTCACCTGGACTGGGTAGGCCCCTGCCAGGACCGCTGTACCGGCTGGTGCGTATCCAGCCTCCCCCAGCCCCACCATGGCCCTTGCCCAGAGCAACTCCCTGTAGTTACGGGCAAAGGCACAGGCCAGGGTGGCCATGCTCCAGACGAAAACCATGAGGGAAATCATCTTGCGGCGGCTCCAGCGGTCCACCACCAGGGACAGGGGCAGCACGAACAGGGCTATGGTCACGTATATCACGCTGGTGAGGGTGCCCAGCTCCTGGTCCGAGAGTCCCCAGTCGTTCTTGATGAAGGGGATGAGGGAACCCACCACCATCCTGTCCGCATAGTCAAAAAGATACGTGAGGCACAAAAGCACCAGGAGATACAGTGCCCTCCTGCCCTCCAGGCTATACTCCCGCCTCCCCTTGGCCTCCGGGATTTCCCTTTCCTGGATCACGACGGCCCCTCCTTCACCCCTCACCTCTCACTCTTCACTCTTAACTTTTCATTCTTCACTCTTCATCCTTCACTCTTCACTCTCAATTCTTCATTCTTCATTCTTCACTCTTCACTCTTCATTCTTCATTCTTCACTCTCAATTCTTCACTCTTCACTCTTCACTCCTAACCCCCCCTATCCCGAATGGCTCCCCACCCAGAGGTCCATGCCCGGCGGATCTATGTTGGCCACCGGATCCACCTCCACATGCAGGACTGCCGGAAGACCGCTGGCCAGGGCCGCCTCCAGGGCGGGCCTGATCTCCCTTGGTTCCCTGATATAGGCTCCGAAACAGCCCATGGCCTCTGCCACCTTGTCGTATCGCACAGGCCCGTGGTCGCAGTTCAAAAAGGAGTCGTGCCCAAAGATTCTTCTCTGGGATGCCTTCTCCATCCCCCAGGCACCATCCACCATGACTATGGCGATTATGGAAGCCCCTGCCCTCTTTGCTGTCTCGAGCTCCTGCAGGTTGAAGCCGAAGGCGCTGTCCCCGGAGACCAGGTACACTGTCTTTTGAGGCTGGGCCAGCTTTGCCCCTATGGCATAAGGAAGCCCTGTGCCTAGGTGGCCGAACTCGGAGGTCCAAAGAAATGTCCTGGGCTCCAGCACCGGGTGGAGATGCACGCACCAAAGACAGGTGTTTCCCCCGTCCATCACCATCACAGCGTCCCTGGGGAAAAAGGAGCGCACCTCATGGATCACCCTGCCCGGTATGAGGGGGACACGCTCCTGGGTGTAACGCTCCTGCAGGTCCCTTCTCCATGTGGAGATCACCTGCCTTAGCCCGGCCATCCTTTCCTGTTCCGGCCTGGGCGGCCCTAGCCGTTCCAGCTCGTGTAAGAGAGACCTCAGCACAGGCTTCAGATGCCCCAGGATTGCTATATGAGGAGTCCTGTTCTCTCCCATCCGCTCAGCGGATATGTGGACGTGGATAAGCTTCTGCAGATCGCTAGGGCCCCACAGGGGAGCCTTTCCCCAGAACTCCAGTTCCCCGAAGCGGCACCCAAGGGCCAGGCAAAGGTCCGATTGAGACAACGCCACCCTTGCCCCTATACACAGGGTAGGCACACACAGGGGATGATCCTCTGGGATGGCCCCGCGGCCCGCCGGAGAGGTGCTCACGGGCGCCCCCAAGTATTCGGCAAGCTCCCTGAGTTCCTCCCAAGCCCCGCACCTGACCACGGCCGCACCAGCGTGGATCATGGGGGTCTGGGCCTCCCAAAGGAGCCGCGCCGCCTCCCTTATGGCCTGGGGATCCCCCCCTGGCAGGGGAGCCTCCTTCTGCCCGGGCTGTTCCCCTTTCCAGTCAAGAACAGAGTTTAGAACGTCCTCCGGGATGTCCAGGTGAACCGGGCCTGGTACGCCGCTTCTGGCCAGGAGAAAGGCTTTGCGTAGCAGCTCCGGCACCCTCTCGGGCTGCAGGGCCTGAAAGCTGGCCTTTGTCACGGCCGAGTATGCTCCTCTCTGATCGAATACCTGCATGGCCCCCCGCGGGGGTTGGATCACGGACCTGCGCCTCTGGGCCGTGACCACAACCATGGGCACCTCCTCTACCTGGGCGGCTATCACCCCGGAGATTAGATTGGCAGCACCGGGGCCGGCCCCAGCCATTACCACAGAGGGAAGGCCTGTAACCCTGAACCAGCCATCCGCCATGTGGGCGCCTGCGGCCTCGTGCCTTGGGGTCACGAACCTCAAGTCCCTGGCCTCCCCCTTCTCCTGGGCCCACTTGAAACAGATGTTGTAGGTCCCATCAGGAATAGAGAAAACCCTCCTGACCCCGAGCTCAGCCAGGGTCTCCATCAGGATCTCGCCAGCAAGCATCTCGGCCATTTCTCATCTCCCTCCTATGCCCTCTTGAAGCTCTTCTCCGCGATTACCGTTGGGCCTTCAGTGTTGGGCGACCAGAGACTGACGCCCAACCTCTTTGGCTCCCTTGCGGTGGTGGATGATCCAGGTTAGCCGAAGCTCACCTCCACGATGAGCTTTCCCTCCCCAGGGGCATGCAGGAGTCTGTCCATGCAGGCCGGAAGCTCCTGAAAGGGGATCACCCTCTCCAGCATGGGCTCCACGTGGAGTTCCCCCCTGGCCATCATACCCAGGCATTCCCTGCACTCGGCCTGGGTATTGGCAAAGGAGCCCTGGATTCTGATCTGCCTTAGCATGGTCAAGGCAGGTGTCCAATCCACTGTGCCCTTGACCAGCCCCACCAGGGCCACCTTCCCGCCAGGGGCCACCATCTGGAGGGCCAGCTTCGTGGTCTCTGAGTTGCCGGCACACTCCATCACCGCGGTCACACCCTCTTTTGCTTTCCACTCTTCCACAGCTTTTCCCAGGTCCTCTGCGATGGGGTCCACTGCCCTCTGGGCACCCAGGGCCATTGCCCTGTTGCGGCGGCCCTCCTGAGGCTCGGATACCAGGATCCGCATCACCCCAAGGGCCCTGAGCAGGGCCACAGAGCACAGCCCTATGCCCCCAGCCCCCAGGACCATCACCCGGTCATTGGAATCGATCCCGGCCAGCCTGATGGCGTGCAGAGCCGTGGCCAGGGGCTCTGCCAGACAAGCAAGCCTGAGATCCAGGCCCTCCGGCACTGGGATGGCCATCTCTTGGGGCACAACCAGGTATTGTGCGAAGGCCCCTTGCAGCGCCCCCAGGCCGATGGCCAGCCTCTGGGGACAGAGGTTCTCTTGAGCGCTTGCACATGCGGCACAGCTCCCGCATCCCACAGGCCTCACTATCACGGGTTGCCCAGGCAGGAACCCTCTCACCCCGTCTCCCAGTGTTTCCACCACACCGCTCATCTCGTGACCCAGCACTGTGCCATCGGCCAGCTGCCCCGAGCGGACGAGGAACAGATCCGAACCGCATATGGAGGCATACCTGACACCTATTTTCAGCTGCCCTGGACCAGGCAACGGCTCTGGCAGATCCTCCAGCCTGAGCCCAGGGGCCTCTTTTCTGTAGACCGCAGCCAGCATACTACACCCCTCCCGCCTCATATCCTATAGAGCCCCCAAAAAGCCCCCATTCCCAGGATCACGAGACTTAGGGCCCCCACCATCACCAGGCTCATAAGAGCCCCCGCCCTGGCAAAGTCCTTCATGCTGAAATAACCCGAGGTGTATGGGATCACGTGGGTGGGGGTCTGGGTCACCAGCACCAGGCCCAGGGAGGAGCTGAAGGCCGCAGGGGCCACAAGGAGCCAGGGATCCATCCCCATGTCGCGTGCCAGCTCTATGAGTAGAGGGATCAGGATCACGCCGCTTACGGTATTACTGGCAAGAAAGAGCTTCATGAGCATGACCCCTGCCAGAACAAGAGCCAGCTTCAAAACAGGGCCCAACCCCTGGATCCAACCCAGCAGAGTCCAGGCCATCCAGCGGGCAGCCCCGGTGTGATAGGTGAGCATGCCGATGGAGAGGCTCGCAATCACAAGCAGAAGAGCACCCCAGGGCACTAGCCCCTCGGCTTCCTTCCAGGAGAGCACCCGAAGCCCTGGAAGAAAAAGGGCCAGACCTCCTGCCATGGAAACCCACTCCATGGGCAGGTGAATCCCTGTATTTTCCTTGAGGGCCTCTTCCAAGACCCATAGAAGAGCCACCCCAAGGAAGACTGCAAGGATTTTCTTCTCACTCCCGCTCATAGGCCCCAAGGCTTTCTTTTCGGCCAGGAGTTCCTCTTTGGAGAAGGGAAGACTCCTCATTTCGGGCGGGAAGACCCACAGCAGAAGCATCCAACCCAAGGGCACCAGAAGCAAAGCCCCAGGCACGCCCAGCTTCATCCAGTCCAGAAATCCGATCCGGATCCCTGCCAGATCGGACAGGAAGGCAATGGCTATGGGGTTGGGACCGCAGCCAGCAGGAGTCCCGATCCCGCCGAAGGTGGCCCCCCAGGAGCAGGAGATCATGAGGGCCTTGCCGAAAGAACTTTGGCCTGGCTTCATCCCAGATCTCTGCAAGAGACCCACCCCGATGGGAAAAAGCAGGGCGGATACCGCCATGTCCGTGATCCACATGGAAATGAGAGTGCCCCCCAATAGAAAAGCCAGGAGCACCCGAGAGGTGGAGGTGCCCACCCGCAGGAGAAAGAAAAGGGCCATGCGCTGGCCCAGTTTGGATTTCTGGATGGCTGCCGTGAGAAGAAAGACACCCAGGAAAAAAAGTACGATGCGGTTCCCAAAACCCCAGTGCAGCAGAAGATCCAGCCCCTGGAGAAGACCGTGGGCAGGCGGGCCTCCCCGGATGAGAAAGAGGCCCTCTGTTGCCCCCAGCAAGGGCGCCAGGATAAGGGCCAGCAAAGCTGTGACCGCAAAGGGGACCACCTCTGTGATCCAAAGCAGGATGGCCGCCGAGAGGACCCCCATGGAGCGCTGTGCCTGAAGGCTAAGGGCAACGGTTTCGCCCCCAAAGGTCTGAAGGGATGGGGGGCTCCACACATGGCCCACCAGCCAGTATGTGGCAGCTGCGGCCCCCAGCAGGAGAAGTTCCCTACCTTTTAGGCTTTGATTCATTGCCTGCTCTTGAGCCCTGGAGGCTCCAGGCCAAAGAGCCTTCCCGTTTCAAGCTCCGGCTGCCCGCTGGTCTAAATGCCAGGCTCTTGGGTTTCAAGAAAACCTATCTTCAATCCACGGAGCCGCACCAGACCTCCCCTCCGGCAACACCCCCCATTTGGTACGGGGAACCCTTTAGAAATGTCTTTTGTTTCATATGGCTAGAGGATCATGAGCTGACCGCCTGTGACATTTATGGCCTGGCCGGTCATGTAAGAGGCCCTCTCAGAGACAAGAAAGCGCACCAGATGGGCCACATCCTCTGGCGACCCTAGCCTCCCAACAGGTATCTGGGATATCTTCTCCTGGCGCACCTGTTCCAACTCCTTGCCCAGCACCCTGGCCTCCAGGTCCCAACTCCAGCGTTCCAAAGGGGTCTCTATCTGGGCAGGGCACACGGCGTTGACCCGTATCCCGTGAGGGGCCAACTCCAGGGCCTGCACCCTCGTGAGCATTATCACGGCGGCTTTGGCCACACAGTAAGCCCCCGCAAAGGCCCTGGGCACTTTCCCGGCCTTGGAGGCCACATTCACTATGGCACCCCCCTTGCCTTGGGAGAGCATCTGCGCCACTGCAGCCCGCGAGACAAGAAAGGTCCCATGCAGATTAATTTCCAGAGTCCTTCTCCAGGCAGACTCCTCCATCAGATGCAAGGGCCCTGGCCCTGGTGCCCCGCCCGCGTTGTTCACCAAAATGTGAATCCCCCCCAGCTCCTGTAGCACGGATTTGAGCATCCCCCCCACTGACTCCCCATTCGTGACATCCACCCGCACTGGCATGGCCCTGACTCCCAGAGCGCCCAGCTGGGAGGCGGCCCTCTCAAGGTCCTGCCATGTTGGGAGACGGTAATAGCCGGGCACACCCAGGTCCTGGCAAAGATCAGCCAGGGCCAGATCCGCTCCTTCCTGTGCCAGGGCTCGGGCGATGGCAAAGCCGATGCCCTGTGTGTTGCCAGCCCCTGTCACTAGCGCCACCTTGCCTTCCAGCTCCCCCATCTGCGGAATCCTTTCCCTGTGTCCAAGAAACAGGCCATGGATTTGGCTTTGCCACCAGTAGCCTCGTGGAGCCGAATTCTATCAGTCCAAGTGGGATCGTTCAAGCAAGGTGGCTCGTTCCATTGAGAAACAAGGGCTGGCCCATGGTATCATTGAGACAGAGCAAAGGAGGTCTGGGTCTGTTTGGATAGCTACGAGGTCATAGTCGTGGGGGCCGGGCATGCGGGCTGCGAGGCTGCCCTGGCCTGCGCCAGAAAGGGACACAGGACCCTTCTTCTTACCATCAATGTGGACCACATAGCCTGGATGTCCTGCAACCCGGCCATTGGGGGGTTGGCCAAGGGCCAGCTGGTCAAAGAGATAGACGCCCTGGGAGGCGAGATGGCCAGGAACATCGATGCCACCGGCATCCAGTTCCGGCGCCTCAATACCAAGAAGGGGCCTGCTGTCTGGTCTTCCAGGGCTCAGGCCGACATGTTCAGATACGCCAACCGCATGCGTAGAGTCCTGGAAGCTCAACCCAATTTGTCCATTAGGCAGGCCATGGTGGAAAAAATACTCCTGGAGGGGAATAGGGTTGTGGGGGTGGAGACCTCCCTGGGGGAAACCATAGAGGCGAGAGCCGCCATCCTGACCACGGGCACATTTCTCCAGGGGCTGGTTCACATAGGCCTTAAGAGT
>Ga0068707_1003050_pt1 | contig 11750 bp, 9 predicted proteins | sample YNPNPMetaG_FD_66600 | JGI IMG/M metagenome (GOLD analysis project Ga0068707, IMG submission 66600) | Anoxygenic and chlorotrophic microbial mat microbial communities from Yellowstone National Park, USA - YNP NP MetaG | ecosystem: Environmental > Aquatic > Thermal springs > Hot (42-90C) >... | reverse complement strand
GCTCCAGGATGGCCGCTATACGGTGGTTGGTGGTGAGCGCATCTGCTACTATCCGCCCGCCGGGCCGGACGGACCGGCGCAAACCTTGCTCCACATCTTCATAGGGTCGCAGCTCTACCAGGCCGCGCAGCTGACGCCGGGCGTCGGGCCGCAGACGCTCCGGACGGGTGTAGAGGGTGGCCCGCCTGGCGTCCACCATGAGGTAAGCGAGGAAAAACTGATTGTGTTCGATGTCTGCGCCGCGCAGGTTGAGCAGCCAGGCGATTTCATCCAGGGCACCGGTGAAGAAGACCAGCGCCTCTTTCTCCTGCAGCCAGCGGCGCAGGCGCTCTAACTTGTGCCGGATGCTTTCTCCGGCGTATTTGAGTGGGTGGGTGCGCACCGGCGCGGCCGGCAATCCGGGAAGATTTCGACCCCAGAGCCTTTCCACTAGGTCGGGGTGGACTTCGACCAGCTTCAGGCCTGGGCAGTCGGCCCGCAGTTTCATCCAGGCGGCGAGCGAGAGCACCTGCCCGTCCAGCCCCAACCGGGCGCCCACTGGCAAATGCCGGCGCAGCCAGGGCTCAAGCTCCGGCACTCCGGGTTCGCCCTGGCGCATGAGCTCGATGCCGGTGCCGGCAAGCTGTTCTTCGGCCTGTAGGAAATAACGGGAGTCGGTCCACAGCCCGGCCCATTTGCCGGTAACCAGCAGCGTTCCGGCTGAACCGTCGAAGCCGCTCATAAACTGGCGCCTCTTCCAGCGCTCCGGCAGGTACTCGCTCATGTGAGGGTCGGCGCTGGGCACCAGATAGGCATCCAGGTCTCTCTGGCGCATCAGCTTGCGTAACTTGGCCAGACGCTGGCCAATAATTTCTTTCATGGCGCGCTCCTATGCCGACTGGCATTTTCCAGTCAGACGCAGATAATGGGCCGCCAGGCCCCGGGTGGAAGAGTCGTGAACAGTGTCGGGGTGGCCGCTTTCTAGCTCCTCGGCCAAACGGCCGGCCAGCTGTTTTCCCAGCTCCACGCCGAATTGATCGTAGGAGTTGATGTTCCAGATCACTCCCTGGACGAAGATCTTGTGTTCGTAGAGCGCCAGCAGCCTGCCCAGGGAGAAGGGATCCAGGCGCTTGAACAGGAACGAACTCGAGGGTCGGTTTCCCGGAAAGGTGCGGTAGGGCAGAAGGAACTCCGTCCGCTTGGGGTCCACGCCTGCCCGGAGCATCTCCTGCCGAGCCTCTTGAGCCGTTTTGCCCAGCATGAGTGCTTCGCTCTGGGCGAAGCAATTGGCTAGCAGCAGGCGGTGGTGCCGGCCCCCATCGAGCGGATAATCGCTTTCGCAGGCGGCGATGAAATCGGCCGGCGTCACGGCCGTTCCCTGGTGCAACAGCTGAAAGAAAGAATGTTGGCTATCGGTGCCCGCCCCGCCCCAGACCACCGGCGAGGTCTGGTAGTTGACAGGCCTGCCCAGCCGGTCGACGCTCTTTCCGTTGCTTTCCATCTCCGCCTGTTGCAGGTAGGCCGGGAGCAGTCTTAGCCGCCGGTCGTAGGGCAGTATGGCATGGGTTTGCAGGCCCCAGAAGTTCACGTACCAGACACCCAGCAGGGCCATCAAAATGGGGATGTTCCGCTCTGCGGGCTGGCCAAGAAAATGACGGTCGGCGGCCTCGGCCCCGGCCAGGAATTTTTCGAAATTCTCCCGTCCGATGAGGATCTCCAGCAAAAGCCCGATGGCCGACCAGACCGAGTAGCGGCCTCCCACCCAGTCCCAGAATTCGAACATGTTTTCGGGGTCGATGCCGAAGGCAGCCACCTCGCGGGCATTGGTGGACACGGCCACGAAATGATTCCTGACCGCCGCCTCGCCCAGCCGCGCGGTCAGCCAGGAGCGGGCCGAACGGGCGTTGGTAAGGGTTTCCAGGGTGGTGAAAGTCTTGGAAGAGACTATGAAAAGCGCGCTTTCCGGGTCTAGCTCCTCCAGCACCAGGGACAGATCGGCGCCGTCGACGTTGGAGACGAAGTGTCCGCGCAGTCCTTTTTGCCAGTAAGGGCGCAGTGCCTCTGCCGCCAGTCGCGGGCCCAGGTCCGAGCCGCCGATACCGATGTTGACGATCTGGGTAAGGGGTTTGCCGGTACTGCCTCGCCACTCGCCCGAACGCACCGCTTCGGCGAACCGGCCGGTTTTTTCCCGCACCCGCCGCACCTCGGGCATGATGTCCCGGCCGTCGAGTGTAACCGCTTGCGCAGAAAGCCTGCGCAGCGCGGTATGCAGCACCGCCCGTCCCTCGGTGTGGTTGATGCGTTCGCCGCTGAAAAGCTTGGTCCGCCATTCTTCCAGTCCGGCCTGGCGGGCCAGCTCTAGAAGCAGTTTCATGGTGTTGGGGGTGACCAGTTGCTTGGAGTAATCGAACAGCAAATCATCGAAAACTACCGAGAATCGCTCAAAGCGCCGCTGGTCTTGTTGAAAAAGCTCTTTCAGCTGCAGCCTGGCCACATTTTTCTGATGTCTTTTCAATTTCTTCCATACCGTTGACTGGGTGATGTCGCTCATGGTTATTTCCTCCCGGATGGCAGCTAAGGTAACTCAACCGACCGGGGCGATCAACGGCGGAATTTGACAGCTGCTGCGCCTGACCGCATAATCGATTGCGGTAGAGATATTAGCTTTTAGGTGGGCTTGCTTTTTGGACTTTTTTGGGGCGGCTGGGGGCATGGAGATAACCAGCGACTCAAAAATTAGCCGTATGCCAGAGGCAGAAAAAGCCGGCGTGGGTATGACGCCGGAGGAGGCTTTTTTGCTCTCGCGCCTCGACGGTAGCATGAAAGTCGGCCAGCTGGTGTTGGTAAGTGGCCTGCCCCAGCAAAAAGTTTTGGAATTACTTTCTGCGCTGCACCGCAAGGGTCTGATCGCCATAGACGGCGCGGCCGCACAGTCGGGGCCGGATCCACGAGAACTGGAAGAAGAGGTTGATCTCGACCTGGAGACAAAAAAGCGTGTTCTTCAGCTTTATTACTCTTTGGAACGGCTAAACTATTACCAACTTCTGGGAGTCGACCGGCGGGCGGACGCCAAGACCATAAAAAAAGCATATTTTGAGGCCTCGCGGCTTTACCACCCGGACAGCTATTTTCGTAAAAACCTGGGCAGCTTCAAACAGAAAATCGAAGCCATCTTCAAACGCATCAGCCAAGCCTACGAGGACCTTTCCAACGCTCAGAAACGGGAACTATACGACCGTACCCTGCCTTACGAGCCCACCGCGGAGGAGAAGGAAGAAGAGGAACGGCGCAGGCGCCAGGCGCAAGAGGAAGAACGTCTGCGCGAGGAACGCCGCCGGCGCCTGATGCGCCTCAACCCCATGGCCAGGCGCCGGGCGCAGGTGGGCATACATATCGAGGATGCCCGCAAATATCAGAAGGAGGGCAACGAGGTTCAGGCGGGCAACAGCGCCCGCTTGGCCCTGGCCTTGGATCCGGAAAACAAAGAAGCCAAGGAAATTCTGCAAGCGGTTGAACCGAAAGCGGCGCGCGTTCGGGCCGAAAGAGAATATCGCCGCGGCAAGGCCGAAGAGGAGCTGGGGCGGCTGCCCGAGGCGCTGCGCTGGTACCGGCTTAGCCTGCAAAGCTACTACGATGACCCGCGCGTGCTGGAACGGGCGGCGCGGTTGATGCTGGAAGAAAAAACCGATCTGCGCGATGCCGCCCAGATGTGCCGACGCCTCATACAGCTTGAGCCGGAAAACCATCAGGCCCATCTGGTGCTGGCCAAGATCTTCTACCAGCAGAACATGTACCGTAACGCCCTGCGGGAACTTAACCTCTACCTGGATAAGAACCCGTTGGACGAAGGCGCGGCAAACCTGCGCAAGGAGATCGAGAAGAAGTTGCGTTAGAGGTAGGCAATGAACGAACCGGTAATCGGCATAGATCTGGGCACCACTTATTCCTGCGTGGCGGCCGTCGTGGATGGCTCTCCCATGGTTATCGCCAACAAAGGCGGGTACCGCACCACGCCTTCGGTGGTGGCCATCACCGCCAGCGGTCGGCGCCTGGTGGGCCACCTGGCCAAGCGTCAGGCGGTAACCAACGCCGTCAATACCGTTTTCGGCGCCAAGCGTCTCATCGGCCGGCGCTTCAATAGCGAGATCGTGCAGGAAATAAAACAGCACGTGCCCTATAAGCTCCTGGAGGGTCCGCACGGCGACGTCAGAATCGAGCTGGCCGGAAAGAGTTACAGCGTGCCCGAAATATCGGCCATGGTGCTGGGGGAGATGAAAAAGGTGGCCGAGGATTTTCTGGGGGTTAAGGTGGAAAAAGCGGTGGTTACCGTGCCCGCCTATTTCGTCGACGGCCAGCGCCAGGCCACCAAAGACGCCGGGCGCATCGCCGGCCTGGAAGTGCTGCGCATCATCAACGAGCCCACCGCGGCCGCGTTAGCCTACGGCTACGGCAAAAAGATAGACAAGCGGGTGGCGGTGTACGATCTGGGCGGCGGTACCTTCGATATCTCCATCCTGGACATTGGCGGCAGCGTTTACGAAGTGCTGGCCACCGCTGGCGACACCTTCCTGGGCGGAGAGGATTTCGACAACCGGGTGGCTGATTGGATCATCTTCACCTTTGCCAAGGACTACGGCGTCGACCTGCGCGAGGACTCCATGGCCCTGCAGCGGGTCAAGGACGCCGCCGAAAAGGCTAAATGCGAACTGAGCTTCCAGACCGAAACGGAAATAAACCTGCCTTTTCTCTACACCGCGGGCAAGGGCAAAAATCTGCATTTCCAGAAAGTGCTCACCCGCGCCAAGTTAGAGGAACTGACTGCCGATCTGGTCGACCGCACCATTCAGATCTGCGAAAAAACGCTGCGCGAAGCAGGCATCAAGCCGGCCGAAATCGCCGACGTCATACTGGTGGGCGGACAGAGCCGAATGCCGCGGGTGCAGCAGGAAGTCAGCCGCTTCTTTGGCCGCCCGCCCTCCAAGAACGTCCATCCCGACGAGGTGGTGGCCCTGGGAGCCGCCATCCAGGCTTTTTCGCTGGTGCGTCCGGAAAAAGAGAAGGAAAAGGAAGAGACCCTGCTGCTGGATGTGACCCCGCACGATCTGGGCATAATGATCGTTGGCGGGTATTTCCAGAAGCTTATCGAAAAAAACACCACCGTGCCCACCAGCGCCAGCCACGTCTTCACCACCGTCCAGGAAAATCAAACCTCGGTGCGCATCATGGTCTTCCAGGGTGAAAGCCGGGTGGCCAGCCAGAACGAATTGATGGGTGAATTCATCCTCACCGGTCTGCGCCAGGCGCCCCGGGGAGAGGTGAAAATCGAAGTGTCTTTCGACATCTCTTCCGAGGGCATCGTGTCGGTTTCGGCCAAAGACCTGGAAACCGGCCGGGCTCAGTCCATTGTGGTAACCGCCACCAGTGGCCTGAGCGAGGAAGAGATCAAGAAGATGGCCGAGGAAAACCGTGACTACCTGCTACAGGCCGCGCAGGACGAGCAGTTCGAAAAGCTGCGTTCGGAGGCCGATACTCTGCTGGCCGAAATTGCCCAGCTCATGCCGCGGGTGAGCGAGGTGCTTAGCCGTTCGCGTTTTTCCGGTGACGCCCTGCGCAAGGCCGAGTCAATAGTGGAACGAGCGCGCATCGCCATCGAACGCAAGGATTCAGTCAGCCTGAACGACACCATGGAAGGTTTGAGGCGCACCCTGGATACTTTCCGCACTCTGGTGGCCAAGGGATAAAGCTCTGATGGCCGAGGCGCAGAAAATTCTGGAGCTACTGGACCAGGGGTTGTCGCACTATGGCCTGGGAGAGGTGAAAGAAGCGCTGGAATGCTGGCAGCAGGTGCTCGCCCTCGATCCTCAGAACGCGCGGGCACGCGAGTATATCAATTTCGTCACCAGCAACTGGGGCCCCAGAGAACGTCAAAGCGCCGCGGTGGAAAAAGCGCCGGCCAAATACGAACCGGTTTCTCCCTCGGTGTTTTCTCAGCCTCCGCTGACAGCTTCTGCTCCGATCGCGACAGAGCCGCCGATGGCCTCGCCGTCGTCGGTTTATAAGGCACCCGCACCGCCTCCGCCTGCCAAGAGCGGTTGGGGGGAATTGTTCGGGCAGGGGTTGGATTTCGAAGAAACCGTGGAGGCCGCTGACCATGTCGCGCCGGCCGCCCAGCCTGCCGCGGCTCTAGCTCCTCAAAAGGCGCCGACCCGGGTGGCGGTTATGGGCTCGTCCACCCTGCCGCCTCATCCACCCCAGCCTTTGGTGTACCAAGAGGAGCCCACCGTAGAGGACACCAAAACGCCGGCTCCTTGGCCATTCGCTCAAGCCACCACACCATATCAGGTGGTTCCCACCAAAGTAGGGACGGCCCCGTCCGCTTCTGCCGGTTCCGATGTTCTGGACCTGGTCGCTCCCGCGCCGGCTGTTCCGGAGTCATCGGCGACGGAGGATGTCGATAGGTTGTTTCGCGGGGCAGAGGATTTGCTTCGAATGGACGATTTTTCGGGAGCCCTGGAGCTGCTCGACAAAATCTTGGCCCTGCGACCCGATGACCAACAGGCTTTACAAATGCAGCGGCGCGCCCGAGAACAACTCGGGGCCATGTTGCGCTCAAAGATTGGCCCGCTTAGCCGCACTCCGCGCGTTTCTATGAAGTCTGAGGACATCATCTGGCTCAATCTGGATCACCGGGCAGGTTTCTTGTTATCGCTGATTGACGGACGCACCAGCTACGAAGATATAATCAGCGTCTGCGGGTTGGAAGAGCTGGACGCGCTGCGCATCTTCGCTCAGTTGTTGCAGGAAAAGGTAATCGAAAACTTGTGAACCTTCATTCCAAGGGGTCGGTATCCTGCTCCGGGGGTGGGGCGCTCACCGTCCGGCGTACAAATTCGATCAGGCGATCCAGATAGCTCTCCACCGGAGGGCAGCGCAAATCGGTGTCTCCCAGCAGCCGGTCGGTGTTTCCGTGGTGATAGATGACCATGTCGCTTAGATAATCCAGCGCCTGACGGTGGGTGCGCGATAGCTTCTCCAAACCGGGGAACTTCAAAAGCAATCGCACCAGTGCGGCCGAAAAGCCCACCGGCAGGGTCTTTTTGCCCAGCCGCTCTGCCACCAGCCGATAGAGCCGCCGGGCGGGCAGGGGATTTGGATCCACCAGATGAAAGGTTAGCCCCACCGCTCGTTCGTCAAGGCTCAAACGGTGGACGGCTTCGGTGACATAGTCCACCGGTACCAGGTGCACCGGCGCCAGCCCCCGGCCGGGAAGCGGAAGCGGTACCCGGTCGGCCGATACCGCCAGCAGCATGCCTAGGGTATAAGGGCCGTCGAAACGGCCGATCTCGCCGGTGCGGGAATCTCCCACCACTACCGAGGGGCGGTAGATGCTGATGGGCAGGGAAGCTGCCGCCCGGCGGACCAGCTTTTCGGCTTCGAATTTGGTGCGCTCGTAATGGTTGCGGAAGCCCTGGCCTTCGTCCAGCTCGTCTTCCATGAACACCCCCCCGTGATTGCCGGACACATAGCAGGTGCTCATATGATTGAAGCGCCGCAGCCGGGGCAAGCGCCCGGCCAGTTCCAGCAGGTTGATGGTTCCCTGTACGTTCACCTGCCACATGTAGCGGTCGCTGACCTTCAGGTAAGAGATTGCCGCCAAATGATAGACGTCGGTTATGCAATCCTCCAGAAGCCGAATATCGTCGCCGCTCAGACCCAGATGAAGGGCGGCTATGTCACCGGACAAGAGTTTTACTTTTCCGGCCGCCGACGATTTTACCGAACGGATGTAGGCGCGGGCGTCGTCTAGAAATTTCTGCTGTACCAGAAGATAGAGCCGGGCGGAGGGCTCGCGTTCAAGCAAATGCTGCACCAACCTCTTGCCCAGAAAACCCGGATAACCGGTCACCAGGATATGCCGCGTTGGTGCCCGACGCTGCCTGGAATTCTCCCTGTTCATTTCAGTTCTCCCCATTCCCGGGCCAGCAGTTGCGAAACGGCCCGCACCTGACGCCGGGTATGCTCCAGCTCGCCGCCGTTTGCGATGAGAAAGTCGGCCTGCAGGATTTTCTCATCCTGCGGAAGTTGGCTGCGCCTGCGCGCCAGAACTTCGGCTTCGCTGCAGCCGTCGCGTTCCATGACCCGACGCAGGCGAACCTCCCAAGGGGCGCTCACCACAATAATACCGGCCAGTAGTTTACGAAAGGGTAGAGCGGACTCTAATAGCACTGCTCCTTCCAACAGCCAGGGCCGGGAGGCCCGCCGGGTGGCAAGCTGGATGCGTTCTAGGATGCGGGGGTGCAAAAGCTCCTCTAGCCGGCGCCGCTCGGCTGGATGGGCAAAAACTCGGGCCGCCAGCCGGCGACGGTCTACAGCTCCATCCAGGAAGCATTCGGGAAAAATACGGTAGATCTCTTCTTTTACCTGCGGTTCGGCAAGGGCTTCATGTCCCAGGCGGTCGGCGTCCATGACCTGCCAGCCCTCTTGGGCGAACATCTTTCCTACGGTGCTTTTTCCCGAGCCGATGCCGCCGGTGAGCCCATAGCCGAGCAATTAGTTCACTCCTGCATCTTTTTCTTTCCGCCCCGTGATTTTTCTTCTCCTGGGCTGGCCGGGACGGTGAAGATGAAGCAAAAAACCTGTTGCCCGTTTTTGTCAAAAAAGACGGTGAGGCCCTCTTTGGGATACTGGAAATATACGTTACCGCTTGAACTGGTACGCTCCAAATATTTCTTTCCGAAGATGCGCACGATCTGTTCGCGGGTAAGCTCGCGGGCGGGGAATACGTCGATGCGGAAAAGCACCTCGCGACGGTCGAAATAGAAGTTGGCCTCCACCGCGCCTTCGATGGCCTGGTCGCCCTGGTAGCTGATGCCGTTGGCTAGCTCACCCCCTTTGGAAAATTCTTTGGTGGGGGGGCCGAATTTTTCCAGCACTTCCTTGCGGGTAGTCACGCCGGGAACGGCGCCTTTCCACTCCTTGGCCGCCGCCGAAGATAGATAAACTACCGCCCATAAAGAAAGTAAAATTATGCTGCGTCGCATAAGAAAATGCTAAACGCCGGAGCCGGGACTGTCAACAAATCAGGCCGAACGCTCAATGCGCTTCTACCAGCAGCACCTGGCCGGGGTGGATGACGCTGCTCGGCGGCAGTTTGTTTATTTCCAGCAGACGCTCCAGAGACATATTGAATTTCCGGGCAATGCTGAATGGAGTGTCTCCGGACTGGACGGTGTAGGTAACCGAGCCTGCGGCCGGTTCGGCCGTCCCGGGGTGGATTTTCAGTTTCTGACCTACCTTTAGTTGCATGCCGGGAAGACTATTAAGCTGGATGATGCTATCGACATCGGTACGATAGCGGCGGGCCAGCTGATAGAGCGAGTCGCCGGCCTGCACCTCAACCTCCACCAAAGCGCCGGGGCCGGTGGGTGCGGGTCGAGGCCGGGGGGCGAGTGTTGAAGGCGCTGTGGCTGCGGCCGGCTTTTCATCTGCCTTGGGTGGTCGCCAGCCAGGACGCAGTGGAATGCGCAGTACTTGACCGATGCGCAGGGTAGAGCGCAGGCTGAGACGGTTGGCCTGGGCAATTTTTTCCATCCTCACCCGGAAGCGAGCGGCGATCTGGCTGAGGGTGTCTCCGGCCTTCACTCGATAAAAGGCGAACTGTGGCTCGGGGGGTTTGTAGGTGGGGATTTCCGCAATCCGCACAGCCAGCTTCTCCGCTCCGCCGGGGGGAACCCGCAGGCGAAACGTTCCGGGCGGGGTGGCTTCCCGCCGGAGCGAGGGATTGAGCTCGGTGAGCTGTTCTTCGCTGATACCGAGGACGCGGGCCAATGCCGCCAGCTCTAATTGGCGGTCCAGCTCGATTTCTTCATGACTCGGCTCGCTTTCCTGCGGGGGCAGCTCCAGGCCGAATTCCTGCGGCCGACCGACGAGGTGCAGGACGGCCAGAAAACGAGGCACATAGCGGCGCGTCTCCGGAGGCAGGCGGGCGTAAAGGTCCCAGAAGTCGTCCAGGTATTTGATATTTTGGTCTCTTATTAACCTCATCACCAGACCCTCACCGCAATTGTAGGCGGCCAATGCGGTGAGCCAGTCACCGAAAAGCGAGTGCAGCTCTTTGAGGTAAGCTACGGCCGCTCGGGTGGAAAGCTCCGGGTCCATGCGGTCGTCGACCCAGCTGTCGCGCTTCAATCCAAAGCGGTAGCCGGTAGAGGGGATAAACTGCCAAAGGCCCAGCGCCCGAGCTTTACTGAGAGCGCGGGTTTTGTAGCCGCTTTCTATAAGCGGTAGCCAGGCCAGCTCTTCGGGAAGATCGTTTTCCTTCAACTGGCGGCGAATTTTGTCGATGAAAGCTCCCGCTCGGCGGTAGGACTCGAGAAAAAAGTTTTTTTCCGGGCCGATGAAGCTTCTGATCTCGGCCTGAACCGTTTCGTTGAGCGGAAGCGGGATGGATTTTCCGTTCCCGCTGACCGCCATGGCCTGAGAAGCTTGAATCTCGATCAAGCGCCTGGCGATCATCAGGCGAATGTCCTGCTTCTGTTGCTCCAGTTCGGTGTCGCCTCCGGAAGAAGTCTTCAATACCAGTTCGTAGGACTTATCCAGGGCCTCGATGGCCTGGTCGATTTCACCCTCCTTCCAAAGTTGCTCCGCCGCCCGGCAATACTCCAGGGCTTCGTCGAGAGAGCTTTGGCTTTCACCGGCCGGGGCTTCCTGCGGCGGCAGGCCTTCTTCAGGGGCGGCTTTTTCGGCTACTGCCTCAACCCCCTCCGCTTCCGGAGGCGTGGAGGTCTGCTCCGGCGCTGGGGCCGCTTGCTCCGGCGGCAGGGGGGAACTGGCTTCTACCGGCGCAGGCGCGGAGGCAGGCTCGGGCCGATGATGGCGCAAGCCAGCAGATGGTGGGCAGCCTTGCAGCAAAGCGAGCAATATGGAACAGCCTAAAAAAAGAAGAAATCTTTTCATTTTCTAAAAATCCGGAGGTTCACCCGTGCTCAGCGTTTTTAGGTGGCAAACGTCGTTCAGGAGCATGAGCCGCCACCGCCCCTCCTCCAGCTCCAGGGTGGTGATGGAAGCGGTATCGATTTTTATCTGCCAGAAGGCCGCGTCGGGAAGACCGAGCGCCACCATGACCAGCATTTTTATAGATACTCTATGCCCGCAAAGAAACAGCGTTCCCGAGCGCGAAGAAAGCCTTTTGAGCAGGTTCTGGACGCGATTGCGTACGGCCAATAGGTTCTCCCCTCCGGGAAAGGTCATCTTTTCCGGATGCTCACGCCACAGACGATAGAGCTCAGGTTCGGCGGCGGCGACCTCGCTGTCGGTGCGGCGGGTCCACAGTCCGTAATCGATGTCGATGAGATCCGGCTCGTCCTGCACCTGGAGGCCGTAAGGCGCGGCTATGGCCTCTGCTGTCTGGCGCGCCCGCAACAACGGGCTACAGAAAACCGCCTCAGGTTCCAGCCCGGCCAGCGCCTTGGCGGCGAGCTCGGCCTGCTGCCGGCCCAACGGATCGAGGGGCAGATCCCAGCGGCCGCGGTAAGACTTTTCCCGATTGCCTTCGGTTTGACCGTGGCGGATGGCGATTACCTTGAGCATAAGCGGCTCCATGAATATGCAAGTTTATGCCACAGCCCCGGCCTCCGCGACAAGCGAAAAGCGAGAAAACAAAAATTTTCTTTTCCGCGCCGGTTATTGATATGCTAGGTGATGATATGAAAAAGCCGCTCAGATTTTTCGGATTCTTGGCCGTTTTGTTGACTCTCTCGGGCTGCCCCCAT
>Ga0068707_1003048_pt1 | contig 11755 bp, 10 predicted proteins | sample YNPNPMetaG_FD_66600 | JGI IMG/M metagenome (GOLD analysis project Ga0068707, IMG submission 66600) | Anoxygenic and chlorotrophic microbial mat microbial communities from Yellowstone National Park, USA - YNP NP MetaG | ecosystem: Environmental > Aquatic > Thermal springs > Hot (42-90C) >... | reverse complement strand
AAGGGCCCTTCAGCTAAAAGAGAGGGGATACATAGTGCTGCCGGATCCCAGGACACAGACCGCCCAAGAGGCCTTTCGTTCAGGCGGTATAAGCGAGTTCGAGCGTCACTCCCGGCTGGGTATGGTGGAAGAAGAAGGTTTTTACAAGGAAGTGGAGAGACTTAGAAGCCTGGGGGCCAAGTACGTCACCCTCAAGACAGGGGCTTACAGGCCGGCGGATCTGGCCAGAGCTCTAAAGTTCTCCTCCAATGCCAAGATAGATCTTCTCACTATTGACGGGGCAGGGGGAGGCACGGGCATGAGCCCTTGGCGCATGATGAACGAGTGGGGTATCCCCACGGTTTATCTTGAGTGTATGACATACCAGATCTGCGAAAGGCTCAAGGCCAAGGGAGCTTACATCCCGCCCATTGCCATAGGGGGGGGATTGTCTCTGGAGGACCACATCTTTAAGACTCTGGCCCTGGCTGCTCCCTACGCCAAAGGGGTCTGCCTAGGCCGGGCCGTTCTCACAGCAGCCATGGTGGGCAAGACCCACGGCAGGCTTTTGGCAGAGCGCTGCGAGAGGATGGGTCAGCAGCTAGAGGATGGATATCTCCAGCTTTTTGCGGTAGGGGCGCAACTCAAAGAGCGATTCGGGTCTGAGTTCAAGGAGCTGCCCCCCGGTGCCATAGGGCTTTACTCCTACATAGACAGGTTGCGCCAGGGACTCCAGCAGCTCATGGCAGGGGCTCGCAAGTTCTCCCTGGAGCACATCCAGCGGAGCGATCTGGTGGCCCTCACCAAAGAGGCCGCCGAGATCTCGGGGATCACTTACGTGATGGATTCGGACCAGGAAGAGATAGAGCGCATCCTGGGCTAAGAAAAGGCTCCTTGGAAAGGGAGGCTGGGGAAAGCTTTCAAAAAGGGTACAATCAGCTAAGGAGAGTGAAAAGAAATGAACGCCATTTGCACCCATGTTTGCAAGAGCTGCTATGCCAAGGCCGTCTGCGCCATCCATGCCATCTCTGAGAGGCCGGATGCGGTGCTCATAGACTCCAAGCGATGCATTGGTTGCGGCTGCTGTATGACCGCCTGCAAGACATTCGGCCACTCCATGGTCAAACACAAAACCGTAAGACCTGAAAGGCTGAAGCCGCTGCCAGGCGCTCCAACCCCCCCATGGCCGGGGGAAAATAAGCCCGAGTGATAAAAAGCCCGGGCGGGGCCTTTTCCCTCCCCGTCCGGGCTGCCCTTTATCACCACCTTGAAGAAATGCGGTTCCCCAAGATGTCTCAAATTGGGGGCTGGGCTTCCAAACCCCAGGCGCACTCGTGTAGCTTGAAGTTCAAAACCCATGGCCCGAGGTGTTCTCCAAAGCCTGTGATTTGGGGGGATCAAGCCCCCGCCCAGGCTTTGGCATATTCCAATTCAAACCCCGGCCGAAATACGAAACTCAAAATCAGGGTTTTTGGGCAGGGACCGCTTTGTTCTGAGATGTGCTCAGGACAGCCCCCATTATCCACTGATCGTGAATGATGCGGGTTAAAACATTTCCTCAAAGGCCCTGAAGGTCTTTATCTGGGAGCGGGCCCTTAGGTCTTTGATCCAGTCTCGAAACATGGTCTCCCGCCTGTCTCTTAGGAGCAGGGAGCGCAAAAGCGGCCTTTGCTCCTCAAGCCCCTTGGGATCGGCTGTAATGCGCTCCTTTATCTCCCCCAGGAGATAGCGGTCTCCTTGTTTAAAGGCTTGGGGGAGAAGCTTCTCATCAGCCCCCAGAGAGAGGGCCGCCTGGGCCATCTCTGCGGGTATGGCTGCAGGGGGTGCCGTGCGGCCTATGGATGGGGAGGTCAGAATCTTCCAGCCTCTTTTCTCAGCCTCAGAAGAGAGAGTGGTCTCCTTCTTTTTTAACCGCTCCAAAACCGCTTCGGCCTCCTGGCGCGCTTTTTCAAGGGCCTTGGCGCGCTGTAGATCAGAGCGGACTTTCTCCAGGACTTCCTCCAAAGAAGGATCCCTGGGGGGCATCCTTTCCAGAAGCTGCATAACGTAGTAGGCCCCGCCGTCCTCTACGACTTCGCTGAAATCTTCCTTTTCCCTAAGCAAAAAAGCGGCCTTGCGGAAGGCTTCCCCTGCGGGGGGCTCCTTAAGGGCTCCCTGAAGGGAGAAGGGCTCTGTAGCACCAAAAGCCGCCCCCAGACGCTCTGCCACCTCCTTGAAATTCTGTCCCTGAAATACCCCCAGATAAGCTTCCTCGGCCAGCTCAGAGGCCAGTTGTTTTGCCTTGCTCTGGCGGACCTCGGCTTCTATCTCTTGGCGCACCTCTTCCAGGGGCCTGAGCCTCTCGGCCTTTACCTCCTCGAGCTTAAGCACGTGGAAACCAAGACCGCTCTTTATGGGCCGCTCACTTAGCTCCCCCACCTTCATCTCTTCGAACAGGGCCTTTCCGACGGCCTCAGAGAGCTCGCCTCTTTTCTTCCATCCCATGGAGCCTCCCTTCCCGGCTGTCTGGGGGTCCTGGGAGTGCTCCTTGGCAAGCTTTCCAAAATCCTCCCCAGCCCTGAGCTTTTTGAGGAGTTCCTCTGCCTTCTGGAGGGCCTTCATGCGAGTCTTGTCATCGTCTTTCTCGGTGGACCGGATGAGAATCTGCCTGGCCAGAACCTGCGGGTCCTCTCTCCAGCGATCCCGGTTGCGCTCATAGGCCTCCTTGATCTCTTTTTCTGAGACTTCCACTCGAGCCAAAAGCGCCCCTGGCTCAAACCTCATATACTCCACCCTCACCATCTCTGGGATCCTGTACTGAGCGGCGTGATCCTTGAAATGGGCCTTTATCTCCTCCTGAGTGGGAAGAATTTCCTTCAGATAGTTTTCCGCAGGTACAGCCACATATTGAACCACCACCCGCTCCTGCAAGAGGCCGTACATTATCTCCACTTCTTCCTCGGAGACCCAGGCCCCATCCCGCACCAGTTGTTCCACCTTCTGGATGCGAAGCTCTTTGGCCAGCTCCTTCATGAACTCCTCCTCGCTTTGGCCCCGCATCCTAAGGTACTGCTGAAGCAAGCGCATGGAGAACCGCCCCCCTTCCTGGAAGGAAGGAATTTGCCTTATCTGTTCCCTTATCTCTTCCTGGCTGACCCCTATTTTCCACCTGTCCGCCTCATCCAGCACCAGCACCTGATCAATGAGGGCCTCCAGGGTGGCCTCTTTCAGGAATCTGCGCTGCTCGGCTGTGAGCTCTGAAGACCTGGATCTTTGTAGCTCCAGGAACCTCTCAAATTGTCTCTGAAAGTCCCTCTGGGCTATCTTGATCCCGTTCACCTCTGCCACAACAGCCGAAGCCCTCTCTCTGAGGCTGAAGCCGTAAAAGAAAATGAAAACCACGATAACCGCTCCCAGAAGCACTTTTATGAACCAGCTGCGCGCGTGCTTTCGCATATAGGAGAGCATGGAACCTCCTTCTTATGGCTCTGAGGCCTGATTGCTGAACACCAGGACCGTTTGCCTCAAAGGCTAAGCTCCCCAAAACCACTGGAGTTCAAAGCCGGCTCTTGATGGGAATCCCCGGCCGATTTCCCCGGCTTGAGCCTATAGGCAACCAACACATGTTAAGGAATCCTTTCTCCGCTGGCAAGAAGATACCTTAGCCAAGATCCCTCTGGCCCCGGGAGGGCTTAGCCCGCCAAACCTAACGCCTTTAGGCGGTAGTAGTTTAGTCACAATACCCAAAACACCCGGATTTTGGGTTTTGATCCGGCCCTGGCTTGAGTGGGGATATGCCAAGGCGTAAGCAGGGGCTTGGGGGCTTGAGCCCTCAAGGTTACAGGCTTTGGAGAATAATCCCGTTTAGGGGCCTGTGTTTTAGCTAGGCAGGATCCCAGGCAATTGACCGGGGAGGTTCCCGGCCATACAATGTTGAGTAAAACACGGAGGTTCCTAATGAGTTGGCGCAGGTTCGTGGACCTTAGCATAGCCATAGAGGATGGGCTTCCCAGCGATCCTCCGGATATGATCCCGAAAATTCATTACATGGATCACAGGGAAGGCGCCGCGAGTATGAGCTCTTTTTTCCCTGGTATCCAACCGGCGGACCTGCCAGGAGGCCTGGGTTGGGCTGCCGAGAAGGTGGAGCTTTCAACCCACTCAGGAACTCACCTGGATGCCCCTTACCACTATCACCCCACCATGGACGGTGGCAAGAGATCCCTCACCATAGACGAGGTGCCGTTGGAGTGGTGTTTTGGGCCGGGTGTGGTGTTGGACTTCCGGCACAAGGCGGACGGAGAAAGGATCACGGTCCGGGATCTGGAGCAGGCTGTGGCGGGCTTGGGAAGGGGGATTCAGGAGAAGGATATTGTGCTTATCATGACAGGTGCTGACCAGGCCTGGGGGACTCCTAAGTATATGTTGAAAGGGGCTGGTATGACCCGGGAGTCCACCCTATGGATCCTGGATCACGGGGTGCGGGTTGTGGGCACGGATGCCTGGAGCTGGGACAGACCGCTTCCGTTCATAGCCAGGGAGTTTCAGGAAACCCACGATCCTTCAATAATATGGGAAGCCCATTTCGCGGGCATAGAGCGAGCCTACCTTCACATAGAGAAGCTTTGCAATTTGGACAAGCTCCCGCCTTATGGATTCACCTTCTGCTGCTTCCCTGTAAAGATAAAAGGCGCAAGCGCCGGATGGATCAGGGCCGTGGCCATCCTGGAAGAGTGAGCGAGAAACCGTGAGTGAATCTGTCAGCCCCGGACGAGGGGATAGTTTTTGGAGAACTCTGAGCTCCCTTAGATTGACCTTGGCCTTGTTTCTCCTTTTGGCCGGAGCCTCGGTCATAGGGACACTTGTACCGCAGAATCTCTCACCAGAGGAATACCTGCGGATGTACGGAGCTGTGGCTGCCAGGCTCCTAGATTTTTTGGGCATAACGGACCTTTTCCACAGCTGGTGGTTCTTGGCTCTTCTGGGTGCGCTGGTTGTACATATCACGGCTTGCTCCATGAAGAGACTGCCCGCCACCTGGAAGGCCCTCATGGCCCCTCAGAGGCCCCTAAGCAATGCTCTTTTCCGCTCCCTGCCGGTAAGAATGGTCATGGAGGGCGAAAGAGCTTCCCAGATTGTTGAGGCCCTCAAGAACGCTTTGGTGCAGGCCGGCTGGAAACCCACAGAGGAGAAGGTGGGCCAGGAAGTCCACTTTCTGGCCCAAAGAGGCAGGTGGAGCCGCCTGGGTGCTTACGTGGCCCATACCGGAGTTCTCCTGGTGCTTTTGGGAGCAGCTTTGGGATTCGCCTTTGGGTTCAAGGGGTTCGTGCAGATCCAGGAAGGGGAGGGGGTTGACAAAATTCAGGAAAGGGGGGGGAAGGGCTGGCGGCAGCTGGGTTTCCAGGTGCGCTGCGACAGGTTCCAGGTGACGACCTACCCAGACGGAACTCCCAAGGAATACAGAAGCGACCTTGTGTTTCTCAAAGACGGGAAAGTGGTTCTGGAAGGCCCTCTCAGGGTCAACCATCCCATAAGCTTTGGGGGTTATGTGTTCTACCAGGCCAGCTACGGGGCCTCTGCCACGGTCACCCTGGAGGCCAGCAAAGACTCTTCCATGGAGCCCCGGAGGTTGGTGATGGAGCCGGGAGACACGGTCTCACTGGATCCCCAGGGCCGTGTGCTGGTAAGGTTTCTCAAGTATGAACCGGATCTTCAGGGCCGGGGGCCGGCGGTGCTCCTAAGCCACCTCAAGACAGACGGGCCGCCTGTCACAGGGTGGGTGTTCCAGAGGGACAGCAAAGCGGTCCTGGAAGGCTGGCGCTTGAGGCTACTGGAGGCCCGGGAAAATCGCTGGACAGGGCTCCAGGTGAAACAGGATCCCGGGGTATGGGTGGTGTGGGTGGGGTGTTTTCTCATAATGGTTGGCTGCGCCATGGCCTTCCTCGGGGCCCACAGGAGATTGTGGGTACGAGTGGAGCCCCGCAAGAACAAGGTGATGTGCTGGGTGGCCGGCTCCTCCACAAGGGATCTTCCTGGGCTTACAAAGGCCGTGGAGGGGCTTTGCAAGGCCTGGCAAACCAAGGCAGGACTCAGGTTCATGGGCAAGGAGGGAAAGAATGGATAGCGCCACGCTCTTGAGCGCGGTTTCTCTGGTTTACCTGGGCTCCTGGTTCGGGTACGTGGTTTATGCCACAAGCAGGTCCATTTGGGTGGGAAGGCTTGCCACAGGCCTCTTGGCCTCAGCATGGTTCTTGAATGGGGCCGGTTTTGTGATGCGCTGGATGGAGTCTCATCAGCTGGGGCATGGAAGGATCCCGCTTACCAATCAGTATGAGTCCATGGTGGTATTCTCCTGGGCCATAGCCCTGATTTACCTTGTCATCGAGCTTCGCTACAGGAACCGCATCATAGGAGCTTTCGTGGCCCCGCTTCCTTTCTTGGGCCTGGGTTTGGGCTCGCTGCTTTTCGACACGAATATAAGGCCTTTGGTGCCGGCCTTGCAGAGCAACTGGCTCACGGCCCACGTGATAACATGTTTCTTGGGATATGCCGCCTTCGCAGTTTCTTTCGGGGTTAGTCTGCTTTACATCGTAAGGGGAAAGCTCTCACCCGGTGGGGCCCTGGGGGGGCTCATCCCTTCAGAGGATTTCTTGGACCACCTGAACTACAGGGCAGTGGCTACGGGTTTTCCGTTTCTCTCGGTGGGGATAATCACCGGAGCCATCTGGGCGGATGTGGCCTGGGGAACCTACTGGAGCTGGGATCCCAAGGAGACCTGGTCTCTTATCACCTGGCTCGTGTACGCTGCCTTTCTACACGCCAGGCTTTCCCGCGGTTGGAGCGGGAGGCGCACCGCGATCCTCTCCATAGCCGGCTTCGGAGCTACACTTTTTACTTACTTCGGGGTGAATTTCCTTCTGTCTGGCCTGCACAGTTACGCGTGAGGCGTCTTGGCAGGGGCGATCCTCCGGGAGAGACGGGCGAACTCCTCTCTTTTCCCCAAAGCAATGAGCACATCCTCAGGCTGGAGGATTTCCCCCGCAGCTGGGTTTACCACCAGACCTCCCCCTTTCCTCTTTATGGCCACCACTATCAGACCGTAATCCTTTCTCAATCCTGAGGAGAGAATGTCTCGGCCCACAAAATCTCCTTTAGCCGGAAGATGTACCTCTTCCATTATCAGCTCCACCGAGGGGTCTGAGAGGGAGGATTCCAAGAACTCCACCACCGTGGGCCTCAAAAGCAGGTTGGCCATGCGCTGCCCGCTCATCCGGTAGGGAGAGACAACCCTGTCGGCTCCTGCCCAGGCAAGCTTGCGCTCGGCCGCTGCTTCGGCAGCCCTTGCTATTACCTGGATATTTGGATTCAGGCTCTTGGCGGTAAGGGTTATGTAAAGGTTGTCGGCATCCGTGGAGGCCACTGAAATGAGAGCCTTGGCCTTTGCCACCCCTGCTTCTTTGAGGACCTCCTCGGAGGTGGCATCTCCTGAAAGCCCCAGATAGCCCAGTTCCTCCAGTTCATGGAGAGCTTCGGGGTCCTTCTCTATTACCACAAAAACCAGCCTTGCCTTGGATAGCTCTTGGGCTATGGAGCGTCCGATGCGGCCGAAACCGCAGATAATACAGTGACCGGACAAGGAATGGATGGCCTTTTCCACCTTTTTTCTCCCAATGATCTCCCTGAGTTCACCCTCCACCAGGCCCCGGGCCAAAGTACCCAGGGCATAGAAGATCACCCCCATGCCTCCCAGGATCAAGACCATTGTGAAGATGCGGGATTCTGTCCGAACCAAGGGGTGAACCTCCCCGTATCCCACCGTGGTGAGAGTGATCACGGTCATGTACAGGGAATCCATGAAGTCCCATTTCTCTATGAGGTGATATCCCAGGGTGCCGGCGATCAAGATGCACACCACGCTCAGCACAGCGTTGCGGATCCGATATCCGAGTTCCATGGGCGCTTTCGGGTCAGACGGAGCGGGAGCCTTTCTCTTCCGGGCTTACCCTGTCGGGATTTGAGCCTCCACCACCTCGGCTCCGAAAGTTTCCACCCCTTCTGGGATCTCGAAAAAAACCAAGGTGAAAGGAATCCTGGCCCCTGGCGGCAAAAGTTTGTTGGCCCCCTTCTCGCCCTCGCGATTGCGCATGATGTTTTGTATCTCGTTGGGGGCCTTGGTGCGAAGGTCTTCGAGGGGTATGGAGTTGCCGCAAAAGGCCCACACTTCCTTGAGGGTTTTACCGGCCTTATCCAGAAGCAACCCCCTCACCTTGACGAAGGATCTGGGCTTCTTGGATTGGTTGGTCACAGTACCATTAATGATGAAAATCCTCGGCAGCTGGGCGTTTTTCTCCCACTTGCCTTGGAGTTGAGCCTGATCAATAACCAGCTGTGCGGTGGGAGACTCCTTGGGTTCTTCCAACTGCAGGGGCAGGATCCCCAAACGGGCCAGTATCACCACCACAATGGCCAGGGCCGCCACACCCCCTGCTGCCAAGAGCAAGGGGCGCATGATGTTTCTCTGGGGCTTGGCCCTGGGCGTTGGGGCCGGTGGAGGTTGTTCCTCTTCCTCCACAGGAGGTGCTTCCTGGGCAGCCAAGTCTATGCGCACTGTGGGCTCAAACACAGGCTCTGGCTCCGAACCGCTGGGTTGTGCCTCAGGGGAAAGGGAGGGCTCCCAATCTGCCTGGTCGGGCTTCTGGGAAGGAGGAGGCGAAGGCTCAGGCTCCCTTTGCACGAAAAAGACGTGAGAGCACTTGGAGCAGCGCACTTTTCTCCCCTGCCCCGGGATCTTGGAATCATCCAGGCGGAATTTGGCCTGGCAGTTCTGGCATTGTATGATCATGATTTCACTCCCTCGCCCGGTTCACACTCCTCTGAAGGCGTTTCTTCGGTTTCCACAACACAGATGTCCGGGAGATGCCGATAGGACTCGGCCCAATCCAGCCCATAGCCCACGACAAAGCCCTCATTCATCTCGAAGCCCACGTAGTCTATCTCTAAAGGCACCTCCCGGCGATGCCTCTTGTCCAGCAGGCAACAGCTCCTAAGAGACCTGGGGCCGCGTCTTGCCAGCTCGCCCAAAAGCTCCTTTAGAGTCCTGCCGCTGTCCACTATGTCCTCAACCACAAGCACGTCCCTGCCCTCCACTGAGATCTCCAGGTCCTTGGTGAGTCTCACTTCCTTGCTGCTTTCCATGGAGTCCCCGTAACTGGCCAGCCTGACAAAGTCCACCTCCACAGGCACATCCAGATGACGTATCAGATCAGCCAGAAAAACGAAAGAGCCCTTCAGGATGCCCACCAACAGAGGGAACCGTCCCTCGTAGTCCTGGGAGATTCGCTCCCCCAGCCACCTGACCCTTTCTGCTATCTCGTCCCTGGAATGCAGGACATGGAGTTTGGCTTTCTTCATCCCAGAGAGTTTATAAGGAAACGGCCAAGATTTGTCAATCTGAGTTGTTCTCCCCGGGAAGCTCCCAAGACCGACTGCCTCATACCAACAAGGAGTTGTGTAATTTTTTGCCAATGGAGTCCGTTTTTGGAAGATGTTTGCTTGACCAAACTGAGCCTCTTGATTATAGTAGGCGCCTAAGAAAATCCTTTGGACCATCCGGAAAAAGAGAAGGCGCAAGAATCCCAACAGGGGGTAATCACCTGCCTGGAGGTCCATGATGGCTGCACTTAGTGACCCGGTCGTGTGGCTGGCTCTGGTTTTGCTTTTGACAGGCCTTGTGCGCGCGGCTCGCTCTGTGTCCAGGGATCTGGCTCAGCGCAAGAACGGTCAATTCCAGAGGGAGCGCCAGGTGCGCATGCTCATTGTGGATTACAGGGCTAGGTACGGACCGCGGGAGGGGCTCTTGAAGCTTCAGCAGGATCTTGAGGCCACCAAGACCAGGGTGGAAGGGCTGGCCGCCAGATGGAAGCGATGCCAAAGAGAAGCCGAGGAGGCTCTGCAAGGCCCCAGCAGGAGTTCTCTTCAGGAAGAGGAGCGGAGGGCTTACCAGGCTTTTCTGGCAGAGGCCAGCAGGCTCAGGGTGCTCAAAGAGGCTGGAGAGAGAATCAGAAACTGACTCTGCGGGGAACCATGGCGGTGGACGGCTTTTTGGAGCTGGCCCCCGAGGGGGGCGGCCGAATGCTGGCCAAGGTGCTAAGCAGCGCTGTGCTGGGTATAGATGCTTTCCTTGTGGAGGTTGAAGTAGATATCACAAAGGGACTTCCCGCTTTTGCCACAGTGGGCCTTCCAGAGGCGGCCGTCAAGGAATCCAAGGATCGAGTCAAGGCAGCCATAAAAAACGCAGGTTACCGTTTCCCCCCTGACAGAATAACTGTGAACCTGGCTCCTGCCGACATCAAGAAGGAGGGCTCGGGTTTCGATCTGCCCATAGCCGTGGGGATTTTGGCGGCCCAAGGCACTGTAGGCCTCGGCCGGCTGAGGGATTACCTCATGTTGGGAGAGCTATCCCTGGACGGGCGCATAAAGCCAGTGAAAGGAGCTCTGCCCATGGCCATTGCGGCCAGGGAGAGAGGGATCAGGGGCCTCATACTACCCATGGAGAACGGCCAAGAGGCCGCGGTGGTGAAGGGGGTGGAGGTGCTGGGGGCCCAGGATTTGGTTGAGGTGGTGGAGTTTCTCAACCGGGAAGTTGAGCTGGATCGCGTGGAGGTGGACGTTGAGGCTCTTTTCCAGCAGGGGGCAGAGTATGAGGTGGATTTCCAAGATGTGAGAGGCCAGCAGCACGTCAAGAGAGCCCTGGAGATAGCCGCGGCAGGGGGGCACAATGTGATCATGGTAGGGCCCCCTGGCTCTGGTAAGACCATGCTGGCCAGAAGGCTTCCCACCATACTGCCCAAAATGACTTTCGAGGAGGCCATAGAGACCACCAAAGTCTACAGCGTGGCGGGTTTTTTGCCCGAAAAGAGGGCTTTGGTATGCACGAGGCCTTTCAGGGCGCCTCACCACACCATATCAGATGCCGGCCTCATAGGAGGCGGAGCGGTGCCCAAGCCCGGGGAGGTGAGCCTGGCCACCAACGGGGTGCTCTTTCTGGACGAGTTCCCTGAATTCAGGAAAAACGTGCTGGAGGTGCTTCGCCAGCCCATGGAGGACGGGCATGTTACCATCTCCAGGGCGGCATCTTCCCTGACTTACCCGGCTCGCTTCATGCTGGTGGCGGCCATGAACCCTTGCCCTTGCGGGTACTACGGAGACCCCAAGCGGAGCTGCACCTGCAGCCTTCCACAGTTGATTCGATACAGAAGCAGGATTTCCGGGCCTTTGCTGGACCGAATAGACCTCCATGTGGAGGTGCCTGCCTTGAGTTACCAGGAGCTGGCCGGCGAGGACCCCGGGGAGGGATCGGATGAGATCCGCCGCAGGGTGGATGCAGCCAGAGAGGTCCAGAGATTCAGATTTGAGAGACTCAAGATCCACTGCAACGCCCAGATGACAAGCAGACACATCCGCAAATTCTGTGTTGTGGATGAGGCCTCAAAAAAACTCATGGAGACGGCTGTAGATCGCCTGGGCATGAGCGCCAGGGCCTATGGCCGCATCCTCAAGATAGCCCGCACCATAGCCGACCTGGAGGGCTCGGGGGAGATAAGAGCCCATCACGTCTCAGAGGCCATCCAGTACCGCTCCCTGGACCGCCAGGGTTTTTGAAAGCAAAGGCTAGCCCTTGGAAGAAAAAATGGTAAGCGATCACAGGGTGATGGTGTTTCTCGGAGCGGCTTGGCGGAGGCGCTTTGATTTTCCAGGATTTGGACCTGGGGGAAACCCTCTCGCCCGAAGCTAAGCT